>Ga0207648_10001247_pt1 | contig 28470 bp, 13 predicted proteins | sample KBSMisM32_FD_184310 | JGI IMG/M metagenome (GOLD analysis project Ga0207648, IMG submission 184310) | Miscanthus rhizosphere microbial communities from Kellogg Biological Station, Michigan, USA - KBS Miscanthus M3-2 (SPAdes) (version 2) | ecosystem: Host-associated > Plants > Roots >... | reverse complement strand
TTAGCAGGTCAGCGAATCTACACCACAGTTAATATCCTCAAAGAACGAATTCAAGGCAATAAAAAAGGGGAATAAAGAATTATTCCCCCGTTTTTGAGTTTTGCTTTTGCTTGTTATTGCTATATGAATCAAGCCTGTTTAAAAATAACCCGGGTTTTGAGGATATTTCGGTCCTTCCGTGACCAAATCAATTTGCGACTGTGGTATAGGTCTTAGCATATTATGATCCGCCACATTTTGAGCCTCGGGATTATAAAGTTTAACACGTTCTACCAATTTTTTTGTACGTGACAGATCCCACCATCTGCAATCTTCAGCAAATAATTCCCGGCTTCTTTCCTCAAGGATGAAATCCAGCGTTACCTGGGCGGCCGTAATCTGTTGAGCAGCTACTGCAGCTGTATATTCTACAGGTGTCTGTTTATCCTTTAAAGCTGCTCTTGTTCTCAATACATTGATCATATCCGCAGCATTTTGTGTTGTAGCACCGCCTTTGAGCGCTGCTTCAGCCGCTATGAGATATACTTCCGCAAACCGGAATAAAATATATGGCCTGTCTGAATAATCATTTTGATCAATTCTTGTAGAATCATCAAACTTTCTAATGGAAGGGAACATCTGATCGGTGAATTTTATAGTTGCACCAGGCAGATAGTCGGGCTCAAACATTATTCCTTTGAAGGCCGCTCTTTCTGCAGGAGTAACTACCCTGTCTCTTAACCAGATCGCGGTATCAACTTTATTAATCAAAACCTTACCGTTCACAGTAGCACCATTTGTTCCGGCAGGCATAGTATTTTGACCTGAAGGATAGCTGCCTCCATTTGATAGCCAGATAGTCTGGAAGGTGCCATCATATCGCTGGTCTGTAGCCCGGTTTGCAAATGCAGTTTCCAGAATATACTTGGCATTAGGACGAATACGTCTGAAAGGACGGCCATTTTGCGGATCACGACCTACAACAGTGGCTCCGGCTGTTCCCGGGTAATCTGATTTGATCAGATCATATCCGGAACGCCAGAAAAAGTTTGATTTGTTTTCACTGGGACCACCAGCACCTGTTCCCGGATTGGAATTTTGTCCAAATTTCAGGTCCTTGGTGTGATCAATTACCATTAGCACTTCTGAGCTATATTCATTTCCTTCCCTGAATATGGTATTAAAAAATGGAAGCAGGTTCAATCCATAAGTAGCTTTATTATCTATGATACCTTTTGATATGGTATATGCCTGGGTAAAATCTGTTGGCTGTGCTACTGAAGACCAACCTCTCCACAGATAAGTTTTTGCCAACAAAAACAGGGCTGTTGATTTTGTAGCTGGCTTACCTGTGCCTGTTGCAGGAGTATTGGGCAAATCATTTGATGCCTCGGTCAAATCTTTTATGATCAGCGCATACAGATCAGCCAGCGGTGCTGGCGAATCAGCGGCTGATGGAGACGTATTGAATGTGGTGTGCAGAGGTACCTGTCCAAATGTAGTAACAAGATAGAAATAACAGAACCCGCGAAGGAATTTTGCCTGTGCCAGCAATTGCGTTTTAGTAGCAGCTGGTATATCAGCGTCAGCTCCAAACTGGAGAACACCATTCAGGGTATTGATATCAATGAAGAGTACATTCCAGAAACCTTCATAATCCCCCGTACTGCTTTTTATCAGCGATTGATTATAGGTAAACCAGTGCTGTACGTCTGCAGCAGCACCTCTCAGAGATTCATCAGTTCCGGAATTGTACAATTGAGTAAAAATCTGGGTTGCCCATTGGCCACGAAAGCTTGAATAAACACCGGCAATACCACCCTGAATACCATCAGTAGTTGTAAAAAAGGTGGGTGCAAATCCCAACCTTGGCTGTTCTTCCAGTAATTTTTTGCAACCCGTGGATGCAAAAATCATTACGCCAAAGAACAGGCTATATCTGAAAGATCTATAATTCATTTCTCTATTATTAAAGGTTAAAATTTCACGTTTACTCCAAATATGAACAGCCTTGAAGGTGGAACACCCATGCCAACTGTAATAGAACGGCCCTGAACTGGTGTTGGTCCGCCGGCAGTTGTACCAACTGAATTACCGGTGCCATTTCCTTCAGGGTCTATTCCTAAATGATCTCTTACAAGTGGAGACCAGAGTATGAATGGGTTTTGGGTAGAAACGTAGGCCCTGATTGCGCTGATCCCGGATTTGCCGAGCCAGCTACCAGGTATATTATATCCAAGATCAATAGACCTGATCTTGATAAAGGAACCATCCTGATAAGTTAAAGTGGAAGTGAACCGTAAACCATCCACACCAGCATCAGGTTGAGGGAATGCATTGGTTGGGTTGGTTGGAGTCCAGTAATCAACTTTAAGCTGATTTACCCGGCTATTCAAAAAGAATGGATACCCTGCACCGCCACCATCCGCTGCCAGGTAGGTTGCTACAACGGTTTGGCCAAAGCGCCCAAACAATACTACATTCAAATCAAAATTCTTATATTCAAAATGGTTAGTTAAACCAGCTACAAAATCTGGTTGAAAATCTCCAACAACCTGCCTGTCTTCCTGGCCGATGGAATTGCTTTTGTTTACATCTTCCAGTTTGATGTCTCCTGGCTTTACTCCATAAACCGCGGCTTGCGCTGCTTCACTGGTTTGCCAGATACCTATCTTTTTAACATCATAGATAGTAGTAATGGGATGGCCTACAAACCAGCCATTATTTATATCCTGTTTTAGTCCCAACTGAAGTTCTGTGATCTTTTCCCGATTGAAGAAGGCGTTAGCATCTGTACGCCAGGTGAAACCGCTTTTACTCCTGATATTCACACTGCTAATGGAGAATTCCATACCATGTGATGCCGTTTTACCCACATTGGTTAAAATAGAGTTGGTTCCATTACTGCGAGGCAGGTTTCTCTGCAGAAGAATATCGCTGGTTTTGGTATTATAATATTCAATTGAACCAGAGATACGATTTTTCAATAGTCCGAAATCCACTCCAATATTCAATCCACTGGTTTTTTCCCAGCTGAGATTGGGATTAGGGCTTGTATTGATGGTATATCCATTTACGAAATTTGTTCCTACTGTTGTACCCTGTCCGAAATTATAGAAGTTGGTACCAAGGCTTCCAAGAGTAGTATAAGGGTTGATACCGGCATTAGAGCTGATACCCCATCCTGCTCTTAATTTCAGGTTAGAAAGGAAACCGACATTTTGCATGAATTTTTCTTTATCGATATTCCAGCCAACAGAAACCGCAGGGTATGTTGTCCATTTATGCCCCTGAGCAAGCACAGATGCGCCGTCTGTTCTTACAGTGGCAGTTAACAGGTATTTATCATCAAATGAATAAATAGCGCGGCCCATATAACCAATGAGCGCAGATTCACTATAACCGGCACTATTTGACTCAGCAGTAAGGGTATAAACCAGGTTAAGGTTATAATCCTGGATGAAATCCGCAGGCACACCAAGTCCATTTACACGCTGGGAACGGAAACTATTTTTTTGAACTTCCTGTAACGCCAGCACCTGGAGTTTATGTTTGTCTGCAAACGTGCGATTATATTCCAAAGAATTATTTAGCGTGTATTGCCATCCTTCTGCATTTGACTCATTCAGGCTGGATTGTGCAGTGGTGGTATTGGAGTTAAACACTGTATTGGGACCAGTATAATTGCTATTGAAGGTCTGGGACCAGCCATAGCCAAACGTTGTTTTGAACTTAAGCTCCTTAAGGATCTTCACTTCTGCATAAAAATTATGCTGGAACTGGTATCTTCTCTGGAAAGCTTTGATCAGGTCATCATTACCGATAGACGTTAGTGGATTGATCTGCTGGGCATCAACTCCCTGCTGGCTGGCTGGTTTAAAATTAATAGTACCATCATCATTGTAAGGTTTAAACAGCGGGCCGAGCCTGGTAGCTGAACCATAGGCGTTTGTTCCCAGGCGGTTGGAGCGAAGCATAGTATTAAAGCTGGTGAACCCAACCTTAATACGCTCAGAGAGTTTGTGATCAATATTTATATTGAATGAATAACGGTCTAAAGACTGATCATATATAATTCCGGTTTCCCGGTAATATCCCACACCGAAGGAGTATTGCGTTCTTTCATTGCCGCCTCTGACTCCCAGGTCATGGCCTGTTCTGATACCTGTTGTTAGCAACAGATCCTGCCAGTCGGTGCTAACACCTGCAGCAAGATTTGTTTTTTCAATATTGGTAAGTGCGTAAAGATTTGTATTGGGGCTATTGGAGTTTCCGGTTGCAGCTTCTGCTTTAAAAGTAGCATATTCCTCCCCGTTAAACAGGCGGTAGGTATCAATAGCTTTTGAAACCCCAACATATCCGCTATAGGTAGTAACAGCCTTTTGATTCAGACCATGTTTTGTTGTTATAATGATTACACCGTTGGCACCACGGGAACCATAGATGGCAGTTGCGGAGGCATCTTTTAAAACGTCGAGGTTGGCGATATTTTCAGAAGTAATGTCATTGAGACTTCCTCCGTAGGCCATTCCATCTACTACAATCAGCGGATCATTATTACCCGTTATGGAACGGTTACCACGGATACGTATTTGTCCGCCGGAACCGATCTGCGTACTATTATTAACGATATCAACACCGGCTGCTCTTCCCTGCAGCTGGTTCAAAATATTAGGAGCTTTGATCTCACTCAGTGTTTCTCCCTTTACAGAAACAGTAGAACCGGTAACATCAGCTTTTCGCTGTGTTCCGTATCCGATTACTACTACTTCATTGAGGTTGGCAGCATTGGAAGCCAATGAAATATTATGGGTAGACTGACCTTTAACTTCCACTTCAGTGGTTGTGTAACCAATGGAAGAAATGACCAGTGTTGCGTTGGAGGGCACATCAATAATGTACTCACCATTATCATTGGCAGTAACGCCGGTTGATGAGCCTTTGACTGTAACGGAGGCTTTTGCAATGGGTGCATTACTGTTGTCAGTAATCCTTCCTTTAACCGTGATATTACCCTGGGCTGCAGCAGAAAAAGCGTTCAGTAGCAGGCAGGAAATAAAGAAGGCTATGATCTTACCTCTTTTCAGCAGCAGGTTAAGGGAGGTTGACGCTCCGGGTGGAATTTGCGTAACCGTGAATCTCATAAAGTTTTGTTTTAGTTTAGTTAGTATGAAACGTCCGTGTAAAATGTGATTTTTACTAAATCGATTGCGTAAATTATAATGGGATAAGGAAAGGTATTATGGAGGAAAAGGTTGAATTAAATACAGATAATATAGTCTCCTGGATAATTATCCTGACAATAACGCAGGTCTGTACAATATGCTTATTCGGCTGGAATTCCGCTTGGGAATTTGTTGGGGAGGTCCTTTGCTAATTCTATAAAAAGATACAGTGGATTGGAAAAGGCAAAGCATAGTAAGCTAATTGATTTTCATTATGGCTATGTATGTCCGACCCGACGAATGTACAATTATTTTGAATTTACGCAATCGATTACGTAACTTTTTTTAAAAATGCCCTACTTTAGCTTCCACTACCATTTTTCAGGATTATGAAGAAACCCAAGGAGCTTACCATCTATGATATTGCCAAAAAACTAAATGTCTCGGCATCCACCGTAAGCCGCGGTCTCCAGGACAGTCCTGAAATAGGTATAAAAACAAAGAAGAAGATCTTTGACCTGGTAGAAAAATTGGGTTATCAGCCCAACCATACCGCACGAAACCTCCGACAAAAACAAACCAATACCATTGGAGTAATTGTTCATACCCTCAACAGCAATTTCATCAGCGCCGTGCTGGCAGGCATCGAAACAGTCACTGCTGAAACAGGCTATGATATTCTTATTGCCCATTCTTCTGAGTCATATACCAAAGAAATCTCCAATGCTAAAAACCTTTTTCACAGAAGAGTGGATGGGTTAATTGCCTCCCTTTCAGTTGAAACGGTAGATCTTGACCATTTTAAACCATTTGCGGAACGCGGTACCCCTGTTATTTTCTTTGACAGGGTAGAAAATGATGATATAAGTACCCAGGTAATCATAGATAACCAAAAGTGTGGTTATACCGCAACAAAACATTTGATTGAACAGGGCTGTAAACGGATTGCACATATTACCGGCTCATTGAAAAGAAATGTTTATGCTGAACGTTACAACGGCTACCGTAAGGCATTGAGCGAGTACAAACTACCTTTTAATAATAACCTTCTTTTAGTAAATGATCTAAAGGAAAATGACGGAGAAGAAGCTGCATTGGCCATCCTTAAGATGAAACCTATGCCGGATGGAATTTTTATTACCAATGATTTCATCGCTGCCGTTTGCATTCGTACATTCAAACAGCATGGCATAGCCATACCTAAGGATATCGCAATTGTAGGTTTTAATAATGACCCTATTGGAAAAATAGTGGAACCGTCCTTAACAACTATCAACTACCCGGGGAAGGATATAGGGCAGATTGCAGCCCAAAACCTGATCAGTCATTTGAAAGGGCTTAATGATATCCTGCATACAAATACAATCACCGTAAGATCTGAACTGATCATCCGTGAATCTTCCATCAAAAAACCTGTCACCAAACAAAAATCCTGACGCAGGGAAACAAATTCAATTTTGTAACCCATAAAAGTCGATGGCATTTTGCCTGTAAAACCTTTCCCTGTCTGCCGGAGAAAACTGCGAAAAATAATTTTCAACTATACCCAGCACTTCCTCATACCGTGCGGCTACCAGGCTAATTGGCCAGTCAGATCCAAACATGATCCTGTCTGTTCCAAAAGCATTCACTACAACATCTATAAATGGTTTGAAATCTCTATATCGCCAGCTCCGCCATTCTGCCTCCGTTACCAATCCGGATATTTTGCAGTAAGTATTTTGATACGCCGCGAGACGGGTAATTTCCGTCCTCCATTCACTGATCTCCTTGCGTTTAACAGAGGGTTTGCCTAAATGATCAATTACAAATTTCTGATCCGGGTAGATAGCAACCAGGTCCGCAGCAAATCTCAACTGATCAGGATAAATTGAAATATCATACCTGAATCCATAACGCTGCAGGGCGGCAATACCTCTTCTAAAGTGTGGATGCAACATAAGATCACGACTCGTTTCTTTTTCCAGTGCATGCCTGAAACCTTTAACTATACTAAAAGACCTGTACCATTGGAGACGTTCATTGATATCATCAGCCTGAAGATCTACCCAACCCACAACCCCCTTAATAAAGTCATGCGTTTTTGCCAGGGTAATGAGGAAATCAGTTTCTTTTTCCGAGGGATTAATTTGCACAGCAACACAACCGTCAAATCCATTCCGGTTCAGGACCGGGGAAATATCACCGGGAAGGAAATCACGTTGCATAGGCCTGGTCTGAAAATCATCCAAAAGCTCACGTACCTGGTTCATTTTCCAGAAATGCTGATGCGTATCTATCTTTTTCAAATGGTGAATTTTAATAATGGATTTTACATGACGAGCATAGCTAATCATGCCTATGCCATTTAAAATTCAACTTAACTGTTCCACCAGTAGTGTACGTTTGAATAAAATGCTATACAAATTGTTCAAAATAGCGATTTTAAAATATTGGTAATCAGCAGCCCTTCAGAAAAGCTGTGCTATCCGAATCTAATCAGGCAGATTTTGTGGGAACAGTTCCGGAGTTTCCCATGCTTCTTTTCTGAATCATATATTCAGATGGAGAAATATTAAACTTTGATTTGAACGCCCTGGCAAAGTGGTTAGGGGAAGAGAAACCAACTGCATATCCAATCTGGGCAATTTTCATATCTGATTTTTCAAGCAACATGGCCGCTTTATTTAAACGGATGGTACGGATAAATTCCACCGGCTTTTCGCCGGTAAGCTCAAGCATTTTGCCATAAAGTGAGCCACGGCTCATGAACAGGTGCCTGCTAACATCTTCCACACTCAGGTCCGGACTGTCAATATTGTTCTCAATATATTCATTGATCCTGCCCAATAATTTTCTGTCTTCTGACTCACCAATAACCTGATCAGATGGCGTCACCTTAATCTGCCTCCTGTAGGTGTCTTTAAAGGTCTGATTAACAGTGATCAGGTTTTTGATCTTGACATTTAACAGATCAAAATTGAAAGGTTTGGTCAGATAATCATTGGCACCTGTTTCCAATCCTTTTAATTGATTGGCATCTCCACCAATTGCTGTAAGGAGGATAACAGGAATATGACTGGTTCTGCGGTCTTTCCTGATTTTCCTGCATAAAGTAATTCCATCCATATGCGGCATAGTTATGTCGCTAACGACCACATGAGGATGAACCGAAAGTACCTTTTGCCATCCCTCCTTTCCATCGCAGGCCTCCACAATTTTATAGTATGGCGAAAGGCTATGTTTGAGATAGTCCCTGAATTCATCATTATCTTCTATAAGCAATACTGTAATATCCTGGTGTAAACGTTCTTTTTTAATGTTTGCCTGTTGACCAGGAAGGGAGAGGTTGAGCGGCTGTTCACCTTCCGGATTAATATCAGGATCCGGAGCAGCTTTATAGGGTAATAAGAGGGTAAAACAGCTTCCCTTGTTTAAGGTGCTGTCAACAGTGATCTCGCCTCCATGTAGCCTTGCAAATTCCTGTGCTATTGAAAGTCCAATACCGCTTCCACTATTCAATACGGCACTGCTTTGATCTTCCTGGAAAAAGCGATCGAATATTTTAAACTGTGTTTGCCCTGTCATACCAATTCCATTGTCTGAAAGAATGATCTTTACCCGGGAGTCAGTTTCTTTTTCAATTTCCATTTTTATCCTGCCATTCCTGTCGGTAAACTTGAAGGCGTTTGACAGCAGATTAAGCAATACACGTTCGATTTTATGGAAGTCGAAATACATTTGGCATTTTTGCAGCTGACTGGTAAAACTAAAATCGATATTCTTTTCTTCTGAAATTGTTTTGAAAGAATCTGCTATTTCTTTTGCAAATGAAACGATATCCCCACTTGCCAGATTCAGGTTCAATTCTGTTTCCTCTATTTTTCTCAGATCAAGCAATTGGTTTACGAGATTCAGCAAACGATTTGCGTTCCTTTTTACCATTAAAAGCTCATTCCTGTTCCCTCTGCTTTCTTCCTTTTTCAATAACTTTTCAACCGGACCTACAATGAGCGATATGGGGGTTCTGAATTCATGGCTTAGATTGGTAAGAAATCGGATCTTTAACTGATCAAATTTGTGTTGCCTTTCCGATTCTTTCCTTTCCTGGTCAATCAGTTGTTTGACCTCCTGACGTTCCTGTTCAATAGCATATCTTCTTTTTACTTTACGAATTGCCTGATACCGGATAATCACGACAATCAAAATAGCAAGTAGAGCATAAGCAGCATACGCATAACCTGTACGCCAGAAAGGAGGTTTTACAGTGACCATAATGGTCTTCTCAGGTGTTGACCATGAACCATCTTCACTCATCGCTTTAACATGAAATACATAATTGCCAGGATCAAGATTGGTATAATTGGCAGTAGGATTATTTTTTACCAGGTTCCAATCCTTATCAAATCCTTCCAGTTTATAAGCATACCTTGTTTCCTGCGGCGTGGTATAATTCAGTGCTATAAAATCAATAGAAAAGTTTTGCTTATAGTCCAGGCGTATCTCCTTTGCAACCGATACCGGTTCATTAATGGATCCATCTTCTCCTGGAATTACGGTCTTGTTGGCAATTTTCAGGGAGGTAAGCTGAAGTAAAGGCAAATTTTTATTGGAATGGAGTGTAAGCGGATTAAAATAATTAAATCCATTCAGTCCTCCGAAGAACATTTCACCTCCTGTAGTTTTTAATCCTGAGCCAAGATTAAAAGCGCTCCTTTGCAATCCATTCTGGTAAAAATAATTCCTGAATAGCCGGGTGCTCCTGTTAAAGCTACTTAGCCCTCTATTGGTGCTTACCCAAATTTGTCCGGCGTTATCCTCCAGGATTTTATAGATAACAGCATTTGCCAGTCCTTCATGTCCTGAATAAGTAGTGAATTGCTGAGTTTTGGGATCAAATATGCTCAATCCTGAGCCCTGTGTACCTACCCACATATAATTTAATTTGTCCCGATAGATACTGAAAATAGAATTGGTAGGAAGACCATTATTTTCAGCGTTCAATACTTTAAAACTCTTTTTAGATGGATCATAAATTGCGATACCGCCCCCGGTTGATCCGATCCACATATTGCCTTCCTGATCCTCTTCGAACGTGCGGATAAATCCGTTTTGAATAAACCCGACTTCCCGTCCATTGCCAGGATTTTGTACCGGACAAAAAAACTTTCCCGTTTTAGGATCGTATACATCCACTCCTGCTCCATTTGTACCAATCCACACAAAACCATTTCTATCTTTTTTAATACAAAAGACCTCGTTGCTTCGGATGGCACCCGGTTTTCCGGTTTTGAGGTATTGAGTGCGTTTACCGTTTTTAAGATTGAGAACAAATAGGCCTTTTTGATAAGTTCCCAACCAAAGCTCATCGTCAACCTTTTCCATGGCAAGTATTGACAGTGTATTATCACCTGGATCCGCTGTTATTTTTGGATGCTCAAATAACCCGGTATTTCTGTGATAAAGGTTAAGGCCTCCACCATCTGTACCTACATACACATCTCCATTTTCATCTTCTACAAATGATGTTACAAAAGATGAGCTGAGACCGTTTGGATCAAGCGGGTTGCTTTCCCGCAGATTGAAAAAGGCCAGGTTTTTATCATATTTATTAACACCCCCATGAAAAGTTCCTACCCAGTAAATTCCTGACCCATCAATATAAATGCTACGAACCGATTTGCCTACCAGGTCATATTTATTTCTTTGGTCAGATTTTATTCGTTGGACCCTTCCGGAATTAATATCAAAAATGTTCAGCCCTTCTTCCGTGCCTATCCACAGTTTGCCGTTATTGTCCGGCCTGATTGAATAAATCCGGCTACTGCTTAATGTATAAGGATCGGCACTGCCATATTTATAATTTATAAAATCTTCACCATTGTTTTGCAACCTGCTTAGTCCATTGTTTGTGCCAAACCAGATATTTCCGTCCTGATCTTCTGAAATTACCCGAACCACATTATCTGCTATGGAATTCTGAATTGTATCAGAGTGGGTATATTTAATAAAACCGGCAGTGCCTGGTATATACCGGTTTAAGCCAGCATTGGTGCCAATCCATAATCTTTGCCTGCTGTCTTTAAAAACACAAAGAACAGTGTTGGACAATATCTGATCTGATCTTCCGGGGTTTTTGCGGAATAGATTTGATTTACCGGTACGTGGATTAAAGCTGACAAGGCCAAAATAGCCTCCAACCCATAAATTCCCTAATTGATCAGCGGAAATGCCCCGGATGGTACCATCAACGATGGATTTATAGTTGATAAATGCATCTCTTTTTCTATCATAGAGAGACAATGTGCTATTGTTACCGATCCACAGGTTTTTATCCTGGTCCTCAAAAAAAGCCATGATATTATTACCTCCAACAGAAGTACTATCCATATCATCATGGCGGTAAATTTTAAAATTTGCTCCGTCAAATTTGTTAAGGCCATCGTCAGTTGCTATCCATAAATAGCCATAACTATCCTTAATAATATCATTGACTGAACTGGAGGAGAGGCCGTCTTTGTTATTGAAATTTATGAAGTTTAGATCAGTCTCCTGGCTATTTGCCGTACTGAAAAAAAGTAGAAGTTGAATAAAATGCAGTGCGATACCCCTGGCAAGATATTTTTTTACTGTCATAATAGCAAAACGCAAAGAATTAACACTGCCCCGGCAGGAGGGAAAACTCAAATACTAATGTAACGATTTTTTGGGTTACGGAATCGATTGTTTAATTATGCCTAAAAAAGGCCAGTTTAAGTCTGGTGCCCGTTGCGAACCTACAATTGCTTTACTGCAATTATTCAGGTACCCCGTATGGCCATGTTTAAGATTTTTCACCGGCTTTTTATGGAAGTCCTGACTCCGGGATATATTATATCTTGATGACCATACCAACCCTGTAACAATTACAAAAAGCTGCCAAATATGAAGAAGTTCTTTCTCCTTTGTTCCCTCTTTATTACCCTGTCGTGGAATGCCAAATTACTGGCAATTATTCGCCTTCCTCCAATTATGAGCAGCAATATGGTCCTGCAACAAAATTCCCAGGCCACGCTTTGGGGATGGTCTGATGCCAGTGAACGTTTTACCATCACCTGTTCATGGAAAACCACGGTAGATTCCGTAATAGCAATGAATAGCGGGAAATGGAAAGCAAAAGTTAGCACACCGCCGGCTGGTGGCCCTTATACCATAACCATAAAAGGAAGATTAAATACTATTGTTCTGGATAACATCCTGATCGGTGAGGTATGGCTTTGCTCAGGACAGTCAAATATGGAAATGAGCAATACCCAGCAAATAAAGGATGAATTGCCCAACAGCAAGAACGACAATATACGGTTCTTTACTGTGGCCAAAGCCACCTCCGAATATCCACAGGAATTTGCAGATGGTAAATGGGTTTCCTGTAATGAAGAAACTCTCCGGAGATTCAGTGCAGTTGGTTATTTCTTTGGGAAAAAATTGCACCAGGATTTAAATGTGCCCATTGGCCTTATACAATCTGCCTGGAGTGGTACACCTGTAGAGCTTTGGGAACCAAATGATGTCATCGAAACGGACCCGGTCATGAAAGAAGCAGCAACGAAAATCAGAGATGTTACCTACAGACCTAATAAACCCGGACTTATTTACAACGCAATGATCTATCCTATCTCCAATTACACAATTGCGGGCACTATCTGGTACCAGGGAGAAGGAAATACAACCAGGGCTCATGCCTACCAGAAAATGTTCACCGGAATGATTGGGGAATGGCGCAAACAATTCAATAATGAATTCCCTTTCTATTATGTTCAAATAGCGCCGTACACCTATGAAAGTACCTACGAGGCGGCTTTACTAATGGAACAGCAAACCCGATCCCTATCCTACCCCAAAACCGGGATGGTTGTCATTACGGATCTGGTGGATAATATTAAAAGCCAGCATCCTCTTAATAAACTGGATGTAGGGTTACGCCTGGCCAATCTTGCACTGGCAGAAACCTATAAAAAAGACATTCCTGCTCCTGTTTATAAGAACCCCTTATATAAAAGGATGGAAATTGCAAAGAGTAAAATCAATGTGTATTTTGACTATGCTCCAAACGGTTTTAAAATAAAAGGAGAAGGCATACCTACAGAATTTCTTATTGCCGGTGCTGATCAAAATTTTCTTCCCGCAGATGTGAAGATGGAAAAGGACCGTATTATAGTTACTAATAAACAAATCCCAAATCCGGTAGCGGTCAGATTTTCCTTCAGTAACACGGGGATGTCTAATATTTTTAATAAGGAAGGTTTACCTCTAACCCCTTTCCGGACTGATAATTGGGAAGTTATACCAGTAAAACAATAATTAAATTCTACCTAAAGATGACTACGAAAGAGCAATTTGTGATTGCCATTGCGTTAGCAATTTCTCTTCCTTTCACCTTATCGACAAATGCAATAAGCCAGACTCCAGATAAATCTGTTCCATTAAGATTAAAAGGCCCCTGTGATATTTATGCAGCCGCAGGTTGTCCCTGTGTGGCTGCCCATAGCACCACCCGCGCATTGTCCGTCACTTATAATGGTCCCCTTTACCAGGTGATGCGACAATCAGATGGCAAGACATTGGACATTGGCTTTGTAAGACCCACGAAAGCTGACCCCGGTGGTTATGCAGATGCTGCCGCACAGGATGCATTTTTATTAAATACACTGGGCTGGATCACTAAAATATATGATCAGTCAGGCAAGGGAAATCATCTTATTCAAGTGCCACCGGGAACCTTTAAAGGTCCGGCAAAGGGTGCGTTTAATACATTGCCGATTGCTGATATGGCTCCTGTTACAATAAATGGTCATAAAGCTTATGGCGTATATATTATGCCTGGCATGGGATTGCGTAATAATAATGCTAAAGATATTCCTATCAATGATGAAGCTGAAGGAATTTACTATGTAATAAATGGAAAGCATTTTTCAAGTGGATGTTGCTTTGACTACGGTAACTCATCCACAAATGGCAGAGCAGTTGGTACTGGTACGATGGAAACAACTTACTATGGCACTGCTACTGCCTGGGGCTCAGGCAATGGTTCCGGTCCGTGGATCATGTCGGATATGGAAGCAGGTCTGTTCTCAGGATACAATCCCAAAAAGAACGATGTCCCTTCTATTGATAACTGGCAATTTGTGAGCGCTTTTGTTGATGGTGGAGGTGGAAATAAATGGGATCTCAAGGGAGGTGATGCACAACAAGACAAACTGACCACCTATTATAGTGGTATTCGCCCTGGTACTCCAAACAGTAGCGCTTATTATCCCATGAGTAAAAAAGGAGGCATCCTTCTGGGTAATGGAGGAGATAATGGAAATGGCAGTGCTGGAACTTTTTACGAGGGCGTTATGACCATTGGTTTTCCTTCGGAAACAACTACGGATGCTGTCCAGGCAAATATAGCTGCCTCTAAATACGACGTACAACCATTAAGCCTTTCGCGTTTAATATCGTTTACTTCAAAATCTGAGCAACAGATTACGCTGTCTTTCACAAATACAACAGGAGCTACAATAAAAGATGTAAAACTGAGTATTGTAGTGCCAAAAGGATGGAGTGCACGGGAATCAGAATCTGGAAGCATGGCAAAAATAATTTCTGGCCCTGTTTCTCCAAATGACAAATTAACTGCCATATTCAAAATAACCTCTCCAGCAATAACGGATGGAGGTTTTCTATCAGGCAAGGTTGAATGGATTGATAAGTCAAAGGTGAAAAAGCAGGTAGAAACAATCTCTCAACGTATCCGTAACGCTCCTCCTGTGAAGATAAATGAAGTTCAATTTAACACTGGAAACAATTCAACCAACCAATTCATTGAATTATTCAATGCGTCATCAAATGAAGTTGATATTTCAAACTGGAATATTATTCATACCCAGAGTGGTTGGGCTTCTGTGAAATTAGGTTCAATTCCTCCCGGCACCAAACTGGCAGCTCATGGGTTTTATCTTCTTGGTCTTTCCAATTCAGGATTATTAGCGCCTGCCAGTCCTGGAGATAACACGATCTATGTAAGAAGTATATCGGGTCTTGAGGTTGGCCAGTCAATAGATATTGATGGAGAAAAATTAAAAATTGCAAGTATAGGAACTTCAGCATTCCCAATGACAACCCTGTTTATTCCTGTATCAACAGGACCATGGCTTAACTTTCCTGTTGGTTCTACTAATCTGCCGGTCACCAACGCTACTGGCTTTACGGTTGGTCAGAATATTGGAATTGATATGGGTGGCAATTATGAAAATGCTACTGTTACGAAAGTTGGGAGGGCGGCTACTCAGGCAAATCTTTCGGTGGCTGCTAAAGCTGGAGACAACAGAATTAAGGTTACAGACAATGAAAATATGACTGTAGGCGATATGTTAATCGTTAGTACAGGAGCGAAAAAGGAAATCGTTAAAATAAAGAATATACTCAACGTTGTAAAAGCTCCGGCGCGTGGTGCCAGAATTATGCCTGAAGGTGAAATTGAACTTACGGCACCACTTAAATTTAGCCATATGGCAGGTGTTGATGTTTCGGATGCAGGCACGGGAATCAGTTTCTCTCCTGCCACCCGTTTTGCTCACAAAAGCGGGGATGCAATTCAGGCATTGGGAACAGGAATTACGCTCGAAAGTAAATTGCTAAAGAGTCATAAGGCAGATGGGCCAATAATCTATAGCAAAAATACAACTGAAGGTTACCAGGGGGCACAAAAGCCGGATCAATGGTATGGAATTCCAATATCACTTACTGCAGGTTCTATTGCATTGATGGATGCCAATAGTAAAGTATTGATTGATGGAATGGTATATGGGTCAAAACAAAGCAGTTCAAGTGCTAATGGAACAATCACAAGTCCGGAGATCGCAACATTAGAAGGAACACAAACCCAGGGAGGCTGTATAGTGGTTTCACCCAATACAGGCAGAAGACAGACTGCCACAACTGATCAGTCCAATAAAAGCGTAGGTCGATACCCTGATGGCAATGATACAGATGAAAATTGCAGCGACTTCCTTATCCAGGCAGACGCCAGCCTCCCAACCCCTGGCGCTCCTAATCAATATGTGAAAAAATCATTATGATTTTTCAAACACTATACTACCCTTATTTGAAAATATGCTGGACAAAAAGATACAGATTATTAGCCCATTCGGTATCGTCGTGCGCGTTGTCATCCACATGCCATACATGCGGCACACTTTGTTCTTTGAGATGCTGGTGAACACGCTGACTGACACTGATCAATCCATCCTTGCTGCCACAGCCAAGCCATAGCACTTTGAGCTTCTTCCTGGCAGCTACCACATCCGGTAATAATTTAGTATTGGAAAGCCCGCCAAATTGATTGGTATTGGGAGCTGAGGAAAATCCACCCACGTAAGCAAAAGTATTAATGTGCGAGAGGCCAATGTTCAGGGATTGGCCACCGCCCATGGACAACCCCGCGAGTGCACGATGTTTACGGTCTGTGTAAACAGAATAATGAGATTCGATGTAAGGAATGATATCGTTGAGCAAATCATCCTCGAACAACTTGCCATAACCTTTAAATCCATCCTTACGTTCTGCCTGTTCATCAGGTTTCGGATTGGATACGGTTATGTTTGTATTACAATTTGGAAAAACCATAATCACAGGTCCGATTATACCATCGGCCAGCAGATTATCAATGACATTATCAGCATGAACCCAGTAGGGCCATTGACCGGCACCGGAATTGAGACCATGCAGTAAATAAATCACCGGGTATTTTCGGTTCGGTGAATAACCGGGTGGTGTATAAACCAGCATCTCCCGACGCGTGGATACCGTTTTGGAATCATATTGAACAGTAGCAATAGTGCCGTGAGTAATACTTTCCCGCTTGTTCCTGAAACCGGCCGGCGGATTGTCAAAGGCGGGTTTATCATCTGGTTCAAGCTTAATTGGCCCACTTAATCCACCCCTCCCTGACCGGGAAGTATCGACACGGCCCATTGAAGGCTTTTCCTGTGCCCACGTGGCCGTGTCAATCAAAAGAGAAAGGAATAAAATGACCATTTTTGCAATAACATCAATTCGTTTAAACATTTCAGTGCCTCCTTAATTCTTAAATCTGGTTATAAAATAGTCGCAAATCTTTAATCACTTTAATTCCACAAACTCTGGTTCGTAAGATGGTATTGCGCCTTATGTGTATTGGATATTTTTTTTGTATCATCATTTAACGAAAATTTTCACGGCTTTTGAAATATTCCGGGACGAATTTCCGGCCTGTAATACAAACTCACCCGGTTCCACGTTCCAGGCCTTTTTAGCTTCATCATAAAAAGCAAGATCAGCAACTTTTACATTCAGTTCAATCGTTTTTGTTTCGCCGGGCCTTAGAAAGACTTTTTCAAAAGCCCTGAGTTCTTTCTCAGGACGCAAAACGGAACAAACGGGGTCGCTAACATATAATTGTACAACTTCGGCTCCATAGCATGATCCTGTATTTTTTATGGTGCATTTTGCATGGATGGTTTCACCTTTTCCATAGTTTGTTTTGTCTGCTGAAAAATTGCTAATCAAAAACCGGGTATAAGAAAGACCAAAACCAAAGGGAAACTGCGGCACAATCTTTTTTGTATCAAACCAGCGGTATCCCACCAAAACATCCTCTTCGTAATTTACGCTGAGGTTATTTCCAGGAAAATTGCCTAACGCATGTGCAGGAGACTGATCCAATGATACAGGTATTGTGAATGGGAGTTTGCCAGAAGGATTTATTTTACCACTCAGCAGATCGGTCACAGCATTCCCGGCTTCCATACCACCAAACCATGACCACAAAATAGCAGGTACGCGATGAACAATACCTGTTAATTTTACCGGTGAACCGGCAATGATAACTACTACTGTTTTAGGATTAGCTCTGGCAACTTCCCGGATCAAAACATCCTGCCCATAAGGCAGATCCATATTTTGTTTATCAGAAGACTCTGTATCAAAATCATGATTCAATCCTCCAAAAATGATAACCGCTTCTGACTCTTTTGCAATTTTAACAGCTTCTTCAATCAATTTCCAATTTATCCTATCTGTGCCTGATTGGCCTGAGTTATTACCTTCTTTGAAGGTTGATTGCTTTTCATATCCCTGTGCAAAATTTATTTTTACGGTGCTTCCAAACTTTTTCTGAAATGCTTCCAGTGGTGTTATTTCATACAGGGTCTTTATTTCAGAGCTAAGGCCCCCGCCGCAATGCCTTCTGATGGCATTGTCCCCAATAATTGCGATTGATTTTATCTTTTTGAAATCCAGCGGAAGAACATTTGCGTTGTTCTGCAATAAGACTGCGGCTTCAGCCGCATCATTATAGGCTGCCTGCTGATGTTCCGGTGTATTCATCTTTCCCTTTGCCCGGCTGCTTTCATCAAACATCTTTGTTACCAGCATCACCCGTAGCACATTTCCTACTTTTTCATCCACAACAGACATTGGGACTTTCCCCTCTTCAACCGCTTTAATCAGCGGGTTGGCAAAATACCATTCATTGTAATCATTTTTATCTGTACCCATTTCCAGATCAAGGCCTGTTAAAGCAGCTTTTACTGTTGTATGGGCTGCAGACCAGTCGGTCATTAAGACACCTTTGAATCCAAATTCTTTACGAAGGATATCCCTGTTAAGATATTCATTTTCAGAACACCAGTTGCCCCTGAATTTATTATATGCAGCCATTACAGTATAAGCACCTCCTTCGGTTACCGATGCTTTAAATCCAGGTAAATAAATTTCACGCAGTGCCCTTTCGCTCATATAAACATCAATAGAATCCCGGTGCGTTTCCTGGTTATTAGCCAGCCAGTGTTTTACGCTTACTGCCACATCTTTCGATTGTAATGCCCTTATATAAGCAACAGACATCGTTGAGATGAGAAACGGATCTTCGCTCATGTACTCGAAATTTCGTCCGCATAGTGGCGAACGAATAATGTTTATACCAGGTCCAAGCAATATATCTTTTTTGCGAAAGCGGGCTTCTTCACCCAGTACGATTCCCCTTTCGTAAGCTAGCCTGGGATTCCAGGTAGCTGCCAGTGCTGTGCCGGGTGGAAAACAGGTTGCCGAATCATTTGTCCAGCCGGCATAAGCCCAGTTGTGCCGGTTGATCTCAGCACGAACACCATGAGGCCCATCACTTAATGCCCATTCAGGAATACCCAATCTTTTTATACCGGACACATAAAATTTTGAATTTCCGTGTAGCAGGCTCACCTTTTCCTGCAATGTCATCTGGCTTATGAGACTTTGGATATTTTTTTCTGTTTCATTTTCACGGCTAACCTTTTGTTGTGCCCTGATCACACAGATATTCAACAATAAAGAGGCAAAGAGGATTAATTTCAAAATTCGATTCATGAGGAATACATATTTAAAGGGCTATGCGGGCCTTAATCACCAGGATGAAGTTAAAAGTAAAAGCAAGGGCACTATGGAAATAGCGCCCGTTAACGAACTGCTTTATTGATACTGCTTATAGATACTGCTTTAATGTGTGTCGTAATACTGCTTGGTTATATAGTTGTAAATAAGCCAGTTATTGGCATCTTTTTTACAAATAAGCTGCATATGGTCGTCATCCAGTGTTTTAATTAGCATTTTTGCATTCCAGTTTGCTACCTGACCACCCTGTGCCTTATCATGTAAAACCTGAGCACCAATTGTTGCCAGCTCATTTGTAGCTGAGTACAACATAAATTTGCCTGATCCAGACAGGTCAGGAAACATTTTGTTATTGGAAACAAAATGTGCATCGCCTATCAAATCAAAAGTCATAGTACCATAATCGCCTGCTGAAACTCCCGCCCAGGGTATATCTTTAAATGCAGGGTCCCATTCCCAACCTGTACCTCCAAAATAAAATGGCCCGAGAAAATATTTGCTTACAGCGGCTGCATCCAAATCAAGAACCCATGTCTTAGATTTACCTAATCCGCCAGTTAGCTGAACCCACATAGAACCACTTACCGTTTTTGTATCAATCGAAGTAATTGTTACTGTTACGGGATTAGCATAGACCAGGCCACCGCGGCTTTGAACACCATACTGAATGGTGTAAGTACCAGGAAACGGAATATTTATCGTATCAGTCAATTTAATTGAATTGCCTGAAGGAGAAACCCAGTAGGGCGTGGCATTAGGTGTAAGGCTTTTGAGAACGATGTCATTAGGGTTAGTGGAGCTTGGTTTAACAGTAAATTGCAAGGCACCTTTATCCATTGGGGACCCCAGTTCTATATTTTCACGCGTACAACCTGAAAATATGGCGATCAAACCACTAACTATTATTATATGATGAATATACTTTTTCATATTTAATATTTTTGAGTAATTAAAGGAATTACCAGCCTGCGTTTTGTTTCAACGTTCCATTCGACAAAGTGATTTGTGAATAAGGTATTTGAGACAAGCCTTTTGTTTCAGTGATCTTAGACGCAGAAATAGTCTTTACTGTACTCACACCTCCATTTTCGACAGTAGTTGTTTCTGCAATTGTTGATGCAGCCACAGTGATACCCTGACGGAGGAGATCCCAGTAACGAATTCCTTCTCCGGCAAACTCAAACCTTCTTTCATTCATAATATTTGCCTGGTTTACCGGGATCTGAACGAAGTTGGTGCCAAAGGCTCTTTTACGCACATTATCAAAATAAGTCTGAGCATTAGGTGATCCTAATTCGGCTGCCATCAATAAAACATCAGCATAGCGGATAGAAACAAAATCCTGGAACTGGCCGATCATAAAGCTGACCCCACCCATTTTCTCAGCAAGGCTTACGCCTGCCGCATCGGCCATTGGCGTGTACTTCTTGGTGTAATATCCCGTATACTCTCTTTGGTCCTTTTTATTCTTGAAATCAAGGCTTTCTCCGTCAATTGAAATAATGGAGGCATTGCGTCTTGTGTCATTTGCATTGTACGCATTCCAGAGTTTTGGATTCACAGTGGCGCCGCCCCAGCCTAGTCCGTAAGGATAAATGGCCTGAACGCGGATACCCATCATAACCATCCAGTGATTACCATCAACATTGCCATTCCAGTCACTGGTATAGGTATACCGGATACTAAATACCGTTTCCTTATTATTCTCACCTATATAATTATTCAGGGATGCTGCAGGCCAAAGCTTGGCGAATTCGTCAACCAGGCCAAAACCACCATTGTTGATCACATCTTCCAGACCCGCCAATGCTTCTGTCTTGGAAACAACACCTACCAAGTCAGGTTTACCATAATAGCCGGTATAATATAGAAATACACGACCTATCAATGCTTCGGCGGCCCATTTAGTAACTCTTCCAAAATTTGCGGGAACCTGTGCAGCATAGCCCGTAGCGGGAAGGTTGGCTGCGGCAAATTTCAAATCGGTAGCTATCAACTTATACACTTCATCCGGATTTACCTGTGGCAAATTTTCCGTTGTTGGCTTTGTAACCAATGGAATATTACCCCAAACCCTTACCATATCAAAATAACAATAGGCGCGTATAAACCTGGTTTCCGCTTCATACGCTTTGCGCAGATTATCATTCCCTTTCCAATCCACGTTGTCAAGATGTGAGAGCAGCATATTGGCCCGATAAATAGCCTTGTAGTAAACAGTCCAGTTATCACCAAACATATCCACGTCGGAAGGGGAACGAAGTTTATCAAACTCGTCTATCATCTGAAAACCAAATCCGTCTGCATTCCCGGTGGCCCCAAATGCATTATCTGACATGACCTCGGTGGCAACCACGGCCAATCCAGAGCCTGAAGAACCTGTCCGTTGCAATCCATCATACACCCCTACCAGCGCTTTGTACGCATCAGATTGTGTTTTATAGAAATTCTGTTCTGTAGCACTTGTTACATCCTCGGTGTCAAGAAAACTTTTTTTACAGGCTGCCAGTGATAACAGCGCAATAACCGGGATATATATTTTTAAAATTTTCATAATCATGTAATTTTTTATTAAAAGCGAATGTTTGCACCAAGCAGCATTGTTACTGGTCTTGGATAATAGCCTACATCTACACCTGTTGAGAAGCCTTCATTGTGGCCGACTTCAGGGTCCATTCCAAAATATTTCGAAAATGTAAATGCATTCAATACAGAAGCATACAGTCTTACCCTGCTCAGGTAATTTTTCTTTACAAGTCGGGAAAAATCATACCCCAACGTAATTGTATTGATGCGAAGGAAACTACCGTTATAAATGTACAGATCAGAAAACTGCGCCCAGTTAGCGCCATCTTCTGTTACTCTGGGAATTTTGTTGGATGTTCCAGCGCCAGTCCAGCGATCTAAAATTTCAGTGGTATAATTTCCACGGCCGCCGGGTCCTCTCCATGATTTTACCAGTTCATTTCCTGCTACGCCTGACGCCTGTACCGCAAAATCAAATCCTTTATAGTCAAGTGATACATTAAAGCCAAAAATGAAATCCGGATTGGGATTACCAATCATTGTTCTGTCACTGTTGTCAATTATTCCATCACCATTCAAATCCATATAACGAAGATCACCAGGCTTTGCATCAGGTTGAATGACCTTGCCGGTTTTGCTCAGGTAAGAATTCACCTCTTCTACAGTTTGGAAAATGCCGGCAGTTTTCAATCCCCAGAAATAACCAACAGGTAAACCGTTAGCAGCCCTGTAAAATTCAAGCGAATTTGCAAACAGTACATTAGTATTGCCATGAATAATATGGTCATTGGTAGGAATGTTGCCAATTTTGTTTTTATTATACGAACCATTGGCACCAATAGAATAATTCAGGTCTTTACCGATGGTGTTATGATAATTAAGCGCCAATTCAAATCCTTTATTTTGCACGTCCCCACCATTGATCAACGGGGCATCAGCTCCTGCAGTGGCAAGAATTGGTGCAGTGATCAACCAGTCTTTTGTTTTCTTGATGTAATAATCGAACGAAATGTTCAATCTCTTTATCAGTGTGGCGTCAAATCCAATATTTGTTTGCTCTGAAGTCTCCCATTTTACCTTTGGATTGGCTAACCTGCTGGGATAAGCTCCTGGGGTATTGAGACCCTCGGTATTTCCGAAAATATATGATGCCTGACTAAAGCTGATAGGCGCCAGGAACTGGTAGGCAGGAACACTTTGATTACCTACACGGCCCCAGCTTCCACGAAGCTTAAAGAAATTCAACCATGTAATATCCTGCAGAATACGTTCTCTGGATGCGACCCATCCTGCAGAAATAGAAGGAAAATAACCCCAGCGCTGATCCGGTGCGAACTTGGAGGAACCGTCGGCACGGAAGGTGGCATTGAGCAAATATTTTTCCTGGAAGTTATATTGCAGCCTTCCAAAATATGAAAGCAATGCATCTTCAAAAGGTCCGCCACTTGCAGAAAGATGATCTGATTCGGCAGCCCTGTTTTGAGCAACATCAAGATAAGCATGTTGCAAATCCGCAACACGTAAATCCCAGTTGCTACCAGAAAGGCCGGAACCTTTTGTATTGATGGCAGTAGTACCAGCCATCACACTGAAGCTGTGATCCTTTGCCACCCTGAAATCATAACTTAATGTATTATCAAACTGAAAGGTTCTACCGCTACCCATCGACTGATTTACGGTAGAAGTATCATTCTTATCAAAAATAGAAAGATGATAAACCGGCCTGAAACTACGGCCCTGGTTACTCCAGTAATTAACTCCAATACTTGAACGCAGTTTCAGTCCTTTAATGGGCTCAATCAGCAAATATGCATCGCCAAAAAGATTCTGGGTATTATTCCTGCTGTTAGAATTGTAAGCCATCGATGCATAGGGATTAGATACTGAATTGTCCCACTGAGGGTCTCCTACCTTTCCAGGATTCCAGGGAAGATTATCTGATCTGAAAAAATCGCCAGATGAATCATACATTGGTAAAAAAGGCGTTGTTGAAAATGCAGAGCGCAACGAGTTACTATATTGTCCGCCAGTTGCAATGCCATGACTATTCACGTTGTTTACTGTAAGATGCTGGCCGAGTTTGACTATATCCTGATACAATTTATGTTCTGAGTTTAGCTTAACAGTGTAGCGCTGGTAATCAGAAAGATCGGAACCGCCAACGATACCACCCTGGCTGGTGTAGCCCATAGAGGTTGAAAACATTGAACCTGCATTCCCACCATTCACATTCAATACATAGTTTTGCGTTGGAACATTCTTCACAAACATCTGATCGAGCCAATCAGTACTCACAGGCAATTTGTCAATTTCTTCATTGGTGAAATAGGGAGATTTACCTGAATTAATGGCCTGCTCATTCATGATAATAGCATATTCTTTCGCATTTAATAACTGTGCTTTTTTGGGAGAATTCTGAATACCATAAAATGCATCAAGGCTGACCTGGGTTTTCTGAGTATATTTCCCGGTCTTTGTGGTAACAAGTATTACCCCATTTGCTGCCTGCGAACCATAAATGGCAGCGGAAGCTGCGTCCTTTAAAACATCAATGGACTCGATATCAGCGGGGTTGATCGAATTAATGTTCACGCCCTGTACACCGTCAACGACAAACAATGGTCCGGAATTTCCAATGGTACCTTTACCACGGATGATCACATTAAATCCATCTCCGGGCTGTCCGGATGAAGAGGTGATCTGAACACCAGGCGCCTGTCCCTGTAAAGCCTGCAAGGCATTTGTGGTGCTTTGCTTTTGAAGGTCTTCACCTTTTACCTGCAGATTAGCACCGGTTACCAATTTTTTCTTTTGAACACCGTAACCAATTACCACTACATCCTCCATCTGATTATTAGACTCATTCAAATGGACTGTTAGATTACCCGCACCAACATTAACTTCTTCGGGTGAATAACCAATTGATGTGATCACAAGAACATCACTGGCTGCTGCCTCAATTGAAAATTTTCCACTATCATCTGAAACAGTGTAGCGAGTGGAATTTTTGACATTAATGGTTGCTCCAGGCACCGGAGCAGAGGTCCGCTGATTGGTGATGGTCCCACTCACCTTAGCAGTTTGCGCCAAAGCATTAGTGCTTACCAGGAATAAAGAAAAAATACCCCATAGCAGCATCGATGCAAAGCGAATCGTTTTGGCTGATTTCATTTTGATTTTTTTTACTTTACTTGATTTTTATTAGCAGTTTGTGTCCTTCATAGAGCATTTCTTTTCCAATATTGCCTTCAGGGCCTCCGTTCATTTCATGACCAGGTGTGATGATATTTAAACGGAAAATCCTTTTTGACAACATACCATTAAATGATCCTTTGCGATCACCTATGACAATAGTTTTAGATACTTCATTATATTTTATTGGGATAGTAGCATACTCGCCCTTTTCATAATTGTAATTTGTTCCTTCATCTTCGTACAAATTGAAGGAAGCATCCGCACCGGTATAAATGTTAAGCGTGATAGTGTCTGCAGGTTTTTCTGAAGTGTATTGCAACTCAGGTCCAAATGGAATAATGGAACCGGCCTTTACAAATACAGGCATTCTTTCGTATGGTGCGTCGGCAATGATTTTTTGCCCGCCTTCATACCATTTCCCGGAATACAGATCATACCAACCTGCCGATTTAGGTAAATACAGTGAACGTTTAGTCTGTTTGTACTGGCAAACAGGATTGATCAGTAAAGAAGGGCCAAACATAAATTGATCGGCAATATTCAATACGTTAGTATCTCTTGCAAAGTCCATTACCAGCCCGCGCATAATGGTGTAATTATCATGATAGGCGGCGCCTGCCAGTGAATAGGTATATGGCATCAGACGATACCTTAATTTATCATAATACAGAATGCTTTTGTAGGCTGCATGGTCTTCAGGAGCAATATTGAATATTTCCCGGTATGGAAATTGTCCATGTGCGCGGAATAAGGGAACAAATGCTCCAAACTGGTACCACCGTGTGTTCAATTCCCTCCATTCTTCCAAATTTTCTGTATTTGGATTTTCAAATTTTTCCGGAACTACAAATCCTCCAATGTCCATTGTCCAATAAGGAAGTCCTGACATTGAAAAGTTCACACCTGCGGCAATCTGGTTTTGCATATCCCGCCATGTAGAGCCAATATCCCCGCTCCAAATTGCAGCTGCATATCGTTGTGAACCTGCAAAGCCTGAACGGGTCAACAGAAATACTCTTTTGTCAGGATCAGTTGAACGCTGACCTTCATAAATACCTTTTGCATTTTGCAAAGGATATGCGTTTAAGTATTCTGCTGCACTACCTAATGCATTTGGAGACATTTGCAGCTTTCTTTTTTGGGGATCCACATTGGAAAGAATATCTGGTTCACTTGCGTCCATCCACCAGGCATCTATCCCTTTACTGTAAATTTTTTTATTGATCAGATCCCAAAAGCCCTTTCTTGCATCTTCATTGAAGGCATCGTAAAAGGTGGAGACATAACCTTTGCCGATCCAGTCTCGCTGACGATCCGCAATATTTTTCTTATACAGCCATCCTTTTTTATCAAATTCATTGTAAGTTGAAATGCCTTCATAAAATTTTGGCCACACAGAGATCATGATCTGCGCATTGTATTTTTTGTGCAATACGTCAATCATGCTGTCGGGAGATGGAAAACGTTTTTCATCAAAATCCTGGCTGCCCCATTCAGCTTCCCGCCAATAACTCCAATCGAGAACAATATTGTCAATAGGAATTTTCCGCTTACGGAATTCAGCAACAGCAGAAAGAATTTCATTCTGGGTTTTATACCTTTCCCTGCTTTGCCAAAAACCTAACGCCCATTTAGGTACAATCGGTGCTTTACCAGTAAGCTGCCTGTAACCACCAATCACTTCATCCAGGTTGTTACCATATATGAAATAATAATCCACCTGCCTTCCCGCTTCAGAATAAAAGCTAAAAGAATTTTGATCATCGGACGAAAGCGGTTCCTGCCATTTCACCGAGATATAAGATTCTCCCCCTTCCGGTATCCACATAATGCGGATAGTAGCTTTTTCACCGCTCTTTAAATTAACCGGGACCAATGCCGGTGCAGGATTCCACGATTTACGCCAGTGATCTAAAACCAGCTCATTGTTTATCCATACCTTTATGCTGCCACCAAGAGTGATATGTAATTGGTGAAGTCCCGACAAAAAACTCACTATGCTTCCTTCCCATGTTACCACACCTTTTTCAGGAAGGAATTCAGGGGGTAATATCTTTTTGGAATCTCCCAAAAATTCCATGTTGATACTGGTTTCTGCCCTTTCCGTTACAATTTCTTCAGGCCTGTTCCTGTCATTGGAATAGGAAGCAGTTAACCATCCCATTTCCCCTTTTTTAGAAAATAATTGGAAATCAGAAAGTGGATGAAACGGTTTTATATCGCCCGCTTTTGTAAGAGAATAATTGTCCCACAGGATGCCATAATTTTTGCTTGACACAAGGAAAGGAATGGCAACTTCAGTGTTGTTTTGAAAAAAAGTGACCTGTTGTCCGCGATAATTCAGTACTCCATCCTGGTGTTGTCCGAGACCATACCAGGCATCATCCGGGGTAGATTGGAAAGTTTGGGTGAGATTGTGATAACGTTTGCCGTCGAAAACAGCCGGCTGAAAACGATATCCTGTATTCGGTTTTTCATTTATTATTTTTTTGCCTTTTGAATCCCAAAAAGAAACAGCTCCTGTTTTAAGGTCAACTATAGCTGTGAGAGCTTTAGTTTTTAAACTAAGCTTATCCTTTGCGGGAACCAGGCTCCAGATTAAGCGAGGATTTTTTGAATAAGCTGAAACGAGGCTTTGCGTTGATATTATTTCTTTTCCAGGCGCTGCCAGTACTCTTATAATATTATCAGCTATTACTTCCAGTTTTATCGCATGGGATATACCCGTAACTGTAGGGTCTGTGAAAACAATTATGCCATCTTCTGTTTTAATGTAGGAAGGCGGCTCTGCCAGGATGACATTAAAAACACAACCGCAGAGGATACTCAACAAAAGCAATCGTTTCTTCATATAACAACAATCTTTCCCTGAAAAATGAATAAGCGACTAAAATTACCCGGAACCTGTGCAAAGGAGGGTAGTCAAATGGGGATGATCACGGTATGATTGGGGTATTAATGGGGTATCAAGATCCCGGTATGACAGAATAGCCTGATTGAAATCATACTTAAGCTATGACAGAAGTATTTTTTACTGGAAAATCATTCAAGTAGTAATACAAATCCACTATTTGGCTTGAGGACAAAATCCAATTTTTTTTGAGTGGTGGTATCCAGGACTGATCTTATAAACAATTCGTTCTTTGTGCCATCCGTGAAAAGAGTTGCCCTGTTTTTCTTAAATGATGTAATGTCAAGG
>Ga0207648_10001245_pt1 | contig 28507 bp, 33 predicted proteins | sample KBSMisM32_FD_184310 | JGI IMG/M metagenome (GOLD analysis project Ga0207648, IMG submission 184310) | Miscanthus rhizosphere microbial communities from Kellogg Biological Station, Michigan, USA - KBS Miscanthus M3-2 (SPAdes) (version 2) | ecosystem: Host-associated > Plants > Roots >... | reverse complement strand
CCTAGTCGCTGATCCGGGTCTGTAAGAGCCTGTGCCAGCGCTTGCTCCGAGTCGTTTCCGAAGGCCGCTCGCGCTTGCTCCGAGGGCCAGAATCGCCATGCTGGATGTGCGCTCTTGTCGATCTCAAGGAATCCTTGGGTCACGAGGCCCCGCACCTCCTCCCGGCTTGGCTGTGGCCCATCTTTAGGCCAGGTCGGAACATCGAGCCTGTCGGCGCCCGGCGGGATATCGAACGTCGTGTCGGGAGTGGTCTCCGAAAGGAGGACAATCGCCTTGAGAATCTCCGCCTCCCGTGCCGAGAGTTCCGCCACGCTGACGATGTTAGCTGGGGGAGAAACCAAACCGCTAGGCCAAGTAGTCGTTCCCGTCGGCTTGGTTAAGGTGCCAGCTCGTGAGCGACCGAGAGTTCATGGAGCGCGCCGTGGAGTTGGGCAAGAAGTCCATCGCTGAGCCGGGTCGCGACCGGCCGGCTCCCAAGGTTGGGGTGGTGATCGCCAAGGACGGCGAGTCGATGGCCGAGGCGTATCGGGGCGAGGACGGAGATGGCCACCATGCGGAGTACGTAGCCTTGGAGAGCTTGGCCGATGCGGATCTTCGCGCCGCAACCGTCTACACGACCCTGGAACCGTGTGCGGCACGCAACCATCCGAAGATTCCGTGCGCGCAGCGTTTGATCGAACGAGAGGTTGGAACCGTCTACATCGGAGCCTTTGACCCTGACCCCGCTATCTACCGACGGGGCTGGGAGATGCTTGGTCGGGCTGGCATGGTCCTCAAGGATTTTCCCCGCGATCTTCGGGAAGAGATCGAGCGAGATAACGCTGAGTTCTTTAACGCGTTCAGGCAGAAGCACGCTGATTGTGGAGAAGCTCGATTTGATTGGACTCAAAACGACGGAACCTTTCTTGTCCGCACCAGCATGGGGGACTTCAACACCGGCTGGTCCGGGAGGAGCGCAGATTCCCTCTATGCCGTTGACAATCCGAATAAGGTGGTCTTGGCCAAGGGGGCCAGAAATTTCGCGTCAATCGACGATCCCAGTGCGTTTCGCTTCGACAGCCACGCTGTCCCCGTGAGAGTCGGAGATATTGCGATCTTTCGACAGGCGAATGAGGCCACTGACCTCTTGGTGCGCCTCAAATCCGTGAAGGCAGGTCCAGAGCGAGGACATGACTTCCACGAAGCAGTGATCGAATTCGAGCTACGCAGCGCGCCCTAAAAAAGACAGCTCCACTTCCCCACTGGGTATGGCAGCACTTAGGTGCTGCTGGTTCCATTAAGGACGACGATGCGTGCGTAATGGGCCTGGTTGGAAGTCTCTGGAACCAAGATGTCCGGCTCCGGCTCCAGCGTATCCATGATCGGGTCGCTCGCCAAGCCGCTTCCGGAGAGCCATCGGCCAAGCGCCCACCCCCGTGGTTCCGACGTCGCCGGACTGGCCGGATTCGCGAGGCGATCATTGCTGTCTTGGTCGAGCACAAGGACGGGCTGCGGATGCGAGACATCGCCGCGGGCGTGAGAGCGCGGCTCGGCGAGCCGGTTCCCCCTTCGTCCATCAAGTCCTGCCTCGCTCGGGAGGCGCTGAACAGAGCAGGGGCGTTCGAGCGAACTGGTCGAGGCCGCTATCGCCTGCGGAACAACAGGTGGTTGACCACGAAAAGCGTCTAGCGCATCGCGCACATTCCGTGGGAAGTAAGGTTAGCTGCATCCGGCCGAGCTGTCGATTAATTTTGTGTAGCATTCATGTCCATAGGTTCTGAGGGGCTTTGACATGAACACCTACATTCTTGCGCTGTCCGGTTCTCACGTGCTTAACGAGACTCTTCGTGGGCTTCGTGAGGTTACCCGGGAGGTGCCTGATGTCGAGGTGAGTCGAGGCTGGCGTCAGGGCGACTCATCAGGTGGATACGTGGCGATTCGGGCTCCCCGATCAGATGATCTTCGACGGGCTCTGTCTGATTTGGATCTCAATATCGATGGCATCGTTGAACTACTTCCTCCGCAAGCCTCTGATCCGTCTATCACTGCCTTGACGGTACATCGCTCCCATGTGCTCAATAATGCCTTTAATATCTACGGATATGCACCGGAAAGGTTGATCTGGTGCGACATGTGTAAAAAGGCCCATCGGCCGGGCAGACATGTCAAATAATTCAGACAAGAGTTTGTGGAGTCAGCTTCAGTTTCCGTTCGGATACCCAGAAGCTATCGACAATCTAGGCACAATTGCTGCCCCGCTACTTGCAGGGTTTGCCTTCACATTGATCGGTATTACTATCGGCAATAGAAACGACCTCGGGAAGCCTGACCTTGCACTGTTGCTGCTTGTTATCGCAAGCGTTGCCCTTGTTTCTTCCGTACAGTTCAACTTTGCAGCGCGGAGCTACCATTTTTCTCCAACAGAATATTTTGATCTTCAAAAACTTGCCAGTGAGGATGGAGTTGCCGAGAGCGACGTAAAGAGTATGGCAACTGAATACCTAGGAAAGCAGCAAAGTTGGGCAAATCGCACTCGTATCGCATATAACTTTGGTGTCGCGGTTCTTTTCTTCGGGATAGCAGCAACGCTTATACCGGTGGCGGGAATTTGTCACATGGCACCCATACGGGCTTGCGCAGTGTTGCTCATGGTAGCTGCCGGAATTATCGAGGCCACCTTGATCGGTCGAGAGACAATCAAGAATTTGTGGCAGCAGCTAAAGAGCGTGGGATCATCGTTTGATTAATTAAATGAAAGATGAATACGGTGCTTATTCACTATCTTGACTCGGAGGCCCGTACTTTTCTTGTCGCCTCCTGAACGCTTCTCGGCCACCCTCAAGTATCAACGTGACGGCCCGCTTGATCGAACTTGAATCAATTGAGCCGGTGTCTTCAACTCGACCAGTCGGCTTTCCCCCCGATTCTTCGGCCTCCAGCACCGCAATCAACTCAGCATCGCCCAGCACGGGGATATTCGCATTGTGGGTAGCAAGGATCAATTGCCGTTGATCCTTCACTTTGCGAACGCGCTCAACGACGTCCTTAAAGACAAACCGATTGTCTAGATCATCCTCCGGCTGGTCGATCACGAGGGGCCGTTTCTCCTGTGCAAGCAGAATCAGCAAGATGCTCGTCGCCTTCTGGCCAACTGACAGCCTCGTCAAATCCCGGTATCGAGGCGTTTCACCAGGTTCAGCAAGATTGAATTCGATGGTGACACGGTCGGGGATTGCAAGCTGTTGAATCTTCAACTTGTTCTCAAGGCTGATCTTGTCTGTCAGCTTTGCCGCCTGAGCCTTTGTAAGTTCAAAGTCCTTGTGCAAGGTTTCTGGCCCTGAAAGCAGGGCGTCACCGAGCGATTCAGGGGTACATTTTGGGTGTTTGGCAAGCTCGCGCAGCACGTCGCCTTTTGACCCCGTCTTGAGGTTAGTCAGCTCTTCGACAAGAGCTGCTCGGTGACCCTGAAATTCGACTTCAATCCGCACGGCACCATCGAGTGCGTTTGTGAGATTTGTGGCTAGTTCGTCGCGACTACGAAACTGCTTGCGGCGATTCTCGGTGAGACTTTTGAGCAGGTCCTTTCGCTCGCTTCTTAGGGCCGAAATCTTGTCGGTAAGCTCTGAGGGATCTCCAACCCTCAGGCGAAGGTCATCGAGCTCTCGGTCGATTCGCTCGAACTGTGCTAGATCAATGTCCGGGTATTCTTCCTGTAGTTCTCGATAGACCTTTGCGACTTCCTCTTGTTTTTTACGCACAGCGCGCGACCAGTCCGAATCCGGTTTCTGGATCTCAACGAGTCGCTCTCGGAGGTCCGCAATTGCGCTCCGCACGTCTGCATCGAACTTTCCCGCCTTGTCCGACAGGGTCTTCCATGCCGGGAGAAGCTGTTTCCAAATTTTGGCGTGCGGCAATTTTTCGGTAAATAGCGGGGGAGCCTCGGAGAAGATCTCCAAGCTGTCCAACGTTTCGCGCATTTCGTCCAATTCCGCTAGCGCGGACTCGACCAGCCGCTCTTCTTGATCGAGTTGACGTCGGAGTTCAGTCCGAGCGCTGATTCCCTTTTTGTCAAAGGCCTTGCGGGCCTTTTCCAAATGCGCAATGCGCGAAGCGTCTTGCTCGCGCTTCTCTTCCTGGCCGAGAGCAGTGGTTAGCCGCTGTGTGTTCTCCTCCAGGTCTCCCAGAATGCGTTCCTCGTCACGCTGAAGCCCAGCAAGGTCGGCCTCGATGAACGAATCAAGTAGACCGAGGTGCGCCAACGGTTGGCGTGCCGTTTCGAGAATTTGCCCCTGGCTATAGATGGCGGGGTCAAGAATCTCCGCCGGGCGAAGATCGATCGCATTGTCGTCAGCATCACGCAGGTCCGGACGTTGTCCCGATGTGCGCGTGAGGAAATAGCGTGTTCCGTCGCGCAACTCAAAGATGACATCAACGCGCGTTCCAGGCGGTAGAGCATTTTCGACAAGTTTGTCGTACTGGGTCTTGCCAAGTCCAGCCGGCGCCTCAATGTCGAACGCGAAACGCAGCGACTCAACGACTGTGGACTTTCCGGTTCCCTTGCCACCGATCAAGCACGTCAGCTGTTCCGCCGGGTTGAGTGACTCCCCATTCAGGAACCCCCCATCCCAGGCAATTGAGACAATGCGGTCTCGTGCAGCAAGGTCGTACTGATCGGGGTGCCTGATTCGTGATTCGGGATCGAGGAACGCTTGTCGGAGACCCTCAATCGACGGCTCAGCCATCTTAATAAATGTCTGTGAACTACCAATGTCTTTATAGCTCTTGGCGTCCGAACCCCAGACTCTGGCTGGAGGGCGCTCGCGCTTGTAGCTGTCCCTCCTGTTGAGCATGCAGTCATCGGCAAAGGAACCAGGTTTTAGCTCTACCCGATCATCCTCAACGGCTAGAAGACGGGGATCGGTCCATGCGCGCACGCGCAGGTCCCCGGCCGTGGCACTATGCAGGAGACCCTTCTCGCGCCGAACGTGTGGGGCGATGCAAACGCCCTGACGCCGCTCGACCTCCTCAAGCACTTTGCTGAACGTCCACTCTGAATCGGCGGAGCGAACCTTACCATCGTCATAGCGCTCGTTTCCAGACTCGATGCCGAGCTTGTTCAAGAAAGGCTGGATGTCCTTTGCTTGCGTTCCAGGCTCGAAGAGACAGAGAACGTGATAGCCATCGCCAGTGGAAACCTCGACTCCGGGAAAGAGGATGAGGCGGTCTTTTGCCGCTGCCTGCAAGTGGGGAAGGAACTCAACGCTGTTGTGCTCCGTGATAGCCGCGACTTCGAGTTTCGCTTTGAGAGTCGCATCGACCCATTTCTCGGCCGCCGCTTTGATTTTCCCTTGGTTTCCCCGACTAGTACCGGGTTTGAACTCGCGCTCAAGTGGCGAATGCACCTGAAGGTCGCTGCGCCAGAAGCATGCGGGTGGTTGAGAAGAACTCATCTCTTCCAGTATGCATTCCGCGCCGGTCTAACGTCGAGCGGTCAAAACACACTGCGGTTCGCAATCTCGCGCAAGCTGGTAAGGTCCAGAACGGCTAAGGCTTCTGTTTGCGCAACGCTTTTCGCACGCCGTCGAGCGAGTCGACGTTGAACCGATCACGAAGCGTATCCAGCCGCGTATTCGGCGGGACCTTCTTGAACTCGGGATAGTCCTGCGCGAGGTTTCCCGCGCGCGAATCGCCACGCTCCCGACGGAATTGCCCTTTGCTCGTTTTCTGATGCTTCCCAAGTGCCACGCTCCTAGTATCGCTTATTGGCCAGATGGATGCGAATTTCCTTCACGGTTCGCCCGGCTCCTGGTAGCAGCGCATCTCTTGACCCGCCGACTGCGCTTGTTTCAAGCAGCGATACCGGGGTGATCCGGGCAGGCCTTGGATTACCTGCTGCGCATCGACGTTGCGCCCTTCGATGCAGACGGGTTCGCTTTCCACGATGGCCGAGGAGATCGGCTCGCCCGAGGCCGAGACGTAGCCGATGCCGCAGCGGGACGGGTCGCGAGCAATGACTTTGGCGTAGGCGGCTTCGCTGCCACAGCCGACCACTTCTGCGCCGGTACTGGCGCGGTTGCTTTCCGGCTGGGCATCGACGCAGGCTCCCGCTCGCACCGATTCATCGACGCCGTAGCGTTCTATGGATTCAGCCGGGGAGAGTTCGTTGCTTCCGCAGCCGGTGAGCGCGAGCGTCACCACGGCGACGGCGGCGAGTAGACGGGCCATCAGTATTCGTAGTAGCTGTGGGTGGCCTGGTGTTCGGCGGCGTTCAGAAGCAGCACCACCGAAACGATCCAGATCACCGTCACGCCGACCGAGACACCGAGAATCCAGCGCCCGCGTTTGTCGTCGCGGCTGGCGAGGATCGCCCCGATCACCATGCCGACCGGCAGCGGAATCAGGACGGCCGTGATCCAGCCCGCTATCGCCAGGGCGTTGTTCGAGCGAGGTGCAGCGGGTGGAGCTGCCGGCGGCGCAACCTCGGGGGTCGGAAGCTCAGTCATGGCCGAGTCTCCCTGCTGTCGCCAACTGGAACCGCTGGAGCATCCATCGCTGAGCCTCCCCTGTTGTTTGGTACGTCCTGAGTCCTTACGGCCGGGGTACTTTAGACCGTGGCGCAATAAGCCGCAACTAGGAAGGGTGCCTCCGCGATGGCCCGCTCCCGCCCCCAGGCCTTTGGCAATGCCCTCAGAGCACTCCGCGAAGAACGGGGACTCAGCCAGGAAGCGGCGGCGCTCACCTGCGGAATCGACCGCGCCTACTTCGGCAAGCTAGAGCGGGCGGCCAAGACGCCGACGCTTACAACGGTCTGGAAGATCGCTGATGGCTTCGGCACCGAGCCGTCCGAGCTATTGCGACGCACCGAGCGGCTAGCTGGCGAGAAAGGGAGGTGAAAGACTCCGGCGGGCCAAGGTGACTAGTCAGCGGCAGCGCTCCGCTGACGTGGCCAAAAGCCACCCGGCCCGCCGGAATCTTCCTGCCGACCCTCCGGTGGGATGAGAGAGTCCGGTGGGCCAGAGCAACCCTCTATGGGGTTCCCTGTGGCCTGCGCTCCGACCCACCGAACTCCCCTGCCCGGCCGATTCAGTTCTCCTCGTCCGGCTCGATTCGCAGCTCCGCGAGCGGATAAGTGATCCGCTCGAAGTCCCTTGCGCAGCACCGCGACCGGCCCGTCGCGGCCCTCCTCGAGGCCGATGCCCTCGAAGGTCATGGCCTGGGTCTCGGTCGCATCCGGCAGGACGACGTCGACCGTGTCGCCGCTGGCGATCACCTTGAGGCCGTCCATCAGTCCTCCTCCTCGCTCAAGAGCTCATACGCGCAGAGCGCCGCCTGAGTCGGTGTGACGAAGGCATCGGGGCGTTTGCGGAAGTCGTGGCGGTGCAGGAGGCCGAATCCGGCTAGGTCGATCACGGCCTGCTCGATCGCGTCGCATTCGCCGAAGTCATCAGAGGAGCGGGTGAGTAGGCGGGCCAGTTCGGAGACGGTGATCGGGGCGGGGTGCAGGTCGATCACCGCGATCAGGACGGAGTGGCGGGCGCTGCGGTCCTCCTCGGCGGTGGTAAGCCGTATCGGCTCGGGACAGCTACGCTGATCGCGCATGGGAAGTCACCTTTCCTGTGCCGGCCCCGGGGGCGTCTCACCGCCGCCCGGGGCGTTTCTTGACAGAGACGGCGACGAAGGTAGAGAGGCGTGGCGGTGCTTGTCAAATTGCTATTTGACTCCGAGACGCTGGCATAAGGGCTTACCCGCTGGCAAACACTACTGTCTAAAAATTACAGCTAGGATCGCCAGCGCGTGGCAGGGGAATCCAAAATAGCGCGGCGCAAAAAAGTACGTGAAGTCGTATCACGGCTTTCACCACTTGGCGCTGTTGCGGCGGGATTCGGCGCCTTCAATATTGCCCTTGCAGTGGTGGATTCATCCTACTCTCAAGGTCTCTTGCGACTGCTCGTTGCCCTTCTGCTTGGAACAACTATTGGTCTGGCCGTCTTTGCACTGCTGCGGCATGTGCTTCCATTGCCAAGCACGGACAGAATTGCTGACAATACTCCGAGAGACGCGCTCGCAGCGAGTATTCTTGCCTATGGTCATGAGCTGGCCGATACCAACAAGCATTCTGCGCTGGTAGATCTGCGGAATCGCGCTAGTCGAATGCTGCACCTTGTTGGAGCCCGTGAGACTCGGCAGGAACTCGGGGAATTGACACTGGTTTCGGCTGCGGCGCTGGCAGATCGACTAACGCAGGCATCTGTCCTCGCAGATGATCTCGGCTGGAGCGTCTTTGAGAACGGAAACACCGACGAGGCTGCCGAAAATATCGATGAAGCCATTCAGCTACTAACTGAACAACTAGACCTTGGTGCAGACCCACGCGAGCAGCTTCTCAGCCTACGAGCCAAGGCCTATCGCCACATGGCCAGCATAGAGGCCGAGCGGAGGCATTTCGATCTGGCCTTTGAGCAAATAGAGAACGCAAAGTCAGACGCAGAACAACTGCCAGAACCCGATCAAGCCATTCATCTTGCGCAACTGAACTACACAACAGCACACCTACTAACTAGGCAGCTAGATGCACGAGTTGGAATGGATGGTCGAATCAACCAAGCGTCGCCTGAGTATCCAACACTGTGTGAAGCACAAAAACTCTGCGAGAAAGCAGCTAAAACTTTTGAGGCACACTTCGATCTTGAGCGTGCTGCAAAGGTCGCGCACTTGCGCTGTCGGATCGGACGTCACCTTGGGCCAACGGCGCTGCGTGAAGCCGAGGCAACTCTGCATGATGCGGAACTGAAAGTGTCCCGAAACTTGCGTATATTGAAAGTATAGGAAAGGCAGTGTGAATTGAGTGAGTCACTAGATATTTACGATGATAATGTCCAGCGAATTGGTGCAAAGGATCGAGAGGCGGTGCATGCCAGCGGCGACTGGCATAAGGCATTTCATTGTTGGATTGTGGCAGAGCGTGAGGATCAACCAGTCGTCCTCTTTCAGTTGCGCGGCCCAGACAAGAAGGTATTTCCAAACAAGCTAGACATTACGGCTGCCGGGCATTTGGTTCAGGGCGAGTCCGTTGAAGATGGGTTGCGTGAGTTGGAGGAGGAGCTTGGGGTTACCGTCGACTTTGACAGGTTGATTCCACTGGGCCTTCGAACAGAGGTCGTGCAGCTCGGGGATGTGATTAATCGTGAGTTTGACGAAACCTTTCTTCTGCACGACAACCGTGCGCTACAGGAGTACAAGCTACAAGAGGAGGAGGTTACGGGCCTTGCTGAAATCGGGATCGATGAAGGGCAGCAACTATTTGGAGGAGACCTAGATTCGGTCACGGCACGTGCGATCATGCTCAATGAGAGTGGAACCAGCGAAGAAGACCTTAGGGTGACTGTCGACTCAGTAATTCCTCGGACCGACAGGTACTATCTAAAGGTGTTCATTATGGCGGCACGGTACTTTGCCGGTGAACGGTACCTGGCCATTTAGGCGCTCGGCTAAGCTGATTCTTACCCGCCACGGGGAGGCCCTCAAGAACGTTCGGGACGAGCACGGCGGGATAGGTACGGCCCTCACGGATCGAGGTAGGAGGCAGGCCAGGGCCTTGGCAGAGAAGATCGTGTTTGCATGTGACGGAAAGGCAGATTCCGTATGCCTACTTGCCCATGATGTGCCTCAAGTCGCAGAGACGGCAAAGATAGTGTCCTCAGAGATCGGCCTAGGTGAAGTAATGATGGATGAAAGACTTCGAGGACTAAATCTGGGAGTGATTGCGGGATTGTCCCGAGCGGATGCCGCACTCGAATATCCCGAAGCAGCCCGACGCCTTGAGGAATGGCGCCGTGGCCAGCTTCTTCTGAATGAATTGAGGTTGCCCGGTGCCGAGCCCGTTGACCAATTCCGGAGGCGAGTCGTGGCCGGTCTGAGCGAGGCTGTCAACAATGCCCAGGGTGCGGTCGCGATGGTATTGACCCGTTCCGTTCTCATTATGGCCACCAACCTATTGAGCTTGGAAGATCAGTTCTCATATGAGATGTACCGGTCTTATGAGTTTCCACCCGCGACGCTATGCGCTTGGCACGTTGCAAGCGATCGGGCCAGGTTACTGGGTGACTAGATGCTAACTGCCGCGCTGCGCGTCGCTCGGGAGCTTCGCTTCTTGCTAGGCGAGGCCTATGCTCGTGCTGTTGTGGACCATGTTGGAGAAGACGTTCGGCTAGAGTTCGGCATTCGACTCATGCGTGGAGCTGGTATCCGCCTTGGAAGCCGGGTGGAGATTCTTCGAGATTCGACGCTTGATGCCCGATCACCTGAGAGCTACGCCTTGTCCATAGGCGATTACTGTCGAATCAAGGAGAATGTTTGGTTGGCCTGCTACGGCGGCCGCATTGATATCGGCGACCACGTGCTCATTGGCCGAAACACCGTGATTCACGGTCATGGGGGCGTGGCTATCGGAAAGTGGGCTATGGTCGGCTCAAATGTAGTTATTGTTAGTGCTAGTCACGTGTACTGGCGAGATGGAGAGCCGATGCAGACACAGGGCTTTGCCGTAGAGCCAGTGGCTATTGGCGAAAATACTTGGATCGGATCGAACGCAGTTGTGTTGGGGGGCGTGCACATCGGCGACAACGTTGTAGTTGGTGCCGGAAGCGTTGTTACAAGGAACCTAGAGTCAAACAAGGTGTATGCAGGAGTGCCTGCGGTCTCGATACGCAGCCGTGAAGAGGGACTTCGGGCTGGGTTGGTACTGCCCGACGATCCGCAGTTCGAAATGTCTCATCCCGTAGGTGCGGACAGTCGAGTAGGCCGAATCGTTCGAGCCGTTCGCGGCAATTAGTTAAGGCTTGCCTGTATGCCCCCAGAGCCGGTAGCCCTGTAGCACGGCAACGAGCGCCAGATGGTGCTCCCAGGCCCGAGCGCCACGGAGCCCGGTTCGCCGCCAACGCATCGCCGGGAGCGCTCGGAGTCTCCGTTGGGCCGGGTTGAAGTTGCGCGCAATCTGCGCCTTGTCGCGCTGGTTGGTCAGCACCACGGCGGCCAGCCGGTCGTCGTGCCAGTAACAGACCGCGACCTCTTTGCTCACCACGCCATCGGGCGCGCGGAGTTTCAGCGACCGTGCCGCCCACGTCATCGGGACATCGGCGACAGCGACGGCGTTACCCTGCATCGCGTCGGCGACCGCTTGGAGTGGCCGCTGACCGCTTTTGTCCATGACCGAGCCGAGCGTCCGTGCGGTCGGCTTCACCTTGGCGCTGTAGGTCACGCCGCGCTTTGCTAGCCAGCGCCGCACTGCCGCATCCTCGGCCAACGCGTCGGCAATGCCAAGCGGCGCTTGGGTGAGAAGCAAGTCGGGCGCCTCGCGGAGGAGTTCGAGCTGGGCCGCCATGTACTCAGGACGCGAGCGGGTCAGCCCGGCCGGCCCGACCAGCACTAGGTCGAGCGGTAGAACGTGGTCGGCGTCATAGGCGGCGAGCCAGGCAAACGACCACTTATTTGCGACTGCGCTGACGTGGCAGGCCAGCCACTCGACATCCATCTGCGGCAGCACCTGGGCCGCCGCCCGCCACATCACCTCGCGGTGGTCCCAGTCGCTCTCGGCCAGGAAGTGCCGCACCGCCGGGTAGAGGTTCGATGGCACCGCCTGACGGAGGTTGACGGGGTTGCCCGTCTGGAGGGCGCGCACGTAATACGCGGCCATCAGCCGCTGCTTGCGCCGTGGGAAATGGGCCGTCGCCTCGTGGACGAACCGAAAGATGGGGTCGAGTTCATTCGTCATTTGCGGGGAACATTGAAATCTTCGGGGAGTCGCTTCTTGGGGTCAACACTTGCCCTCCTGTCATTCAGTGAAGGAGGAATCAGATGTCCAAGGAGATTGTCGTCGCCCCGTCCCGGCGGCCGAGCCGAAGGGAACGCCAACTAGACACGACGCTGCGTAACGCCCAACTCCCCGCCCAGGTCGCCGCCGCCAGGATCGAGGCAGCAGCCTTCACCACCCATGTTGCGCTGCATCACGCCGGGATGCTCTCGGCCACTGAGGCCCGCCTGATTCAGCAAGCACCGCTCGGCGAGCCTCGCTACAGGGCAATTGCCGACGCCTTCGCTGGCTACGCCTGTCACGAGATCGCGCTACTCGCGAACAAGGGGGCGGGGTCGTGATGGGGGTGCTGGTGGTGTTGCTCGCCCTGGTCGGCTTCCTCGCCCTGATTGCCGTTTGCGGGATCGCCTTCGCGCTCTGGCTCGGGGAGACCGCTGGCAAAGCCGATCCCGATCCCTACCGGGAAGGCCTCGATGCTTCGGCTCGCATTTCGGCGATGGCCTTCGAGGTCGAGCGGATGATGCACCAGATCGCGCACGAAGAACCTCCCGAGGAGTAAGCCCCCGATGCGAGGCCTACGGGAAACGCTGTTCCTTCTCGTCGCCGGGTTGGTGGTGATCGCCATTGCCGGTGACAAGCTGGCGCAGTTCGTGAGGGCTATGGCGTTGCCGCTGGCAGGATTCCTAATCGCCGCCATCCTCGCCCGCCTCGTCTGGTTCTACACGTCCCGGTGGTGATCGACCTGTTTACAAAGTAAACGACGTAGTCCATGATGATTAAGAAGTGTTTACTAAGTAAACGGTAACGCACACGATGACACGACGAGTACGAATCAAAAGCAAGTACCGCCGCCCCCTCGATGAGGACCAGATCGCCTTGGCGTTCCTGATGCTCGCCAAGCAGCTACGCGAGGAAGCGGAGAAAGACGCCGAGGCGAAGCCCGCCCTGAAACGGAGGGCGGCGTGAAAGGGCGCACGACCGTCGAGCTTCGCTTTCCACGCGAGGTTGGGCCCAAGGCCGTGGTAGCGATCCTCCACAGCCTCTCGGGGCTGCGGCCCGATCAGCGGGTCGTCCTCGACACGCTGGCCGACCACAACGGCATCCGGCATTTCCTCACGACGACCCCGGCCACGCTGGCAGCACTGCGCGGAATCCTGCGCGCCGAGCTTCCCGGTCTCCGTTTGCTCGACAGCACCAGGCTGAATGCGACTGGCTTCGCGGCAGCTACCCGCTGGCGGCTTGCGCCTCGCCCCGGCGTACTACGCGGCGGCGACGTGAGCCGGGTAGGCCTGGCCCTGATCGCGGCACTCCAACCCTTGAGCGACAGCGAGCGGTTGCTGATCCGCGTAGTCGTCGGGTGCGGCCGGACGCCGTCGCTGCCGCCGGAGCGGAAGGAGGGCCGCTCACTCGGTCATGCCGCGCGGACCCGCGCGCTCCAGGGGAAGGGGGCCGAGCCGATGCTGCGGGTCCGGCTGGTCACGGCGACCGAGGCGGGACACCCGAAGCGAGCCGACCACGTGCTCGGTCGAATCAGCATTGTGCTCCGCTCGCTGGCAACGCCTCACGGTCGCTTGACCGGCTGGAGGGTGCCGCGTTTTCTGGCAGGTCGCCAGTTTGCCCGCGACGGCCTGGGGTTGCTGCCGGACCTTCTCTCGGCGACGGAGTTGGCCGGGTTGCTCGCGTGGCCGACGGACACTCCGACCCTGCCCGGCCTCTCGCTCGGCGCAGCACCGCTTCGGATGCCCTCACGCGACATTCCGACAGTCGGGCGACGGATCGCCTGCGCCAACTGGCCAGGGGCCAAACGTGATCTTTGCCTCTCGACCAAGGCGGCTTTGTCTCATGTGATCGCGGCGGGACCTACCGGCGTGGGCAAGTCGTCGCTGCTCCTGGCCGGCATCGTGGACACCTTGGCAAGTCGCCACGGGTTGCTCGTCATCGACGGACGCGGCGACCTCGCGGAAGATGCTCTCGGTAGGGCCGGGCAGCGCAATGTCGTCGTCCTCGATCCCGGTGCGGGCGGCCCGGTACCTGGCTTGAAGCTGCACGGCGGACGCGGTGACGCCGAGCTTCTGGCCGACGTGGTGCATGGGGTGCTGCACTCCCTCTACGCCGATTCTTGGGGGCCGATGTCCGAGCGCTACGTCCGCCTCGGCCTCGTCACCCTTGCCCAGGACCGCTCGGCCACGTTGGCTGACTTTCCTTTCCTCTTCACTGACGACGCTTACCGACGCAAGTTGGTCGGTCGGTTGAAGGACCCGCTGCTCACATCCGCCTGGCAGTCGTTCGAGGCGATGGGCGCGGCCGAGCGCACTCACGCCGTTGCCGCCCCGCTGAACAAGGTGATAAGCCTGATTGGCCGCCCGAGCCTGCGGGCGGTGCTCGGCCAAGCCGACCCGAAGCTCGACCTAGCGGCGGCAATGCGCCAGGGCAAGGTGGTGATCGTCAATCTGGCAACGGGGGAGATCGGTGCGCCCGCCGCCCGGCTGCTCGGCGCGCTCGTCGTCCATGCGCTCTACGTCGCCACCCAGGCTCGCGCTCGGATCGCACCGGGCAAGCGGCGGCCGTTCTTCGTCTTCATCGACGAGCCGCAAGTCCTGACGCATCTGCCGGTCCCGCTCGACACGCTCCTCGAGCAGGCCAGGGGTCTCGGCGTCAGCCTCACGCTCAGCGTCCAGTCCGTCACTCAGCTGCCGAGAACGGTCAGCCGGGCCGCGCTCACGAACGCCGCCACGCTCGTCGCCTTCCGCCAGAACGCCGACGACGCCCGCCTCCTCGCCCGCGAGCTTGACGGTGTGAGCGCCGAGGACTTGCAGGCGCTCGGTCAGTTCGAGGTCACGGCGCGGATCGGGCTTGGCGACGGCGCAATCGCGCCGCCCGTAACCGGCCTGACGTTCCCGCCGGACCCGCCGACGAACGATCCCGCTGCCATCCGCGAAGCCTCGGCGGCTCGTTACAGCGTAGAGCCTGCCGAGGTCGACGCGGCGCTATTTGCCCGTCACGAACAGTCAATTGACGACGTGCCGATTGGCCGCAGGGGGAGGTCGTCGTGAGCCGTCGTCCCTGTCCGCTCGCCGGTCCGCTCGCGTGGAGCGCCCCCTGGCGTTTCCCCTGCGTTCGGGCAGCTTCCCATGCGGCAGTGCCCCCGACTCCTCTGTCCCTCCGTCCCCGCGTTCCTCGCTCGGGAGGTTGTCCGTGACCCGTCTGTCTCGTAAGGGTCTGCTCCTCCTGGCCGACGATCTCTCGGCTCGGGACCGGCAGATCATTGAGTTGGTCGGCCGCTTCGGGGTCGTCTCCGGTAAACAGGTCGAGCGCCTGTTCTTCGCCGCAGGGTCGGACGCTGCCTCCAACGCTCGCCTTGCTCGTCGGAGCCTGGCGCGCCTCACGGAGTACCGGATTCTCATCCGCCTGGAGCGGCGAATCGGCGGCGTTCGGGCCGGGTCGGCCGGTTCTGTGTATCGGCTGGACGCGGCCGGGGACCGGCTGGTCCGGCTCTGGCGAGGGGAAGGCGGACGCGGACGGACGGCGCGAGAGCCGGGGCGTCTATTCGTCCGGCATGGCTTGGCCATCACCGAGACCTACGCTCGGCTCCGCGAAGCCGAGCGCGATGGCGCTCTGGAGTTGCTTGCCTTCGAGGCTGAGCCTTCGAGTTGGCGGCCCTTCGCGGGCGCGGGCGGTCGCCAGGTGCTCAAGCCCGATGCGTTCGCCCGGCTCGGCCTAGGCGAGTACGAGGATCGCTACTTCATCGAGATCGACTGCGGCAGCGAGGGCCGGGGCGCACTTGCCGCCAAGTGCCGGACTTACTTGGCGTATTTCCACGCGGGCGTCGAGCAGGCCGCGCACGGCGTCTTTCCCCGAATCGTCTGGATCACGACGACCGAGCAGCGCGTCGCCCTGATTGTCGATGTCTGCGCAAGCCTGCCGGCGGCGTCATGGCCGCTATTCGCGGTGACGACTCCGGAGCGCGCCAAGCACCTCTTTCTCGGCACCCTTGATCCAGCGGCCGTGGCACCGGGGAGGCGGTCGTGAAGACGCTCCCTCGTAACGTGATCCTCCCCGGCGATGCCCAGACGGTGCTGGCTCGTCTCCTGCCGGAGTCGGTGGACTGCTGCATCACCAGCCCGCCGTATGCGAACGCCCTCCGTGATTACGGATCGTCCGACCAGCTCGGCCAAGAGCAGACGGTCAGCGAGTACGTGGCGAATCTTCGGGCGGTGCTTCGCGGAGTCGGGCGCGTCCTCAAAGACACCGGAAGCCTCTGGCTGAATCTGGGCGACAGCTACGCCACCCACGCCAAGCAAGAAGTACCGCGCGGCAGTCTGCTCCTGACTCCGCAGCGGGTGGCGCTGGCGCTCTCGGCTGATGGCTGGATCGTCCGCAACGTCGTCGTTTGGCAGAAGCCGAACCCGCTCCCGCAGAGCGCCCGCGACCGGCTCAGTCCGACCTATGAAGTGGTGATCTTCGCGACCAAGACCCGCCGTTACTTCTTCGACCTCGACAGCGTGCGCGTTCCCCACCGTTCGGCCCACCGGGCGCGACCAATGGCGCGGGAGCGCACCCGCCGCTACCAGGGCAACAACACCGGCCTCGGCAAGCTGAAGGCAGCAGGCCGAGTCGGCAACGCGAACGGCAAGAACCCCGGTGACGTGTGGACGATCCCGACGCCCACGGACCGACTCGGCCACCAGGCCACCTTTCCCGAAGCCCTGATCGAGTGGCCGATCCTCGCCACTTGCCCGGAACGGATTTGCGTGCAGTGTGACCGGGCCTGGATGCGGCCGACGCGGATCGTGAACCGAAAGACCGGCGAGGGGATGCGGCACACGCGGGAGGTCGGTGAACTGGCCCGCTGTGACTGTTTCGCCCCGAGCCGACCCGGCGTCGTCCTCGATCCCTTCATGGGGACCGGCACGACGGCAGTGGTCGCCACGCGGCTTCGCCGTGACTGGCTCGGCATCGAACTGAACCCGACCTACGCACAGCTTGCCGCTGATCGGCTGCATGGCGGGGATGGCTCTACGGCGAGCGGAAGGGAGTGCACTTCTTTCTGCTCGCCGCCACAGCTATCCACTAACAAAGGAGGTGCTGGGCGATGAGCAAAGCCCAGGACATCTACGACCGCGTGGAGGCGGTTGCCCGCGAGCAGGGTGTCTCGAAGAAAGAAGCGCACGAGATCGTCGCCAAAGAGTTCGGGATGAAACCGAGCTCGATCCGCGGCGCGGTCTATCAGGCGCGGAAGGCGAACGGTCAAACCGGCCGCCGCCGCGTGCGGGAGACCACTACCGACGGAGCAGTTGCCTCGGCCGTGGAAACCCTCGAAGACGCCCGCGAGGCGATTGACGAGGAGGTCGAAGCCGCCAAGGAGCGAGCCGACGAGGCCAACCGCGAGTACAAAGCGCTGAAAGACAGCGCGGCAGATCGCAAGGCCGAAATCACCGCCAAGATCGAGGCGCTGTCGGCGTAACACCATGCGGGCGACCTGGACACAGAAACATCTGTTCAGGTCGCCCGCCTCTTTATCCGCAGGTTGCTCGCGTGTCAACCGCTCCGATATTCTTTGGCCAGAGTGTTTACATTGTAAACATCATGTGAGACGATGAAGGCACTAACGACATCACCCATGACTGAAGCCCAAGCACGACAACTCGGCAAGCTGATCGCCCGCGCCCGCGAGCGCAAGGGGTGGTCGTTTCGCCAGTTGGCGGGCGAGAGCGGCTTTGGTCCAGCCTGGATTCTCAAGCTGGAGCGTGGCGACTACACCTCGCCTCCTCCGGAACGTCTGGCGCGACTGGCCGAGATGCTCGACATTGATCCCGAGCGGATGAACCGGATCACCCGCGGACACGTCGCAGCCGGTCTGCCCGCAGTGCGGACGTACTTCCGGGCCAAGTTCGACCTGTCCGAAAGCGATATCGGCCAGATCGAAGACTTGCTGACGGAACTGCGCGAGGAACACGGAGGCGACAGTGCCCGTCATTGACGAACTGCAAGCGGTCGTGCCGCGACGCGGCCTCTCCCCGGCCGAAGCCGTTGCGGTGGCCGAGTTGCAGGCTGCCAAGCTCTTGAAGGCGGCAGGGGTCACGGCTCCGCCGGTGCCTGCCGAACAGATAGTGAGCGAACTATTGGGGGTTCGGGTCAGGCGGCGGAGCAACTGGCCGACGTCGGGACTCGCCACGACCGTCAAGGACGGGTGGGTGATCGTCGTCAAAGCCGAGGAGGCTGGCGTCCGCCAGACGTTCACCATCAGCCACGAAACGAAGCACATTCTGGACGACCCATTCATCGAATGGCTGTACCCGACCATGCGCGGTCGTTCTCCCGAGGACCGGGCCGAGGAAATCTGCGACCGGTTCGCCGCCAACTTGCTGATGCCGCGCGCTTGGGTCAAGGCCGATTGGGCGAGCAAGGGCATTCAGGACGTGGAGCGCTTGGCCCGCCGCTACCGGGTATCCCGGCTCGCGATGAGTTACCGCCTGGATCAGTTGGCGCTTCGGATGCCGCGCCCCCGCTGCGGCGGGATTCGCCGGATCGGGGTTGCCGTATGACCGTGAGCGGTCCCCGACGGGCGGTGATCTACCTGCGGGTCAGTTCGGCCCAGCAGGCCAACGTCGATTACGACCCCGAGGGCTTCTCGATCCCAGCGCAGCGGGAAGCGTGCGCTCGGAAGGCTGCGAGCCTCGAAGCCGAGGTGGTTGCCGAGTACATCGACCGGGGCGAGTCGGCCAAGACGGCTGACCGACCCGACCTGAAGGCGATGCTCAACCGGCTCGCTATCGAGAAAGACATCGACTTGGTGATCGTCCACAAGGTCGATCGCCTGGCACGCAACCGCGCCGACGACGTGACCATCGCCATGCAGATTCGCTCGGCGGGCGCCCAGCTTGTTTCCGCGACCGAGAACATCGACGAGACGCCGAGCGGCCTGCTGCTGCACGGAATCATGAGTTCCATCGCCGAGTTCTATTCGCGCAACCTTGCCAGCGAGGTCATCAAGGGAACGACGGAGAAGGCCAAGCGCGGCGGTACCCCCGGCATCGCCCCGCTCGGCTATTGCAACGTCCGCGAGACGGTTGACGGGCGCGAGGTGCGAACGGTCGAACGCGACCCCGAGCGCGCGCCGCTCATCAAGCTCGCCTTCGACCTGTATGCGACCGGCCGCTTCTCGCTCAACGAGTTGGTCACGCTGCTTGAGGCCAAGGGGCTCCGCAGCCGTGGCAATCGCCGCTACAGCCCCCGGGCGCTCAACCACTCCTCGCTGCACGCGATCCTCTCGAACCGCTACTACGCCGGGTGGGTGACGTATCGCGGGCAGACTCACCGGGGACGTCACGAGCCGCTCGTCTCCCAGACGCAGTTCGATCAGGTACAGGCCGTCCTCCAGGCGCATCGCCTCTCCGGCGAGCGCGAACGCAAACACGCGCCCCACTACCTCAAGGGCACGCTCTACTGCGACGACTGCGGCCTTCGCCTGACCTACTCGCGGAACTCCGGCAACGGCGGCGCCTACGAGTACTTCGTCTGCACGAACAAGCAGCGCGGGAAATGCGACCAGCCCTACCATCGGGTCGAGCTTGTCGAGGCGTCGGTCGAGCGCTACTACCGAAACGTTCAGCTATCCAAGTCCCGCCAGCGACGCATCCGGGCGGCGATCAAGGCCCGGCTCGACGAGATGGCTGCCGTCTCCAAGCGGGAAACCCGTCGCTGCCACGGCGAGCTGCGGGCGCTTGAGGAGCAGGAACGAAAGCTCCTCCAAAAGCACTACCAGGACCGCATTTCCAACAAGCTCTACGACGAGGAGCAGCGGCGGATCGCTGCCGAGCGTGAGGCAGCCGAAGCGATCATCGCCCGGCTCTCGGTCCACTTCGATGACATCGAGGAGACGCTTGATCTGGCGCTCGATCTGACCGACGACATCCAGGCCGCCTATGCCAAGGCGTCGCCGACGGTGCGGCGGCTGTTCAACCAGGCGATCTTCGAGTGGATCAAGGTCAGCAGCGAGGAGGTTTCGGAGGTGGCTCTGGCCGAGCCGTTCCGCGACCTGCTGGCCGCTGACCTGCTGGAGCCGGTCGAAGCCGGGGCATCCCAGCCCCAAAGCGACCAGCCCCAGGACCGGGGCGATTTTTTGGTCGCTGGTTCGATTAGTGGGGTCGAGGTGGGCGCGGCTGGGTTCGAACCAGCGACCTCTCGCGTGTGAGGCGAGCGCTCTCCCACTGAGCTACGCGCCCGGGAGAGGGTCCATTCTACGGCGGTCGGTCAGGCGGGCGCGGGTGCTTGGGCGGGCTCGGTCGGCGGCAGGGCTTCGGCCTGCTCGGCCATAGCGCGCTTCTGCAGGGCAATGCCGACGAAGGGGAAGACGAGGGTGGAGAGCATGGCGGCGCCGACGAGGCCGGCCGCGGTCGAGGCACGCATGTGTCCGTCCTCGACCGCGATCGTCGTGATCGCGACGACGAGCGGCAGCTCGGTGGCGCAGAAGAATGCGAGGGCGCGGCGCTCGGTGGCGCTGAGCACGCGGCGGTAGAGCAGCATCGCCGGCGTGCCGCGGACGACGAGGAAGAGGGCGAAGAAGAGCGCCATCTTCGCCAGTGCCGCGGCCGAGCCGAGCGCGACGAGGTCGAACTCGATGCCGCTGGTGACGAAGAAGAAGGGGACGAAGAAGCCGAAGCCGACCGCGGTCAGCTTCGACTCGAAGACCTGCAGCTCATGGCCTTTCAGGGCCGCGCGGGTGATCATTCCGGCGACGAACCCTCCGAGCAGGACGTCGAGGCCGAGCTTGCTGGCGAGCAGGACGAGGCCGAAGACGAGCACGACGGTGATCCGCACGGCGAGCTGGCTGCTCGCCTCGAAGGTTTTTTCCAGCGCCGGCCAGCCGCGCCAAGCGAGGCGCACCGATGTCAGGGCCACGGCGATCGCGAGGACGACGAAGGCGAGCAGGATCGCCGCCTCGTGCAGGGGGCTCGCCGCGCTCAGTACGAGCGTCACGAGGAGGATCGGACCGAACTCGCCGGCCCCGCCCGCCGCCAGCAGATAGGTCCCGAAGCGCGTCTTGAGACCGCCGCTGTCGCGCAGGATCGGGATCAGCGTGCCGATCGCCGTAGTCGCCAGGGCCGAGCCCGTGTAGAGGAAGGAGACGACGATGCCGGCGGCCGCGAGCACGCCGCCGATCCCGTATGCGATCGCGACCGAGAGCGCCCAGCCGAGAGCGCCCAGCCTCAGCGGCGCTCCTTTGATCCGCTCGAAGTCGATCTCGTAGCCGGCGAAGTAGAAGAGCATCCCCAGGCCGAGGTTGGAGAAGAATTCGATGAAGTCCGAGGAGTGGGCAAGGTCGAGGACTTCGGGCCCGATCACGATGCCCATGATCAGCTCCAGCACCACGACGGGCGGGGCCAGACCTCTGGGCACGACCGCAACGGTCGTCGCGGCGAGCGCGGCGATCAGGACGATGAAGAAGAACGACTGGGTGTCGACGTTGACCATCGGAGCGCACCGATCCTACGCCCGCAGAGTAGGATCGTCAGCGGACCGTGCTAGGCGGGGAATCAGCGGTGCCCTGTAACCCGAAATCCGCTTAGCGGGGCCGAATCCCGTTCCGAGGGGCTGGCCGTCGGGGTCAGTGCGCCGCGGGCGGCGTTGACGGTCGGGTCCTGCGCGACGTGGGCACGTGAACCAGGTCAGGTCCGGAAGGAAGCAGCCTTAAGCGGAAGCCGCGGGTGCCGCAGGAGAGCCCGGCTCGAGCCAAACGCGACGGCCACGCCCGGTGACCTCGCTTCGAAGGCGGGGCGCACGGTCCATTTCCCCCGCTGACTTCCTGGTTAGGGATACATATGTATCCCTAACCAGGAAGTCACGATCAGGCGGATCAGTCGATCAGGCGGGCCTGCATGCGACGCACGGCGACGCGCCAGGTGAGCAGGGCAAAGCCGACGAGGAAGGCGAAACGGGCGAGGTCGGCCGCTTCGAAGCCGAAGGCGCCGCCCCGCACCAGTTCGACCAGCTGGTGCAGCGGGTTGAGCTGGGCGGCGACCTGGAAGCCCTCGGGCAGGCCTTCGATCGGAAAGAAGGTGCCGGCAACGAGGAAAAGGGGCGTGACGAAAAGCGCCGTCACGTAGTTGAACTGGTCGATCTTGGCCACGGTCGCCGCCATCGCGACGCCGAAGCCGGCGAAGCCGAGCGCGGTGACGAAGCAGAAGAGCGGCACCAGCAGCATGCCGGGCGCCGGGTCGAGGCCGAAGCCGATCGTCACCAACAGCGGCACGCAGCCGTAGGTGCCCGAGCGGATCCCGATCCAGAGCATCTCGGCGCTGACCAGCTCCTCGACGTCGACGGGCGCGGCGAGGATCGCGTCGTAGGTGTTCTGGAAGCGATGCTTGACGAAGGTGCCGAACATCGCCGGCATGGCGCTGGAGAAGATCACCGCCGTGGCAACCATGCCTGTACCCACGAACTGGACGTAGGGGATGCCGTTGACTTCGTCGACCAGCGTGGCGCTTAGCCCGAGGCCGAAGGCCAGCAGGTAGACGAGCGGTTCGAGCACGCTCGAGAAGGTCGTTCCCCTCCAGTAGGTACGGAAGTTGGCGACCTCGCGGCTCATCACGCCCGTGATCGCGGCCGGTTCGAGGCGTCTCAGGCGCGGGCCGGGCGCACCATTTCCGCTTTGACCATCTATGCGACGACGAATGGGGATCCCGGTCATCACTCGGCCTCCGCCCCCGTGAGCAAGACGAAGACGTCCTCGAGCGAGGCGGCGCGGACCACGGCGTCGACCGGCACGGCGCCATCGGCCGCCCGCTCGGCGCCGACGATTGCGATCGCCGGCCCCGCCGGCCGCACAGGCAGTCCCTGTTCCTCGGCGATCGCCTTCACTTCGGTGAGCCGTTCCGGCGGTCCGTAGACCTCGGCTGTCTGGGTGCCGGCGTGGGCGGCGATCAGCTCGGCGGGCGTCGCGCGGGCAATCACCCTCCCCGCGTTCATCACCGCCACCTCGTCGGCCAGCCGCTCGGCCTCCTCTATGTAATGGGTCGACATCAGGATTGTCTTGCCGTGGCTGCGCTGGTCGTCGATCAGCGACCACAGCTGGGTGCGGATCTGCGGGTCGAGCCCGACGGTCGGCTCGTCGAGCAAGATCAGCTTCGGGTCGTGGACCAGACCGCGAGCCAGCAGAAGCCGCCGGCGCATCCCGCCGGAGAGCTGGTCGACCGCGTCGCGGCGGCGGCCCCGCAGGCGGGCGAGGTCGAGTGCCCGGTCAACGGCCGCGCCAACGTCCGGCAACCGGTAGAGGCGGGCGAAGATCGCCAGGTTGTCTTCGACGGTGACGTCGACGTCGAGGTTGTCGAGCTGCGGGACGACGCCCATCTCTGCGCGCGCCGCCTTCGCGTCGCCCGGCAGCTCATGCCCCAGCACCCGCAGCTCGCCCTCGTCCGCGATCGCTTGCCCGGTGAGCAGCCGCATCGTCGTCGACTTGCCCGCCCCGTTCGGCCCGAGCAGGCCAAGGCAGATCCCCTCCGGGACCTCGAGGTCGAGTCCGTCCACGGCCGTGATCGGGCCGAAGCGCTTGACCGCGCCGCGAAGCTCTATCGCCGCCACGTGTCTGAGCTTAGGGGTCATATGGCCCCGTCAGCTCAGACACGCCCTGGGGGCGATAATTCGGGGGTGAGCCTCGCCACTCCCGACGCCAAGGGCCCGCTGCGCCGCGAGCGCCTGCGCACGGCGCGCCTCTACCTCTGCTGCGGCGCGCGGCCGAACGGCGAGGATCCGGAGCCGCTCCTGCGGGCGGCGCTGAACGGCGGCGTCGACATCGTGCAGCTGCGCGAGAAGGAGCTGCCGCGGCGCGAGATCGAGCTCGCCGCGCTCACCTTCCGCCGCCTCTGCGACACCCACAGCGCCCTCTTCGTCGTCAACGACGACCCCGACCTGGCCCGCAGCTGCGACGCCGACGGCGTCCACGTCGGCCAGGACGACACTCCGGCGAGCGAGGCGCGCGCCGTGCTCGGGCCCGACGCGATCGTCGGCCTCTCGACGCACTCCGAGGAGCAGATCGCGGCTTCGGCCGAGCAGCCCGCCGACTACATCAGCGTCGGGCCGGTCTGGGAGACGCCGACCAAGAAGGGACGGCCGGCGGTCGGGCTGGAGCTGATCCGCCACGCCGCCCAGAGCGCGCCGCACCCGTTCTTCGCGATCGGCGGCATCGATCCGGGCAACGCGACGCAGGTGGTCGACGCGGGCGCCCGGCGGCTTTGCGTCGTGCGCGCGATCCGCGATGCCGACGACCCGACCGCCGCCGCCGAGGGGCTGCGCAACGCCTTCGCGCCGCTCGGGGAGGCGGCGCCGGGTGCCTGAGCAGGCGCCGGCAGGCAGGCCACGCAAGCGCAAGCAGCGCGGCGGACCCTCGGGCCGGGAGCGGATGGAACGCGGCTACGCGAAGGCCGAGGAACGCAACCGGGAGGCGCGCGAAGCGCTCGAGCCGCTGGGCGAGGGCGAGCGGCCGCTGGTGGTGACGATCGGCGCCGTCGTCGCCGGCCTCGTCGCCCTCTCGATCGTCGTCGGCTACCTCGCCGGCACCGAGGTGAGCGGCGAGAAACCGCGGCTCATCCAGGTTCTCGCGCCAGTCCTGATCATGGGGATGATGGCGTGGGGCATGTGGCACGCCCGCTACTGGGCCGTGCTCGGCTTCCAGCTGATCCTCGTCCTGCTCATCTTCAGCGCCGTCACCGGCCTGCTCCTCACCGCCTCGAGCGTCTCTCAGATCCTCGGCACCCTCGCCCTGCTCGCCCTCGCCGGCACCTTCTTCTACTTCATGGTCAAGGCGATGGCCCGCATCCAGATGCCGACCCGGCGAACCGACTAGGCTCACAACCCGTGGCTGACTCCTACGACGTGATCGTCATCGGCGGGGGCCCGGGCGGCTACGTCGCCGCGATCCGCGCCGCCCAGCTGGGCAAGAAGACCGCGGTCGTCGAGCGCGACAAGGCGGGCGGGCGCTGCCTCAACTACGCCTGCATCCCCGCCAAGACTGTCCTGCGTACGGCCGAGATCTACGACCAGGCGCGCGAGAGCGCCGAACTCGGCGTCGTCGCCGAGAACGTCTCGCTCGACTGGGAGGCGCTCGGCAAGCGGCGGGCGGCTGTCTCCGAATCGCTGTCGAGCGGCGTGAAGATGCTCTGGGACAAGAACAAGGTCGCGCTGATCGACGGCGAGGGCTCGCTGACGCCGGAGGCCAACGTCAAGGTCGGCGACCAGGTCTTCGAAGCGGACACGGTCGTGCTGGCAACCGGTTCGGTGGCGCTGCCGATCCCGGGCGTCGAGTTCGGCGGCCGCGTCGTCGACACCTGGGGCGCCTGGTCGCTGCCCGAGCAGCCAAAGCGGATCGCTGTCGCCGGCGCCGGCGCCTCGGGCTGCGAGATCGCCTCCGCCCACGGCCGCTTCGGCACCGAGGTGGTCCTGATCGAGATGCTCGACCAGATCCTGCCGGCCGAGGACAAGGACATGGCGCGGGTCGTCGAGCGAGCCTTCAAAAAACAGAACATCGCGATCTCGACCGGCACGCCGGTGCGCGACGTCGAGGCGGGCGAGGGCTCGGTCAAGCTCAGCTACGGCGAGGAGACGACCGAGGTCGACTACCTCTGCATCGCCGGCGGGCGCGGCCCGGACGTCGAGGCGCTTGGGCTCGACGGCGCCGGCGTCGAGCTGACCGAGAACGGCAAGGTCAAGGTCGACGAATACGGGCGGAGCTCGAACCCGAAGGTGTACGCGATCGGCGACCTGGTCAACGCCAAGGCGCTCGCCCACAAGGCCTCGGAGGAGGGCGTCGTCGCGGTCGAGCGTGCGGCGGGCGTCGAGACCCATCCCGTCGACCAGAACCTCGTCGCCGGCGCGACCTTCTGCCACCCGCAGGTGGCGAGCGTCGGGCTGACCGAGGCAGCGGCGAAGGAGGCCGGGTACGACGTCAAGGTCGGCAAGCAGAAGCTCGGCGGCGTCGGCGGCGCCACCGTCTACGACGACAAAGACGGGCTGGTCAAGCTCGTCGTCGACTCCAAATACGGGGAGATCCTCGGCGCCCACGTCGTCGGCAACCGCGCTTGCGACATGATCGCCGAGCTTGTCGCGACGATGGCGCTCGAGGGCGGTTACCAGGAGCTGGCCGGGATCGTCCACCCCCACCCGACGATCTCCGAGGCGATCCCGGAAGCGGCGCGGGCGGTCGAGCGCTGGGCGATCCACGCCTAGCGGCGAACGCTCTCGTCAGCCCGAGCTGCGCGGCAGCTCGATCGTCTCGATTCCCAGCTCGGCTGCGACGGCGAGGACGTCGGCGTCTGAGCTCGCGATCTTGTCCCGCGGCCGAGCCGCAGCCAAGAGGGTCACATCTGCGAGGGACAGCGGCCGCGTCTTGCGGTGGTAATGCTCGATCCGAATTTCGGCCGCTTCGCGCGCGAGATCTGCGTCGACCGGCACCGGCTCGATCGTGGCCTCGAAGAGCGGCTCCACAACCGCCCTCACTCGCACGGGCGAGATCCCTTCACGCCGGCTTGCCACGTCATATACCTCGATGATGTTTGCCGCCACCATCGCGGCATTGCCCTCCCGGATGAGACCGAGTACCTGCTTCATCCCGCGCTCTCCCAGGATCACGGCGACGAGCGCGTTGGCGTCCAGCCACGTTCTCACAAGCCGAACTTGCGTTCTTCGGCTTCGAGTTCCGCTTCGCGCTCTTCTCGGCGGATGGTGTCCAGCCCGACTCCCCGGCCTTCTCCCGCGAACGCCCCGGCGGCGGCTGCGATCGGGTCGTCGGGCGCGGGCTTGAGGACGATCTCGTCGCCGCGGTCCTCGAGCGTCACGGTCCTCGTCCCCCAGCGCTTGCGGATCGGCGCCGGAATCGAGATCTGCCCCCCCTTGCTGATTTTCATGCGTTTCCTCATTTTCATGAAAAATACCATGAGATATCTCCCTCCTCGGCTCGACCACGCAGACATAAGGTCTGGTCGTGGCCGATTCCTCCCCTCGCGCGAGCTTCTACTTCGACCTCGGGTCGCCCTACGCGTACCTGACCGCGGAGCGGATCAGCGGCCTCTTCAGCGAAGCCGGGCTGGAGCAGCCGGAGTGGCGGCCGATCCTGCTCGGCGGCCTCTTCAAGCGCTTCGGCCGCGACTCCTGGGCCAACGGTCCCGGACGAGCCGAGGGGATCGCCGAGATCGAGCGCCGTGCCGCCGCCTACGGCCTGCCGCCGCTCGCCTGGCCCGAACCGTGGCCCGGCAACACGCTCTTCGCCATGCGGGCGGCCACCTTCGCCAAGCAGACGGGCCGCACCGTCTCCTTCGCGCTGGCGGGATTCCGTCAAGCCTTCGCCGCCGGTCGCGACCTCTCCGAGCCCGACAACGTGGCGATCGCCGCCGCCGCCTGCGAGCTGCACCCGCGGGCGCTCTTCAAGGCGGTCGAGACCGAAGCGGTCAAGCGGGCACTGCGCGAGGCGACCGACGAGGCGGCCGAGCTGGGCGTGATCGGCGTGCCCGCACTGATCGTCGATGGTGAGGTGTTCTGGGGGGACGACAAAGTCGTGCAGGCAGTCGCCGCCGCCAGCTAGGGCGATCTTCCCGGCGAGCTACGCTCAGGCGGATGGTCGATCTCCCTGACGCCGCGACCTGTTACGGGCTGCTCGCCAAGATGGCGCTGATCCGCCGCTTCGAGGAGGAGGCGGGGCGGCAGTACCAGCGGGCCAAGGCGGGCGGCTTCCTCCACCTCGCGATCGGCGAGGAGGCGACGATCGTCGGCGTCGTGGCGGCGATGCGCGACGAGGACTACCTGATCGGCACCTACCGCACGCACGGGCACGCGATCGCCCGCGGCACGGATCCCAAGCATGTGATGGCCGAGCTCTTCGGCCGCGTCGACGGCACCAGCGGCGGCCGCGGCGGCTCGATGCACATCTTCGACGCCGAGCACCGCTTCATGGGCGGCTACGGCATCGTCGGCGGCAACCTGCCGATCGCCGCCGGCCTGGCGCTCGGCTCCGACTACAAGGGCGAGGACGCGGTCACGGTCTGCATGTTCGGCGACGGCGCCTCAAATGCCGGCAACTTCGGCGAGACGATGAACCTGGCGGCGCTCTGGAGCCTGCCGATCCTCTTCCTGGTCGAGAACAACCTCTACGGGATGGGGACGTCGGTCGAGCGCCACTCGGCGCAGACCGACCTCTCGAAGAAGGCCGAGGGCTACGGGATCCAGGGGCAGCGGATCGACGGCATGGACGTGCTCGCCGTGCGCGAGGCGGTGGCCGAGGGAATCCGGCTGGCGCGCGAGGAGCGGCGGCCGACGATGATCGAGGCCTTCACCTACCGCTACCGCGGTCACTCCGCCGCCGACCCGGAGGTCTACCGGCAGCGCGAGGAGGTCGAGGCGTGGCAGGAGAAGGACCCGATCGAGGGCTTCGCGCGGCGCTGCGTCGAGGCCGGCGTGCTCGGCGAACGCGAGGTGCGCGAGGTGCGGGCGAAGGCCGACGAGGCGGTGACGGCCGCGGTCGAGTTCGCCGACGCCTCGCCCGAGCCGCCGCTCGACACGCTCTACGAGAGCCTCTACGTGCTCGACAGCGCCGCCGGCTGGTACGCGGTCGACGAGCGCAGCCCCGACCCGCACCGCGGCGAGCACGAGGCGGCGATGCCGGAGCGGGCGCGCGAGCTGGCCGAGGCGGTGTTTCGTGTTCCCATCGACCAGTTTCAAAGTAAGGTGGGCAAT
>Ga0207648_10001241_pt1 | contig 28603 bp, 23 predicted proteins | sample KBSMisM32_FD_184310 | JGI IMG/M metagenome (GOLD analysis project Ga0207648, IMG submission 184310) | Miscanthus rhizosphere microbial communities from Kellogg Biological Station, Michigan, USA - KBS Miscanthus M3-2 (SPAdes) (version 2) | ecosystem: Host-associated > Plants > Roots >... | reverse complement strand
GAACTCGTAAGATATAAGGTCATAAATGGAATGACCATCGTACCACTTCTGTTGATCAGCATTATAACAGAAAGCAGCCAGGTGGCACGTGATAATCCCGAGTAGGCATTACGGTATGTTTGCGCTGTATAACTAAGCATGCGGACACGCAAAGTTATCATGAAGGTTTGTGAATTGCCGAAGCAACTTTGCAAACGGTAAATAAAAGGGAGTGAACACGATTTATAAATTTCAGGCGTCCTTACTCCTTTTATTAACTATTCGCAGAACGTTACTCTATTGCCAGTACTGTCTCATCTTTTTTAGGCGCCTTTTGTTTCTGAAGATTTTTTCTTTTTATATACCTGTAAAGAAAATACATCATGAGGAGTGTTGCCGGCATCAAGATGATTACCAAAATTCCCGGTGAGTTGTAATGTACCATGCTCCGGTTTTTGTTATAGTGAATGTTGATTGATTTTAATGCCACTGGTAAGGTTGGCCAGGTAATTCTCATCAAGCGCTTTTTCCAGGTATTTGAGATCCCGCAACAGCGCTTTTTTATTGAAATACAAAACCGGGTACAGAAAATGATACGGGAATTTTACAGTGAAATAAATATGGCAGGAAATATCTGTGCCGGAACCAGATGGCGCAAATTCAAAATGCCAGATTGCTTTTTTAAACATTTTGGAATTAAGTAAAAGGACCTTGACACTTCTTTCCGGCGTAATCTCAACCACTTCATAATTCATTTTTACTCCCGACGGGGAAATCGTATCAAATCTTGCTCTTGCCTCATTTGTGTCAACCGTAACTGGGATCATTTGTGCCACACTTCTGTCCCATTTTGCGAGACTGTCAGGAGCGTAGAAGAATTTGGTTACCTGCTCCACGTTTTGCCTTACCCATATTTTTGATTGTAAATGCATCATAGGTAAAAAGATTAGATTGAATGAAATAGTTATCAAAAGTCGAAAGGATAATGAACAGAATACAGGCGATTCAGGCAGATGCGTGTTTTTTACCGGCGAATGAAGGTTTATGGCGGGGAAAGATTATTTCCCGGTATGTAATGAAACAATAATTTTTTTTGATTGATTATCTACGGAAACGAAATATTTGCCGACGAACTACCCGTTAGAAAGAACGAATGGAGGATATGCGGGGTTTTTATTTTAACGACGGCTGAAAGGGAGCGAGAGATCACATTGGAAACGCGAAATGCAGATAGATTTTTGCCACAATCGTTTGCCTGGGTAATAGCAGGTATCAATAAGTATATTACAACTATAAAGCGCTTTTCATGATAACGTTTTCTAAATTCATACTGATTTTTGGATTGTTTCTGAATGTTGTTTGTTGCGCAAACGCACAACGTGCGGATGTTACTTACGAAGAGAGTGATGAAGACTTCCCCAATCCGGAAAGAGGATTTTATATACCGCTTGATACACATGGAGGAAATTTTGTTCCGCTCAATTCAGAAAAACTCATCAGCGATCGTATTGAATTAAAAAAACACGGAAGTGCACGGTATGCTGTTTATTCCACGTTATTATACAGAGGATATGTGCTAGATTCTTTTGTAAACAAACCGTTAAGCGAATCCTTTCTGACTAATCTTGACAACGATTTCAAGGCTGTTCGGGATGCAGGTATTAAAATGATCTTACGGTTTGCCTATACTAATAAAACACATTCGGGTAATTGCCGGGACAAAGAAAAAATATGTCCGCCTTATGGTGATGCATCGAAACAGGTTATGCTGAATCATATCGCACAATTAAAACCAATCTTTCGAAAAAATGCCGATGTTATCGCTGTATTACAGGAAGGATTTATTGGCATATGGGGCGAAAATTATTATACGGATTATTTTGGTGATCCTTCAGACAATGGCGCAGGTAAAATAAACGATGAAAACTGGCATGACCGGAACGATATTTTGAAAGCATTGCTCGATGCGCTGCCCAAAGAAAGAATGGTGCAGGTTCGTACGCCGCAGATCAAACAGAAATTTGTATATGGTCCACAAGCCGCTGTTGATTCAAAACCTGCAGCTGATACAATTGCTTTTGATTTCTCTGATCGTTCGCGGATCAGTTTTCATAATGATTGTTTTTTAGCAAGCATTGATGATTATGGAACTTATTTTGATTATGGCAGTTCTGCAACACCAAAGCAGTCAGCCAATGAGGTGTTGCGAAAATATGTGGAAGCCGATAGCCGGTTTGGTCCGGTAGGTGGCGAAACCTGTGATGATGCATTCAGTCCGGCGAATGATTGTGCACCGGCAGGGCATGCAGAAGAAGAAATGCGGGCCATGCATTATAGTTTTTTAAACACGGCCTATAACAACACCGTAAATAATGATTGGGATTCGTTGGGATGTATGAACAGTATTAAAAAGAATCTCGGTTATCGCTTTGTTTTGCGAAAAGGAAATTTTCCAAAAGAAATAAAAGCTGGAAAACAATTTATGTTTTCAATCGACCTGGAAAACAAAGGTTACGCTTCACCATTTAATCCACGTCCGCTGATATTTGTGCTGCGTAATCAGCAGACCGGAAAAGAATATTTTATTTCCTGCAAAACAGATGTACGCCGGTGGTTCAGCGGGAAAATAAACTGGCGGGAAACTTTGCAATTACCGTCTGACGTTATCCCCGGTCAATACAAACTTTTACTGCATTTTGCTGATGTGTCTGCCTCCCTCTCCAAAAGACCCGAATATGCCATCCGACTTGCCAACAGGAATGTCTGGGAAGAAAAAACCGGGTTTAACTATCTTAACTTCATCATTAAGGTGAGCCGATAGACAAATCATTTCCTGTATATTAGGAAATACAGCCGGTAAATTCTGTTGGGGAAAAGGTACACGTCTGCAAAGTTTGGCACGTTTTTTTTAACTATACATTTAAGCACGGCTTTGTTACTTTTTCCAACATGTTGCGTCTAAATAAGCAGAGCGTTAACACAAAGGTTATGAAAACGAAATCTACACAACAGGAAGTACTGCTATTGACAGGAACAAATTTCAGTAACCGGCAATGGAGTACAAAAGATGATAGTTCATCCAGGAATCTTTCCGAAGAAGAAAAATTGGAACAGGCGTGCTGGAATGGTTTACTACCGGAAATGCTTCCCGAAATATTTGATCACAGTGAAGGAGCGAAAAAATTATTTCTCTGGGAAATAAAAGAAGCTGCTTCTTTCATTGAGCTCGAAATGGGTGAATATCCCGAAGCAAAAGATAATTATTTTTCAATCGACCCTTATTCTTTTCTTGCGCATAGATGTGCTAATTAAGCTGTTTGTGCGGCAAGTATCCGGATAATGGGTCGCGAAAATAATTGTTCGTAAAATTTTATCCGTCTATTGATAACAGGTGAGTGTCTTTTCTGCGGCAAAGGCATTGTAAAACTATCTTTCAGCAATGTAGATAGTTTTATTTATTTTCAGGTACAAATAGTTTATGCATGCCTGTTTCCCGCAGATCATTTGCAAAAAGTACTGCATCTCTTGTCGCTTCGCTTAGTTTAGGTTCCCTTGTTGCAGCGCAACCGGAAAATCCCAAAGTAAAAATTGTTTGTGTAGGTGGTCACCCCGATGACCCGGAAAGCGGATGTGGTGGTACGTTAGCCAAACTCAGGAATGCAGGCCACGATGTAACCATTATTTATCTTACGCGCGGTGAAGCTGGTATAGCCGGCGTTTCCCACAGCGATGCGGCTGCAACAAGAACAAAAGAAGCAGAAGCTGCCTGTAAGATTTTAAATGCAAAACCGGTATTTGCCGGCCAGATAGATGGCGATACCATTGTAAATAATGATTGGGTAAAAAAAATCCACGAATTTATTACGGCTGAAAAACCGGATATCGTTTTCACACATTGGCCTGTTGATTCGCATAAAGACCACCAGGCGGCGAGCCTGCTTTCTATACAAAGCTGGATACATTCGGGGAGATCGTTTGATCTATATTTCTTTGAAGTGTGTACGGGTTCGCAGACTTCCGGTTTCCGGCCGGATACTTATATTGATATTACTTCCACAACTGATCAAAAAAGAAAAGCTGTTTATTGTCATACAAGCCAGGACCCGGATGGGATATATAAATCGCCGGATTGTGGTCATGCTTTAATGGAACAGTTCAGGGGAAAAGAGATAAATGTAAAAGCTGCAGAAGCATTTGTTAAGATGCCGGGATCGAAAAATTTCTTTTCCGTAGGCTGATCACTTATTCAATTTGCCTGGCAATATATACATGCAATCAAATTTATAAAATCAAACCTGACGTTATCCGAAACAACTGCACATGAGTGGAAATGAGTCTTCGAAAAATAAATTAGGTTTCTGGACAAGTACATCATTAGTGATCGGCAATATGATTGGTGGTGGCATTTTTTTGATGCCATCGGCTTTGGCATCGTATGGTGGCATCAGTTTATTGGGATGGATATTCTCCGCCTTCGGTGCGTTTTTAATGGCGAGAGTATTCAGTAATCTCAGCAAGTTATTACCAAATATCAATGGCGGGCCTTATGCCTATACACGAAGAGGTTTCGGCGATTTTATGGGGTTTCTTGTGGCGTGGGGATATTGGATATCTATCTGGTGTACCAATGCAGCTATTACCGTTTCTATAGTGAGTGCGTTAAGTACTTTTTTTCCTTCGTTAAATGGAAACCCGGTTATATCCACGGCCACAGGCCTGTGTTTAATCTGGCTGCTTACATGGGTAAACACCAGAGGTATTGTTACTTCGGGAAAAATGCAATTGGTCACAACGGTTTTGAAAATTATTCCTTTGTTACTGGTATCATTTGCGGGAGTTTTCTTTATTAAATACAGTCACTTTGTTCCGTTTAATATCAGCGGTCAATCTAACTTTTCGGCAATAACTGCAACGGCAGCGATGACGCTGTTCGCTTACCTCGGCCTGGAATGTGCTACGATTCCCGCAGCCAGTGTTGAAAATCCCGAAAGGACTATTCCCCGTGCAACGATAGCAGGCACATTAATCACCACATTTATTTACATGCTCGGTACCGTTAGCGTAATCGGTATGATACCTGCAAAAGAACTGCAACAATCCGTAACGCCGTTTGCAGACGCGGCCGCCGTGATCTGGGGTGAGCATGCCCGTTACTGGATCAGTGCCGGTGTGGCCATAGCTGGTTTCGGAGCATTGAACGGCTGGATTCTTGTACAGGGACAAATTCCTTACGCGATTGCAAAGGACAAATTATTCCCGGGTTTGTTTGGAAGGGAGAATAAAAAAGGAGTGCCGGCAGCCGCTATTCTTATTTCCAGCGTATTGGTATCGCTATTGATTATGATGAATTATACCAACGGGTTAGTGAGCCAGTTTAAGACATTAATACTTTTATCGACACTTTGTGCACTCGTACCTTATCTTTTTACCATGGCCGCTTATCTTATTGTGAAAATAGAAAAAAAGGATTTGAGCCGGAAGGAATACGCATTATCCATTGCGTTGGCGGTGCTGTCGTTTGCTTTTGTATTTTGGGCCATAGTGGGAGCGGGGCAGGAAATCGTATACAAGGGATTTTTGTTGTTGTTATTGGGTGTACCATTTTATATCTGGATACGCTACGCTAAAAAGGAAGGTGAGAAGAATTAGTTTTTTATGGCATCGTCCTCCTTTCTGAAACGGGATCACTCACTTGAACTGCGGATCATAGGGCGGCAAATTCCATTATCGTCATATCCGATTTTTAATCAACAAACTCTTTTTAATACTATGACAACCTATCAATCTGATACCGGGCGGATACATTCCGTTTTTATAAAGAGAGCAAAAGATGCATTTGTCGGCGAACAACATATCAATGAGCATTGGGCTGCTCTGAATTACCTTGGTAAACCTGATATGCAATCGGCTATTGATGAATATGATTCATTTGAATCGATATTGAAAGATAATGGTGCGAACGTATACTATCTGGCACAAAGTGATTCAGTAAATATGGATTCAATTTATTGCCGCGATGCAGCGATTGCAACAGATAAGGGAATGATCATTTGTAATATGGGCAAGCAGGCGCGAAAGAATGAGCCTTTGGCTGAACAAAATGCTTTTGAGCAAAATGGTATTCCTGTATTGGGACTTATTAAATCGCCGGGAACGGTGGAAGGCGGTGATGCAGCATGGCTGGATGAAAAGACACTGGCCGTAGGGCACACCTATCGTACGAATGAAGAAGGAATCAGGCAATTAAAGCAGTTGGTGGAACCAAACGGTGTGAATGTAATTGTCGTTCCATTACCGCACTATAAAGGACCATCTGATGTGTTTCATTTAATGTCTATACTGAGCCCGGTAGATAAGGACCTTGCTGTTGTTTATTCGCCGCTAATGCCGATTGTCTTCAGGAATTTATTACTGGAGAAAGGCTATCAATTAGTGGAGGTTCCCGATGATGAATTTGATTCAATGGGCTGTAACGTATTGGCACTTGCTCCGCGCATATGCCTGATGGTTAGCGGAAACCCAAAAACAAAATCAGCATTGGAAAAAGCCGGATGCAGGGTAATTGAATATGCAGGTGAGGAGATCAGTGTGAAGGGTGGTGGAGGTCCGACATGTTTGACGAGACCTTTGGCAAGAATTATCTAAATCCACTGCCATTGGTAAATATGCTATCCCTTCCTGGTTATTAATTGGCGTTAATCTCATTAGTTTGTTGTAATGATATGAACCCTTCGTGTTTTGCAGTTATTCGGGCATAAAGCAGGGGCTGGCAAACATCAACTGTTCGCGCAAGCATCCGCCATAATTCCAGCACAAATAAAAACCTGCGCGATAGGATAAACAAGCTGCGTATTATTCAATTGCCCGTTTCGAAGCGGTAAATGATGCCATGAAAATATGTAGTACAAGGGTGCGACGCAAGGGACGATGCCATGAAAATCTCTAGCCGGGAACAAAAAAAAATTCAGTGACAAACGAATCCCGGGATTTAATCCTGGCCGCGTCGTATAACGCTATCCGGTACACTAAGCGCCATTAAAAAAAAGCGCCCCGGCCAAACCATGAGCGCTGCTGTGTATGAAACTCAACTCGATTACCTCTTTATTAAATAACCAAACAACCCGTCCTTTTCATCATTAGGACCTGCTGTAAAGTATAACCTGTTCTGATCAATTGCAGATGTGGAAGGTGGAAGGCTCAATGCCCATAATCCATCAATAACAATCGTATGTCCATGAGACTTTATTTGACCCATAAAGTTGCCGTGCAGATCATATGCATTGATCTTCCCATCACCGAAATTGCCAACCAGTATCCATGCCGTATCACTTGCGTGATCAGATTTTACAACACCATGATTACTTCCCCAATTATCATCATCCGGATTCTCAAAGAAACCTTCAGGAGCCTTTGCAATGCCCCACGGTGCATTTAAAAGATCTTTTGTAGCAAATCGTTTTACAAATGAGCCATCGGTATTGAAAATGCTGACCAGGCCATTGCCTACGCCTTTTTCTTCTTCACCATCGTCGCCAACAATCGCATACGCAACATATAGCCAATCACCGATTGCCTGTATATTGAATGGCGAATAACCGCCCGGTAACATCGGGTCTTTGAAGTCCATCATAACATCATTGAAATCTTTATCCCAAACAGCGATCTTTCCCGATTTGAAATCGGCGGCATAAATATAATTGGCACCATTGCTCGTACCGATAGCCATTCCCGTGTATACCGATGTGGCAGAATTATTTTTAATCAGCAATGCACGATTGCCGCCGTTCCAGCCAGACAATACACCATCCGTACCTACAAAAAGAAAACGGGCCGGATTGCCATTGCTTAATTTAAAGTCAGTGGTTCCGTTAAAAACAGTTCCTGTCGGGCTGCCACCGATCGTATCTGTTGGAGAAGGAATGTTTACAGGAGGTCTTGGAGGAACGCCCTCGGAATTATAAAGAGCGCTGACATGTCCCGCTTGCGAATTTACCCAGGCAATACCAGTCGGGCTCCATGATAAACCCCACGCATTCATCTGCGCTGTGTCTTTGTTTGCGGCACCATATGCACCATTGTTATCAACGAGATTCACCTGTTCAAAATCCTTTAATTTTTTGTGAGCATCTATTTTACGGCATGCAATTGTAAATAATAGCGAAGAAAACAACAGGGCATAAACAGGTCGGGATAGAGAATACGGGACCTCATTCATGATTTTTTTCATAAAAGCAAATTTTGGAGTTGATTTAATAGAGGTGAATTGCTCGTTGGCGAAGCCAGGAGCTACAAGGGTCAAAGTCTATTCGGTTGTTTTCAGGAAAAGGTTGTCTGCAATTTTTTGAATCGTGAAATAATTATCAACAAATCACAATTATTTAATTATGCTTCAAACGGTTTTACAATTGCGGGAAAAATTTTGCTCAATTAACGTTGTTTTCATTGTAAATTCATTTTATGAAAAATATATACGCTTGCCTTCCCGGCCGGAAAAGAATTACATTCTTCGTTTGCTTTGTAATCTTTTTTGCAAATACAATACATGCGCAACTACTGAAAGTAGGTGTCGCCGGGTTAAATCATGATCACGCCTATGGCCTGATGAGTCAATACAAGAATGGAGAAGTAGCCATCATTGGCATTGCTGAGCCCGATGCGCAGCTTGCAAAACGATATAAAGAAAGGTACCAGTTACCGGATTCGATTTTTTATAAGACCGTACCGGAAATGCTGGCGCACATAAAACCAGATGCAGTATTGGCGTACAATGCTATTGCAGATCACCTTGCCGTCGTTGAAGCCTGTGCACCGAAAGGCATTCCTGTAATGGTAGAAAAGCCATTGGCAACTACCGTAAAGCAGGCAGAAAGAATTGAAGCCTTAGCAAAGCAATATCATATACAGGTACTGACAAATTATGAAACCACCTGGTACGATACCAATCAACAGATTTATGAAATGGTAAAGGATAATGCGGTGGGTAACATAAGGAAAATGGTGGTGCATATGGGTCACCAGGGACCAAGAGAAATCGGTTGCAGTGAAGATTTTTTATCATGGCTTACCGACCCGGTGAAGAATGGAGGAGGAGCGGTGATCGATTTTGGTTGTTATGGCGCCAACCTGATGACATGGTTGATGAATGGAAAAAAACCAATTTCCGTATCAGCAGTAACCAAACAAATAAAACCCTCGATATATCCAAAAGTGGATGATGATGCAACGATTGTGCTGGAGTATCCCGGTGCAACCGGTATTGTCGAAGCTTCATGGAACTGGCCATATGGTATAAAAGATATGGAAGTGTTTGGAGAAAAAAGTTATCTGCATGCACTGAATGGCAATAAACTGCAGAAAAGAGACACCGTTACTTATTATGATGTACCGGTGAAGACTGCGGCATATAAAAGCAACCTCGTATACCTGGCCGATGTATTGAAAGGAAAAATTCAACCGGGTAATGATCTTTCCTCGTTGGAAAATAATGTTATTGTCGTTCGCATTCTTGAAGCAGCAAAACAATCTGCGAAGGAAGGGAAGAAGATTGCTTTATAACTGTCGCAACGATCTGCTATAAATCGCTAACTACTATATAACATCGGCCTGGCGGTTACGTAAAACCGCCAGGCCGGGTTGTCTTAATGCGACGTATACTTATTAATCGTCCCAAAGGGGAGAATCGCTCCGCGGAGTTAATACTTCGCAGGCTCTCCCGGTTTCGGTGTTGACTGTTTGATAAACTCACGGATATCATCATTGCCTTTTGCCAGGTCTTCTTTACGCAGGTACATCATATGCCCGCTGCGGTAGCCTCTCCAGCTAAGGCGATCTTTCATTTTACCACTTGGATCGAGCTGCCACATACTATATTTTGCATTGAAATAGTCACAGGCACCATCATAATAGCCCGACTGTATCAACACATGCAGGTAAGGATTTTCGGCCATAGCTTGCCGTAAGTTTTCGCCTGTTTTATCATTCGATCTGTCCCACGGGTGGACCGGGCCGAACATATTATATCGCAGGTCGGTTTTGTAATTCAATTCGTTCCGCATGTAAATATTGATGGCTGGTGTAAATGAATGCAGCCAGGAAGTGAGTTCCGCATTAAAGTCGGGTCCGTCTCCGGCATCCTGCCTGTCAATACCGCGATATCTTGAATCGAGACGTCCGACTGTAAATCCTTTATCTCTCAATAATTCTTTCCAGAAGAAATCTGTTGGAATATCGAGATTATGCTGAAGAATAACTTTTGACGATATGCCGGAATACTTTGCCATTTTTTCGGCCAGCTCCTTCTTTTTTTCTTCCGGTAAAAATCCACCACGGCTGATGCCGGGTATTAATTCATTAATTGTAAATTCTTCCACTTCCGGAAGCATTTCAGTTAAGTCTTTTTTTAGCAGCTCAGGAGACAATGCTTTATGATACCAGGCAGTAGCTGCAAAATAGGGGAGACGGAGTGCTTCATCAACCGGGCCATTCCGATCAATGCCCAATTCAGTCGGTGAAACGAGAATGACGCCGTTCAGATACATCCATTGTGCATTTTGTAACTCAAGGGCAAGGCCTGAAACACGGGTGGTGCCATAACTTTCGCCGATCAGGTATTTTGGTGATGCCCAACGGCTGGTTCTTGTCACAAATGTATTGATCCAGGCTGCGAGATATTTTATATCTGCGTTTACGCCGAAAAATTTTGCAGTGGGTATGTCTTTACTTACAGCCCTGGAATAACCGGTATTAACCGGGTTTACAAAAACAATATCGGCAACATCAATAATTGAGCTTGGATTGTCTTTCAAGCCATAAGGCTGAACAGGGTAACCTTCATCATCGATATTCAGCAAACGGGGACCCGTATACGCTATATTCATCCATACAGAAGCGGAGCCGGGACCGCCATTGAACGAAATGATCAATGGCCTGGAAGCACGATCTTTTACATCGGTTCGTTCATAGTAAGTATAAAATAAGCCGGCAATACACTTGCCATCGTCATCCCACACCGGCATATTGCCGATTGTTGCTTTATAGGGAACCTTTTGCCCCTTAATAACAACGTCATGATCGGTTGAGGTGTTCCAGTCAGGATTGAATTCGAGATTCGGGAGATTCTGATTTTCTTTTTTCTCTTCTTTTGCTTTGTCTGGCACGGGAGCCGCAGTTTGTTTTTGTTGTGCAAGTGATGGGATACTGCATACACAGACGAACAGGAAAATGATCTGTAGGCGTTTCATCTTTTGTTTTTGGTTTTGATATATAAAGTGGATAAAATGATTTATTGCTGAAATTCAAAAGTCAATTGTGAAAAATCACAAGGCCGTAAATAAAAGGTTGAATGGAAGAAACGAAAAAAACAGGTTTCAAATGTAAGGAATAAATGAAACAATCTGCTGCACGCATAAAAGCGATCGCCATACCTGTGCAGGTATGGCGATCAAAGTGAAATAATGTTAATAACCGATCAAAATCAGTATGCTATTTCCACCCGCCTCCTAAACTTTTATATAACACGACCATTGCACTTAAACGATTGCGCTGAATCGAAGCAAGGTTCAACTCTGCCTGTAAGGCATTACTTTGCGCAGTGATCACCTCGAGGTAATTGGCAAGATCACTTTTAAAAAGCAATTGTGCGTTTCTTACTGCATGATTCAATGTATCAACCTGTGCTGCTGCTACCTCGTGCTGTTGATGCAGCTTGTCCGTTTGTACCAGCGCATCTGCTACTTCGGAGGTTGCCTTCAGTACCGATTGCCGGAATTCGATAACGGCCTGTTCTCTTTCCAGCTTTGCTGTTTCATATTGTGTTTTCAGTGCCCTGTGTTGAAATATGGGTTGCGCAATAGTTCCTGCAGCGATACCAAACAAAGAGCCCGGAATATTGAACCAGTTACTTGCTTTAAATGATTCCAATCCTCCGCCTGCTGTAATGTTTAATGCAGGATACATGTTTACCTGGGCTATGCCCACTCTGGTGTTAGCGATCATCAATGCCAATTCAACTGAACGCACATCCGGGCGACGGCTTACCATAGCGACAGGCAGACCCGTCTTCAGATCATCGTTTACAGGAATGTCAACCAGCGAAGCATTACGCGTAATGCTGCCCGGTAGTTGGCCGGTCAACACCTGTATTGCATTTTCCTGGATGGCAATATCCTGTTCCAGTTGCGGTATCAGCAATGCAGTGGACTGTTTTTGCGATTCGGCCTGTTGCACGGCAAGTGTTGTTACCGTTCCTGCGTCTCTTAACAGACGTGTAGCTATTACAAACGAATCGTTTAATAAGAGATTTTTTCGGCTGATGTCGAGCTGCTTGTCCAGCATCAGCAGGTTATAATAGTCCTGTGCAATGTCGGAAACCAGTTGCGTTTGCACCGCTTTTGCAGCTTCTGTGGTTTGCAAATATTGGGTCAATACAACTTCTTTCTGTGCACGGATCTTTCCCCAGATATCTGCCTCCCACGACAGGTTAAGCGCTGCCTGGTAGTCTTCCACATAACTTTTACCTACAAAGCTGTTCAGACTTAAACCATTCAGACTGTTTTCTGATGGACGGCTGATCTGTCCTGATACCTGCAGGTTTGCCTGTGGCAATTGCAGCAGCTTAGCCTGTTTTACCTGCTGCTTTGCAATGTCAATTCTTTTTATTGCAATCAGCAGGTCATGGTTATAAGTAAGCCCTTGTTGTATCAACCGCTGCAATAAAGTGTCTGTAAAAAATGTTTTCCATTCTATATCTGCAATGCTGCTGGTATCGGCAAAGCTTGTTGCCTGGAATTGTTTTGGCAACTCCAGTTCCGGCCGATGATATTCTTTTCCCGCCCGGCAGGAAAAAAATATAACAGCAGTAGCGAAAAGAACGGCGTACAAACTAAATTTTCCTTTTTTCATCATCTTTGATTTATTCTTTATCATTCCTTTATCAATCTGCAAATGCAATACCTTTTTGTTGTGCATCTTTACCTTTTGAAGAACTGAACAGTCGCTGAATCGCTCTCCATAGTTTCGTCATATAATTTACTCTCGTCTCCATCGTTGGTTTTTTTTAATCGTTTACAAATTCAATTCTTTTGCAGTACACACGATGCCTGTACTACTCGGCCAGCGATACATTTTTCGCTATACTCTTTCTTCCTACCTTTTCCTGTAAAAACTGGAAAATAACAAACAGCACAGGGATAAAGAATATACCCAGCAGCACGCCGCTAAGCATACCGCCCACTGCACTGATACCGATAGAATGGTTACCTAATGCCGAGGCACCATGTGTCCAAACTAACGGCAACATACCCACGACAAACGCAAAGGATGTCATCAGGATGGGTCGTAACCGCAATTGCGACGCTTCGAGTGCAGATGCAATCAAGCCCATTCCGGCTTTGCGCCGCTGTACGGCATATTCCACGATCAGGATCGCATTTTTTGCCAATAACCCGACAAGCATGATCAAACCTACCTGTACATAGATGTTCACTTCAATACCCGTTAGCCACGTGAACAGGAACACCCCGAATATGCCGGCAGGCACAGATAAGATCACCGCTAATGGAAGAATATAACTTTCATACTGCGCGGCAAGCAGGAAGAAAACAAATACTACGCTGAGCAAAAAGATGAATGCCGTTTGATTTCCTGTACTGATCTCTTCTCTTGTCATACCCGTCCATTCGTAGTGATAGCCCCTGGGTAATGCCTGTTTGGCCGTTTCTTCGATGGCTTTGATAGCATCGCCTGTACTATATCCGGGTTTTGGCGTACCATTAATTGTAACGGCGTTGAATAGATTGTTCCTGGTTACCGTTTCCGGGCCATACACACGCTTCAGTGTTACAAGTGTATTTGCCGGTACCATTGAGCCCTGGTCGTTTTTGATATAGATTGTGTTCAATGAAGCCGGCTCAGCACGATATGCCGCATCTGCCTGCGCCACCACGCGGTAATATTTTCCAAAACGATTGAAGTCTGACACAAAGCTGCTGCCATAGTAGATCTGCAATGTTTGCAATAGTTCACTGATTGAAACACCCAATTGCTTTGCTTTGCCATTGTCTATTTCAAGCATGTACTGCGGGTTGCCGGTAGCGAATGTGGTAAACGCATAAGCTATTTCTTTTCGCTGCATCAATGCTCCAATAAATGCGTATGTTGTATTCGCCAATTGATCCAATGACCCGTTGGCTCTGTCCTGTAACATAAATTCAAAGCCACTTACGTTACCAAAACCCTGGATAGTCGGGAAAGTGAAGAAAAATGTATTTGCATCTTTTACCGTGCTCACTTTCTGCGCCAGCATATTCGATATCTGGTTGATATCGTTTGTGCCTCCGCGTTGGCCATATGGTTTCACCCGTATAAAACCTGCGCCGTATGGCGATGCATTGGCATTGGAAATAAAATTCAACCCGTCTATCGTGTAACGCTTGTAGGCAGCAGGTTCCTGGCCCACGATGCTGTCTATCTCCTTCATTGCTTTCGCTGTTCTTTCCAATGAACTGCCGGCAGGTGTATTTACCGCGTATAAAATAAATCCCTGGTCTTCGGTCGGAATAAAACCGGTGGGCGCTTTCTTCACCATCCAGAAAGTAGCACCGGTTAAGATCAACAATGCAGAGATCGCTACCCATTTGCGCTTTGTTAAAAACCGGATAGAACCAACATACCGTGCTGTGAGCGCTTTAAATCCGGTATTAAATGCAGCAAAAAAACGTCCGGCAAAACCTTTCCTTTTTGTTGCGTGTTGGCCATCGGTTTCATCTGCATGCGGGCTTTTCAACAGCAAGGCACATAATGCAGGGCTAAGTGTCAACGCATTTACGGCTGATATCAGGATTGCTGTAGCAAGGGTAAAGGCAAATTGTCTATAGAAAACACCGGCAGGGCCCTGCATAAAGCCAACGGGAATAAACACTGCGGCCATTACCAGCGTAATAGAGATAATCGCACCCGATATTTCGTTCATCGATTGTATAGTCGCCTGCCTCGCATTCAATTTGGTTCGTTCCAGTTTCGTATGCACGGCTTCTACCACCACGATCGCATCATCCACCACAATACCAATTGCCAACACCAATGCAAACAAGGTGAGCAGGTTAATTGTGAACCCAAACAATTGCATAAAGAAGAATGTACCGATAATAGCGACAGGTACCGCGATGGCCGGTATCAATGTAGAGCGGAAATCCTGCAGGAAGATAAACACCACGATAAATACAAGCACAAATGCGATCAGCAATGTTTCTCTTACCTGGCTGATCGAAGCATCCAGGAATTCTTTCGAATTGTACATGATCGTTGCTTCAACGCCTTTCGGCAAATCAGCAGAGAACGATTTTACCTGGCGTTCAGCTTCGGTAAGAATATCATTGGCATTGGAACCGGCTGTCTGGAAAACAGCGAAGCCGGACGTAGGACCTCCATTGAGTTTACTGTTTGATGAATAGGTATAGGAACCAAATTCAACGCGGGCAACATCAGAGAGCCGTATCACCGATCCATCACTGTTAGCCTTAACAATAATTTTTTCATAATCTTCATTTTTGTTCAGCTTGCCTTTGTATTTCAATACGTATTCAAATACTTCCCGGCTGCTTTCACCAAACCGTCCCGGCGCAGCTTCGAGGCTTTGCTCCTTAACTGCATTGGTTACATCCTGCGGAGAAAGATTATTGGCTGCTAAGCGGTCGGGTTTCAGCCAGATACGCATGGAGTAATCACGACCGCCAAATATCTGCGCCTGCCCCACACCCGGAATACGCTGGATTTGTGGTATCAGGTTTATCTTGATATAATTCTGTAAAAAAGTTTCATCATACGTGGAATCTTTACTCGACAGGGCGACGAACATGATGATACTGTTCTGTTGTTTTTGTGTGGAAATACCAGCCTGGATAACTTCCTGCGGCACCTGGCTAACGGCTTTCGACACACGATTTTGTACGTTTACAGAAGCTATATCAGGGTTTGTCCCCTGTTTAAAATATACGGTCAGCGTCATGCTTCCATCATTGCTTGAATTGGAAGTCATGTATGTCATGTTTTCCACTCCATTAATCGCTTCTTCCAAAGGCGTTGCCACGGAGCGGGCAACTACTTCCGCGTTGGCTCCCGGGTAGAAAGCCGTAACCTGTACACTGGGCGGAGCTATATCCGGAAACAATGTAATCGGTAACGAAAACAACGACAGTAATCCTAACAGCGTAAGTATAATGGATACAACAGTGGATAAAACGGGCCGTTCAATAAATCTTTTTAACATGCTTAAAAAATTTGTATCAGTCTTTTGTAACTGTGATCAACAATATTTAACTATAATTTTCTGAAAGGAAAGACAAAACCATCTCTGCACCTGCAGGGTACAATATTTTTGCTTTGTCTTTCTTATGTTTTACTAATCTTCCCTTGTGGTAAAAGATTTAGAGTGGATTTATTTTTAAGAGGCTGTCAACTGATAGGAGTTCCGGTTTTATAACAACACCATCTCTCAGGCGGTTCAGCCCGCTGTACACTATTTTTTCTCCAGGCTTTATTCCTTTTTCTACGATATAGTAGTTGCCGGATTTGCCGGAAACTTTTATCGGCGTACTCACTACTTTGTTGCTGTCTGCTACAACAAACACAAACACTTTATCCTGCAGATCAAAAGTAGCCTCCTGCGGTATAACGATGGCTGAATCTACAGCATGCGGTATTCTTATTCTACCGGTATTGCCAGACCGAAGCAGACCGCCGGTATTTGCAAATGCTGCCCTGAAACTGATTGCGCCGATATGGTTATTGAATTGACCCGACACTGTTTCCACTTTTCCTTTTTGCGGATAAATTGTGTTGTCGGCCAATACCAATTCAACCGGTGGCAATTGTTTCAGTTTTTCTTCAATCGTTTTTCCTGAAAAACTGGATGTAAACTGAAGAAAATCCTTTTCACTGAAGGCGAAATAAGCATAGATCTCTTTCACCGCGGACAATACGGTTAATGCAGTTGCTGTTGACGGACCAACAAGGCTTCCTGTTTTGAACGGGATCCTTCCGATATAACCGTCAGCCGGCGCTTTGATCAGGGTATATCCCAAATTGATCTGTGCGTTGCTCACTGTGGCTTTTGCCTGTTCTACCGATGCGGCTGCAGCGTCGTAAGATGCTTTTGCTGTTTTCAACTGTACTTCAGATACTACGTTTGCCTGCACCAATGGTGTTAATTTGGATACATTAATTTCTGCATTGGACAGATTCGCTTTTGCGGCAGCGAGATTTGCGCTTGCATTGTTCAATTGCTCGCGATAGGGGCGGTCATTCACCATGAACAAAGCCTGACCTTTTTTTACCTGGGCGCCTTCATCTACAAAGATCTTTTCAATGTATCCATCTACCTGCGGACGAATTTCAATATCCTTCGATCCTTCCAGCGATGCGGAAAATTCCTGGTAGGTAGTAGCGGGAAGATGAGACAATGTAATTACCGGCAAAGCCTGTATGGCTCCCTGGGCAGGATATGCACTGCCGGCAGAAGTATTACAAGCATAAAATATTACAGAGGCCAGGAGGCCGGCTGCCAATACCATTATGTTGCTGGTTCTGGTTAAACTAAAATTTCCTTTTTCTTTTCTTGTGATTCTCTTTCTCATAAAAAAACTGTTTACGGTCGGTTAACGGCCAGTGTTAATATTAAATCAATCAAACGATATGTTTATAGGGTATTCTTCGAATTGCAGAATACGTTTTCCGAATGGCAGCAAAAGCGAATCGAAGTGTATGAACTATTAAGAAAGCTAACAGTGTTAGCCGTTTATATAAAAAAATTTATCGTTCCAGGTTTTTGATAAATCCTTCTATGGCATCGTCCAGCACATATTTATTCAGTTCATCGGCAATTTCAGCGTCATTCAGCATCTTTATTGAAATCAAACCATGCATAACGGACCAGAATGTGTGATACTTCAGACAAGGATTAACGTTCTTCATTTTGTTTTGTTCAAGAATTTTTTCAATTGGTTCCTGTACAAGTTGCCTGAACACTGATCGCTCCGGTATGCATTTCTCCGCTTCACAACACGCAATACCCAATCCAAACATCAGCTGGTAATACTCGGGGTTTTTTGTGGCAAAACCCCAATAAGCATCAGCGATTGCCTTCAACTGCAGACGGGGATCTTCCGATTTTCCTTTGGCATGCTGCAATTTTTTTGTCAACAGCTCAAATCCCTGCTTACCAAACTCCAGCAAAATCGCTTCTTTATTCTCAAAATGGTCATAGACAACCGGTACGCTATATTCAATGGCATCTGCAATTTTCCGGATGGATAGCGACTGCCATCCTTCATCTTTGACAATCTGCCACGCTGTATTTAAAATACCTGTCCGTACTTCATCTTTCTGGCGCAGGCGTCTTTCTATTATTCCCATGTTATTTTACCTAACGGTGTTAGCAAAGGTAAGGTCGTTTGGAAACGTCCTCCAAATTTTTTTTGTTAAGAAAAGATTATTGAGCAAGATTGTTCGTCAGAAACCAGGTTGTGTCAGCTGCCAGCCGGTCTTTTGTTTTTCCGCATCTACTATCTTTTTTACGTCTGCCAGTAATTTTTTTGCATCGTAAACGATCCCGTCTTTAATAGTATAACGGACACCACCTACGCGGATTACCTTATTATCGTTAGTTAGCCGTATTGCACCGGTTCCATATAATACCTGCAGGTTTTCCAGCGGATTTTCATCTATTACTATTAAATCTGCAAGTTTGCCAGGCTCAACACTCCCGATTTCTTTATCGGCGCCAAGTGCCTGTGCACCATAAAGCGTCGCAGAACGAATTACCTCGAGTGGATGGAATCCCGCTTCCCGGAGCAGTTCTAACTCTCTTATATAACCGAAACCATATAGTTGATAAATAAAACCATTGTCAGAGCCCGCAGTTACACGACCACCGCGATTTTTGTATTCATTTACAAATGTCATCCATAAACGGTAATTCTCTTTCCAGCTTACTTCCTGCTCGGTGCCCCAGTTAAACCAATACGATCCATGCGATTCATGACTCGGTGCATAAAATTTCCATAATGAAGGCAATGTGTAAAGCTCATGCCATTCGGCTCTTCTTGCCCGTTGCAGATCACGATTGGCATCGTAAATATTAAATGTCGGGTCGAGCGTAAAGTCAAGACTTAACAATTCATTCATCACTTTGTTCCAATGTTCGCTGTATGGCGACGCTGCCTGTTTCCAAAGTTTTCCCGCTTCTTCGAAACGGTTTTGTTCATTCGTATAAATGTAATTGGATGGATAGTTTTGTATTGTTTGATTGGTAAATAACGCTTCCGGTAAACCGTACCAATGTTCCATACTCGTAAGTCCCGCACGTGCGGAATTCAAAACGTTCCATCGCGCCACATCAAGTTGCGCATGATGACAAGCCGATCGTAATCCTAATCTTTTATTTTCGCGCAAAGCGGCATCCATTACAACAGGAGGCGCACCAAAAAATTTAATGCCATCAGCGCCTTTCTTCGCATTGTCCTGTACCCATGCTATTGCTTCCTGCGCAGTTGTGATCGGCTTTTTTGATCCTTGTCCGAAAACCGTGTAAGCAAATATCCGCGGCGCAGTAATCTTATTTTCACTGCTTAATTTTTTTTCTTCAAGCACCCAATCCAACCCATTGCCACAAGCCGGGTCACGGATCGTTGTAATGCCATGTGCCATCCATAATTTAAACACATATTCAGCGGGCGTACCTTGTTCCTGGCCGCCGATATGTCCATGCATATCTATCAGGCCCGGCAACACATATTTGCCTTCGACATTCAGTTCCTTACCGCCTTCTTTTAATTTCGGTCTCCGCGCTGAATCAATCTTTGCACCGGGAAAGCCAACTGTTGCAATAGAAACAATCCTGTTGTTCTCAATAACGATATCAACAGGTCCGTACGCAGGCGTGCCGGTGCCATTGATAAGAATACCACCACGTAAAATAAGTTGTGTATAAGGCCCCTCACCATCTTTGGCTAATGGCGCTTTTTGGATCTGGCTATGGATTGATGAACATAGAAATGACGTGATGGTCAGCGTTAGCAGGAATTTCATGTGTGGAAACTTTGAAATGAATGTACTGATTATTGGGGAATGCCGACGCGAGAAATTATGTACCTGGCTTATCCGCTACTATTGGACTTATGTTGCGTCGCACTCTTCAACGTTCTGTCCTTTATTGAGCATTGTGCAGGTTTTCCTATAGGTTTAAACGGGGGCCGTCAAACCAGGCTATATCTCTATTGAAGATGTGTGGGCTATTTCCTGATTTGTCCTTTACCCCGTATAATCCATTTCTCTGTCACCAATTTCTCCAACGCAAACGGACCTCTTGCATGCAACTTTTGTGTCGAAATGCCGATTTCAGCACCTAATCCAAATTCAGCGCCATCGGTAAAACGTGTGGAAGCATTTGAATATACGGTTGCTGAATCCACTTCTTTAAGAAAACGTTCACACAGTTTTTTATTCTTTGAAACAATAGCTTCCGAATGTTTGGTGGAATGCTTACGGATATGGTCAAGCGCTTCGTCAAAGTTTTTTACTGTTTTTAATGCGCATTTTAAGCTCAGGAATTCTGTATCAAAACTTTCAGGTTGCGCTTGCTGTTTATATGGATAGCTGTCAATAAGTTTATATGCTTTCGTATCGGCGAATACTTCTACATTGAATTTCTCAAAGGCAGGCATAAGCTTTTGCAGGAATTTCTTGGCAATGGATTCATCTACCAGCAATGAATCGAGTGAATTGCAGACGGACGGGCGTGTAGTTTTTGCATTCACAACTATATCTACAGCTTTATCCAGGTCAGCCTCGCTTTCTACATAGGTATGACAAACACCGGCACCGGTTTCTATTACCGGTACCAAACTATTTCTCCGCACATATTGTATCAACTCATTCGAGCCTCTTGGAATAATTACATCGATATACTTTTCTGCAGCAAACAAGTACTGCACGGCCTCTCTTTCCGATGGAAGAAGCGTTACACAATCCGGGTTTATCTTATTTTCTTTCAACACTTTTTTAATAATGCCAACAGCCGCTTTGTTTGAATCTTCTGCATCACGACTACCTTTTAATACACAGGCATTCATGCTACGCAGGCAAAGTGCGGCAATATCAAATGTTACATTTGGTCTCGATTCATAAATAGCACCGATTGTTCCAAGTGGCACAGATACCTTTTGCAGTTGCAGCCCATTGTACAATGTTTTCTTTTCAATGATTTTACCGGCGGGATTGGGTAATTTACTTACCTGTCGTATACTATCAGCAATATCGTTGATCCGCTTTTCATTCAGCATCAGGCGATCATTTTTGGGATCATCCTTTTCTTTTCTTGCCAGATCTTTTTTATTGGCTTTAATCAGTGCCGGAATGTTCTTTTCAATTTCCGTCGCCAGTTGCAGCAATACTTTTTTTATAAGGGTATCCGACGCTTTTTGCAATGAAAAAGATGCTTCGTGCGTTTTATGTATCAATTGTTCCGTGATCGTCATAATTGCTAATTGAAAACTACAATGTCGTCGGCATGTGCCGCTACTATATTTTTCTGCTGAACAGAATTTTTTATTTCCGCTGCGCTGAGTTTCGTTTTGGCTACACCAATAATGTTTTTTTCGCTGTCTATAACCTGCACCGCTTCCTGTGCAGAGAAGTCGCCATCAACTTTGGTGATACCAACCGTTAATAAACTCTTTCGTTGTTTCAATGCTTTTGCCGCGCCTTCGTCAATGCTGATGCTGCCCAACGTGATTGATCCGCTTGCCAGCCATTTCTGCCGCGCTTTCAATGTTGATTCTTTAGCCGCAAATGTAGAGCCGCATTGGCCATTCAGCGCCTTATCGAGTGTTGCATCATTACTGATTCCTGTTATGATAACGCGTATTCCCAAAGATGTTGCCAGTTTTGTAAATGTTAATTTGGAAACCATTCCTCCAAGACCGGTTACACTTTTATCCGTTGTTACAAACTTCAAAACATTTTCATCAACGTTATCCACGAAAGGAATTATTTTCTTTTGATCATCTCTCAGTCCGCCTACCGATGTACAAATAATCAATGTCTCCGCATTTAATCCTACAGCCATTAATGTAGCTAATTCATCATTATCGGAAAATTTTAATTCCACGTTACTCACCAGGTCATTTTCATTCACCACCGGGATGATATTGTTTTTCCAGAACTCATCAAAGGTTTCTTTTAACTGTAGAAACTGTGTCCGGTCTGAAAAATGATGACGTTCGCAAAGAGCCTGTGCGATAGTGATGCCGTGACGATAAAAATAATGATGATACAGTTGAATTAAAATCGGGTTGCCGACAGCAGCCGCTGCTTTTCGTTCGTTTAAAGTGCCTTTGTAATCTTTAAAAAAAGACTTACCGCTTCCTACCGCGCCGCTCGATACAAGTACAATATTATATTGATTGTTCAACGCGACAATTTCCGTTGATATTTTCTCTATGATGGCATGATTTACCTTGCCTTCATTGTCGGTAATGACAGCAGTTCCCAGTTTTATAACCAATACTTTCTTTTGCATCTGGATGAAATCCTTTCTGTTTACAAAGTGCAATTCAGCGCAGGCACAATCTGCGTTTGAACCAAATAAGGCATTTGGGAAACATAGTTTTTTTAAAAACCATGTGCTTATCTATTGTTTCCCGTGTTCTATGTGGTTCAAATCCTGATAATTGCACAATTCAAAAGTGATTGAATCACAAATGTAATATGATAAAGTCCAGCGTGCAAGCAGGCTGTTGAGGAATGTTGATTTAAGGAATTATGTTATAGATCAATGAGCGGTGATTTTATCCATAATTAAGTTAGCTCTTGCTCCTGTTTCCCCGGTACTGGGGCATTTGCCTTCCCCTCTCAATTCATTTACGATTGTTTCAATCAGCGGTTGCTGAACATGCGGTGGATACGGAATGTTGTATTCCTGGGTTCCTGCAGCTGTTTCCAGTTTTATCGTGTTCGGTTCGAAAAATGAAAAAGTGATTTTTCCTTTCGAACCGATGATCTGCGCCTGGTCAATCCGTTGCTCTTTATTTACGGTATAACACCAGCTTCCTGTTCCAAGCACGCCTGACTCAAATTCAAAATTGGCAATAACGATATCATCTGCATTGTACAAATGCGCCTGGTTCCTGGCTATTCCCTGTACCGTTTTTATTCTGCCCAATGCGTATTCCAAAAAATCCAACTGATGCGGAGCGAGATCATGAAAATGACCACCGCCCGATATTTCGGGGTACACACGCCATCTTGGTTTTGGATTTTCAGCTACTTCTTCTTCATATGCCTGCCAATGCAATGCGATATTTACAAGCCGGATATCACCGATCGCCTTTTGATCGATCAGTTCTTTTACCTGCAAAAAATAGGGTAGGGCCCGCCGGTAGAGGGCAACAAACAAAGGCACACCCGTTTCTTTGCTGATCCTGTTCATTTCCTCGCATTCCCTGTAATTTCTCGCCATGGGTTTTTCAACGTAGACGGGTTTACCGGCGCGTAATGCTTTTGCCGTGTATTCAAGATGAATATCCGGGGGTGTAGCAATATAAATTGCATTTACTTCCGGATCATTGATCAGATCATCCGCATGCTCGTACCACCTGGGTACAGCATGCCTTTTGGCATAATCAATTGCTTTTTCTTTATTCCTGTTCATCACTGCTATCAGTGTTGAATGCGGAACGCTGTTGATAGCGGGAGCCCCGCTTTTTTTCTCCGTAACGTTTCCGCACCCGATCATGCCCCATTTTATTTCTTTCATGTTGCCGGTCTTTAATTAATAATTATAACTTAACCGGAAATTTAAAACTATTCGGATAAATAGAAGAAAGAAGCTGTAAACTATAGGCAATTATATATAAGATTCAAGACTGTCAATTGAAAATTCCCTGCAATAAAATAAACTGACATGGGCTATCTCTTTTTAATTCTCACCATCATTTCGGAAACGGCGGCAATCATTTTCATGAAGCTGTCAAATGGTTTTGACAACAAAATGGAAGCTGCTGTCGCAGTGGCTGCCTACATTTTAAGTTTTGTATTTCTTACCTATGCACTGAAGTATATGCCTGTCGCTATCGCCAATGCCGTATGGGCGGGTGCAAGCACCGTGTTGGTGGCGGTTCTTGGCGTACTGATATTTAAAGAGCAGTTGAGCATCAGCCAGGTTATATTTCTTTCATTAATCATCATCGGGCTCGTGGGATTGAATTTTTCGAAAGCGCAGGGATAACAGTTTCCATCCGACCGACGATCAAAGAATTGGTCAGAAATATAAACGCACTAAATTTCCAACAGAGGCAACCGTTTTGGTAAACCCGACGATCCATATTTAAACCGGTATCTGGATAAAGGTGGACAACCAGATTTTATCCTGAAAGAAAAAAGATGTAGCTTAATAGGCAAATAAACATTAGACTGGCGAAACCTATACACGATTGTCCGGCTTCAGTTCTATTCGCGTCCTGCCCGATATTTTTAACCTTTAATCTTCATTTATGAGAAATCATTTACGCAGCTTGGTCGCCTTGTTGTTATTTATAGCAATTACTTGTGTTGCCTGTCATAAAGAAAAAATTCCACCCCCTGCAAATCAACGGCAAACTACAACAAACAGCGAATCAAAATCTGAAAGCTCCACAACTACCACATCATCTTCTGATGAGGGCGGCAGCTCTTCACACAGCGGTGGCGGCTGTAGTCACGGCGGGTAATATCGATTATTTTTATCTCAACGTATAATAAGACGGGTCTCCTTTGGGGTACTGTCTTTTTTTATTTTAATGCCTTTCTTACTTCTCCTAAGCCATTCGTACAAAAACTAATAAATTAGTTTGGACAACTAATGGATTAGTACTAGCTTCATTCCAAAATCGGATATATGCAAAAACTCGCGAAACGCGAAGAGCAGATTATGCAGGCATGCTGGCAGCTTGGAAACGCTTTTATAAAGGAAATAATTGCTGAATTACCCGAACCGAAACCCCATTACAATTCTGTTGCTACAATGGTTCGTATCCTTGAAGAGAAAGGCTTTCTTGGTCACGAATCCTTCGGCAATACATTCCGGTATTTCCCGGTTATTTCCAAAGAAGATTACCAGAAGCATGCAGTGGGCGATATCGTAAAACAATATTTCAATAATTCATACCCAAATATGCTTGCCTTTTTTGCAAAAGAGCAAAAATTATCGAAAGCGGAATTAAACGAAATCCTTGACATCATAAAATCTAAAAAATAATGATACCATACATCGTTCACGTGAGTATTATTATGGCAGCTTGTTTTTTATTTTATAAATTCCTGCTGCAGAAAGAAACATTTTTCCGGCTGAACCGGTGGATACTACTGACTTTTATTGCTGTTTCATTCAGCCTGCCTTTTGTTTCCGTGCCGGCAAAATGGTCGTTAAGAAACACAATTGTAAAAGCGGTTCCTCCTGCAGTTTCACAAAAAGAAAAAACAGGTGTACGTACAATTGAGCCAAAAACGCCCCTGCAAAACTCTTCACCGGGTAACAGTTCGGTTACTCCTGTGAAGCAGGAAGAACCAATCGCATGGACGCAATGGTTATATTATCTCTATATATCCGGTGTTGTTATTTTCGGTGCGAATCTTCTTTTCCAGGTTTTGATGCTGTTGATACAATGTTACCGCAGCCCGGTTGTTAAAGATGGCGCTTTCCGTATTATCGAGATGTCCGGTAATAAAGCGCCTTGTTCATTTGGAAATTTTATTTTCATCAATCCTTCAAAATACGATTGGGAAACATACAACCAGATACTGCAGCACGAAAAAATTCATTGCCGGCAAAAACATACGATCGATATTTTTCTTGCAGAAGTCGTATTGATATTGCAATGGTTCAATCCATTTGCATGGTTTTACCGGAAGCAGGTGGAAACCAATCTTGAATTTCTTACCGACGATTCGATGATCCATGATACTACGATTGAAAAATCGGGTTATCAACTCAACCTATTGAAAGTTGCAGTGCCTCATTTACCATTAGGCATCACTACAAACTATAATCAATCTTTATTAAAAAAACGTATAGCCATGATGAACGAAAAAAAATCATCCCTTCATACGGCCTGGAAATACTTTTTCCTGCTGCCGCTGCTCATATTTATCGTATGTGCACTGAACCAGCCAGTTGTTTTTGCGCAGAAACCGTCTGCATCCAATGCAAAAACTAGTGGTGATGATGAAAAAGAGTATGGAGGAATTGAAACAGAAGGCACCTGGTTTGCCAAAATAAAAAGCGATTACATCCATTTTGATTTTAAAAGCGATAAAGACGGACACAACTGGTCCAATAGCAACAGTTTTCCAAAAAGTGATTTCCCCTCGTTACCTACACAACAAAAAGGTGATTTTAAATTAACGAGGGATGCAGGTACTATTAATTTTAATGGCAAGTTTGATGGCGATCTCGGTTATGGTCATTATAAATTTATTCCCGATGAATCTTTTAAGGCTTTTGTAAAACAACAGGGTATTGGTAGTGTGAACGACAATGATATGTTTGCTTTTTTTATGGTAAAACTTTCAAAAGACTACATAAATATGGTGCAGCGAAATGGTTTCAAAGATATTTCCAAGGATGATCTTATAGCTATGTCAGCACTGGATGTAGATGAACGCTATATCCGTTTCTGGAAAACGTTGGGATATGATCACATGAGCCCTGACAAACTTATTTCGTCAAAAGCGATGGGCATTGACAGTGCCTATATAGGCGACATCGAAAAAGCGGGTTACAAAAACGTCAGCATCGATAACCTTACCGCATTTAAAGCGCAGGGAATAGATGGAGATTATATCCGCAAAATAAAAAAGGCGAAAGCAGATAAAGGAGATGCTGGTATGCCGTCGCCGGATGATCTTATTTCATTTAAAGCAATGAACATAAGTGATGAGTATGTGCAATCGCTGAAAGAGGTGGGATATGGCGATCTTCCAAACAATGACCTCGTTGCTATGAAGTCATTAGGCATCGATGGTGCCTTTATCAAAGGCTTCCAGGCTATCGGTTATAAAAACTTATCGTCGAATGCAATTATTTCATTTAAATCACTTGGAATAACTCCCGAGTTTATTAAAGGATTTGAGGCAATCGGCTATAAAAATATCGATGATGATAAGATAACGTCGCTGAAATCACTGGGAATAGATGCGGCATATATTAAGGGTTTCCAGGCTATTGGCTATAAAGATCTATCTACCGATGCAATCGTTTCTTTTAAGTCACTTGGCGTAACGCCTGAGTTTATTAAAGGTTTTGAAGCCGTAGGGTACAAAAGTCTGGACGAGGATAAAATAACGTCTATGAAATCGCTTGGAATAAAACCTGACTTTATCAAAGGATTTAAAAATATCGGGTTTAAAGATTTATCATTGGATGAGATTGTAAGTGTGAAGTCGATGGGTATAACGCCGGAGTACATTACGTCCATGCGAAAGAAAGGATTTGACTCAAAAGATATCAACAAGTATATCGAATTGAAAAGTTCATTCCACGATGTTCAATGATTGATAATAACTGAATTTATAATAAACATCCATCGTCCGCAAGTGATGGATGTTTATTTTTTAAAAAACTCTTTATAGAGAAATTCTGCCGCAAAGTCTGCAGCCTCTTTCCATCTTCTCTTCGCTTTACGCCCGGCAAAGAAAGGATTGAAATGTTTTTGCAGTTCATGTCCGTACCCCGGATATACGCGTAAATCGTTTGATATTCCCAGCGAATCGGCAACACGATGTATAGCGAGACTTCCATTTATAGGGCCTTTATGATCGAAGCGGACAATCTTATCTTTTGTTCCATGTACAAGAACAATCGGAACTTTTGCATTTTTCAACCAATTACTATCAAATAAAGCTCCCCAAAACGATATAATTGCAGAAATATCAGCCGCGTTATGCCTTTTATTCAATGTGTCGGAGCCCGGCTTATTGATGAGGTGCATCATTTCGTAGGGACTGCTGTATGCGGCATGTAAAGCGATGATGGCGCCGGCCGAATTTCCTGCCACAATAATACTGTTAGTGTCTATTCTGTATCTGTTTAGATTTTGTTTAAAGAAATCAATTGCCAGCTCCAGGTTTTTAATTGCATCTGCACAGCCTTCGACAAGATCAGGGAATTTTTTTAAAGGTCTCTTTTTGCTCAACCTGTAATTAATAGCAGCACACACGTATCCCCGCTTTGCAAATTCTTTGCACCACAATGGAATCCCACCCGTCTTTTTGTTTCCATATTTAAAGCCACCCCCATGCATCCAGATGATCAACGGCCGCGATGTTAGGCTGTCATTTTCCGGCTCATATATATCTGCTAAATATTCGCGGCGATTCCCGGATGAATCGACAGGGCTATTGTAATTGATGTTGCGATTAATTCTAACTTTATCGTATAGTGGATCTCTGTACCTGATTAATACGCGGGATTGAGCAATGCAGGTCGCAGAGAAAATAAGCAGGAGGGAGGTTAACACAAATTGCCTGTTCATACAGGAAATTATCAAAAATATGGATAACCAGGTCCAAAAGGTAGTATCTTCTTTATATTAAC
>Ga0207648_10001237_pt1 | contig 28700 bp, 27 predicted proteins | sample KBSMisM32_FD_184310 | JGI IMG/M metagenome (GOLD analysis project Ga0207648, IMG submission 184310) | Miscanthus rhizosphere microbial communities from Kellogg Biological Station, Michigan, USA - KBS Miscanthus M3-2 (SPAdes) (version 2) | ecosystem: Host-associated > Plants > Roots >... | reverse complement strand
CGCGGCCAAGCTCGAGCAGGGCGCGGTCAGCGCCTACCTCGGCGCAGTGCCGCTGTTCGCCAATCGCGATTTGTCGAAGGCCGCCGCCAGCATCCTCGGCGACGAGGCGATGCATTGGGCGGTGCTGCGCCAGGCGCTCGGCGAGGCACCCGTGCCGTCGGCCTTCGTGGCGTGATGCGGTGGCTGCGGCGTGCCCGCGGCGGTGCCGCGCGCGGGTTGGCATGCCTCGCGGCCGGCGGCTGTGCGGCCGCGGCCGCTGCGCCGCCGCCGAGCGCGCAGCGCGGCGAGGCGATCTACGCGCGCTGCGCCGCGTGCCATGCGCTGGAATACAACCGTGTTGGCCCGAAGCACTGCGGGCTGTTCGGCCGTCCGGCCGGCAGCGTGCCGGGCTTCGATTACTCGGCGGCGATGAAGAACGCGCACATCGTTTGGAACGCGCAAACGCTCGAGCGCTTCCTCGCCGCGCCGCTGAAGGCGGTGCCTGGCACCGCGATGACCTACGACGGCGTGCCCGACGCCGCCGAGCGCGCCGACCTGATCGCCTATCTGCGCGAGGCCGGCGACTCACCGCAGTGCAAACTCAAGTGAACGCCGCGGATCCGGCTTCGTCGGTCCGCCCCCTTGAAGGGGAAGCGGCCGCTAGGCCGCATCGGGGGTGGGTCCAAACGACACCGCGGTGGTGTTGGCGCCGCACAGCAGCACGCCGATGCGCTGACCCGCGCGCGTGGATACGGCGCCGCACAGCAACGCGGCCAGCGCCGCCGCACCGCCCGGCTCGGCGACGATGCGCAGGACGCGCCACAGCGCGCGCTGCGCATCGCGGATCGCGTCGTCGCTGACCAGCACGGTGCGATCGACGTGTTGGCGCGCGATCGCGAACGGCAGCGTGCCGATGCGCCGCGGCGCCAGCGAATCGGCTGCGACGCCGCCGGCCGGTGCGTCGACCGGCTCGCCGGCCTGCAGCGCGTGGGTCAATGTCGGCGCGAGCTCGGGCTCGACGCCGATCACGCGCACGCGGCCCTGCAGCCAGGCGGCCACGCCACCGATCAGTCCGCCGCCGCCCACCGCCACCAGCAGCGCATCGAGCGGCGGCGCCTCCTGCTCGAACTCCAGCCCGACCGTGGCCTGGCCCTGCAGCGTCTCGATCTGATCGTAGGCGTGGATCGGCAGCGCCCCGCTCAGCTGCACGAACGCTTCGCTGGCCGCCAGTGCATCGGCATAGCGCTCGCCGACGATCTTCAGGGTCGCACCATCGGCGCGGATCTGCTCGATCTTGGCCGGGCTCGCGACCTTGGGCACGAAGATCGTCGCCGGCACTTTCAATTGGCCCGCTGCATAGGCCACCGCCGCGCCGTGGTTGCCACCCGAGGCCGCGACGACGCCGTTGCGCGGCACCGCACGCGTCAGCAAGTGGTTGAACGCGCCGCGCGGTTTGAACGAGCCGGCGTGTTGCAGGTATTCGAGCTTGAACACCAGCTGCACGCCGGCCAGACCGAAGTCGGCGCCGTTGACCTGCAGCAGCGGCGTGCGGCGCACGTACGGCGCGATGCGCTGCGCGGTGGCCTCGATCGCGCTGCGCGACAACGCGTCCGGGAGAACGTTGGGACTGCTCATGACAGGGCTCGCAGTGAGGTCGCCACCACCCTAGCGCGGAAATCCGTTTGCGCCGCGCTGCCGGTGCGTGACTGCCGCGAGAAAGCCACATCCGGCCAACGCCCACGCGATCACCGCGCCCGACGGCAGGTCGAACAGCGCCGACAGCACGAGGCCGAGCGCGAAGCCAGCGGCGCCGAGCGCGTACGCGATCCCGATGCGGCGCCGGCCGCTGAACGCGCGCGTCGCCAGCGCCGGGATGATCAGGCTCGAGAACACCAGGTACACCCCCACCAGTTGCACCGATGCGGTGACCGCCAGCGCGAACAGGCCGTAGAAGCCGAAGCGGCCAAAGCGCTGCGCCAGGCCTGCGCGCAGGCCGATCAGCACCAGCGCCGACACCAGCGCGAGCCAGCCCAGTTGCGCCCCATCGACCCAGAGGATCTGGCCCACCAGCAGGTCCTTCAGGTGTTCGCCGCCGTGCGGGTTGCCGGCCAGCACCAGGATGCCCGCGCAGGCGGCGAGCACGAACGACACGCCGATCAGCGCCTCCTGCTGCGCGCCGGCGCGCCGCTCGGTCCACGCCAGCAGCGCGGCCCCGGCGAGCGCTGCCGCCACCGCGGCCGCTTGCACCGCAGCCCCGTGGTCGGGAAAACCGAGTGCATCGGCGACGATCACGCCCAGCCCCGCCATCTGCGCCACCGCGAGGTCGATGAACACGATGCCGCGGTCGAGCACCTGCGCGCCGAGCGGCACGTGCGTGGCCAACACCAGCAACCCGGCGATGAGCGGCAGCCCGAGGATCGACCAGTCGAGCGCGTGCAGGTTCATCGCGCCCCCTTGGCGCCGCGCGGCGTGCTCCTGGCCGGGAGCACGCTGCGTGGGAAGCCCTCGGCACGACTCATTTGGCGGCTCCGCCGGCCGCGAGCAGCTTGTCGAGCGTGTCGTCGAACAGCGCGAAGAGATCCTTCGCCCCGTCGTCGCCGCCCACCGTGAACGGCAGCCGCACCGCGGGGATGCCGGCGTTCTTCTGCAGCCATTCCGATGGCCGCCCGTCCTGGTACGCGGCGTACAGCACCATGCGTGCCGGCTGCGCTTTCAACGACGCGAGCACCTGCTGCAGGTGCGACACCGACGGCTCGACGCCGGGCTTGGGCTCGAGCACCGCGACCTCGCGCAGGCCGAGCCAGTCGTACAGGTACGCAAAGGCCTTGTGCTGCGACACCACGGCGAGGCCCTTCAGCGGCGCGGCCTTCGCGTTCCAGCGTGCCATCGCCTGCTGCCAGCGCTGCTGGAAGTCGGCGCCGCGCTGCGCATACGCCGCCGCGTTGGCCGCGTCGAGCTGCTGCAGCCGCGTGGCCAGTGCGCCGGCCACCAGCGCGATGTTGCGCGCGTCGGTCTGGATGTGCGGGTTGCCGGCAGCGTGCACGTCGCCCTGCGAGCGATCGACCTGCGTCGGCACTTCGAGCTTGCGCACGACGTCGGCGGCGGCGAAATTGGCGGGCTGACCGGCCTGGATCTTGGCGTTGCCCGACTGCTGCAGCAGCACGGGCAGCCAGCCGATCTCGAGCTCGGCGCCGGTGCACACCAAAAGATCGGCATTGCGCGCGCGCGCGATCAGGCTCGGCTTGGCCTGGATCTGATGCGGATCCTGCAGCGCACCGGTGGCCACCGACACGTCGACCAGCGGGCCGCCGAGTTCCTGCGCGAGCGCGCCCCACTCGGGCTCGCACGCGAGCACGCGCAGCGCGGCGTGCGCGGGGGCACTGAAGGCCGCCATGACGGTGAGACAGCAAACTGTGAAGGTCTTGATGGCGTTCATGCGAGATCCTCTGCCATACGTTTCAAGTGGACGCCGCGGATCCGGCTCTGCCGGTCCGCTGGCGGCGCCCCCTGGAGGGGCGGCGGCCGACAGGCCGCTTCGGGGGTGGTCAAAATCCATGCGCGCCGTGCGCACCCAGGCTCATCTGGTATTGCAGCTGCCATTGGTTGTCGGTGAAGCCCGCGCGCGCCTGGTCGCGCGCGTACTGCAGGCGCAGCCGCGAGAACTCGCTGGCGCTGAAGTCCACCATCAGCGTGTTCTTGCGCGGGTTGTAGCCGTTGGCATCGAGCAGCGTCGGGCCGACGTATTGCACGGTGCCGGCGTCCAGCCGCTCGGTGCGCAGGCCCACGCGCCAGCGCGGCACGAACTGGTAGATCGCCTGCAGGTACCAGCCGCTCGAGGTTTGCGCGTAGTCGCCGAGCAGGTTGGCGCCCGCGGTGTCGTAGGCCAGCGTGCCGCCGCGCGCGCTGCGGATCCACTCACCCTGCAGCTTGAAGTTGGTGCGCGTCGCGTTGCCCTCGGGCGCCCATTTCCACACCGCGTCGAGCACCGTGACGTTGCTGCGGCCGTTGAACACGCTGTCGACGGCCAGGTCGTTGGCGTCGAGCTGCGTCAGCGCCTGGTCGCTCGCCTTCGCGTGCAGGTACGAGATGCCGGCGCGCCAGCTGTGGCTCGCGCCGACGTCGCCGCCGACGTGCAGCGCGAGCGATGCGCGGCCGGCGCCGTTGCGCGACGTGTCGGTGCCGGGAAAACTGCGCCCGCGGCCGACCTCGGCGCCGAGCTCGACGAATAGGTCGCTCGGCGCCACCCACACCACCTGCAAGCCGTCGTCGTTGAGCTGGCCGCCGAGCATCGCCTGGTACGCCAGCGGGGCGTCGACGAAGTCCCAGACGTGCGCGTGCTGCGCGTTGAGGTAGCCGATGCCGGACAGAAAACGGCCGGCCTTCAGCGTGAAGCCGTTGCCAAGCGCGGTGGTCTGCACGAACGCTTCCTCGATCGACACCGAGTTGTCGGGCTCGAGCGCGATGTTGGCGGCACCGCGCCACCACGGATCGATGCTGGCCAAGAACGCGAGCTCGCTCTCGGCCAGGCTGAAGCCGCGCGTGCCCGGGCCGATCTCGGCATCGGGCGGCAGCGCGAACCCGGTGATCTGGTAGCGCGCCGGGTCCTGCGACGTGTGGGTCGCGAGCCCCGACAGGATCAGCGACAGCGCGGGGTTGAACGCGTTGCCGCTGCCGGCGCTGGCCGCCGCTGGCGCGGCGGGCTGCGCTGTCGAGGACGCGGCGGCGGGCAGCCCCGGCTGCGGTGTCTCGGGCGCGACGCCGGGCGCTGCCGGCTGCGCGGTGACGCGCGCCGGCGCGGGCGCGCTGGCCGCGGGCGTCGCCGCAGCGGCTTCGGCTGCGCGCAGCCGCGCGTCGAGCGCCTGCAGCCGCGCCTCGTACGATTGGCGCAGCGCGTCGATCTCGGCGCGCAGCGCAGCGATCTCCTCGGCCGGCGTGGCGGCGCGCGCGTGCAGCGGCGCCAGCGTGGCGAGAAAGGCGAGCGTCAAGCCCGCAGAAGTCATCGGGTGCATGGCCGGTTCCTTGCCTGCATGGACGACGAACCGCGCGCTCGCTGAGACGAGCGCGTGGCGGCGTGGGCGCGGTCAGCAGGCCGCCGGCGGGGCGCGGCTGTGGTACGCGAGCGCGACGTCGCGCCGCTGCGGCAGTGCGCGCGCGGGCGTCGGGTGCGCGTGCTGCAGCGGCGGCGCGGCGACGATGGCCGGCGCCGTCGGCAATGCGCCGCCGTGCAGCGGCGCGGCCGCCAGGCAGGTGGCGCAGGCGGCGTCGTACGAACCGGTGGCAGCGCTGTCGGCGCGCAGCGAGCCGTGGTGGCTGAGCGCGTGCGACCAGGCGAGCGCCTGCGCAAACGGCAGCAGCAGCGCGAGCACCAGCACCCAGGCGAGGCGGCGGCCGGGCCGCACGCCGTGCCTGCTGAAGCGCTGTGCCGTGCGCGTCGACATGGCGCGCATCATAAGCGCGCAGCCGGCTCAGCGCTGCGGCATGACGTCGGCGTCGGTGAGTGTTTTCAGGAACGCGATGACGTCGGCGATCTCGGCGTCGTCGAGCGCCGGCGCGTCCCCGGGCCGGCGGTCGAACGGCGGCTCGGTGTTGACGTTGCCGTGGTAGCGCGCCGGCAGGTCATCGAACTTGCGCACGCTCCCGTCGGCGGCGCGCGGATAGAACGCCTGCGGCTCGGTGTCGCGCCGCGCGTAGAAGCGCAGCACCTCCTCCAGCGAGTGCAGCACGCCGTTGTGGAAGAAGCTGCGCCGCAGCGCCACGTTGCGCAGCCCCGGCGTGCGAAAGCGTCCGCAGTAGTCGGCACGCCCGCGCAGGTCGGTGCGCAGCGGGCCGCACAGCCCGAGGTCGAAGAATGCCGGGTCGCCGTTGGCCGCCAGACCGCGATGGCGCGGCACGCCGAGCGCCACCAGCCCGAAGTCGGTGAACAGCGGCAGCGCGCCGTCGGCGCTGGGTGCGCTCGGGTGGCACGCCGCGCAATTGCCCTTGGCCGGGTTGTTGAACATCGCCAGCCCGCGCGCCTCGGCCGCGCTCATCGTCGCGCGGCCGCGCAGCACCTCGTCGTAGCGGCTGGTGAACGGATAGAAGTCGCGCGGCGACTGCTGGAACACCTCGAGCGCGAACAGCAGCGACTCGAAGGCGCGCGCGTCGTCGTCGAGCGCTGCCGACCCGAACAGCGCGCGAAAGCGCGCCGCCAGCGGCCCGCTGCGCAGCCGCTGCACCACTTCGGCCGGTGCCGCGTTGGCCATCTCGGCGTCCGACAGCAGCGGCAGGCGCGCCTGCTCGCGCGCCGAGCCGGCGCGTCCATCCCACGTGTGGCCACCGGTGGGGCCGGCGTCGATGCTGTCGTTGCCGTCGTTGTCGAAGTGGTGTTCGGTGAACGCCGGCAGCGTGTTCAGGTAGCGCAGCGACGGCGCCGCGCGCAGCCCCGGCGTGGCGCCGTCGCGCCCGGCCGGCTGCACCGACAGCGCGTTGGCCGGCCCGTAGGCGTGCGCCGGGTCGTGGCAGCTGGCGCATGCGGTGCGCCCCGACGCCGACAGCGACGGCTCGAAGAAGAGGGCCCGCCCGAGCTCGGTCAGCGCGGCCACGTCGAGGCGCTGCCCGTCGGCGCGCGGCGCATAGGCGGCGCCCTGGTGAGCAGGCGGCGCCGCGCACGCGGCGAGCAGGCCTGCCAGCACGCCGAGCGAACAGGCGAGCCGCGCGCGCCGGCCGCGACGTCGCGCGCGCGCAGCCCTCGAGCACAGCGGCTGCGTCACGGGGCCGCGCTCACCGCTTTCAGGTTGTCTTCGGAGTTGCGGTCGATGCGCTTGTTGTACGGGTCGACGCCCGCCCAGGCCGGTGGCTTGTCGAGCGTCAGCGTGACCGTCTGCAGGCCGCTGACGATGCGGTGTCGCGACAACGCCAGCACCGACCCGGCCTCGAACCCGGTCTTGCCGGGCTCGACCGTGAAGGCGCCGATGTCGATCTCTTCATCGAGCGGCGCCTCGGTTTCCTGGCCCTTGCCGTCGGCATAGCGCTTGTGCGCCTCGATCTGCAGCGTGAGTTCGTGGCGGCCATCGGGCAGCTTGCGCGTCGTCGCGGCGGTGGTCTTCATGTCGAGCAACGTGATTCTCTCGAACAGGTCGGTGATCAGCGCATCGTGCTGCGGGCCCGCCTCGGCGCGCAGGATGGCGAGAAAGTCCTTGGTGTTCGGATACGGCGGCACCTTGAACGCGTATTGCTGCAGGAACTTGGCCAGCGCACGGTCGACCACCGCTTCGCCCACCACCTCCTTCAGCCAGTACATCGCCAGCGATCCTTTCTGGTAGTGGATGTAGGGCTGATCCTCGACGCGCGCCAGCGGCAGCTCCTCGACCACCTCGCCGCCGCGCGCGCGCAGGTAGCGGTCGAGTTCGTACTTCAGAAAGCGCCGGATCTGGTCGCGGCCGTACATCTTCTCCATCACCAGCAGCGCCGAGTACTGCGCGAAGGTCTCGATCAACATCGTCGCGCCTTGCTGGTCGCTCGGCACCAGCTGGTGGCCCCACCATTGGTGGCCGATCTCGTGCGCGGTGACATAGGTCACCATGTCGATCTTGCTGGGGTCGCTGGGGTGCGCGATGAAGCCGATCGCCTCGGAGTAGGGAATCGTGTTGGCGAAGCTCTGCGCGAAGTTGGCGTAAGCCGGAAACTCGAGGATGCGCGCCTGCTTGAACTGAAACGGGCTGAAGCGCTCGCTGAACAATTGCAGCGACAGCTTCATCGCCTCCAGCATGCGCTTGACGTTGTACGGATGCTCGGGGTGGAAGTACACCGCGAGCGCCACGTCGCCGTGCGGGCCGTGCCAGGTGTCGCGCTCGATCGCGTAGCGCGCCGACTGGATCGAGTAGAAATTGTCGATCGGCGCGTCGGACACGAAGTGCACGGTACGGCGGCCGTCGGCGACCTGGTCGCTCACCGTCTGCCCGGGTGCGATCGGCGTCTGGTCGGCGTCGGTGGTCACCGTGATGTCGGCGCGAACGAAGTCGCTGTCGTGGCGAAAGGCGCTGAACGCGCGTGCGCTGTCGTCCTCGAGCTTCGGTGGTCGCAGATCGGGCGGCAGGCCGTGCTTTCGCCGCTTGGCGCGGTCCTTCAGGAACGCGTCGCGCTGCGGACCGAATCCCGGCGCGATCTCGGAGTTGTCGATGAAGCTGCCGTTCTCGACCACGCGCGTCAGTGGCGCGCCGTTGCTGAAGCCGCGCTCCTCGAGCGTGGTGCGAAACGCCAGTTCGCGCGATTCGCCCGGTTGCAGCGGCGTGGCCAGCGTGTAGATGCGGTAGTGGTACAGCGGCCACTCCTGCTTCAGCGTCGCGCCAGCGAGCTCGAAGCCGTTGAGCTCCGTGCGCTCGCCCCATTGCACGTGCACGTCGGTGATCGGCACGCCGCGCGGGTTGTCGATCGTGTAGCGGCCGCTCGTCACGGCGCGCGTCTCGCGCGGATACAGCTGGACGTCGATCTTGACCGCGGTGATGCGCGGGTGCGGCAGCTTTTCGAACGCCAGCAGCGTCTTCTCGGCCTCGGCCGCGCTGCGCTCGCGCTGTGGCGCGGTGACGTAGCGGTTGATCACGTTGGTGTTGATGTAGATCCATGCGCCGAGCCCGATCCACGCCACCGCAGCCAGCGCCAGCAGCGCGAGGGCCGGGCCGCGCAGGCGCTGCTTCAACTGCTTCAGCCGTGGCCGCAGCGCAGTCGTCGCGCCGCGTCGCCACAGCGCGTACGCCAGCGCCGTCAGCAGGGTGGCGAACGCGCTCCAGTAGGCCAGGAACCACCAGGCACCGATCCAGAAATGGCCGAGCCGGTTCATGTCCGACAGCGGCACCGGCGGTGTGCCGGCATAGTTGTACAGGTTGTGCTCGAAGCCCGCCGAGGCGAGCGCGATGGCGGCCACCAGCTGCAGCAGCATCAGCGCCCAGCCGATGAACTTTTGCGGCACCAGCACCTGCACGAACACACTCAAGACCGCCATCAGCAGCGCGGCCACCGTGGTGGGCAGCACGAACCACAGCGCATAGGCCGCGGCATCGATCGCGCCATAGCCCTTGAGCCCTTGCACGGCTGCGGCGGTGAGCGCGGCCACGACATTGGTGGCCAACAGCACCAGCGTGATGGCGAGGATCTTCGGCAACAGGTGCGCCCAGTCGGGCGCCGCGGTGGCGTCGACGATCTCGTGCATGCGGCGCTCGCGGTCGCGCCAGACGAGCTCGCCGCCGTAGTAGATGGCGATCAGGATCGGCATGATCGTGAAGGCCCCGTTGAGCGCGTCGACCATCAGCCGCGTCACCGGGTACGAAGGGCTGCCATACAGCTCGCCCGCGAACCAGCAGCTGGCGCCGGCGTTGATGAGCCCGATCAGCAGCAGCACGACGAATGCCGGGCTCCTGAAGACGAACGCCATGTCGAACTTGGCCAGTGCCCACGCTTGAGCGCGCCGCGTTGCGGCGTCGCTGCGCGGGGCGGGCAACGCGGCGGCGGCATCCCGGCGCGGCGGCTGCGGTTCGTCGTCGGCCGGCGCGGCTGCACCGGCACTGCCCGGCCCCTGCGCAAAACTGAAGCGCCAGGCCGTGAACAAGAACAGCGCGAGGGCGACGCCGCTCCACAGCAGGCGATTGGTCAGCACCACGCCGCTCAGCTCGGGCAGTTGCGTGTTGCGCTCTGCCGCCGTCCAGTAGCGTGTGGCCACCGCGATCGCCGATTGTCCGTACGGGTCGAGCAGCGAGGTCACGCCATCGAAGCGCGCATCGCGCAGCAGCGCACGCATCACGATGTACAGCACCACCATCGCGGTGGCACCGATGTAGGTCCACATCAGCGAGCGTGTGGCGGTGGCCAGCGCAAAGTACACCGCCGCGCTGATCAGCAACGTCGGCAGGGCGAAGCCAAACAGCACCGTCAGGTAGTCCGACAGTCGAAACGGCCCGATCTTCTCCGGGTCCTGCCACGGCATCAGCACGCCCACGCCGATGGCCAGCGGGACCACCGCCATCACCAGCAGTGCGGCGGCCACCGCGCCGGCGAAGCGGCCCACGAGGTAGTCCCATTTGCCGATGCGGGTGGAGCGCAGGATCGGCGCGAAGCCGGTCTCGTCGTCGCGGATCACGACGCCGGCCACCATCGCGACGACGATGAAGCCGGTGAACAGGCTCATGATCGACGTCAACTGAAGGATCGCAAACGGCGCGTTGAGGTGCACGTTGCCGCGGCTGCCGATCTGGATCTGGTCGGAGGTGACCGCGCCGAAGGTGAGCAGAAAGAAGATCAGGCAGCCGACCCAGAACACCGGGCTCTTGATCTGATAGCGCCATTCAAAGGCGGCGATGTGTCTCAGCATGGTCATGGGCGCCCCTGGTCCGACGAGTACGTCGGCCGATCCCCCGAGGGGGCGAGCGTGGACGTGAGCCGTCCGGTGGACGGCTCACGCCAGTGAGCGGCCGGCTTGGGAGCGGCCCGGCGCTCGGCCCGCCGACAACGCGCCGCCGCCTGGGGCGTCATGCCGCGGTCGCCGCGCGCTCGCGGCTCAACGTGGCGAAGTACACGTCCTCCAGGCCGGCGGCCACCGGCGCGAAGCGCGGATCGGGCCGCATGTCGGACAGGACGTGGATCTGCGTGCGCCCGCCGCTCAGGCGCGTGGAGATGATCTCGAACTGCTTGCGCAGTGCGGGCAGCTCCGACTTCTCGACCTCGAGGCCGAAGATGCGGCCGTCGAGCGCGGCGATCAGCGCGGCGGGGGTGTCGTGCGCGACGATGCGGCCGGCCACCAGGATCGCCATGCGCGAGCACAGGTCGGTGACGTCGTCGACGATGTGCGTCGACAGGATCACGACGCGGCTCTCGCCGACTTCGGCCAGCAGGTTGTTGAAGCGGTTGCGCTCCTCGGGGTCGAGCCCTGCGGTCGGCTCGTCGACGATGATCAACTGCGGGTTGCCGATCAGCGCCTGCGCGATGCCGAAGCGCTGGCGCATGCCGCCGGAGAAACCGGCGATCGCTCGTCGGCGCACGTCCCACAGATTGACCTGCTGCAGCAGCGCATCCACCGTTTCGCGCCGCTCGCCGCGCCGCGCCACGCCCTTGAGCACCGCCAGATGGTCGAGCATCGCCAGGGCCGACACCCGGGGATAGACGCCGAAGTCCTGCGGCAGATAGCCCAGCGTCTCGCGCAGTGCCGCCGGCTGCGTGCGGATGTCGATGTCGCCAAAGCGCATCGAGCCGGAGCTCGGGATCTGCAGCGTCGCCAGGCAACGCATCAGCGACGACTTGCCGGCGCCGTTGGGCCCGAGCAGGCCGAACATGCCGCGCGGGATCTCCAGCGTCACGCCGTCGAGCGCGCGCGTGCCGTTGGGATAGACGTGGGTGAGTTGCTGGATCGACAGCATCGGCGTGCTCCGCGTTGCGACGCGACGCACTGTCGTTGAAAGGCCTGCGGCGGGCAAGGGCGGCGCGATAAACTGCAGCCACAGCGGTACAGACGCGCGGGCGCACGGATGCAGCGAGGCACGCGCGCCCGCATCCTTTCCACTCTTCCCAGATGCCACATGAGTGACAGCGCAGCGCGAGCCCCCACCTTTTCCCTGCGGCGCGTCGCCGTCGCGAGCGTCGCCGCGATGCTGGTGGCGTGCGCCGCGCCACCGGGCGGCGAGCGCAGCAACGATGCGGTCAAGGCGATCGACACGCTGGTGGTGATCTACGCCGAGAACCGCGCGTTCGACACGCTGTACGGGCTGTTCCCCGGCGCCAACGGCATACCGGGCCTGAACCCGAGCGCTCAGGGCGCCTACGTGCCGCAGAAGGACTTCGACGGCGCGGTGCTGCCGACGCTGCCGCCGGCGTGGGGCGGGCTCACCGCCAACGGCCAGCCAGTGACGCTGACGCAAGCGCAGAGTGCCGGCATGCCGAACCAGCCGTTTCGCATCGACGACCCGGCGGGGCTGAACGGCAGCGCCGTCGTGGTGTCGCAGGCGATCGCCACGCGCGACCTGGTGCACCGCTACTACAACAACCTCATGCAGATCGGCGACGGCAGCAACGACCGCTTTGCCGCCTACTCCGACGCCGGCGGCCTGGCGATGGGCTATTACGACGGCAGCAGCATGAAGCTGTGGCAACTCGCCCGGCAGTACACGCTGGCCGACAACTTCTTCATGGGCGCGTTCGGCGGCTCGTACCTGAACCACCAATACCTGATCTGCGCTTGCGTGCCGGTGGTGCCCAATGTCGACGCCTCGCCGAGCAAGAGCCTGATCAGCGACGTCGAGCTCGACGCGCGCGGTCGCTTCGTGCGCCTGACGCCGGCCGCCAACATGCCGACCTCCGCGCTGTCCGGTGCGCCGCGCTACAAGCAGGACGGCGCGTTGACGCCGAAGGAGCCCGACGGCTCGGCCTACACGATCAACACGATGCAGCCGGCGTACCAGCCGAGCGGCAATGCGCCGGCGGCCGAGGGCGACACGCGCTACGCCGATCCCGCGACGCCGACCACGCTGGTGCCGCAGACGATGGCCACCATCGGCGACCGGCTCGACGCCAAGGGCGTGACCTGGGCCTGGTACAGCGGCGCCTGGGCCAAGGCGAGCGGCGGCACGCCGGCGGCGCGCAGCGTGATCTACCGCGGCAAGGAGAACTTCCAGCCGCACCACCAGCCGTTCAACTACTTTGCCAACTTCGATCCGCAGCGCCACCAGGATCGGCGCGGCGCGCACCTGCTGGACTTCGAGGCGCGCTTCTTTGCCGACGCCGATGCCGGCCGGCTGCCGCAGGTGACCTTCTACAAGCCGCAGGGCAACCTGAATCAGCATCCGGGATACGCCAACATGAGCGACGGCGATGCGCACATCGCCGAGGTGGTCGAGCGGCTGCAGAAGAGCCCGCAGTGGCCGAAGATGCTGATCGTCGTCACCTACGACGAGAACGGCGGCTCGTGGGACCACGCGCGCGTGCCCAAGGGCGACCGCTGGGGGCCCGGCACGCGCATTCCGGCCATCATCGTGTCGCCGCTGGCCAAGCCGGGGTTCGTCGACAAGACGCCATACGACACCGGCTCGATCCTGCGCTTCATCACGCGGCGCTGGAACCTCGATCCGCTGCCCGGCGTGCAGCTGCGCGACGACGCGCTCAAGGCCAATGGCATGCCCCCGATGGGCGACCTGAGCGCGGCGCTGCGCGCGCCGTAGCCGCGCGCGCACGCGTCGTACCCCTCGCGCAACGCATCGCGCGGGATCGCGCCGACCCGCGGGCAGCTCGCATGCGCGCTGCGCGTGTCGGCGCGTTGTCCTACAGCGCACCGCTCCGCGCTCCGATCGCCGGTGCGAGAGACGAAGCGGATAACTGCTCGTACGGGGCGCGCTTCTCGCGCAGTGCCCCGAGACCACTTCTAGGAGGTTCTTCGATGACATCCACCACCACCAGCACCGGCACCGACATCATCTCGTCGGACAAGGTCGAAGGCACCACGGTGTACAACCCGTCCGGCGACAAGCTGGGCACGGTCGACGACCTGATGATCGACAAGCTGTCGGGCCAGATCCGCTACGCAGTGCTCGAGTTCGGCGGCTTCCTCGGCATGGGCACCGATCGCTACCCGCTGCCGTGGAACATGCTGAAGTACGACACCCAGAAGGAAGGCTACGTCGTGCCGCTGGACAAAAAGAAGCTCGAACAGGCGCCGCGCTACGCCGAGTCCGACGAGCCGGACTACACGCCCGACTACGGGCGCCGCGTCTACAACTACTACGGCATGGACTGGTAAGCGCATCGACGAAACCCGGCGCGCGTTCGCGCGCCGTCGAGCCGGCCCGCGGGCCGGCTTTTTCGTGCGCCGGACCAGCGCACCGCACAGAGGGCTAACCCGGCTCAGGGCGCGCACGCGCGGTGGCACCATGGCGGCCGCGCGCGACGATGCCACGTCGTGCGACACCGAAGACGGGAGGGCGACGTGAATGACCTGGTCTATCCACGCGAGCGGGTGTTGGGGGTGTTCACGCTGCTGATCGGCTTGCTGATCTGGCTGCTGCTGGTGATCGGCACCTTCGGCGGCGCGCTGCTGGCGCTGCTGCTGGGCTATCTGGTCTACCTGTTCGCCCATTCGACGCTGATCGCGCACATCAAGGGCAACGGCGTTGCGCTGTCGCCGGCGCAGTTTCCGGACCTGCACGCGCAGTTCGTCGCGTGCTGCGAGCAGCTGAAGGTGAGCCCGTTGCCGCAGGCCTACGTGATGAACGGCAACGGCGGCCTCAACGCGTTCGCCACCAAGTTCCTGCGCACGCAGTACGTGGTGCTGCTGTCCGACGTGGTCGAGGCGATGAGTGAGCACCCCGACGGCGTGCGCTTCTACCTCGGGCACGAGCTCGGCCATCTGCGCATGAAGCACCTGAGCTGGCAGTTCGTGCGCTGGCCGGTGTTGTGGCTGCCCCTGGTCGGCGCGGCGTACTCGCGTGCGCGCGAGAGCACCTGCGATCGCCACGGCCTGGCGTGCAGCAGTTCGCCGGACCACGCGGCGCGCGCGATGGCGGCGCTGGCCGCCGGTGGGCGCGGCTGGCAGCAGTTCGATGTCAAGGCCTACCTCGAGCAGGCGAAGCAGAGCTCGGGCTTCTGGATGTCGTTCCACGAACTGACGGCGGCCTACCCGTGGCTCACCAAGCGCGTGTGGCGGGTCGTCGATCGCGACACGCCGCTGCCGAGTCGCCACAAGCTGGCCTATCTGATGGCCGCGTTCGTGCCGTATGCAGGGCGGCTCGGCGGCAGCTTCGGGCTGTTGATCCTGATCTACTTCATCGGCGTGCTGGCGGCGGTCGCGCTCCCCGCGTACAACGACTTCAAGACGCGCGCGCAGCTGGCCGAGGTGGTGCTGCAGACGCAGGCCGCGCGCGATGCGCTCGGTGCGTTCTACCTGCGCCACGAACGCGTGCCCGAGTCGCTGAAGGAAGCCAGCATCCCCGAGTACCTGCCCGGCGGGGGCGAGCTGTCGCTCGACACCGATCAGATGGTGCTGACAGTCACCACGCCGCGCGGCACGCTGCTGTTCACGCCGTCCGAATCGGGCAAGGGCCACATCGAGTGGACGTGTGCCGGCGGCCCCGACCTGCGGCCGAGCCAGGTGCCGCCGGCGTGCCAGGGCCAGCCGCTGCCGTCGGGCACCTGAGCCTCAGGCGGTGCCGACGAAGCGCAAGCGCGTGATCTCCGACGGCGCCCCGAAGCGCAGCGGCGGCCCCCAGTAGCCGGTGCCGCGGCTGGTGTAGATCCACAGCTGCTTGAGCCGATGCAGCCCGGCGGTGTAGGGCTGCTGCAGTTGCACGAACAGGTTCCACGGCCAGTACTGGCCGCCGTGCGTATGGCCCGACAGCTGCACGTCGAAGCCCGCCTGCGCGGCCGCCTCGGCGCTGCGCGGCTGGTGCGCCAGCAGCACGCGCAGGCCGGCGTCGCGCGGCGCGCCGTCGATCGCGCGCTGCGGATCGCTGCGATGCTGGGGGTCGAAGTGGTGCGCGCTGGTGTCGGACACGCCGGCCATCACGATGTGCGCGCCCTCGTGGCGCAGCACCACGTGCTCGTTGAGCAGCACCTGCACGCCCAGGCGCCTGAGTTCGGCGATCCACTCGTCGGCGCCGCTGTAGTACTCGTGGTTGCCGGTGACGAAGAACGTCCCGTGGCGCGAGCGCAGCGCAGCCAGCGGCGCCACGTGCAGCGCGAGGTCGCGCACGCGGCCGTCGACCAGGTCGCCGGTCACCGCCACCGCATCGGGGCTCAGCGCATTGACCGCCTCGACGATGCGCCGCAGGTACGGCCCCTTGATGGTGGGCCCGACGTGAACGTCGCTGATCTGCGCGATCGTGAAGCCTTGCAGCCCCGGCGGCAGCCCGCTCACCGGCACCTCCACGTTGCGCACGCGCGCGGTGCGGCGCGCGTTGACGAAGCCGATCGCCACGATCGCCAGCGCCAGCAGCGGCACCGCCTGCGCGCTCCACGCCGCGAGCGACGCGACGCCGAACGGCCAGGCCAGGAGCAGCAGCAGGTCGCGCAGCAGCGTCAGCACCAGCAAGGTGGAGAACAGACCGAGCGCCAGCATGCCGGCCCACGACGCCCGATCGGCGGTGACGCGGTTGCGCGAGCGACGCCCGAAGAACGCCAGCGGGATCAGCACCGCCGAGGCCGCCAGCGCGGCGACGAAAGCGGCGGCCGCGGCGGTCGGCAGGTCGGCCGCGATGCGCCAGCCGATGTACAGATGCAGCAGCGCACTGAGCCAGATGGCGAACATCGCGTCCAGATGGTGCCACGGCGCATCGCTTCAAGCGCCCCCGTCGGGGGACGACCCGGACACAACCCTGCAGGTGTAAACAGATCTGTTTACTTCGTGCCTCGCTTCGGGTAGCGTGGCGCCTCACCCGAGGAGCCCGTGTGCCGTCGAAGCTGCAAGCCCTGAAGCCCGCGCTGCCGATCCTGGTCGGCGCCTCGTTGATGCTGAGCCTGGCGATGGGGCTGCGCCAGAGCCTGGGTCTGTTCATGCCCGCACTCACCAAGGACATCGGCATCTCGGTGTCCGACTTCACGCTCGCCATCGCGATGCAGAACCTGGTGTGGGGCGTGTTGCAGCCGTTGGCCGGTGCATGGGCGGTGCGCTGGGGCTTCCGGCCGTTGATGCTCGGCGGCTCGCTGCTGTACCTGATCGGGCTGGTGCTGCTGGCCACGTCGCACGGCCTGCTCGGCGTCGTGCTCGGCGCGGGCCTCGCGATCGGCATGTCGATGGCCTTCACGGGCCCGGCGCTCGCCATGGCGACCGCGGCGCGGCCGGTCAGCGTGGCCATGCGCAGCGCGGTGCTGGGCGCGGTGTCGGCCGCCGGCTCGCTGGGCGCGCTGCTGTCGGCGCCGATCGGCCAGGCGCTCAACCAGGCCTACGGCTGGCGCGTCGGCCTGTGGGGCTTCGTGGTGATCGCGCTGGCGATGCTGCCGGCCGCGTGGTACGCCGGCAAGGTCGATCGCGTGCCGCTGCCGCCGTCGCCGGGCCATCTCGACCAGAGCGCGGGGGCCGCGCTCGGCGTGGCGATGAAGCACGTGCCGTTCATCATCCTGACGGCGGCGTACTTCGTGTGCGGCATGCAGCTGATCTTCCTGACCACGCACCTGCCGTCGTACCTGCAGATCTGCGGCATGGATCCGATGCTGAGCGCGCAGGCGCTGGGCGTGATCGGCGGCTTCAACGTGCTGGGCAGCCTGTTCTTCGGGTGGGCCGGCGGGCGCTGGAACAAGCTGGTGCTGCTGGGCCTGATCTACTTCCTGCGCTCGCTCGCGCTGTGGTGGTACTTCGCAACGGCGCCGACGCCAGCCGGCACGCTGGTGTTCGCGGCCATCATGGGCTTCCTGTGGCTCGGCGTCGGGCCGCTGGTGGCGGGCTGGATCACCGACGTGTTCGGGCTGCGCTGGCAGGCCATGCTGGGCGGCGTCGCGTTCGTCAGCCACCAGATCGGCAGCTTCGTCGGCGCCTTCGGCGGCGGCGTGCTGTACGACCTGCTCGGCTCGTACACCACCGCCGTGCACGTCGGCGTGGCCACCGGGCTGGCGGCCGGCATCGTGCAGATCGGCTTCGCGCTGCACCGCTCGAGCCACCTGCGCTTCGCGGCCACGTGAGGGCCGCACCGGATGGCCGCACCACCCAGGCAGACCAGGCGGTGAGCACGGCGCACGCCAGCGCGCAGCCCGCGTCGATGCACGAGCGCATCCTCGATGCGGCCGACCGCCTGTTCTACGCGCACGGCATCCAGAGCATCGGCGTCGACGCCGTGGTGCTCGAAGCGGGCATCAGCAAGCGCACGCTGTACAAGCACTTCGGTTCGCGCGAGCAGCTGATCGCGGCCTACCTCGAACGGCGCGGCGCGCGCCGCCCGGAGCTGCCGAAGCCGGGCGACGAGCTGCACGAGATCCTCGGCGTGTTCCGGCGCTTCGAGCGTTGGTTCGCGAGCGAGACCTTCCGCGGCTGCCCGTTCTCCAACGCGATCGCCGAGCTCGGCGGCGATGCGGCGCACCCGGCGCTGGCGGTGGCGCGCGACATCAAGGCGCGCAACAGCGCCTGGTTCGAAGTGCGCCTGCGCGCGCTCGGCGTCGCGCAGACGGCCGCACTCGCCACGCAGCTGTCGATCCTGGTCGAGGGCGCGGTCACGCTGGCGGTGCAGCGCCACGCCGACGGCGGCGCACCGCAGGTGGCGCGCGCCGCCGGCGCCGCCGCGCGCGCGCTGCTCGCGCACGCCGGCGTGGTGCTCGACGACGGCGCGACGTAGCGCGGCGCGGCGCTGCGCGTGCCGGGGCCACACCGGGCGTCGCTGCGCACGGCTGGGCAAAGGACCGATACTGGCGGGCATGAGCCCGTCCACCACCCACGCCATCGACTACGTCAGTCCCACCGTGCGCCCGCTGCGCGCCGACCTCGCGCTGGCGCTGCGCGCGGCGGCACACCACGGCCTCGGCGAAGGCGTCTGCAACCACTTCAGCGTGGAGTTGCCCGACGGCTCGGGGCGCTTCCTGCTGAACCCGCGCGGGCTGCTGTGGAGCGAGGTGCAGGCCGACGACACCGTGCTGGTCGATGCGCACGGCGAGCGACTGGCCGGCGCGCGCGACGTCGAACCCACCGCGATGTTCATCCACGCCGCGATCCATCGCATCGCGGCGAAGGCCTGCGTGCTGCACACCCACATGCCGTTCGCCACCGCGCTGACGCTCACCGCCGAGCGCGGCCTCGACACCACGCTGTCGCAGAACGCGATGCGCTTTCACGGCCGCATCGCGATCGACGACCACTACAACGGGCTGGCGCTCGACCCGTCGGAAGGCGAGCGCATCGCGCGCGCCATGGATGGAGCGGACATCGCGTTTCTCGGCAACCACGGCGTGGTGGTGTGCGGGGAGCGCATCGACTACGCCTACGACGACCTGTACTACCTCGAGCGCGCCTGCATGCACCAGGTGCTGGCGCAGCAGACCGGCCGGCCGCTCAAGCCGGTGGCGCCCGAGCTGGCCGCGCGCGTCGGTGCGCAGTGCTGCGGCGAGCGGCTGCAGTCGGAGCTGTTCTTCGCGGCGCTGCGCCGCACGCTCTAGCCGCGTCAGCTCGAGCTGATCAGGCCGCGCAGCAGCGACTCGCTGGCCAGGTCGGCGGGGTAGAAGAGCTCGATGCACAGCTCTTCGAGCGTCACGTCGAGCGGCGAGCCGAAGAAGGTGCGGGTGGTGAACAGCGACGCGCGCCCGACCGGCAGGTCGACGATGAACGGCACCAGCAGGCGCGGCACCGGCACCAGTGCCGGATCGCGCCGTGCGCGCAGCGCCTGCACGTTGGGGTACTCGTTCACCTCGCGCTCGAGCGCCACCAGCGCGCGATCGGCGGTGCGCGTGGCCTCGCGCTGCAACACGTCGATCAAGTGGCCACCCCAATCGTCGAAGTTGACCGTCAAGCGCGCGAAGCCGTCGGGGTGCAGCCCGGCGCGGATGACGTTGAGCGGCGGGCCCTGCAGATGCGCCGGCAGCAGCGTCGCCAGCGCCTGCGCCGCCTGGTTGGCGAGCAGCACGTTCCAGGCGCGATCGAGCACCACGCCGGGGTACGGGTCGTGCGCGGCGATCAGGCGCTCCAGCGCGCCGCGCACCTGCTCCATCGCGCCGGCGTCGAGCCGGCCTTCGGCATAGCGCGGCGCGTAGCCCGCCGCCAGCAGCAGGCGGTTGCGCTCGCGCAGCGGAATCTCGAGCCGGTCGGCCAGCGCGGTCAGCAACTGCGGGCTCGGCCGCGAGCGCCCGGTCTCGACGAAGCTCAGGTGGCGTGGCGACACGCCGGCATCGAGCGCGAGGTCCAGTTGCGACAGGCGGCGCCGCGTGCGCCAGTCGCGCAGCAAGGTGCCGATCGAGTCGACGCCGTCGTGGGAGCGCGGCGTGTTCATCGCGCGCCGACCGTCGCCTGCGCGCCGAGCCAGTGCGGCAGCAGCAGCGCCGTGCCCACTGCCAGCAGCGCGAGCAGCCCGTGGCTCACCAGCGCAGCCTGTGCCGGTGACTGCGCCGACAGCCCGAAGTAGATCGAGCCGATCAGCGCGACGCCCAGCGCGTTGCCGAGCCATTGCACGCTGCCGACCAGGCCACCGGCCAACGCCGCGTGCGCCATCGGCACCGTGCCGACCGCACGCGCCACCAGCGGGCTCATCACGACGCCGAATGCCGCGCCGGTGAACAGCAGGGCCGGCAGCAGCGCCCACAACGGCTCGGCCAGCGCGATCTGCGCGCCGATCAGCAACTGGCCCGCGGCCAGCGCCCAGGCGCCGCGCGCGACCAGTGCATCGCCCCAACGCTCGAAGCCGCGCCGCGCGCCGAACGTGGTGGCCAGAAAGCCCGCGGACATCGCGGTGTAGACCGCGGCCGCGGCGATCGGCCGCAGCTCGAAGACGCTGCGCAGCCACAGCGAGACGATCAGGATGCACGACGCGTTGCTGCAGTAGAAGCACAGCACGCTCAGCAACGCGCGCAAGAAGCGCGGCTGCATCAGCGACGGCTCGATCAGCGCGCCCTGGTGATGCCATGCCAACGAGCGCTGGCGGCGCCAGAACACCACGCCGCCGAGCGCGGCCAGCAGCGGCAGCAGCGCAAGCCACCACGGCCACTGCAGGCGGCGCCCTTCGATCATGGGCACCACCAGCGCCATCGTGCTGGCGGCCAGCAACGCGACGCTCGGCCCGTCGAGCGCGGGGCCGCGCCCGACGGCCGCGCGCCACGGTTGCGCGCGCAGCGCCCCGACGGCGGCCAGCAGCACCTGCGGCACGAACACCGCACGCCAGCCCAGCTGCCACGGATCGAGCTCGAGGATCGCGCAGCCCACCAGCGGCCCGAGCGCCGCGCCGAGCCCGAGCGCGGCGCCGTAGGCGACGAACGCGCGCTGGCGCTGCGTCGCGTCGGCGGTGCGCCCGGCCAGCGCCAGCACCTGCGGCGCGATCAATGCTGCGGCCACGCCCTGCGCCGCGCGCGCCGCGATCAGCCACGCCAGCCCGCCGGCGGTGGCCGCGGCGACGCTGGCCAACGCGAACAGCGCGAAGCCGCCGCCGAGCACGCGCTCGGCGCCGTGGCGGTCACCGAGCCGCGCGCCGGCGATCAGGCCGCTGCCGAACATCAGGCCGAACGCCGCCACCACCCACTGCAGCTGCGCCGGCTCGGCCCCCAGCGCGTCGCGCAGCGACGGCACCGCGACGTTGATCGCGAAGAAGTCGAACGTGATCACGAACGTGCCGAGCACCGCCCAGACAACGGGCAGCGCGGCGTGCCGGCGCGCGGCCAGCGGCAAGGTGGTGGAGTGCATCGCGAAAGGGCGCAAGGGGTGCGACGGATTCTGCCGGCGCCCTGCAGGCTGGTCCATTACCTGGCGGGTCATCGGCTTGACGCAGAATCGCGCTCGACCATGTCCACGCAGCCTTTGCCTTCCGATGTGTTGCCGCACGGCGTGCGCAGCCGCTTCGTCGACGGCGTCAACGGCTTGTCGGTGCATGTGCTCGAAGCCGGCCACGACGAACCGGGGCGACCCAGCGTGCTGCTGCTGCACGGCTTTCCGGAGCTCGCGTACAGCTGGCGCCGCGTGCTGCCGGCGCTCGCCGCCGCCGGCTATCACGCGATCGCGCCCGACCAGCGCGGCTACGGCCGCACCACCGGCTGGGATGCCGACTACGACGGCGATCTGCGCTCGTTTCGCATGCTCAACCTGGTGCGCGACGCGGTCGGCTTGCTGGCGGCGCTCGGCATCGGTCGCGTCGGCGCGGTGATCGGCCACGACTTCGGGTCGCCGGTGGCCGCGTGGTGCGCGCTGCTGCGCCCCGACGTGTTCCGCTCGGTGGTGCTGATGAGCGCGCCATTCGCCGGGCCGCCGCAGCTGCCGCTGGCCGGCGCGCCGGCCTCGGATGCCGCCATGCGCCTGCGCGAGATGAACGAGCAGCTGGCCGCGCTGCGCTGGCCGCGCCAGCACTACCAGTGGTACTACACGACGCGCCGGGCCAACGGCGACATGTGGCGCTGCGAGCAGGGCGTGCAGGCGTTCCTGCGCGCCTACTACCACCACAAGAGCGCCGACTGGAAGGACAACCATCCCCACCCGCTGCGCTCGTGGAGCGCGAGCGAGCTCGCGCACATGCCCACCTACTACGTGATGGAGCACGGCCAGACGATGGCGCAGACGGTCGCGGTGGAGATGCCGAGCGCGGCCGAGATCGCCGCGTGCGCGTGGCTGACCGAGCGCGAGCTCGCGGTCTACGGCGCCGAATACCAGCGCACCGGCTTCCAGGGCGGGCTGCAGTGGTATCGCTGTGCCGCCGATGCGGCGTGCATCAGCGAGCTGCAGACCTTCTCGGGCCGCACGATCGACGTGCCGTCTCTGTTCGTCGCCGGCGCCCGCGACTGGGGCGTGTTCCAGAAGCCCGGCGACTTCGAGGCGATGCAGACGCGCGCCTGCACGCGCATGCTCGGCTGCGAGCTGGTCGATGGCGCCGGCCACTGGGTGCAGCAGGAGCAAGCCACTGCGGTGAACCGGCTGCTGCTCGATTTTCTGCAGGCCGCCATGTGAACGATTGAAGGAACAGACGATGAGTGCAGCCACCGCGAACGAGCGCCGCGTCGCGCTGATCAGCGGCGCCGCGTCGGGCATCGGCGCGGCCACAGCGCGCCGCTTCGTCCGCGAGGGCTGGGACGTCGCGATCAACCACCTCGACGCGAGCCAGCACGCCGCGGCGCAGGCGCTGGTGGCCAGCGCCAGTGCGCCGGGGCAGCGGGCGCTGGCGATCGAGGGCGACGTCACGCGCGATGCCGACTGCGTGCGCCTGGTCGACACCGCCGTGCGTTCGCTGGGCCGGCTCGACGTGCTGGTCAATGCCGCGGGCATCAGCAAGATGGTGGCGCACCCGCGCCTGCACGACGTGTCGGCCGAGGACTTCCAGCGCATCTACGCGGTCAACACGATCGGCCCGTTCCAGATGATGCGCGCCGCGGCACCGCACCTGAAGGCGAGCGGGCGCGGCGCGGTGGTCAACATCTCGTCGCGTGCCGCGCTGATGGGCAGCGGCTCGTCAATCCCGTACGCGGCATCGAAAGCGGCGCTCAACGCGCTCACGCTGGCGCTGGCGCGCGTGCTGGCGCCCGAGGTGCGGGTCAACGCGGTGTGTCCGGCCCTGGTGGAACAGGGCTTCGTCGAGCGGCTGGCACCCGAGTCGTTCGCGCAGCGGCGCGCGCACCAGATCGCGGTGTCGCCGCTGCAGCGCATCGGCCATCCCGACGAAGTGGCCGAGGCGATCTGGTGGCTCGCCACCGGCGCATCGATGATGACCGGCGCGATCGTCGAGCTCGACTTCGGGATGCACCTCAACGCGATCTGATGCGACGGCGGCGCGCGGGCACGTGCGCTGCGTGCAGATGACGGGCTGCCTATACTGGCGCACCCCTGGAGTACCGCGATGGCTGAGTTCATGCACGTGCGTCCATCTGTCGCCTCGGTGGAGCAGCGCACCGCGGCGATCGAGGCGGCCCTCGAGGCGCACGGCCTGAGGCCACCGGGCGCTGTCGAAGAGCTCGAGCACCTGGCCGAAGAGCAATGGGTGCCGCGCAACGGCGCGCGCGTGGTCGCGCGCGCGTGGACCGACGCGGCGTTCAAGCGCCGGCTCCTCGCCAACGGGCGCGACGCGGTGGGCGAGCTCGGCCTGGCGATGCCCAAGCACCACCGTCACCTGGTGGTGCTGGAGAACACGCCGGCGCTGCACAACGTCATCTGCTGCACGCTGTGCTCGTGCACCGCGTTCACGATCATCGGCCTGCCACCCGACTGGTACAAGGACCTCGAGTACCGCTCGCGCATCGTGCGCCAGTCGCGCACGGTGCTTCAGGAGATGGGGCTCACGCTGAAGCCCGAGGTCGAGATCCGCGTCTGGGACACCACCGCCGACACGCGCTACATGGTGCTGCCGGTGCGTCCGGCGCACACCGAGGGCTGGAGCGAAGCGCAGCTGATCGACATCGTCAGCAAGGAATCGATGATCGGCGTCGCACGCCTGCCTGGGACCTGAGGGGATGCGGCCCGCACGCGCGCTTCGCTCGCGGCCCCTGAGGGCCGGAACGCGCTCCTTCGCGGCCGGTGGGGCGCGTCGGCGCCTTCTGACGGCTGTACGCCCTTGACATGGACGGCATGCACGACCTCGGCGGCAAGCAGGGCTTCGGCCCGGTGCGCTATGCGCTGAACGCGCAGGTGTTCCATGCGCCGTGGGAGCGGCGCGTCAACGCGCTGTATTCGCTGGCGGTGCGGCTGGGCCTCTTCAACATGGACGAGTACCGTCACGCAATCGAGCGCATGGAGCCGCGCCACTATCTGAGTGCGAGCTACTACGAGCGCTCGCTCACCAGCCTGGCCACGCTGTGCGTCGAGAAGGGCATCCTCACCGCCGAGGAGCTCGAGCGGCGCGCCGGCGGCGCGTTTCCGCTCGCCGCGCCGAGCGCGCCCGGGCGCAGCAACGTCGCCGCGCGCGAGCGCTTCCAGCCGGGCGATCGCGTGCGCGTGCGCGACGATCACGTGCCGGGCCACGCGCGCATGCCGGGCTACATCCGCGGCAAGCGCGGCGTCGTGGTCGGCGAGTCGCCGGCGTATCCGTTTCCCGACGCGCATGCGCACGGCGTGTCGGCCGAGCACGAGCCCACCTACGACGTGCGCTTCAACGCCGAGGAGCTGTGGCCGAGCGACGCCGACGCGGCCTGGGTGCACGTCGGCGTGTTCCAGAGCTACCTCGAGCGCGATGCGGCGGCGCCATGACGCGGCCCGAGTCGTCCAAGTGATTGACGCCGCGCCTTGGCTCATCGACAGTCGCGCCAGGGTCACGCGCGGAGGTGGTATGACACGCACGGTCCTTGTACTGAGTGTGGTCGCCGGTCTCACGGCCTGCGCGGCCAGCGGGCCGCGCTTTGCCGACCCCGCGGGGGGTGCTGCGGCGCCTCCGGCTGCCGAGCAGGCGCGGTTGGTGGTGATCCGCCCCGGCCAGACGCCGCAGTACGCGGTGCGCGATGCGCGGCTGATGCTCGACCGCGCCTGGGTCGGCGGCGTGATGCCGGAGGGCTATCGCGTGTTCGACGTGGCGCCGGGTGCGCACACGCTGGTGGTCGACATGTGGGATGCGCCGGGCCGCTGCGAGCTCGCGATCGAGGCGCGCGCCGGTGCCACGCACTACTTCGCGGTGGCCCCGCGCGTCGAGTCGGTGCTGGCCGGCGCACCGGCGTCGATGGTGCCCGCCGTCTCCCCGGCCGCCGGTTTGTTGAGCACGATGGTGCTGCTCGGTGGCATGGCGTTCGAATCGGCGGGCAAGCCGTGCGGCGGTGCGTTCGCGATCGCCGCTGTCGATGGCGACGCGGTGCAGCCGCAGCTGAGCGAGCTGCGTCTGTCGCAGTGAGGGGACGCGATCGATGCGGGCCCTGATCGCCGCGCTCGCCTTGTGGGCCGTGCTGCCGGCGGCGCGCCCGTGCGATTGCTTTCCGCCCGAGTTGCGCGCCAAGACCGCGCAGGACGCGCTCGATCTCGCGCGGGTGGCGGTGTACGCGCGCGTCGTCGAGGTGGCGGCCGGGCGCGCCAAGGCGATCGTGCTCGAGTCGTTCAAGGGTCCGCCGCCCGGCACGACGCTCGAGATCGCGCCCGCCACCGCCGCCTGCGAGCCGCACTCGTCGGTGGTCGGCGAAGAGGCGCTGGTGCTGTCGTTCCAGGACACGATCACCGCATGCGACCAGCACTCGCCGGAGCACTACCTGCTCGCGACGTTCCGAACCCTGGCGGCCCAGCCCAGGCCGTGACGCGGCACCGGCACGCGGCTGATGGTGCTGCCCACGCTAGACTGAAGCGCGTCCACTGACGAAACACCCCGAGATGGCCTTGCTCGGCTCCGCCGCGATGCTGCTGTCGTTCGACGTCGCACCCGAGGCGATCGCCGAGCACGACGACTGGCACACCCACGAGCACCTGCCCGAGCGGCTGTCGATTCCTGGCTTCCTGCGCGGCAGCCGATGGGTGTCGCACAGCGGGCCGCCGCGCTACCTGGTGCTGTACGAGGTCGAGGCGCTGTCGACGCTGACCTCCGACGCGTACCTCGCGCGCCTGAACAACCCGAGCGCGTGGACCTCGACGATGATGCCGCACTACCGCGGCATGCGGCGCGGCTTCTGCACCGTCAGCGGCAGCTTCGGTTTCGGGCTCGGCCAGGCGGCGCGCCAGCTGCGGTTCAGGCCCGCCGAGGCGTCGGCCGACGCACTGCGGGCCAACTTGCTGCAATCGGTGCTGCCGTCGCTGCCGTCGCGGCGCGGGCTCAGCAGCGTGCATTTGCTCGAAGGCGCGGCGACGCCGCCGATGACCGCCGAGCAGCGCATCCGCGGCGTCGACGCGGGCGTCGACTGGGCGCTTCTCGTCACCGCCTACGAATCCGATGCGCTGGCCGACCTCGATCGGCTCGGGCTGAGCGCGGCGACGCTCGCGCAGCAGGGGGCCAGCGATGTCGTCGACGCGACCTACCAGCTCGCGCATGCGCTGTCGCACGTCGAGCTCGCGCGCTGAGTGCACGCCGCGCTGAGGCGAGGCATTCGATTTCATGCCACGGTGGCGCTCGCGCCCCGGCTTGCCGCGCGCGGCGATGCCGCTATGCTGACCACGCCGACGGAGTCTGACGATGGCCTTCATCCGCAACTGCTGGTACATGGTGGCGTGGGATCACGAGATCCCGCCCGAGGGGCTGTTCAGCCGCACGGTGATCGGCGAGCCGTTGCTGCTGTTTCGCACCGCCGACGGCGCGGTGGTCGCGCTCGAAGACCGCTGCTGCCACCGCCTGGCGCCGCTGTCGCTGGGCCGGCGCGAGGGTGACTGCGTGCGCTGCGGCTACCACGGCATGAAGTTCGACGCCAGCGGCGCCTGCGTCGAGGTGCCGGGGCTCGACAGCGTGCCGACGAAGGCACGCGTGCGCGCCTATCCGGTGACAGTGCGCAACAAGTGGGTGTTCGTCTGGATGGGCGAGCCCGCGCGCATCGACATGACGATGCTGCCCGACAACTTCTCGTGCGACCACCCCGACTGGTGCTACCGCCCCGGCTACCTGCACTACGACGCCAACTACCTGCTGATCTGCGACAACCTGCTCGACTTCTCGCACCTGAGCTACGTGCACGAGAAGACGCTCGGCGGGTCGACGCGCATCGCGCAGGCGCGCGCGGCGCTCGAACCGGTGCCGCACGGCATCCGCGTGACGCGCCACGTGAGCGACGTGCCGCCGCCGCCGTACTACCAGCGCATGCGCACCTTCAGCGGCAACCTCGACCGCTGGTTCATCTATGACTTCGTGCTGCCGGGCACGCTGCTGATGCGCTCGGGCGGCCGCCCCACCGGCCAGCAGCCCGACGACATGCGCGACGCGGTGCAGCTGCACAGCTGCCAGACGCTGACGCCCGAGACCGAGACCACCACGCACTACTTCTTCCAGCAGTCGCGGCTGGCGACGCAGGGCGACGACACCATCACGCAGCGCATCTACGAGTCGCTGCTGGCCGCGTTCGAGGAAGACCGCCGCATGATCACCGCGCAGGCACGCAACATCGCCATCAACCCGGCGGCACCGATGCTGCCGCTGGCGATGGACGCGGCGCTGGTGCAGTACCGGCGCATCGTCGAGCGCGCGCTGCAGGCCGAGCAATGCCGCCCCGCAGCGGCGGCCACCGTGCAATGACCGCGCGATGACGACGCACGGCCGGCCGAAGCCGTTCTCGATGATCCGCGAGTTCCACCTCGCGGACTGGTTCACGCTCGCCAACGCGGTGTGCGGCACCGGCGCGTTGTTCTCGGTGATGACGTACCTGCAGAACCAGGACGAGCGGCACATCCACATCGCGTGCGCGCTGGTGGTGGCCGCGCTGGTGTTCGACGTGCTCGACGGGCGCATCGCGCGCTGGCGCCGGAAGACCTCGCTGCTCGGGCGCGAGCTCGACTCGCTGGCCGATGTGATCTCGTTCGGCGTCGCGCCGGCGGTGATCGGCTACGGCTGTGGCCTGCACGGCCTGTACGACCGCATCGTGCTGGCCTACTTCGTGGCCTGCGGCGTCTCGCGGCTGGCCCGTTTCAACGTCACCGCCGAGGCGCTGTCGGGTGGCAGCGACAAGGTCACGCACTTCGAGGGCACGCCGATCCCGAGCTCGATCGTGTTGGTGCTGCTGCTGGCGGTGGCTGCATGGAGCGGCGCGATCCGCGAGCGGCTGTGGTTCGGCGAGCTCACGCTGATGGGCTTCACGCTGCACCCGCTGGTGCTGCTGTTCGCGCTGTCGGGCTCGCTGATGATCAGCCGCATCCGCATCCCGAAGATCTGAGCATGCCAGGGCCGATCCGCATCGTGCCGTTCGCCGCCGGGCATGCCGACGACGTGGTGGCGCTGATCCTGACGATCCAGCAGGCCGAGTTCGGGATCCCCATCACGCTGCAGGCGCAGCCCGATCTGCTCGACATCGCCGGCTTCTATCGGCGTGGCGACGGCAACTTCTGGGTCGCGCTCGACGGCGCCCGCGTGGTCGGCACGGCGGCGCTGCTCGACATCGGCCAGCGGCAGGCGGCGCTGCGCAAGATGTTCGTCGCCGCCAGCCATCGCGGCGGCGGCCGTGGCGTCGCGCCCTCGCTGCTTGCCGCGCTGCTGGCGTGGGCGCGCCAGCGCGCCGTGCGCCAGCTCTTCCTCGGCACC
>Ga0207648_10001235_pt1 | contig 28702 bp, 31 predicted proteins | sample KBSMisM32_FD_184310 | JGI IMG/M metagenome (GOLD analysis project Ga0207648, IMG submission 184310) | Miscanthus rhizosphere microbial communities from Kellogg Biological Station, Michigan, USA - KBS Miscanthus M3-2 (SPAdes) (version 2) | ecosystem: Host-associated > Plants > Roots >... | reverse complement strand
CTGAGCTTGAGGGTCGACAGGCCCGCAAGCGCGAGCACGAAGCTGATGATCCAGAAGCGGATCACGACGGTCGGCTCGGACCAGCCGAGATGTTCGAAATGGTGGTGGATCGGGGCCATCAGGAACACGCGCTTGCCGGTGCGCTTGTAGACCGCGACCTGGATGACGACGCTCAAAGCTTCGAGCACGAACAGGCCGCCGATGATCGCCAGCACGAATTCATGGTGTGCAGCCACCGCGATCGCACCCAGCGCGCCGCCGAGCGCGAGGCTGCCGGTATCGCCCATGAAGACCGCGGCGGGCGGCGCATTGAACCAGAGGAAGGCGAGGCCCGCCCCGACGATCGCCAGGCACAGCACGGTCAGATCGCCGACGCCAAGGATGTGCGGAATGCCGAGATAGGTCGCGAACTTCGCGTTGCCGACCAAGTAGGAGATGAGGAGGAAGGCGATGGCGGCGATGATCACCGGCATGGTCGCGAGCCCGTCGAGCCCGTCGGTCAGGTTCACCGCATTGCCGAAGGCGACGATCACGAACGCCCCGAACAAAATGTAGAAATAGCCGAGGTCGACGAGCGGCCCCTGCTTGAACGGGATGTAGAGCTCGGTCGAGCCGTTGCGGACGATGATCCAGGTCGCGACCCCAGCAATCACGAATTCGAGCAGGAGGCGGGTGCGGCCCTTGAGCCCGGCGTGATGGGCTTTCTTGACCTTGTCGTAATCGTCGAGCCAGCCAATCAGCCCGAAGCCGGCGGTGACCAGCAGACATGCCCAGACGTACGGGTTGGCGATCTCCATCCACAGCAAGGTCGAGACGATCACCGCGATCAGGATCAAGAGGCCACCCATCGTCGGGGTGCCGCGCTTGGCGAGGTGGCTCTGCGGTCCGTCGGCGCGGATCGGCTGGCCCTTGCCCTGCGTCGCGCGCAGCCAGCTGATGAACTTGGGTCCGAGAAGCAGGCCGATGAGCAGCGCGGTGGCGCTCGCCGCGCCGGCGCGGAAGCTGATGTAGCGGATCAGGTTGAGGATGCCGGGGAAGCCGAGCTGGTCGGCGATTATGTAGAGCATGCGACGCCCCCTGCGACGCGATCGACCAGCTTCGCAAGTCCGACGGAATTGGACGCCTTGACCAGCACCGCGTCGCCCGGGTGAAGCTTGGCGAGCAGGCCGGCAATCGCCTCATCGACGTTGTCCACCAGGTCGAGCGAGACCTTGCCGACGACCTGCTCGGCCAGCGGGCGCATCTCGTCACCGATCAGGATCAGCTCGTCGACATGGGCATCGAGCACCGCCGGCGCGAGGCCGGCATGGAGCTCGGCGCTATGCGGCCCAAGCTCACGCATCGGTCCGAGCACGGCGATGCGCCGCGCGACATCGCGTTCGGCGCCGAGGCTCTTGAGGGTCGCGGCCATCGACGCCGGATTGGCATTGTAGCTTTCGTCGATCAGCACCGCTTCGCCGTCGGCCAGCTCGATCACATGGCGCGCGCCGCGGCCCTTGAGACCGCCCATGTCGGCCAGCGCGAGCGCCGCGACGGCGACGTCGGCATGCACCGCCTCGACCGCGGCCAGGACCGCGAGCGCGTTCGACACCCAATGGTCGCCCGGCTGGGAAATGGTGAAGGTCAGCTCGCGCTCGAGCAGCGCCGCGCTGATCAGGCTACCGCCGCCTTCAGCGCTCACCGCGTGGACGGCGTGGACGTCGGCATCGCCGGTGCCGAAGGTGATGATCCGGTCGGCGTGGCGCCGCGCCGCTCGCACCAAACGGTCGCGGTGGGCGGTGTCGTTGGGAACAATGGCGATGCCGTCGGGCTCGAGGCTTTCGAAAATCTCGGCCTTGGCGTCGGCGATCGCTTCCTCCGAGCCGAGGTTCTCGATGTGCGCCGGGGCAATGGCGGTGACGACCGTGACGTGCGGCCGGACCTGCGCGCTCAGCGCGCGGATCTCGCCGGCATTGTTCATGCCCATCTCGAAGATGCCGTAGGTCGCATCGCGCGGCATGCGCGCCAGCGACAGCGGCACGCCGGTGTGATTGTTGTAGCTCTTCACCGACCGGTGCGTGCGGCCCGGCGCAATCCGCTCGAGCGCCGCGTAGAGCGCTTCCTTGGTGCTGGTCTTGCCGACCGAGCCGGTAACTCCGAAGATCGTTGCGTTCGAGCGCTCGCGCGACGCGCGGCCGAGCGCCTCGAGCGCGGCGGCCACATCCGCGACCAGCACGTGGGGGCCGGCGACGGGCTGGGAGACGAGCGCACCAGTCGCGCCCGCCGAAAAGGCGGCATCGACGAAGCTGTGTCCGTCGTGGACCGTGCCGGGCATTGCGACGAACAGGAAGCCGGGCTCGACCTCGCGGCTGTCGAACGTCACGCCGGTGACCTCGAACGGCTGGCTCATCGTGCCGCCAGTCGCGGCGGCGATTTCGTCGGCGGTCCACAGCGGACTCATGACGCGCACTCCCGCGCGACCAACGCATCGTCGAATGGCAGCACGCGGTCGCCGACGATCTGGCCGGTTTCATGGCCCTTGCCCGCGACCAGCACGATATCGCCCGCACCGGCGATGCGGATCGCCTCAGCAATCGCCTCGCGCCGGCCGGCGACCTCGGTCGCGCCCGGCGCCTCGGCCATGATCGCCGCGCGGATCTTCGCCGGGTCCTCGCCGCGCGGATTGTCGTCGGTGACGATGACGACGTCCGACAATCTGGTCGCGACCGCGCCCATTTCCGGGCGCTTGCCCTGGTCGCGATCGCCGCCGGCGCCGAACACCGTGATCAGGCGATGCTCGACATGCGGCTTCAGCGCGGCGATGGCCGCCTCGAGCGCGTCGGGCGTGTGGGCATAGTCGATGTAGACCGGCGCGCCGGAGCGGGTGATCACCGCGCGCTCGAGCCGCCCGCGCACCGGCGCGACCCGCTGCATCGCCGAGAAGACGCGATCCCATTCACCGCCCGTCGCGAGCACCAGCGCCGCCGCCGTCAGCACGTTCGACGCCTGGTAGGCGCCGATCAACGGCAGGGCGAGGCGATACGGTTTCCCGCCATGTTCGAGATTGACGATCTGGCCGAGCGGGGTTGGCGTCTGCTCGGCGAGCCGGATCGTCTCGCCGGCGCGGCCGACGGTCAGCACCTCATGGCCCCGCGCTGTGGCGCGTTGGATCACCTCGGCGGATTTTGGGTCGTCGGTCCACACGACCGCCGGCTTGCCCGGCGGCAGCAGCTCGTCGAACAGCCGCATCTTGGCTTCGAAATATTCGTCCATCGAGGAATGATAATCGAGGTGGTCGCGGCTGAAGTTGGTGAACGCCGCGGCAGCCAGCGGGACGCCCTCGGCACGATGCTGGTCGAGGCCGTGGCTCGATGCCTCATAGGCCACGTGGCTGATGCCCATGCGCTTCAGGCCGGCGAGGTTGTTGAGGAAGGTGACGATGTCGGGCGTGGTCAGGCCCGTTTTCACCTGGTCGTCCGACGTCGTCACGCCCAGCGTCCCGATCGAGGCCGAGCGATGGCCGGTCATGCGCCAGATCTGGCGGGCCATTTCGACGGTCGAGGTCTTGCCGTTGGTCCCAGTCACCGCGACGACCGTGTCGGGGTAGGGCGCGTAGAATTTGGCTGCGAGCTCGGCGAAGCGCCGGCGCGGATTGTCGTCGCCGATCAGCGGGACGCTTTCGACCTCCGCCTTGGTTCGGGCGACGATTGCGACCGCGCCGCGCTCGATTGCCTGCGGAATGAATTCCTCGCCGTTGAACACCGCGCCGCGGAACGCCCCGAACACGCTGCCGGCAGCGACCTTGCGATGATCGATCGCAAAGCCCGTCACCTCGGAATCGGAATCAATTGCCGCGAGCTCGCGTAGGCGCACCGAGAAGTTATTCCTTCGTTTCGTGGACGAAGGGCAGCACCTCGCCCATGTTCGGCTCACGGTTCATGTCCGGCGCTACGCCCAGCATCGGTGCGATCCGGCTGATCGTCTTGCTGACGACCGGCGCAACGTTCCACCCCGCGGTGGTGAAGCCGTAGGTTTCCTTAGTTGCCTTGGGTTCGTCGAGCATGACCACGATTACATAACGCGGGTCGTCCATTGGGAACACACCGGCGAAACTCGTGATGTTGATCGTCTGGCTGTAATGGCCATTGATCAGCTTCTGCGCGGTGCCGGTCTTGCCCCCGACCCGGTAACCCGGCGCATCGGCTTTCTTGCCCGTTCCTTTCATCACCACCAGGCGAAGCAAAGCCCGCATGCGGTAGCTGGTGTCCGCCGTGAACACGCGCCGGCCTGGCCCAAGGGGATGACCGGGGCCAACCTTGAGGATGGTCGGCTGGTGATAGATGCCGCCATTGAACAGCGTCGCATAGCCCATTGCCAGTTGGAGGGGCGCGACAGCGATGCCCTGGCCGAAGCCGATGGTCATGGTCTCGAATGGGCCCCACCGCACGCCCGGCGTCAGCGGACGTCCGCGTTCCCGAAGCTCGATTTCCGGCTTGTCGAGAAAACCCATCTTCTTGAGCCAGGCCTTCTGCCGATCCTTGCCGAGGTGATCCGCCATCTGTGCCATGCCGATGTTGGAGCTCTCCATCATGATTTCCGCGACGGAGCATTGCCGGCCGAACGGATGGGTGTCGTGCACCAGGTGGCCGTAGGCCGGAAGCACGTCCGGACAATTGTAGATTTGCCCCGGGCCGGAAACGACGCCCGAGTCCATCGACATGGCCAGCGTGAACGGCTTGAACGTCGAGCCCAGTTCAAACACGCCGAGCGTGGCACGGTTGAAGTGCGCTTCCGGCGGGCCCTGCCCCGGTGCATTTGGGTTCATCGTCGGCATCGAGGTCATCGCTAGGACCTCGCCGGTGTGCACGTCCATCACGACTCCGGCCGCACCGATCGCCGAATAAGTCGCCATCGCCTGGCCGAGCTCATGCTCCAGCGCCTGTTGGACGCGGCTCGAAACCGACAACACGACCGGCTTGCCGCGGGTCAGCGGGTCCGACAGCTGCGCATCGAACGCCCGTTCGGCACCGGCCGAGCCGTGCCCGTCGATATCGGTGAACCCGATGACGTGCGCGGCAAGCGAGGTTTGCGGGTACAAGCGATCCGGCTCGCGCTCGATCGCCAGCCCCGGTTCGCCGAGCGCATTGACCGCCTCGACCAGTGCCGGCGCGGCGCGCCGCCGAAGATAGTAAAACGGCTTGCTCGACTTGAGCAGCGCGAAATATTGCTCCTCGCTCTGCTCGGGCATCAGCTGCGCGAGCTGGCGCGCAAGCGCGAGCTTGTCGCCGATGACCTTGCCCGGGTGGATGGAAATGGTCCACGCGTCGATCGTTCGCGCCAGCGGCTGGCCGTCGCGATCGACGATATCGCCACGCTCCGGGACCAGGCTGGTGAGGCCCTCCTTGCGTCCGGCATGATCGCCGAACGCCGCAAGATAGAGGATCCGCAGCGCGATCAAGGCGACGACGCCGCAATAGACCAGCATCCCAAACATCAGGCGCTGGTGCATGACGGCGAGAATCTGCCGGCGCTGGCCGACCAGTCGGAGCCGCTCAGGCCGAGGCGCGACGAGAGCGGGCGACGGGGCGTTCATTGGCCGGAGACGGTGTCCTTCGATTTCCTGACAAGCTTGTCCGGCAGCGGCGCAAGCGGATCAGCTTTTGCAATGTGCACCGGCTTTGTCATCGGTTTGGCGGCCGCGAGGCCCGGCTTATCCACGGATTTCTTTGGTGCCGATATTGCCGCCGCAACCGGCTGGTCCTTGGACTTCATCTTGATCACCTGCAGGGGAGCAGTGATCGACTGTGCCGGGGCCTCGCGCGTCCCGGTTTTCAGGCTGGCCTGGTGAAGCAATGCGTCAGCTGTCGTCGGCGCGGGTTGGCCGGCGTCGTCCATGTTCGGCTGGCCAATCAGCCCCGGCTTGGGTTCCGGAGCCGGCGTCGAAGCCAGCAGCACCGGCGCCTCGACGTCGACGTGACGCTCGGGCTGCGTCAGTTTGGCGAGCTCGAACCCACCGTTGAGGAATTGCCCGGCGGACGGCGCGGAAAGCTCGAAGGCGCCTGCGTTCCAGCGCTCCAGCTGGGCGAGCCGGCCGCGGGTTCCGATCTCCGTCTGCAGCAGGCGAATATCACGCTGCGTGACGACGATCCTCGTCTCCACGCCTTCCAGCGCCGATCGCTCGGACGCGACGCGGAGCGACACAAGATAGCAGCCGAGCGCCGCTCCGGCGCAGCTGGCGACCATGAACACGGATTTGAAGCTTTGGGTACTCATTGGATGCTCCCCTTCCACGCGGGGGCGGATGTGCGGACGGCGCTCCTCAGCCGCGCCGAGCGGGCGCGAGGATTGGCGGCCAGCTCGCGTTCCGTCGGGGAAACCGGCTTCGCCACCCGCTCGAACGTTGGTTCGCGCGGGTCGTGTTGCACGGGACGGTGACGCGAGCCGGCCGGTGTTCCTCCGCTACGTTCGCGGAAGAAGCGCTTCACGATCCGGTCTTCGAGACTGTGAAAGGTGACGACGGCGAGCCGTCCGCCCGGCGCCAGCGCACGCTCGGCGGCAGCAAGGCCTTGCTCGAGCTCATCGAGCTCGGCGTTCAGATGAATCCGGATCGCCTGGAAGGTCCGGGTCGCCGGGTCGGTCTTGGCGCCGGGGCGGAAACCGGCGGCGCGACGAACGATGGCGGCCAGCTCGGCGGTCCGCTCGACCGGCCGGGCAGCGACGATCGCGCGGGCGATGGCGCGGGCCCGCGGCTCCTCGCCATATTCCCTGAGAATGCGCGCAATCTCGCCTTCGTCGGCGCTGTTGAGGAATTCCGCGGCGGTCAGGCCGGATTTTGACATGCGCATGTCGAGCGGACCGTCGGCCGAGAAGGAAAAGCCGCGGTCCGCTCGATCGAGTTGCATCGAGGAAACTCCGATGTCGAGCGCGATTGCGTCGACGGTCTCGATGCCACGATCAGCCAGGGCTCGGTCCATCTGGCTGAAGCGTTCGGTAATCAGTGTCAGACGCCCAGCGGCGTCCGGGACGAGTGAATCCCCGTCGGCGATCGCATCCGGGTCGCGATCGAAGGCGATCACTCGTCCCGCCCCCGCCCCAAGCATGGCGCGTGTGTAGCCGCCCGCTCCGAACGTCCCGTCAACCGCGACCGCGGCCTGCTGGAGGCCGAGCGCGGCGATCACCTGGTCGACCAGCACCGGCACGTGTGGGGCCTGATTTGGGCCGGCGCTGGTCATGCCGAAGTCCCGCGCTCGTCCAACCGGAAGCGCGCGATATCTTTGAGATCGTCCGGGATCCGGGCATCCTTGAGCAGGAGTTCCGGGTTCCAGATCTGGAAGGTTTCACCGGTACCGAGAAACAGGGCCAGATCCGTGATCTGGCCCTTGCGGCGCATCATCGGGGGCATGAGGATGCGGCCGGAACTGTCGTACGGCACCTCTTCGGTGGCGGCGAACGCCATGAGGTTGCGCTGTTGGTATTCGATCTGCGCCTCGGCGCTGGTCTCTTCCTTTTCCAGCAGGCGCTCGAGCTTGGCGTGCTTCAGCGCGGCGTAGGCCGGGTCGTAGGCGCTGAGGCAGGGGAACGCCTCATGCTTGGCAATGACAATGGTGCGGGCGTTGCCGCGGCGCTCGATCACGCCGCGCAGGAAGGCGGGCACGGAAACGCGACCCTTCGCGTCCACCGCGTTCAAAGCACTGCCCTGAAACAGATGCTCAAGCGCCACGTCACTCCCCTTCGCAGCGCGAGCGGCGTCGTTCGCGGAAGCGCGTCGTCACGCACCGCCACGTTCAGCGTCGAAATTACGGGTCAGCCCCCCGCGCTACAGCCTATGTTGGTAACTCAAAGGCCTACGGGATACAATGGGATTTAATGGGTTTTGATGGGAATGGATGGGAAACCTTGGATTTCCGAGGATTTTTGAGCCGCCCGATGGGCGCCGTTCTGCACCTGTTCCGCCGGGACAAGCCTGTGGATAAGTCTGTTATTTCCCGACTCGGGAGAATCATCGGGACTCGAGCTGCGCGAGTTCGGCAATCAGGGCGTCGAGATTGTGATCGGCCCCATCGCCCAGCCGCTGCGGGTCGAGAAAGTCGGCGTCCGCGACGACGATCGCCCGGCCTTGACCGATTGCACACCGCGCAATGAGCCAGTCCGCGCTGATCTCGCATGTTCCGGCCAGGGCCCCCGGTGTGTCGGTGACGATGGTGTAGCCGCCAAGCTGTCGCGTCGCGCGCCCACGGCGATCGGGCGCGCCCAGCCGCAGCCCCCAATGCGCGAGCAGCCCCGTGTCCGGGTACGTCGCCGCGGCGCGGAGCGGGTCGCCAAGCGGCCGGCTGCTCGGCCATTCGAGCATCGCATCGGCCAGCAGCAGCACGCGGCCACCGCGCCGGACCCAGGCGTCGAGCGCCATCAGGTCTTCCGCCGGTTGGGCCTGTGGCTGGGCCATTAGCAAGAGCCTGCCCTTGGCCAACTCCTGGGGGTCGGCGACGCTGATCGGCACGACCTTGTACCGCGACTGCAGCGCTGTCAGCGCGGGCGAGCCGCTGCCGTTGAGCGTGAACTCGTCCGGCAGGACGAGCGGCAGGCTCGTCAACAGGAGCAAAGTCGGACGTTGCGCTTCGGGGCGCGGCGCGAGCGGTTGATTGTCCCGGCCGAACACCGCCGCCACGATCGCTGCGCCGGCGATGATTGCAACGACTGCTGCGAGCGCGCGCGGACGCGCCCGGATCATTGCTTGCTGCTGCTGGGCTTGTTGCTGCTGGCGTTGTTAGTCGCTTCGGCAGAGCCCGGCGCGACACCCAGTTCGGCCAGCGGCTCGCTCGATTCGTTGACGGTGGTCGCCGCGCTGTTGGCGGCCTGGTCGCGGGTCGAGCGAATAAGGATCGATCCGAGCAGGACGAACAGGAACGCCAGCGCAAGCCCGGTGAGGCCAATGCGGATGCGCTGCGCGCTGCTACCGGCCTGATAGGGCATCAGATCGACGAAGCTATGTCTCACTTCGACAATATGCAAGATCCCGTACTTGACGGCTCATTCCTCCATCGCGAAGGGCGTCTCATGACTCGCACTCTATTCTGCATCACCCTTGTGGCGACCGCCGCGCTTGCCGGCTGCAACAAGGACGACCACACCATCGTCGCCGGCGGCGATCCGGCCGACGAGCCGACCAACGCCGCTGCGAACGCCGGCGTCCAGCTCCCGCCTGCAATCACCGCCAGCAAGACTTACCGCTGCGCCGACAACAGCCTGATCTATATCGACTGGCTGTCGGACGGCACGTCGAAGGTGAAGAAGTCGGCCAACGACACCGGCACTCAGCTGCCGGCCGGCGATCCGTCACTCAAGGGCGATGCCCATGCCGCGACGGTCACCTACAAGGGCCAAAGCTGCAAGGCCTGACCTGACGCTTGCTTGACTCCGTCTCCGCGGCCTTCAATCAAGCCGCGGAGGGGGATTGTTCAATGCAGGTTTCGAGGCGGGTATTTACAGCGGGAGCGCTCAGCGCTGCTGCGTCGTTCCGCTTCGCTTCGCCGGCGTTCGGCCAGGGCACGCCAAAGTTCGACGGCGCCATCGCAGCAATTAGCGCCCACGCCGAACAGCACCTGCGTTATTTCGGCCTGCCGGGCATGACGCTGGGCCTGACCACGCCGTCGGGCTTCAATACGGTTCTCAATTTCGGCTTCGCGAACCGCGACAGCCAGGCGCGGATCACGCCGGACACGCTGTTCCAGATCGGCTCGATCAGCAAGTCGATGACCGCCAACGTGATTCACCAACTGGCCGCCGAGGGCCGGTTACGGCTGACAGATCGGGTCGGCGCCCTCCTTCCCACGCTCCATTTGCCGGCCTCGATCACCGTCCAGCATTTGCTCGACCATACGGCCGGCCTGCCGGATGATGCGCCGCTGTTCCCGGACGGCGGCTTATTGGCCGCCTACGCGCCTGGCGCCCACTGGCATTATTCGAACACTGGCTATCACATTCTCGGGGAGATCGCCGCGAAGGTCGGTGGCAAGCCGCTCGACCGTCTGCTGACCGAGCGCATCTTCGCGCCGCTCGGCATGCGCCGGAGCCGCGGTGCGATCATCGGGCCCGACCGCGCGCTCTATGCGCAAGGCTATGAGATGGCCGACATGACCGCGCCGTTCGTGCGCGGCGTTCCGTTGGCGCCCGCGGCATGGGTCGACGTGACGTTCGGCGCCGGTTGCGTTGCGTCCACCGCCGATGACATGCTCCGCTGGATGCGCTCGCTGGCCGATGCCGCACAGGGTCGCGGCGGGCTCGGACTCGGTCCCGCGCAAGCGAAGGCGTTCACCTCGCACTTCGTCGCCACCGACAGCCCGGCACTAACCTACGGCAACGGGTTCATGCACGTCGGCGGCGAGGGCAAGCCGTTCCTCCACCACACCGGCGGGATGGTCAGCTTCGCCTCGTCCTTCCACGTGGACACGCAAACCGGCATCGGTGCCTTCGCCAGCTCGAACATCACGGCCTTTGCCGAATATCGGCCGCGTTTGCTGACCATGTATGCCGTCGGGGCACTTGCCGCCGCCGCTGCCGGGCGCTCCGTCCCGCCGCCGCCCGCGCTGGCGGCGACGCTGTCAAATGCTGCCGATTTCGTCGGTCGCTATCGGGGACCGGCCGGCGCGTTCGAGGTGAAGGCTGGCAGCCCACTGACGATCGTCGCCAACGGGCAAGAAGCCGCGCTGCAATGGTCCGGCGACAATTTCTTCCGCACCCTCCATCCCGACTTCCATGCCTTTACCCTGCAGTTCGAGGGCAAGGCGCCAGCGATCAACGGCGCGAGCTGCGGCTCGAACAGCTATGTCCGCGAAGGGTCCGGCGCCACGCTCCCGCGCACCGATCGCGAGCTCGAGCCCTTCGTTGGACGCTACATCAACGACAGCCCGTGGTGGGGCATGATCCGCGTCGTCGAGCGGGCCGGGAAGCTTTGGCTCGGGACGGAGACCCCGACCACCCGCGTTGCGCCCAACCTATGGCGCATCGGTGACGAAAGCTGGTCGCCCGAGCGGATGTCGTTCGCCGACTACATTGGCGGGCGGCCACAGACGTTGATCTTCTCCGGCGAGAAATTCGTGCGGCACGATATCTAGGCTTGTCGCGCTCCCGCGTTTAGGGAGCCGCGCATGGACGTTCTCGAAGCTCCCGCCATCACACCCGAAATTGTCGCCGAGCATGGCCTCAGCGGCGATGAGTATCAGCGCATCCTCAACGCGCTCGGCCGCGAGCCGAACCTCGTCGAACTCGGCATCTTCTCGGTCATGTGGTCGGAGCATTGCAGCTACAAAAGTTCGCGGGTGCATCTGAAGAAGCTGCCGACCGAGGCACCGTGGGTCATCTGCGGCCCGGGCGAGAATGCCGGGGTGATCGACATCGGCGACGGCGACGCCTGCATCTTCAAGATGGAGAGCCACAACCACCCAAGCTACATCGAGCCCTACCAGGGCGCGGCGACCGGCGTCGGCGGCATATTGCGCGACGTGTTCACCATGGGCGCCCGGCCGATCGCCAATTTGAACGCGCTGAGGTTCGGCCAGCCGGATCATCCCAAGATGCGCCATTTGATCGCCGGCGTCGTCGCGGGGATCGGCGGCTACGGCAATTGCGTCGGCGTTCCCACCGTCGGCGGCGAGGTCAATTTCGACGCGGCCTATGACGGCAATATCCTGGTCAATGCGATGACCGTCGGCGTCGCGAAGACCGACAAGATTTTCTATTCGGCCGCCAGCGGCATCGGCAATCCGATCGTCTATGTCGGCTCGAAGACCGGCCGCGACGGCATCCACGGCGCGACCATGGCCTCGGCCGACTTTGAGGAAGACGCAGACGCCAAGCGCCCGACCGTCCAGGTCGGCGACCCGTTCACCGAGAAATTGCTGATCGAGGCCTGCCTCGAGCTGATGGCGACCGACGCGATCGTCGCCATTCAGGACATGGGCGCCGCCGGCCTCACCTCCTCGTCGGTCGAGATGGCGTCGAAGGGCGGCGCCGGTATCCGCCTCGACATGAACCAGGTGCCGTGCCGCGAGACCGGCATGACGCCCTATGAAATGATGCTGTCCGAATCCCAGGAGCGGATGCTGATGGTGCTGAAGCCCGGCCGCGAGGGCGAGGCCGAGGCCATCTTCAAGAAGTGGGAGCTCGACTTCGCGGTGATCGGCGAAGTCACCGACACTGGCCACATGGTCCTCGAGTTCAACGGCGCCGTCGTGTGCGACATCCCCTTGGGGCCGCTCGCCGACGACGCGCCCGAATATGACCGGCCGCACCTCAGCCTCGAGGAGTATAAGGCGTGGGCGCAGGTCAAGCCGCTGGAGGACGTACCCGAAAGCACCGACATCGCGGCGGATCTGCTCAAGCTGATGGGCTCGCCCAACCTCGCCAGCCGCCGCTGGATTTACGAACAATATGACCAGTCGGTCGGCGCCGACACGGTACAGAAGCCCGGCGGCGACGCAGCGGTGGTCCGCGTCCACGGGTCGCGCAAGGCGCTGGCGATCACCACCGACTGCACCCCGCGCTACGTCTATGCCGACCCCTATGAAGGCGGGAAGCAGGCGATCGCCGAGGCTTATCGCAACCTCTGCGCGGTTGGCGCGCGGCCGCTCGCCGTCACCAACTGCCTCAACTTCGGCAACCCGCAGCGGCCCGAGATCATGGCCCAGTTCGTCGAGGCGCTGCGCGGCATGGGCGACGCCTGCCGCGCGCTCGACTTCCCGATCGTGAGCGGCAACGTCAGCCTGTACAATGAGAGCAAGGCGACGGGCGGCGGCTCTGCAATCCTCCCCACCCCGGCGATCGGTGGCGTGGGCCTGCTCGACGATTGGGAGAGGTCGGCGACGATCGGGTTCAAGGGTGAGGGGGAGCACATCATCCTCATCGGTCACAGCGACAGCCACGTCGGGCAGTCTCTATGGCTCGATGTCTGCCACGGCCGCCGGGACGGACCGCCGCCGCCGGTCGATCTTGCCGCCGAGCGCCGGGCCGGCGAATGCATTCTCGAGCTAATTTCCCAAGGCCTGGTCACGGCCGTACACGATTGCGCGGATGGCGGCGCCGCCGTCGCCGTGGCCGAGATGGCGCTGGCCGGCGACATCGGCCTGCACATGACCGTGGTCGAACAAATTCCAAACCCGGCGGCGATCCTGTTTGGCGAAGACCAGGGCCGCTTCGTGGTAACGACCCGCGATCCCGACCGAGTCCGCGCCGCTGCCAACGCGGCACAATTGTTCGCTGTCCCGATCGGGACGACTGGCGGAAACCGCATCACCTTCGACCTGGTCGGGCGCGGCGGCGAGCAATCCGTGAGCCTCGCCGACGTCCGCGCGGCGCATGAGGGCTTCTTCCCCAGGCTGATGGGCGCCGACGCCGCGCTCGCATGACCGCCGGCTATTCCGGGACGCCGCTGGCGAAGAAGCTGTCGCTGAAGGATGGCATGCGCACATGGTGGGACGGGATGCCGGGTAGCGTCCGCGACGAAATTGCCTCGGAGGGACCCCAACTCCAGCTTGTCGACAAGCCCGAAGCCCCGATCGACGCGGCGCATATCTTCGTCACCGAGCGCACGGACCTAGAAGGCAAACTGGCGCACCTCCTCCCCCTCCTCGACCCAGCGGGCATGATCTGGGTCAGCTGGCCCAAGAAAGCATCGAAGGTCCCGACCGACATCACCGAGGACGTGATCCGCGACGTCTGCCTGCCGCTCGGCCTGGTCGACGTGAAGGTGTGCGCGGTCGATGCGACCTGGTCCGGCCTCAAACTGGTCGTTCGGCGGCAGAATCGCGACGTTCACCCGCAAGCTACTCGACCGGCGTGACTTCGGACGGGGAGACCTTTGCCCATGCTGAGACCCATCCTCCTGCTGACCGCCGTGTCGGGCGCGCTCGACATCCTCTTCGCCATGATCCTGACCGTGACGATCGGGAAGGGCGACATTCCCAAGATGTTGCGCGGCGTCGCCTCCGGGCCATTCCCCCAGGCGACGGAATGGGGCTCGTCAGGAGCGGTGCTCGGCCTCCTCGTCCATTTCACGCTGATGGCGATCATGGCGACGGTCTTCGTCCTCGCCGCGCGGCGCTATCCCGATATCGTCGCCAGCCCGCTCAAGTGGGGCATCGTCTACGGCCTGATCACCTATGTGGTGATGAACTGGATCGTCGTCCCGGTCCGGTTCGACCTGCCGCTGCCGCCCAAGACGGTGTCGATCTTCACCCAATTGTTCGCGCACATCGTCCTCGTCGGCATTCCGTTCGGGCTGATCACAGCCAGGACGTTGCGCCCCGCGGCGGTCGCCGGGGTCGCGCCGGCCTAAAGCCCACAACGAAACGCGATTTCCTATTATCGTTGCAGCGCTGTAACGTGCGGCGCCATGACCCAAACACGCGCGCGCGGCTGGACGATCGTCGGCCTTTGCCTTGCCCTGCTGGGCATCCCCGCCGTCACGACCCTCAGCCGCCTGGCCGCAGACCCGGTCGCGTCGAATGTGGTCCTGGCGCGCGAGCTCGCGATCTTGGGGGTCACCGCCCTCCTGATCTGGATCGTCCGCCAGCGCGAACGCTTGCCTTTGTCCTCGATCGGCATTCGCACGGATGGCATCGGCCGCTCGCTGGCGTGGGGCGTGGGGCTGGCGGTCGTCTGCTTCGCCATCGTGATCGCCTGTCTCGCCGGCTTTTCGGCCCTCGGCATTCACTATGGCGAAGGCCAGGTGATTTCGCGCGCGCTGCCGCTGACGCTGCTGACGGTCGTCCGGGCGGGCATTTCCGAAGAAGTCCTTTATCGCGGCTACGCGCTCGAACGCCTGCAGTCGCTGACCGGCAGCAAGTGGATCGCGGCGGGTGCCACGCTCGTCCTATTCGCACTATTCCACTACCGGCAGGGGCTGGCCGGCATCTTCCTCGCCTTCGTCATCGGCGCGGTGCTGACCGGTTTTTATCTGTGGAAGCGCAACCTCATCGCCAACATTTTCGGCCATTTCCTGGTCGACTTCGTGCCCAACGTCGTGCTGCCGCTCCTCGGAGCCGTCGACTAGCTACTTGCGAATGTGTCGCATTAGCGCTATGTAAGGCACATGATCGTTTGCGTCTGCAACGCCATCAGCGAGAAGGAAGTGCGCGAGGCCGCGCGCAAGGGCGCCCGCACGCCCGAAGCCGCCTATGCGACCTACGACTGCGAGCCGCAGTGCGGCTGCTGCCTCGACTACGCCCAGGAAATCATCGATTCGGAGCGGCCGCAGAAGGCCAACCTGCGCATCGTTGCCTGACTTGACGGCTTAGCCGCCGCGGCGCATCCGCCCTCGAACGACACGGGCGGAGGCTGTGCATGAAAGGCGACCCCAAGGTCCTCGAGTTGCTCAATGAAGCGCTCAAGAACGAGTTGACCGCGATCAACCAATATTGGCTGCATTACCGGCTGCTCGACAATTGGGGCCTCAAGAAGCTCGCCGAGTTCGAGAAATCGGAATCGATCGACGAGATGAAGCACGCCGACAAGCTGGCGGAGCGGATCCTGTTCCTCGACGGCCTGCCCAACTTCCAGGCGCTTGGCCGGCTCCACATCGGCGAGAATGTCGAGGAGATATTGAAGGGCGACCTCGAGCTCGAACTGGAAGCGCTCGGCCAGCTCAAGGGCGCGATCGCCCATTGCGAGTCCGTCCACGACTTCGTCAGCCGCGACCTCTTTTCCGAAATCCTGGAGAGCGAGGAGCATCACGTCGATACGCTCGAGACGCAGTTCGAGATGATCGGCCGCATGGGCCTGCAGAATTACATCCAGCTCCAGTCGGAGCCGGCGGGGGATTAGATCCGGCCGAAGCTCTGGTTGTTAGCCTTGCGGCCGAAGCCGCCGGGCGTCGTGCCGCCGCGCGACACCAACGGATTGGTCGCCTTGTCGAACAGGTCGACGGTGTCGTTGAACAGCTTCCGCAGCTCAACCACCTGCGGCACGAGCTCGTCAGGGAAGCGATGGGTCTCGACGCAGGTCCGCGCCGTATTCTCGATCAATTCGGCGATGACCGCGAGCGGTTCGGCGCCAAGCTGGCGCGATTCGCCCTTGATCGTGTGCGACGGCAACACGAGGGCGGTGGTGTTCTGGTCGCGCATCGCCTGCTCGATTTGGGCGACGGACTTCGACCCATCCTCACGGAAATAGCTGATGATCCGGATGAATCCCGGACCCAGCTCCGCGCGGTTCTTCTCGAACAGCGTCCAGTCGACGATGTCAGGCTGCGCGTCGCTCAATGCTCTACCCTCGCTCCCGATAACCTCAGGCATGGTCCCCACCACTTGCCCCTAGCTAGCTGGAAAAGGGTAAAATTTGACTTAGCGGCTGGTTCTTAGACGCCCGATGGGGCTAACCTGGCATCCGCTTTGCCTCGGGTAGCCCAGCGGGTCGGACGGATTCCGCCACCGTAGGCGGGGAATGGAAGAAAAGGCGGATCCTGAAATGAGCAGGTCGGTCATTTGTCCAAGCCTGTCGATTCTGATTCTGGCTGCCTGCCATCTGAGTGGCACCCCCGCAGCGAATTCAACGACCATGGCAACGAGCCCGGCGAATGGCACGATCGACGGGACATGGATCGGCGACGTTAACAGCGTGAAGTTCGAAGGGAAGCCGGACGAGTATCTGCTGCAGGATGGCACGTTCGCCTGCAAATCGTGCACCCCGCCAAGGTTGATCGCGGCTGACGGCACGTACCACGCGGTCGCCAATTACGCTTACTATGACGAGGAATCGGTCAAGGTCGTGGACGACAAGACGGTCCGGCTTTCGCGGAAGCTGAAAGGCCGCGAGATGGGCCACTCCACGATGTCGGTCGCGCCGGATGGCAACACCTTGACGACCAACTGGACGGACACATCGGACGCGAACGCGAAGCCCAGCACGGGCTCTTTCGAGGAGACTCGTGTCGCTCCCGGCCCGGCCGGATCGCACGCCCTGTCAGGCTCATGGACTCCGGCCAAGATTGCCGAAGTCAATCCGGAGGAAATCACGCTCACGCTTAAGGCCGACGCAGACATGCTGCACATGAGCGCACCGACCGGCGTCGGCTACGACGCCAGGCTCGATGGCACCCCGACACCGATCAAGGGCGACCTCGCTGGAGCGACCGTTTCGGTGAAAAGGCTGTCCGCTAACGCCTACCGGGAAACCGATATGGCAGGCGGCAAGGTCATTAAGGTGAATACGTTCACGCTCGGCTCGGACGGCAAGCTAACCATCGTGTCGGAGAATCCGCGTGACGGCTCAAAAACGACCTGGATCAGCAACCGGCTATGAATGGGGACGAGTGACGAACGTTGCGCCACGGGTCGGGCGGTAGGCGACTGCATGACGCTGCGTTTTCGCATTCACCAAAGCATGGCTTGGCCGCCCAATGTCCGCAACGGATCGAGCTAGGATCTGACGTTAACCCGACGCTCACGCCATGGCCCTAGCGTTATCGCCAGGGAGACACATTCATGAAGTTCGTTCTGCTCAAGTCGCGCGGCGGCGATTACATGGTGGTTGCCCAGAATGTCGCGTGGCTGCGCTCCCACGAAGATGGCCAAACCAAGGTCGGCATCATTGGCAGCGAGGCGATCCAGGTTGCAGGGACCATTGAGGAAACTGCCGCCGCCATCTTAGGCGGTTAGTTCAAACGCGCGCTAATGGCAGCTTTGGGCCGTAACGGACGCTAGCGCCCGCGGTCGAAGGGGTTGCCGCGGCCGCGGAACTCGAGGCGGAGCGGCACCGCGCCAAGATCCAGATCGCGGCGCAACGCGTTGAGCAGGTAGCGGCGATAGCTCTCAGGCAGTTCGTCGGTGCGGTTGCCGAACACGAGGAAGCTCGGTGGCCGCGACTTTACCTGGGTGATGTAGCGGAGCTTGATTTGCTTGCCCTTGGGCGCCGGCGGCGGGTTGGCCTCGATCGCCCGCTCGAACCAGCGGTTGAGCTCACCGGTCGGAACGCGCCGGCTCCACGCCTCGCGCATTTCGAACCCGACCTTGAGGATCGTGTCGATCCCCTTGCCGGTCTTGGCCGAGACCGTGAGCACCACCACGTCCTTCAGCTGGGAGAGGCCTTCGACGAGCGCGGCCTTGATGCCGTTGAACAGCGACGAGGCGTGTTCCGCGACGTCCCACTTGTTGACCGCGACGATCAGGCCGCGGCCTTCCTCGATCACCTGGGCCGCGATGCGGAGGTCCTGCGCTTCCAGCCCGCGGGTCGCGTCGAGCAGCAGGACGACGATCTCGGAAAAGTCGATCGCGCGCTTGGTGTCGGCGGCCGACAGGCGCTCGAGCTTGTCTTCGACCTTGGCGCGCTTGCGGAGGCCCGCGGTATCGACCAGCCGGACGGCGCGGCCCTCCCATTCCCAGTCGAGGCTGATGGAGTCGCGCGTGATCCCGGCTTCGGGACCGGTGATCATCCGGTCCTCGCCGAGCATGCGGTTGACGAGCGTAGACTTGCCCGCGTTCGGCCGTCCGACGATGGCGATCTTCAACGGGTCGCGACGGTCGTCATCGGCCGATTCGTCGTCCGCGAAACGCTCATGCTCGACATGCGGGCGGAGGGCTTCGAACAGGTCGGCGATGCCCTCGCCATGCTCGGCGCTGAGCGCCACGGGATCGCCGAGCCCGAGGCGAAACGCCTCGAAAATACCCGACTCGGCGGCGCGGCCTTCGGCCTTGTTGGCGACGACGATGACCGGCGTGCTCTCCGCCCGCAGCCAGCGGCCGATTTCCTCGTCGAGTGGGGTCAGCCCGTCGCGCGCGTCGACCATGAACAGGGCCGCGTCGGCATCGCGCACCGCGGCTTCGGTTTGCGCGCGCATCCGGCCGGGCAGCGAGTGCGGATCCTCGTCCTCGAAACCGGCGGTGTCGATGACCCGGAATTCGAGGTCGAACAATTTGCCCTCCCCCTCGCGGCGGTCGCGGGTCACGCCCGGGCGGTCGTCGACCAGCGCCAGACGCTTGCCGACAAGCCGGTTGAACAGCGTCGATTTGCCGACGTTTGGCCGGCCGACAATGGCCACGGTGGGGATGGACATGGCGCCGGATAGCAGCGCGACGGCTTAGCGGTAAGCCGTCAGGCGCCCAGCGTCGTCGTAGACGTACAGCGTCGAGTTGGCGACGATCGGCGACAGGCTGACTCCGGTGCCGACGTTGGTCTGACTTTGGAAGGAGCCGGTCGCCGGGTCGATGTTGACCAGCACGCCGTTGGAGCCGGTGACGATCAGCCGGCCGCCGGCGAGGATCGGACCCTTGTAGTCGATCTGGCCCTTCTTCGACTTCGGATGCTCGAACTGCGGCAGCTGGTTGATCCAGCGGATGTGGCCGTTCTGGCGATAGACGCAGAGCAGTTTCGCGTCGTCGGTGATGACGAAAATCCAGTCGCCGGCGACCCACGGGGTGGCGATGCCGGCGATGTTTAGTTCCCACAGCCGCTGACCCGAGGTCAGTTCCAGCGCAACCATGCGGCCGCCCTGGCCGATGGCAATGACCTGGCCGTTATCGACCACCGGGTCGGCGTCGATGTCCGACAGCGAGGAGACGCTGGTGCGGATGCTGGTCCGCTGCAGCGCGTCCTGCCACACCATGCGGCCGTTTTCGTAACGATAGGCGTTAAGTTCACCTGACGAGAAGCCGGCGACGACCGTGCCCTGGCCGACCGCCGGCGAGGCCGAGCCGAACACGCCCGCGATTTCGAGTGCGGCGGCGTTCGACCAGTTGGTCGTCCCGTCGGCTTCCTTGAGGGAATAGATCTGATTGTCCTGGCTCATCACGTAAATGGCGTCGTTGACGACGGTCGGCGCACCGCGGAGCGGGCCACCCGGCCGGACCTGCCACACGATGCCGCCCGTCCGGACGTCGAGCGCGGAGACGTAGCCGAGGCCGTTGGTCGCGAAGATCTTCCCATTGTCGTAGGCGATGCCGCCACCGTAGAGCGACGACTCGTTGCCGCGGTCGTTCGGGGTCTGGCTCTCCCACACCCGCCCGCCGGTTTGCGCGTCGAACGCGCGGACGGTGCCGAGCGTATCGATGGTGTAGACGCGCCCGCCGGCGACGACCGGCTCCGACGCCAAGCGCGCGGTCAGGCTGCTCCCGCGACCGGCCTGAACATGGAAGGCCGATGCCAGCGCCGTCCCGAGCGCGAGCTGGCCGACGGATTTGGACGCGGCGCCGCCGGACTGGGTCCAGTCGGTGTTGGCGGTGGCCTCGGGCAGGGTCATCGGGATCGCCGCGGTTGCGGGATCGACTTCGACGTCGCCCTCGCTGGTCAGCACCGCGATGCGCTCGCCGAGCACCGGCGTCTTGGGCTTGCCGCCGCGCTTGAGGATGCTGCACCCGCTCGCGGCAAACGCCGCGCCGATCATCAGCACAATCCGGAACTTCATCGCTTTCGTCATCGTCGATCCTATTGAGCGGGCCGCGGCGTCACGTCGGCATTAAAGCCGAGCGAACTTGCCATCTGCCCGGTGCGGCTACGAATGGGGTCGGGAACCTTGTCGTCGCGGGCGATCGCCGCGAACAACTTGCCCGCATCAGCAGTTTTGCCCTGTTTGAGGTAAGCCATCGCCGTCATCTCGCCGGCGCTGCCGAACCACGGCTCGCCGGCCTTGGTCAGCGGCGCCATGCGGGCGATCACGTCTTCCGGCTTGAGGCTGTCGAATTCGAGCGAGGTCTGGCGGACCAGCGCGAGGTCGCGAAACGGCTGCGGCAGGCTCGAATCGGCGGCGATGGTCCGATATTTCTCGATCGCCAGCTTGGGATCGCCCTGCTCGAGCGCGACTGCCGCGCGGCCGAGCGAGGCCGACGCACGGACGCCCTTACTGGTGCCTTTCGACAACCCGTCCAGCTTGACCGACGCGCCTTCGACGTTGCCCTTCGACAGGCCGGTGAAGACCTGCGCGAGCTGGTCGACATCGGCCGCGTTCCGCTTCGCCTTATAATCCTGCCAGTAAAGGAAGCCGCCCGCCGCGGCGAGAAACAGCACAACCGCAGCGATGATCGCGGCAACGTTCTTGCGCAGGATATCGCGCAGCTGGTCGCGGCGCAGATTCTCGTCGACCTCGCGGACGAAGGTTTCACTGATGTCCGGAGTTTCCGCCAAAGACGCCTCAATATGCTCGGGGGATTAGAGATAGGCGCAGCTTCCTTCCCCACCCTAGCTGAATGGAAGCTGGCGCGGCTTCGTCTAGCGGCAACCGCTGGAAAGGCAAAGCGTGTTTAGGGTTTCGGCCGGTAAGTCTGGTCGGCGGTCGGGAAGCTGCGCTCGCGCACCTCGGCGGCATAGGTCGCGGCGGCCTGGCCAATCTCCGCTGCAAGGTCGGCGTAGCGCTTCACGAACCGCGGCGTGCGCTCGAACAGCCCCAGCATGTCTTCCGTCACCAGCACCTGCCCGTCGCAATCGGCCGAGGCGCCGATGCCGATGACCGGAGCCGCGACCTTGGCCGAAAGGTCGGTCGCGATTTGCTCCATCACGCCTTCGACGACGATGCAGAAGGCGCCGGCATCGTCGATGGCGCTAGCGTCGGCCAGGATCTTCCTGGCCTCGGTCACACTCTTGCCGCGCGCGCCATAGCCGCCGAGCACATTGACCGCCTGGGGCGTCAGGCCGACGTGGCCGATGACCGGAATGCCGCGCTCGACGAGGAAACGAACAGTTGGCGCCATCGCCTCGCCGCCCTCCAGCTTTACCGCGGCGCAGCCGGTTTCCTTCATGATCCGCGAAGCGGCCGCGAACGCCTGCTCAGGCGACCCTTCGTAGCTGCCGAACGGCATGTCGACCGCGACCAAAGCGTGCCAACTGCCGCGAACGACGGCGGCGCCATGCGCGCACATCATTTCCAGGGTCACCGGAATGGTCGACGGCAGGCCGTAGATGACCTGCCCGAGGCTGTCGCCGACCAGCAGCATGTCGCAATGCGGGTCGAGCAGCTGCGCCATGCGCATGGTGTAGGCAGTGAGCATGACGATCGGTTGCTCGGTCTTGCCGTTCGCCTTGCGGCCGCGGATCGCCGGCACGGTCGTGCGCTTTCCCGGCACGGGCGACGGCGTCGCGCGGCTGGTCGAAGTGTCCATGGTGAAAGTCGACATGGCGCGGGCTTGTAGCGGCTATGCTGCTCCGCAGCAAAACCCCTGGGGAGCACAGCTGGCCGACAACGGCGTGAGTTAACGGGATCCGACCTCTAACCCCCTAGTAGGTCCTCCCGACCGGGCGCCCGCCCCCGGCGTCCGGTCACCCCTTTAGCGAAGCCAGCCGCGTTGGCGTGAATGGCGCGCAAACGAGTAAATGGTCCACGTGAGGACGGTGACGACAACCGCCACCGCGAGGTCGTCGGTGCCGAGCAAGTCGCGCAGGCGCGGCGCCAGCAGCAGGCCGGCGAGCCAGATGCCGACCGCAACCATCGACACGAGCAACAGCGGCTCGGCCAGCCTGCGCCGCAGCACGAGCAGCAGCGCTCCGGCGGCGCCGACCCACACCGCCACCGCATTAACCCCGATCAGCCACAAGGGCTGCGCGTCGTGCGCGGCCCGCTGATCGAGCGGCATGGTCGACGGATCGGCCGTGACGTCGAGCAGATAGGCGGCGCAACCAAGCAGCATGAACAGCAACGCCGCGATTGCCGCCGGCAGGTACCAGCGAGCGAGCGGCCGCGGCGTGAAGCGATCGTCCATGAGAAACTCCCTAGCCGTTGCCGAGCCGCTGTTCCCAGCCCGCGCCTTCGGCGAGCGAGATCGAGTCCAGCACCGTGGTGCTCTGGTCGCGAAGAACCGCGAAGGCGCGCCGAATCGCGCAGGTCGCTTCATCCTGGCAGTCGCCGCACGGGGCATAAAAGTTGACGCTGGCGCACGAGACGAGCGCGATTGGCCCTTCCATCGTTCGCACGATCTCGCCGAACGAAATCTCGCCGGCACTGCGCGACAGCTGATATCCGCCCTTCGGCCCGCGCGCGCTCTTGACCAGCCCGGCCTTCTTCAAGTCGAGCATGATCAGTTCCAGATACTTCGGCGGCACCCGCTGCGTTTCCGCGATCCGCGCGAGTTGGACAGGCGCGCCACCCTGCTCCTCGGCGAGGAACAGCAGGGAACGCAGGGCGTAGCGGGTTTTCTGGGCGATCATGCTTGACGAAGCACTAGCCGCGCCGCGCGCTTCGCGCAAAGCCGCACCGCGGGCGAAATGAACTTCTCTTAACGCGAGCGACAGCGGGCGGTGAGACGGACCGTCCTATTGGCCACCGTCCGCGAAGCCGGTGCTTCGCAATTTGGAGAATCAACCCATGAAACGTCTGATCGCTTCGTTCGCCGTTCTCGGCCTGATCGCTACCCCGGCATTGGCCGTGACTAAGACGGCCACCACGACTACCGCGACCGCCAAGCACACCGCCAAAGCCGCGGCCAAGGCGCAGAAGAAGTCCGCCAAGCTCGCCGCGAAGGCGGACAAGGCGAAGCCGGCTGCCAAGACCAACTAACCAGAGCTTATCGAACGGCCCGGCGCGCGAGAGTTCCCCCGTCGCGCCGGGCCAACTCGCGGCGCGGGACCGGACCCACGACTCCCCCCGGCCCGCGTCGCCCAATGTCGCCGTTGCTGGACGGCAGCCTTTGGCCCTATGGGCCGCAGCCGGAGAGCCGATGGGCCGCAAGATTCTGCTTGTTGAAGACGATCGCGAAACCGCGGACTACCTGACCAAGGGACTTGGCCAGGAGGGCCACGGCGTCGAAGTGGCGGCCAATGGCCAGGATGGCCTGTTCCGGGCCACCGACGGCACCTTCGACCTCATCATTCTCGATCGCATGCTGCCGATCCTCGACGGCATCTCGGTGTTGAAGGCGCTTCGCGCCGCGAACATCGCCACACCCGTGCTTGTGCTGTCGGCCCTGGCTTCGGTCGGCGACCGGATCGAGGGCCTTGAGTCCGGCTCCGACGATTATCTCGTGAAGCCCTTCTCCTTCGCCGAATTGCTGGCGCGGGTGAACGCGCTGCTGCGCCGGCGCGAGTCGCGCGTCGACCCGGCTGACCATCGTATTGCCGTTGGCGATCTGGAGATCGACCCGCTGTCGCGGATCGTCCGCCGCGCCGGCAAGAAGATCGAGCTCAAGCCGCGCGAATATCTGCTGCTGGAATATTTCGCCCGTAATGAGGGGCGCGTCGTCACCCGCACGATGCTGCTCGAACAGGTGTGGGACTATCACTTCGACCCGGGCACCAATGTCATCGACGTCCATGTCAGCCGGCTGCGCCGCAAGCTCGAGGATGGCTTCGAGAAGCCGCTGCTGCATACCGTCCGCGGCGCCGGCTACATGCTCGCGGCCTAGGGTTGCCAACCACGCTCCGCCTAGCGCTGCTCGCCGGGCTCCTGGCGCTCGCGTCCAACCTGCTGGTCCTCGGCTTCATCCAGTGGCGCACCCACGACGAGGCGGTGTCCGAACAGCGCCGCCAGGTGGTCGAGCAGGGCACGGTGCTGGCCGACGTCTACCGGACCGGCGGGATGAAGGCGCTGGTCGACGGAATTGCGGACACGGCGACCTACGGCGACCCGCAAACGGCGGTCGCCTTGTTCGACCGACGCGGCGTCCAGCAGATTGGCAACCTCGCCGCAATGCCGCGCACCAGGGGGCAGATTCGCGAAGGCTACCAGGGCGCACTGATCCGCTTCGAGCAACAGACGACCCCGCGCGAAGCGGCGATCGTCGCCCATCGGCTGGCCAACGGCGACTGGCTGATCAGCGGCCGGACCGTCGGCTATGGCCTGGCGCTGCGCGAGACGCTCGAACGATCGCTGCTGATTGCCCTTCTCGTCTCCATCGTCCTCGGGCTCGGGTGCGGGGTCATCCTCGCCCAGTTCGTCGGCCGACGGGTCAGCAGGATCGTTGCCGTGACCGACCAGATCACCGCGCGTGACCTGTCGCGGCGGATTCCGCTGGCCGGCGGGGGCGATGCCTTCGACCGGCTCGGCCAGCAGATCAACGAAATGCTCGATCGGATCGGCGCCTTGATGGAAGAGTTGCGGATGGTCACCGATTCCCTCGCCCACGACCTCCGCTCGCCAGTCAGCCGGCTGCAGTCCGCCGCCCACGCCGCCGCCGAGACCAGCGACCCCGGCGAGCGTGACCAGCAGCTCGGCAACGTCGTCCGTCAGGCCGATTCACTGATGCGCATCCTGACTACGGCGTTGGAGATCAGCCGGTCCGAAGCACTGACTAGCCGCGGCCAATTCAGTCTGTTCGACGTGGGCCGGCTGTGCGCCGAGCTCAGCGAAATGTACGAGCCGGTCGCGGAGGAGGCTGGGGTGGTGCTGCGCTTCCACCCGACCGAGCGGCCAGTCGACCTGTTCGGCCATCGCCAGCTGATCGCCCAGGCGGTCAGCAACCTGGTTGAAAATGCCCTCCGCTACGGCGCGTCGGGCGAGACGATCGACGTCACGGTCGCCGAAGACGGCAAGCAGCTGTCGATCACCGTCGCCGATTCCGGCCCGGGCATTCCGGCAAATCGCCGCGCCGAGGCGCTGCGACGGTTCGGCCGGCTCGACTCCAGCCGCTCGGCGGGGGGCGCTGGTCTCGGCCTCGCGCTGGTCCGCGCGATTGCCCATCTCCACGACGGCGAACTGGTCCTGCAGGATAACCAGCCGGGCTTGGCCGCAATCCTGCGACTGCCGGAACGCACGGCACAGCCGGCCGATCTCCGCGTTTAAGTCGGCGGGCCAGGCGCGATATAGCGCGCCGGCGCGACTCACTCGTGGAGACCCAGCATGACCGACCAGCTCGAAGCCGTTGCCGATCGCCCGCGCGAGCAGCTGCAATCGGTCGATCCGGTCACCGGACAGCCGGGACGAAGCTACGATGCCCACACCCTGCCCGACGCCATCGCCGCGGCGACGCAGGCCCACGCCGCCTTTCAGGATTGGCGCCGGACGTCGTTCGCCGATCGCGCGACCATCATACACAAAGCCGCGGCGATCCTGCGCCAGCGCAAGGACCAATATGCCCGTCTCATGACCGAGGAGATGGGCAAGACGGTCACTGACGGCCGCGCGGAAATCGAGAAATGTGCTTCCCATTGCGACTGGTTTGCCGACCATGCGGAACGCTATCTGGCCGACGAGCCGGTCGACATCGGCGGCGGCGAGGCGTTCGTTACCTACAATCCGCTCGGCGTTGTCCTTGCCATCATGCCGTGGAATTTCCCGTTCTGGCAGGTGTTCCGCTTTGCCGCGCCGGCGCTGATGGCCGGCAATGCCGGCCTATTGAAGCACGCCAGCAACGTCCCCGGCTGCGCGCTGGCGATCGAGGAAGTCCTGCACGATGCCGGCGTCCCGCGCGATCTGTTCCGGTCCCTGCTTCTGCCGAGCCGCGAGGTCGAGGGGCTAATCAAGGACGATCATGTCGCGGCGGTCACCCTGACCGGCAGCGTTGGTGCGGGCAAGGCGGTCGCGACCGCGGCCGGCTCGGTGCTCAAGAAATGCGTGCTCGAGCTCGGCGGGTCCGATGCCTATGTCGTGCTCGAGGACGCCGACATCCCCGCCGCCGCCAGGATCGCGGCAACGGCGCGGATGGTGAACGGCGGCCAGAGCTGCATCGCGGGCAAGCGCTTCATCGTCGTCCGCGACGTGCTCGCCGACTTCGAAGCCGCGCTGGTCGAGGCGATGCGCGGGTACGAAATGGGCGACCCATCGGCGGACGGCACGAAGCTCGGGCCGATGCAGAGCATCAAGGCGCGCGATGACATCCATCAGCAGGTGCGCGACAGCGTCGCCAGGGGCGCGCGGCTGCTGCTCGGTGGCGAGGTGCCGAACCGGACCGGCGCCTGGTATCCGGCGACGGTCCTCGCCGACGTGCGTCCGGGCCAGCCGGCCCACGACGCGGAGGTGTTCGGGCCCGTCGCGGCGATCATTGCCGCCGACGATGAGCGCGACGCGATCCGCATCGCCAATGCCAGCGAGTTCGGGCTCGGCTCGGGCGTCCTCACCGGCGACCCCGACCGCGGCCGGCGCATTGCCGCGGAGGAGCTCGACGCCGGCATGAGTTTCGTCAACGAGAATGTCCGCTCGGACTCGCGCATGCCCTTCGGCGGGGTCAAGCATTCCGGCTACGGCCGCGAATGCTCGTCCTTCGGCATCCGCGAGTTCACCAACATCAAGAGCGTCCACGTCAAGCCGCTCGAACATGCCAGCGGCAGCGCGGTGGAATAGCTCAGCCCTCGATGATGACCTTGGTTCCGACCTGGGTCATGCCGAACAACTTCTCGGCGAACTTGAGCGGGAGGCGGACGCAGCCGTGGCTCGCCGGATAGCCGGGGTTGGGCCCGGCGTGGAAGGCGATGCCCTTGGGGTCGTACATCTGCATGAAGGGCATCGGCGCATTGTCATACTTGCGGCTGAAGCCCTTCACCTTCTTGTTCATCACCGACCAGAAGCCGAGCGGAGTCTCGCGGCCCTTCTTGCCGCTCGAGATAGTGGCGACGCCGATCAGCTGGTCGGCGCGATAGACGTAGAACAGCTGGGTCATGAGATCGATGACGACCTTGGTGTCGCCGGCCGGCGGGATATCGCTCGCCCACTTAAATTCGCCGGGCTTCATGTACAGCGGCCCGAACAAGGCGATGGCGTCCTTGTGGGCCTGGGGCGCATTGCCCTGCGTCCAGCGATACGGCAGCTCCGCCGCGGGCGGCGGTGCGGGCGGCGGCGCGTGCACGACTTTCGGCGCCGTCTGGCACCCGGCGAGAAGCGCGGCGCCGATCGCCGCGACGATGACATTCCTGATGAAGCGCATGGATTCCCCGGACCTGAGCTTGGCGCATGAACAACGAAGGAACCGGGCGGAGTCAATCCGCCGGTAAACGCGCGATTACCGGTTAACTCAGTTCCACTCCGTCGCACCCTTGGGAAATCCGTCGCGCTGGACGCGGACCACGCAGAAGCGCTGGCCGCTCGGCGCGCGCATCACCACCCAGCGCTCCATCCGCGTGTCGACCGTCGCGCCGAGCTGTTCGAGGCGCGCGACTTCGGCCGGAATATCGTCGGTTTCGATATCGAGGTGGATCCGGCTGTCATGGTCGACGCGCTGGATCTGGACGGCGATCTCGTCCTCCGGCGTTTCGAGCATGACGTAATCGCCGCGGGTTCCGGGGTGATCCGGATCGACCGGCCGGTCAAGCGCCGCCGCCCAGAAGCGCGCCGCCGCCTGGATATCGTCGACGTTGCAGTCGATCAGGATGCCGTTGATGCGCGACCGGTGCATCGCATTCACTCCCACTCGATGGTGCCCGGCGGCTTCGACGTATAATCGTAAACCACGCGGTTGATGCCCTGCACTTCATTGACGATGCGCGTCGCCACCGCGCTCAGGAACTCCGGCGCGAACGGATAGACGTCGGCGGTCATGCCATCGACGCTGGTCACCGCGCGCAGGCCGCAAACATAATCGTAGGTCCGGTAGTCGCCCATGACCCCGACCGTGCGCACCGGAAGCAAGACCGCGAACGCCTGCCAGATCGCGTCGTACAGGCCGGCATTGCGGATCTCGTCGAGATAGACGGCATCGGCCTTGCGCAGGATGTCGCAGCGATCCTTGCTGACTTCGCCGGGGATGCGGATGGCGAGGCCGGGTCCGGGGAATGGGTGGCGGCCGACGAACTGGTCGTTGAGGCCAAGCTCGCGGCCAAGCGCGCGCACCTCGTCCTTGAACAGTTCGCGCAAGGGCTCGACCAGCTTCATGTTCATCCGCTCGGG
>Ga0207648_10001231_pt1 | contig 28733 bp, 30 predicted proteins | sample KBSMisM32_FD_184310 | JGI IMG/M metagenome (GOLD analysis project Ga0207648, IMG submission 184310) | Miscanthus rhizosphere microbial communities from Kellogg Biological Station, Michigan, USA - KBS Miscanthus M3-2 (SPAdes) (version 2) | ecosystem: Host-associated > Plants > Roots >... | reverse complement strand
TGCTGGGTGATGAGCATCGTCGAAAGAATGCCGCCGTAAAGGCCGCCCGAGCCCTTGGCTATCGCATAGAGCACGCCGTAATTGCCGCCCGCGGCGGCTGCGCCGAAATAATGCCCGATGGCAATCGGGAAGAGCGAGAACAGCGAGGCCCAGAAGAAGATCGCGAGGATCGCCGCGCATACGAACAGCCATTCGCTTCGGTTCATTCCGGCGTAGATCGTGAGGAAGAGGAACAGGCCGGACACGATGTAGCTCAGGATCATCGTGTTCTCGACGCCGAGCCGTTGCGACAACGTGCCGAGGGTGAGCTTGCCGAAACCGTTGGCGAGCGCGATGCCGCCGGCGGCGGCGGTCGCCGCGGTCGCCGTGAAATGGAAGCTGTTGGAATAGGCCACCATATTGCTCATGCCGGCGAGGCCGGCGCTTGAAACCAGGATGAAGGAGACGATCAGGACCCACATCTGCCCGGTCTTGAGCGCTTCGCTGACGGTGTAGTTGTGTTCTGACGGCCGCGCGATCGCCTTGGTCTTTGGAACCCAGCCCATGGGCTTCCAGCCCGAAGGCGGATCCTTCATCAGCAATGCGGCGACGATCGACACGCCGCCGATGATGGCGGCCATGATGTAGACGACGGTAAAGAAGGTTTCGGGCGGCGCCGAAGCTGGTATCGCCCGGATCGGAAATATGAAAGGCAGCGAGCCCCAGGAGAAGGCGCCCGCGATGAGGCCGGTCATGACGCCGCGCCTGTCGGCGAACCACTTGTTCCCGGTCGTGACGGCGTTGTTGTAGATGAATCCCGTGAAAAAGCTGCCGACGCACCACAGCACCAGCACCAGCGGATACGAGGGCCCGAGCGCGATCGACAGGATGCCGACTCCGGAAAACAATCCGGCGATGGCGGTGGTCCAGCGCGGCCCGTATTTGTCGCGCAACATGCCGCCGGGGAGCATGCCGACGGATTGGAAAATGATGAACGTCGTGAACATCAACGCCACCTGCTCGGGCGACCAGCCGTAGATCGCGCCGATATGGCCGGACATGGAACTCCAGGCGTATTCGAAGGGGCTGATGATGAACATGGCAGAGAACGCCGCCGCCAGCACGACGTAGCGGCTGTATCCCAATATCTCGCGGTCGGTCTGGTCCATCGATTTCAATCCTTCGCCAGGATTTCGGCAATTTCAACGTGGCGGCCCTCGCGCGCGGACAATATCCCGGCGCGGATTACGGCCAGCGAGGTGGTGGCGTATTCGCCGCCTACCTCCGGGGCCCCGCCGCCCTGAATCGCATCGGCGAATTCCTCGAGCTCCTCGGCGATGGTGTCCTTGTCCGCGAACGGAACCTTGACCGGCTTTTTCTCGCCGCGCTTGAGCATCCGCAGGCCCTCGAACATGTCGTAATACGCCGTGGCCTCCTTACCGTAGATGTTCATCAGGTAGTACTCCGACGCGGAGGCATAGCTCGCATTGAGCGTCGATAGCGCGCCATTCTCGTGCTCCAGCACCAGGCTCGCCACGTCCGGGTTGTCACCCGGCAGCACCAGCCGCGCGAATTGACCGCTCACGGCCTTGACCGGTCCGATCAGATATTCCAGAACGTCGGTGTAATGGATGCCGATCTGGAGCATCACGCCGCCCGGCATTCCGGCGGCCTGGTAACGCCACGAACCCAGGTCGATCTTGCCGAGACGGTCGCGGCTGATGTTGGCTTCGGCGTTGACCAGCTTGCCGAAAACTCCTTCGTCGATCTGGCGCTTGATCCAGCGGAACTGGTTTTCCCGGCGGCGTTGATAGCCCAAGGCCAGCACCACGCCCGCCTTGCGACAGAGCTCGGTGATCCTGCGGCCGTCGGAAACCGTGTTGGCGATGGGTTTGTCGAGAAAGACATGCTTGCCGGCATCGGCCGCCGCGCGCGTGGTTTCAAGATGCACGCTATTGGGCGTGGTGTTGATGACGGCCTCGATGTCGCTGTCGGCGAGAATGGCCTCGTAACTCGGAACCGCGCGGCAGCCATATTTGGCGGCGAAGGCCGCGCGCTTTTCCTCGGAGCGGGAATAGCAAGCGGTGATCGTGAGCTTGCCGGAACGGTTGATCGCGTCGGCCAGCACGTCGGACCACCAGCCCATGCCAAGGGATGCGACGCGTAGCGGCTCAATCGCCATGGCTGGCGCCGATCGCCTCGACCGCCTGTTGCGCGATGCGCGCATCCGTGGCCCAGTCGCCGTCGGCGATGCCGATGCCGCCGATGTATTCGCCATCGGCGATGATCGGACAACCGCCTTCCATCGCAGTCCACCGTTCCGGGCCGGCGGCGAGCGGCGAGCCATCGCGCGCGAGATAGCTGTCGACGGTCACCATGTCGCCCGCCTTCATCATCGAGGTCTTCCAGCCGCGGCGGAATAGGCCGTTGACGGCGCCCATCGTGAACTCCCACGGCGTGGTGGCGCCGGTCGAATCCTTCACGTCGAGAAAGAAATGCACGTGCGGATTGGTCCACTCGACTTTGGTCACGGTGCCGCTGAGCGTTGTCAGCATCTTCCCGTCGTACTCGGCGACGAATGAGTGATGCGCGGCGGCGGTCGAGGCATACAGGAAGACGACCAACGCGGCGCCGAGGGCCCTTTGCATACGGTGGTTATACACCCTGATCTAGACTGCTCGCCAGATGACTGGTGCTCGACGTCTGTGGGTTGCCGCGGCCTTCATCGCAATTGCTGCGGTCCTGGGCGGGATTACCGTGTTCCGGCGCACCGCCTCGCTACCGGCGGATGTGTCGCGTTCGCGCGCGGCGACAACTCGGAGCGTGCTGTTCGCGGAAATCCAGCCCGTGCGCATCACCGATTGCGATCTGCAGCGCTTCGGTGAGCCGCACGACGGCGGCTACCCGCTTTGCGCCAATCTGCTCGGGCGTGTCAAGGCCGGCTATTCGTACGGAATTTCAGGGTACGACGGGTGGGGCTGCGATGTGTCGCGCCGGCTTCGGATTCGAGTCCATGAGTACGATTGTTTTGATCTTCGGGAACCGTCATGCCCTGGCGCCCAGACGGTGTTTCACGGCGAGTGCATCGGCACCGCTCGCGCTACGCAGGACGGCCGTCCGTTTGACACGCTTTCGAGCCAGTTCGCGCGCAACGGCGACGCCGCAACGCCGCTCGTCATGAAAATCGATGTCGAAGGCGCGGAGTGGGACGCGTTCCTGCTCGCCCCCGACAGCGCGCTCTCGCAGATCGATCAGCTCGACGTCGAATTTCATCACGTTGACGACCCGAAGTACGTCGAGACGATTCGCCGATTGAAGCAGTTCTTTCACATCGTCCACGTGCATTACAACAACTTCAGCTGCGACGGCTCGCTTGCACCATTCCCCTCGTGGGCGTTCGAAGTGCTGCTGGTCAACAAGCGGATCGCGATGAGTGACGGGTCACCCGCTCCGGTCGCCAGTGCCGTGGACGCCCCCAACAATGCGACGGCGGCCGATTGCCAGGTCGCCTCGCGCGCCACGCCGCCGATCGTCCAGTTCATTCAAGGAGTGCATGTCTCATGAAAACCACACACTTCCCGGTCGAGAAAACCGATGAAGAATGGCGCCGCCAGTTGACCCCGGAACAGTACGCCGTGCTTCGCGGCCACGGGACCGAGCGCCCCGGTTCATGCGCGTTGCTGAACGAGCATCGCTCCGGCACCTTCACGTGCGTGGCGTGCGGCCAGCGGTTGTTTGTGGCGGACCGGAAGTTCGAGAGCGGTACGGGATGGCCGAGTTTCTTCGCACCGATCGAAGGCGCGACCGGCACCACTGCCGATCGCAGCTGGGGAATGGTGCGCACCGAGGTCCACTGCAACAACTGCGGTAGTCATTTGGGTCACGTGTTCGAGGATGGTCCGCCGCCGACGGGATTGCGGTATTGCATCAATGGCGTTGCCTTGAACTTCGAGCCGGCTCAGGACCCGGCCAAGTGATAGACGAGCCAGACGGCAAACGCACACGCCAGGGCGGTCACCAGCGAGACGATCACGAAAGCCCAGACGAAATGGCGGCGCGAGGACAAACCGGGTGAACTAATATTAACCCCCGAGGTTGAGCATGCGATTGAACCGCAAGCAGTTCCTGCAGGTCACGGCCGTCTCGCTGGCCGCCGGCGTACGACTTTCCGCGCAGACCGCGCCTCCCGCCAGGACGAAAAAAGAAGTGCGCGGCAACGCCGTCAAAGGCACCACCGACGCCGTTCGCACGTTCGTTGGATCCGCGAATCTCCGTCAGATGCCCGCCAACGTCGTCACCGAAGGCAAGCGGTGTCTGATCGACAACATCGGCGTGCTGCTTGCCGGTTCGACGGCCGAAGGGAGCCGGATCCTTCGCGAGTACGCGCAGAAGTCGAACGGGACGAAGGAAGCGACGGTGCTCGGTCGCAATCCGGTCATGGTTCCCGCGGCGTACGCGGCGCTTGCCAACGCCGGCAGCGCGCACGCGCTCGATTACGACGATACGCAGCTGTCGACGACGCCCGATCGCACGTTTGGATTGCTGACGCATCCGACCACACCGGCACTGTCGGCCGCGCTTGCGGTTGCCGAGCGGACGGGCGCCTCGGGTTCGGCGTTTCTCGAGGCGTATCTGATCGGAGTCGAGGTCGAGTGCAAGATGGCCGAAGCGATCGACCCGAATCACTACGAGCGGGGGTTCCACAGCACGGGCACGTTCGGGGTGTTCGGCGCCGCGGCCGCCGCTGGCAAGTTGATGAAACTGAACCCGACGCAGCTTGCGCACATGCTCGCGATCGCGGCCAGCCTGTCGGCCGGTATTCGTGTGAACTTCGGCTCGATGAGCAAGCCGCTGAACGCCGCTCGCGCCAGCGAGAACGGCGTGTTCGCCGCCGAGCTCGCCTCGCACGGTTTCACCGGCGGGGAGAACGGCCTGGACGGACAGTGGGGATTCTTCCAGGTACTTGGCGACGGCGCCGATCTCGATCGCATCGTCGGAAAGCTCGGGCAACCGTGGTCGATTGTGAACCCGGGAGTGTCGTTCAAACCATATCCATGCGGTTCGCTCAGCCACCCGAGCATGGACGCGATGATGAAGGTCGTGAAGGACCACGACCTGAAACCGGATCAAATCAAGGCGGTGCGCCTGCGCGCCGGCAACAACATCCTCGAGCCGCTTCGCTACGGTGTGGCCCGAAACGAGCTGGAGGCGAAGTTCTCGGTCCCGTTCCTGATGTCGGCGGTCATTCTCACGCGCCGCGCCGGCATGCGCGAGTTCACGGACGAATTCGTGCAGAGTCCCGCCGCACAGACGATGATGCAACGCGTGACGGCGGTGCGAGACGCCGGCATCGAGAAACAGGGCTTTGACAAGATCCGCAGCGTCGTCGAAGTGGATCTGGTCGACGGCCGGAAGCTCGTTCAGCCCTCGGACGATCGGTACCGCGGCGGTCCTGAAAACCCGTTCTCGCGGGCGGACCTGAAAGGCAAGTTCGACGACTGCGCCGGCCTGGTGCTGCCGCCGCATCGGCTCGACGCGGCGTTCACGGCGATCGAGGCCGTGGATTCGATGGCCGACGTACGCCAACTGGTGAAAGTACTGGCGTAGTGCCTCGGCTCGTCCTGACGCTCCTGCTCGTGTTGTTCGCCGCCTCTGCTCGGGCGCAGTCGGCGTACGTCGCCGGAACCATTGGCGCCGACGTCGCGCGTGTGAGTCACACGGATGCCAACTTCTATGCGTCGTCGCCAGACGGGGGCGAAACGCTCAGCGGGTCGGTCCGCGTCGGCACCGCGATCGGCTCGAGTTGGGGTGTGGAGCTGGAATTCGTTCAATCGGGCCACAGCGATGACCAACTGACGCCGGTGGTGTCGCCGCTCGCAACGGCGACGAACACCTCCACGACGCCCGCGCCGGTCATTACGCTGCCAGGCTTTACGTTTACGTCGAACTCACCCAACGTGATTCCGGTTCGCTTCGTTCAGAGTGACATCAGGCAAAGTCACTCCGATCTGGACGCCTTGATCTGGGCCCGCCAGGCCGTTGGGGGACGCGTCGATCTCGTGTATCTCGGAGGCGTGGCGTTCTCACGCCAGCGTACCGAAATCACCCAGAATTTCCCGACGATCCTTCAGTTGTTTGCACCGCTGCCGCCGAACAGCGCGTTTCGATCGACGACGATTAGTTATGGAACGCGCCCCATTGCCGGTGTCGAGGCGCGCATCGGCTTCACTTCACATGTCCGTTTGGTTCCGGGCGTTCGATTGCAGGGGATCGCCGACGGCTGGCTCCTGCGTCCGTACGTCGGACTCGGGTGGTTCTTCTAGGCCCTGACGGTCCGACATCAGGCCCGATCCCTCCGCAATCACGTACCGTTTCACCAGTTCGAGAAGCGAGTCGAACCGGAACGGCTTGTCCAGCCATCCGTGGGGATGGAGCGGCAGCCGGTCGGGAGCGGAGACGTCGCTCGCGGTAATGACAATGGTCGGAACCGACGCCAGCTGCGAGTCGAGGAGCTGTTGAAGACGGAAATCCATCCCCGCCATCGACTCGCCCAGCATCAAATCGAGGATCACGAGCGCGAACGCCTGCGGTTGCGTCGTGAGTTCACGCATGCCGCGCTCGCCGTCCGCGAACTCCGTCACCATGTAGCCGTGCAGCTCCAGGAGTTGTGCGAGACCTTCACGCACTTCCGTGCAATCCTCAATGAGCAGAATCTCGCCTCGCCGTGGAGCCCCCGATGATGGAGGAGGCACATCGTCGGAGTATGACGGGATCTCGCCGAGGTTCGCCAGCTCTGAAGACTGGGCCATAGGGGTGGACGCGTCGCGCGTGTCCACAAAGCGTGCCACCGCGAGCGCGCGTGAATTCGAGGCGCTGTGATCGACGTACAGCGAAATTTTTTTACGCGCGGGAAAAAACTACAGCCTGTCCGCCGGCCGGAAGGCCGCCCTCGTTGTCGCAGGTTCGATGACGGCGAAAGCGGCAGCGACGCCCACCGCGACGGCGATTTCGACGACGGCGAGGGCCGCGCGAGCATCGCCAACCAGCACGCCGGCAACGACGAGCCCGGATGCGAAGATTACGTCCGAAACGAGCATCCATCCGGTCGCTCGACCCCGTGCCCACTCAAGCTCGGCAGGGTAGGACCGGGACGTGAACCACAGGTGCAGACGCAGCGTGACGGCGACGATTGCCGCGGCGAGAACCATGACAAACAGCGCATTCCCCGTCTGACCGCCGATCACATTGCGCGCGAGCCATGTCGGCCAGACCATGACCGCGTACACGATCGACACAGCGGCCTGATGAAACTGCCACCACCACAGAGCGCGCGAGGCGCCCGGCAGCGGCCGCATCACGGGATCGGCAACGGCGGTTGGATTCGACAGTTCGCGCTCGAGCGCGGCGAGCAGTTCGCGCGCTGAACGATATCGCGCGTTCGGATCTGTCTGGATACATTGCCAGGCGATTTCAGCTGCCGAAACGGGCATCGACGGCCGTCCGGGTGCCAGCGGATGCTGGCCGGTCAGCATCTCGGTGAGGATCACACCAACCGCGTAGATGTCGACCCGAGCGTCGATGGTGCTGCCAATCAGCTGTTCGGGCGCCATGTACGCGGGGGTGCCGATGAGGTCGCCTTCTCTCGTCAGCCGCGTGTTGATGTTGTCGATGTGCGCGATGCCGAAGTCGACAACCTTCACGGCCCCCGTCGTGGTAATGAGCACGTTCTCCGGTTTGAGGTCGCGGTGGATCACGCCAGCATCGTGTGCGGCACACAGGGCGCTGACAATATCGACCGCGATGGCGACGGCGCGTCGCCGTTCGAGCGGTCCGCTCTCGATGTCGTTCCGCAGCGAATGCCCTTCGATGTATTCCGAGGCGATGAAGAGGCGGCCGTCGATTTCCTCCAGTGCATATACCGTCGCAACGGTTGGATGGGAGATGTTGGCAGCCGCCCGTGCCTCGCGCCGCAGCCGCTCTCGCAGTGCCGCGTTGGAATCGTGGAGCCGCGACAACGCCTTGAGCGCCACTCGCCGGCCGAGACGCAGATCGCGTGCAAGATACACGACGCCCATGCCGCCTCGCCCGATCTCCTGCTCGATCTCGTAGGAACCGATCCGCGTGCCACGGCGAAGCTCGTCGACGGTCGCCACGTCGGCTGGGTCGACGACCGCCGGTTCTTCGAGAAAATTTCCAGCCGTGTCGTGTGCCAGCAGGAGTGCTCCTGCCTCGCGGGCGAGTATGTCGTCGCCTTGTGCATGGAGCGTGACCCACTCGTGGCGCCTCTCGGCGGGCTGATCGAGTGCGCCGTTAAAGAGAACCTTGAGGCGCTCCCATTGTTCGCGTGTCACAGGTGTGCATCGGCGCCGTCATCCGGCGCAGCGTCAACCGCGCGTTTCAACCATGCGCGCGCCATGGCCCACTGGCGTTTCACCGTGGCGGGGGATACTCCAACAGTGTCCGCGGTTTCCTCGACGGTGAGACCGCCGAAATATCGGAGCTCGACGATGCGCGCCTGTTCGGGATCGAGGGTGGCGAGCCGGGTCAGCGCCTCGTCGAGGGCGAGCACGTCCACGCCGGGTGGCTCGGCTGACACGAGACGCTCGTCGAGCGTCACCCGCTCTGGAGCGCCCCCGCGTTTCGCGGCCTTCCGCGCGCGCGCCCGCTGCACGAGGATCTGCCGCATCGACAAGGCCGCGATGGCGACAAAGTGCTGACGGTTCGCGAACGATCGCGGCCGTTCGGACGCCAACCGCACGAACGCTTCGTTGACGAGCGCCGTCGCCTGCAGCGTCTGCCCCGGCCGCTCGCGCCTGATGTAGCCCGCCGCGATCCGCCGGAGCTCGTCGTACACGAGCGGCATCAGCGAATTGGGGTCGGGATTCCCCATTTACTCAGCGGCGTTCGATGGTGACGTTCTGAATGACGATGTCTTTGGTCGGGCGATCGCGGTCGCCGGTCGGCGTGCTGCCGATCTTTCTGACGATGTCCATGCCGTCGGTGACTTCTCCGAATACGGAATGGCGATCGTCGAGATGCGGCGTTGGTCCGAGCGTGATGAAGAACTGACCGCCGTTGGTATTCGGCCCGCGGTTCGCCATCGAAAGGATGCCCGCCTTGTTGTGCCGCAGCTGTGGGTGAAACTCGTCGGCGAAGTTATAGCCTGGGCCGCCGATACCCTGGCCGAGCGGATCGCCGCCCTGAATCATGAACTTGTCGATGACGCGGTGAAAAATCGTGCCGTTATAGTAGGGTCTGCGCACTTTCCGATTGATGCGGGGATCGCTCCATTCTCTGGTGCCCTCCGCCAGCCCGACAAAATTCTCGACTGTTCTCGGCGCCTGCTCATCGAACAGCCTCACGGTGAAATTCCCTTCTGTGGTCACAAAGTGCGCGTAGGTTTCAGACATGTGAGCCACAGAGGATACCACTGCCGCGCGGTACAATTCGGTCCATGACCGGCGGCATTCGAACCGCGGAAGACGACTTGCTCGATGCGGTCGCAAGTGGAACCGCTGACGATCCGTTCGCGATCCTTGGGCCGCATGCAGCCTCACACAATGGCCGACCAGCCATCGTCATCAGGACCATGCAGCCGTCGGCCAGCTCCGTCGAGCTCGTCATCGGCGATCGCGCCATGCCGATGGAGCGGCGGCATCGCGACGGCTTGTTCGAGGCGTTCGTCGATGCGGACGGACGGTCTCCTCGCGATCTGTTCTACCGCCTCCGCGTGCGCGAAGGCGGCACGACGTACGAGTTGATCGATCCGTACCGGTTTGGTCAGGTTCTCGGGGACTTCGACCTGCATCTGTTTTCGGAAGGGACGCACCACCGCGCCTGGGAGAAACTCGGGAGCCGGCGATTGACGGTCGACGGCCTCACCGGCGTTCACTTCGCGGTCTGGGCACCGAACGCGCAGCGCGTCAGCGTTATCGGTGATTTCAACCGATGGGACGGCCGCGTGAGCCCGATGCGCAAGCTGGTGCCGTCGGGCGTGTGGGAGATCTTCATCCCCGAGCTCCCCGAGCGAAGCTGCTACAAGTTCGAAATTCGGTCGACCGGTGGACATCTGCTTCACAAGACCGATCCCTATGGTCGCTACTTCGAGATCCCGCCGAACACGGCCTCGCTGGTGTTCGAGGAGCGATATCAGTGGCGAGACCACGAATGGATGCGCGACCGCCCGTCGTTTGACGCCTGGCGCGAGCGCCCGATGTCGATCTACGAGGTGCACCTGGCCTCGTGGCGCCGGGTTCCCGAAGAGGGGAACCGCGCGTTGACGTATCGCGAACTGGCCGACACGCTTGTCCCCTACATCCGCGAGATGGGCTATACGCATATCGAGCTGATGCCGGTCATGGAGCATCCGTTTGCCGGCTCGTGGGGGTACCAGGTCATCGGCTTTTTTGCGCCAACCAGCCGGTTCGGCACCCCGGACGATTTCCGCTATTTCGTCGATGAGTGTCATCGTCACGGGCTTGGCGTGATTCTGGACTGGGTCCCTGGCCACTTCCCCAAAGATCGCCACGGCCTCGCGGAGTTCGACGGCACCGCGCTCTATGAACATGCCGATCCGCGCAAGGGAGAACATCAGGACTGGGGCACGCTGATCTTCAACTATGGCCGGAACGAGGTGCGGACCTTTCTCCTCAGCAACGCGCTGTTCTGGCTCGAGGAGTTTCACGTCGACGGTCTGCGCGTGGATGCGGTGGCGTCGATGCTCTATCTGGATTACTCGCGCAGCGCCGACCAGTGGATTCCGAACCAGTTCGGTGGGCGTGAGAACCTCGAAGCCGTCGAATTTCTCAAGCAGCTCAACATCCTGACTCACGGACGCGTGCAGGGCACGATCACCGTCGCCGAGGAGTCAACGGCCTGGCCGGCGGTGAGCCGGCCCGTCTACGTGGGAGGACTGGGCTTCAGCTACAAGTGGAACATGGGGTGGATGCACGACATGCTGCAGTACATGAAGGAGGATCCCGTGCATCGCCGCTGGCACCACAACCAGGTCACGTTTTCGATGCTCTATGCGTTCACGGAGAATTTCGTGCTGCCGTTCTCGCACGACGAGGTGGTCCACGGCAAGCGCGCGATGCTCGACAAGATGCCCGGCGATTTGTGGCAGAAGCACGCGAACCTGCGCGCGCTGTACGGCTATATGTTCACGCACCCGGGCAAGAAGCTCATGTTCATGGGCGCCGAAATCGGCCAGTGGTCCGAGTGGAACTACGACTCGAGTCTGGAATGGCATCTGCTGCAGTACGCCGAGCATCAGGGACTGCGGCAGTGGGTGCAGGACCTCAATCACACGTATCAACACGAACCGTCGCTTCACGAGGTCGATTTCGAATACGCCGGTTTTCAGTGGATCGACTGCTGCGACAACGAGAACAGCGTGATGTCGTTCCTGCGGCGCGCCAAGAATCCCGACGACTACACCGTCATCGTCACCAACTTCACGCCCGTGCCGCGCGTCGATTACCGCGTCGGTGTCCCCGATGGTGGTTGGTATCGTGAGCTGCTCAACAGTGACAGTGCGCGATACAACGGCAGCAACATGGGCAACGGCGGCGGCGCGAACGCGGAGCAGCGGCCGATGCACGGCTTCGAATATTCGATGTCCATTACGGTGCCGCCGCTCGGGTTTGTGCTGTTCAAACGTTAAGCGTTCTCCGGGGCTTGCATCCAACAGTAATACTGTGCTAGATCAGTAGCACAGTTGGAGACGAGCTTTCTCCGCCCCAACCCCTCGTCCGGCGTGCCGATCTACCTGCAATTGATCGAGCAGGTGAAGCACGCCATCGAAACGGGCGCCCTCCGCGCGGGCGAGCAACTGCCTGGGATCCGGCCGCTCGCCGAGCGGCTCGTCATCAACCCCAACACCGTGGCCAAGGCGTACCGGGAACTCGAGCACGACGGCGTCATCGAGCTGCGCCATGGGGCCGGCGCGTTTGTCAGCGCGGACGCCAGGCCCAGGCAGATGAAGGAGAACGTCCGCGCCGGGCAGGCGATCGTGGCGGCAGCGATCGGTCGGTTGCGGGCGCGGGGCCTCGGCGAAGAGGAGATTCGACGCTTATTCGAGGCGCAGCTCGCGGGGCTTCCGCGAAAGGGAGAGCGCAGTGCCTGACGCCATCATCGCCACAACCAATCTTCGAAAGACGTACGGCCATGTCGAGGCGCTGCGCGGTCTCTCGCTGCAGGTCCAACCAGGCTCGCTCTGCGGATTCCTCGGGCGCAACGGCGCCGGTAAGACGACCACCCTCAAGATCCTGCTGGGAATGATACGTCCCACGAGCGGAGAGGCGCGAGTGTTGGGCCGACGCGTCTCCGACTCGGTCGCGAGTGTCGAAATCCGGCGCGACGTCGCGTTTGTCGGCGAAGACAAGCCTCTTTTCGACTACATGACCGTCCAGGACGTTGTTCGCTTCACCGCGGGGTTCTACCCGCGTTGGCGCCAGGATCTCGAGCAGCGCTACCTGACCACGTTCGGTCTCTCTCCGCGCACGAAGGTCAAGACACTTTCTCGCGGGATGCGCGCCGGGCTGGCGCTGCTGCTCGCGCTGTGCCGCGATGCACGGCTGCTCATCCTGGACGAGCCGACTTCGGGCCTGGACCCGGACATGACTGAACAGGTGCTGCAGGCGCTGGTCCGTCACGTGGCGTCCGAAGAGATGACGGTGTTCTTCTCGTCGCACCACATCGCCGAGGTCGAGCAGATCGCCGATCGCGTGGTCATCATCGATCGCGGCCGCACCATTGTCGCGGCTGCGCTCGATGATCTGCGCGCGCAGTATCGCCGCATCCACTTCGTGTTCGACGACGACGCTCCGGCTCCGGTGTTCCGCGCAAAAGGCGTGGAGCGCATGTATCGCGACGGCCGCGTGTTGACAGTGCTCGCCAGCGCGGGCGCGGAGGGCATCGTCGAAGAGGGGCGGACACTCCGGCCTGTTTCGGTTGACGTGGTCCCGGTCTCGCTCAAGGAGATCTTTCTCGAATCATCGGGTGTGGAGGGCTGACATGCTCTGGTACAAGGCCTGGCTCGAAACGCGCTGGCGATTTCTCATTGGCCTGGCAGTGCTGATGGGTTTCGCCTGCGGCGCCGTCTTCGACTATCCCGTGTTCGTGCGGCTCAACGCCTCAGTGTCCGCGATCGATGCGTCTGGGCATTTCGGTCGTCTGATCAGGGAGGCCGTCGAAACCCAGCGTACCTACCGCGGCTTCATCTGGTTCCAGTGGTACCGCCAGAACCTCGTGCAGATGTGGACGATTCTGGCGGTGCTGCTGGGATCCGGCGGGCTGATGGCGGCCTCTTCTGGCGGCGCGTTGTTCGCGCTGTCAATGCCGGTGTCGAGAGCCAGGCTTGCTGGCATACGAGCGGCCACGGCGTTGCTGGAGCTGCTCGTGCTCGCGTTGATTCCGTCGCTGCTGATCCCGCTGCTGTCACCTGCCGTGGGCGAGCACTACGGGCTCGGTGACACGGCGGTCCATAGTGTGTCGCTGTTTCTCGCCGGCAGTCTGTTCTTCAGCCTCGCGTTTCTGCTGTCGGCGGTATTCGACGACTTCTGGCGGCCGATGCTGATCGCGTGCGCAGTAGCGCTGTCGCAGACGCTTATCGGTGCACTCGCGGGCTTACCCTTCTCCGAGATGCTCCGCGTGATGAGCGCCGAATCGTACTTTCGCACCGGGCAGGTTGCGTGGGTGGGACTTGGATTGGCCGTGACCACCGGTCTCCTCATGTTGTATGCGGCGGTTGCGATCATCGAGCGGCGCGATTTCTGAGACCGGCCATATCGGTGTCCGAATCTCACCGGTTCGTGGTCAGGAGGTTGGGATTTCCTCCAGCGAAGGGATGCTGCTCATCGCTCCGATGCGCGTGCAGCTGAGCGCGGCAGCCGCATTCGCGAACCGCACAATTTCCCGCGGTGGCTCGCCGCGAAGAAGGGCGTAAATAAACGCCCCGCGGAAGATGTCGCCGGCGCCGGTCGTGTCCACGGTCTGCACGCTGATGCCAGGCTCATGAATGACGTCGTGGCCTGCAAGCAGCAGCGCACCCCGAGCGCCGAGTGTGACGCAGAGCATGGAGTGGTGCGGCCGGCGCAGCCGTTCCAGCGCGCGTGGCAGATTGGTTTCGCCGGTCAGTTCCGCCGGAACATGTTCCGCGAAAATCGGAATCGTGACGGCGTCGATGAGCGCCCTGACATCATCCGTTGTCCGTTCAATGTCGCTCGTGACCGGCTTTCCAGCGGCGACGGCCACATTCGCCGACTGGATGCTCGCCGCAAGGTCCACATCGTCAACGTGCAGCAACCGGGCAGCGGTAACGGCGGTGCGTTCCACGTCGGCCGACGAGAGGCCTATCGCAGGATCGCGATGCCAGAGCACCACGCGTTCGCCGGATCGATCGTCGAGCAGGATGACGGCGAATGGATTGGCGGCGTTTCTGCCGACTGCGCTGGTGGTGTCGATCCCGCGGCGATGCAACTCTTCGCGCATATGTTCGCCGTTGCGGTCCGAGCCGATGGTGCCGATGTAGGACGTGCGCAATCCCATCGCCGCACACGTCGCGAGCGCCGTCGTCACCTGACCGCCGCAGGAGGTCAGGTGTTCGCTGATCCGCAGCTTCGCAAAGGAGCTGTCGGGCGAGGGAAACGACGGAAGGCGATAGACGAAGTCGACCGAATTCGCGCCGACACCGACGACGTCTAATCCCGCGCCCGCTGCCATCCCTTGTAGGTGCCGAGCACCCGCGTCCACTTCGCGAATTCGGCGAGGTGCATCAGCGCGCGCGAGCACGCCATGTCGTCGCGGCGCGCGTCGACTTCGACGTAAAAGAGGTACTCCCACGGCCGGCCGCGTATGGGCCGGCTTTCGAGCTTGGTCAGATTGATATCGCGCAGCGCGAACACGCTGAGCGCCTTGAAGAGCGCCCCGGGTGTGCTGGGCAGCGCGAACACGATGGTCGTCTTGTCCGCGTCAGGGCCGGCAACACCACCGACGATGGCGAAGCGGGTGATGTTGTATTCGTAATCCTGCACCGCTTCCTGCAGCACTTCGAGCCCGAAGACCTCCGCCGCGCGCCGCGATGCGAGTGCGGCAGCATTGTTCATCTTCTGTTCGGCCACCAGCTTCGCGCCGCCAGCCGTGTCGTAGACCGCTTCGACGGTGACGCCAAGATCCTTCAGGTATCGCTCGCACTGCGCGAGCGCCTGCGGATGCGAGTACACGACCTTCACGTCCGAAATGCTCGTGCCCGGTAGTGCCTGGAGACAGTGGACGACGTCGAGCTCCACCTCGCCAGTAATCATGATTTCGTGTTCGAGCAGCAGGTCGTAGTTGCGGTGGATGGTTCCGCCGATCGAGTTCTCGAGCGGGACCACGCCGTGCGTCGCGCGCTTTTTGACGACGGCCTCGAACACGTCGTCGAAGGTTTTGCACGGCATCGTTTCCACGTGCTGTCCGCCGTAGACCAGCGCCGCGGCTTCGCTGTACGCGCCCGGCTCCCCCTGATACGCAAGTCTCAACGGTGTGGTCTCCTCTGTGCCTGGACCGCCGCGGCTGCCGCGCGGATGGCGCCGCCGGCGAGCATCGCACCTGTGGATACCGTCAACAGCACCGCGAGCGCCCACACGGGTGTCCGCGGCATGTATCCCGCGGCGTTTCCACCGGCAATCGCAAGGATGCGGAAGATGACGGCGATCAACGTATATCTCATCTCATCGCCTTCCGCGAGTTTCGCGCAGAGATACCCGCCGAGCAGCGCCAGAAATGAGGTGACCACGAGCCGGATGCCGAGAACCGGCAGCGTATTGAGAACGGTCGCATAGTCGTCCATTGACTGGAGCGGCCGGCCCCCTAGGGCGTTGGCGAGGATCAGCTCGAGAAACTGTACGAACCCGACCGACACCGCAAGGCCGACCAGAACCCCGACCAGCCCGCGCAGTACCGTCACAATTTGATGACCAGCGATCCGATGAAATAGCCGGCCGCCGCCACGCCGAAGCCGACGAGAAACATGTCGCGTCCGCTCGCCCACACGCTGCGACCCGTGAAAATGCTGCGGGCTGCGCCGACCGCAAAATGGGCGAGCATGCTGATGGTCAACGACATCCAGATCGCCGTGCCCAATGGCAGCGTCAGAAACGGGATCAACGGGATCACCGCGCCGAAGGCCGTGGCGGTTCCCGTCACGAGGCCGTCGGCCAGCGGAGTCACCGACGCGGGCTGAATCCGCAGCTCCTCCTGTACTTTCGTCTCCAGCGCCCGTTTAGGGTCGCGCATCATTGCTTCCGCCGACTCGCGCGCGTTTTCCGGCGTCAACCCTTTGGCTTCGAGAATCAGCGCGAGCTCTTTTTCCTCCAGGTCGGGCATCAATCGCAACTCGTCACGTTCAATCCCCACCTGCCGCGCCGCTACTTCGGCCTCGCTCTTCGCCGCGAGATATCCGCTCGAGCCCATCGACAGTGCATCGGCAAGCGCGCCGGCGATGCCGGTGACCACGACGAGGTGCGGTTCGACGCTGGCGCCGATCACACCGGCGACAAGGCCGAAGTTCGCGGTCAGACCATCGTTGAAGCCGTACACGACGCTGCGGAGATAGCCACCCGCAGCGAGCCCGTGCCACGGTTCGCCCTCGCGGCCGATCGACGACGACAGGTGCTGCGCATGCTCGGCGGATTCGGTGGCGATGGCGACGGCCGTATCGTGCGTCGTCTTGTCCGCGGCCTTTCCGGCGAGCCGCAGGTACGAGCCGACCTCGCGTGACTCTTCCGCGATGATGAGTGGCAGCACGGCGCCGGAGCCGAGGATGCGCGCGACGGCGGCAAGCATGCGCGATCGAATCGAGGGTGTATGCGGAGGCACTTCGCCGCCATGCTCGTGAAACAGCGACCGCCACCGCTCGACGTGGGCATCTTCGACCCTGGCGAGATTCTCGAAGATGGTGCGACGCTGCGCGTTCCGCTCGACGCGCGCGAGCGCGCGGTACAGCCAGGCGGCATCCATCTCGTCGGTGTAGTAGTCGTTCCACGTGGGTTCAACAGGCACAGCTCGATGCTATCGCGGGTCAGCCTCGTTCTTGCGACGAAGCGCGGCAATTAATGGGGACGCGCACACCGCGTCATCAGAAGAGGCGGGCCCCGTGAACCACTGACACGAGGATCGACACGACCGACAGCACGAGGCAGAAGACGGCAAGGATCACGTGATCGCCGCGTTCGGGCTTCAGCGGATCGAGCAGGCGCGCGGCCAGGTAGCCGCCGCCGAAGCCGCCCGCGTGCGCGTAGTTGTCGATCCCGCGGAACAGGAATCCGTAAAACACGAGCATGACGACCATGCGCGTGGCCTCCGTTCTGACGAGGGTGCTGCCCGTGCGCCGACCGTAGTACACCAGAGCACCTATCAAACCGGAGATTGATGCTGATGCGCCGACGGTCACCAGGCTTCCACCGAGATGGATCAGTCCGAAGTCGATGGTCGGAAGAAATTGATAAGCGAACGAACTCAATGTAAAGCCCGCGATCGCGCCGGCGGTGTAAATGAGGATGGTCCGTGCGGGCCCATAAAAATCGGCGGTTGGCGGTCCGAGCTGCCGGACGGCGAACATGTTGAACATGATGTGCAGCAAGCCCGCGTGGAGCCATGCCGCGCTGAGGACGGTCCACCATCGTCCGAGGGCGAACACGGGCCCACCGCCGCTCGCCCCGAACAGAATCAGCACCGGGAAGCTCGGTCCGAGGAACGAGAACATGCCGCCCTGTGTGATGGCACCGCGCGACGCGATGAGGGTGAGCACGTACACAATGCCGCACGTGCCGATGACGAACGGAACGAAGCCCAGGTCGGCGCCGAGCGACCGCAGGAGCGGCGCGTACCCCCACATGCCGGGATTACGCCGCCCGCAGTTGTAGCATCGGTCATCGTTGACGCCGACGAGCACGCCGCACGAGCTGCAGATGACGGAACCAGTCCGCTGACGACGAAGCATCCGGTCGATAATACTTGGGATTGATGAAACTCATCGTAGGCATCACGGGTGCGACCGGCGTGATGTACGGCGTGCGACTGCTTCAGCGCCTGCGCGAAGCGGGGGTCGAAACGCATCTGGTCATCAGCAAGTGGGGGGCGCGGACGCTGCTGCACGAAACCCCGTTCTCACGCGAACAGGTCGAGGCGCTGGCCACCGAAGTGTATGCGCCGACCGATATGGGGGCCGCCATCGCGAGCGGGTCGTTTCAGGCAGTGGGAATGATTATCGCTCCCTGCAGCGTCAAGACGCTCGGCGCGATCGCGCACGGGTACGGCGACAGCCTGGTGCATCGGGCGGCCGACGTCACGCTGAAAGAGCGACGCCGTCTTCTGCTCTCGGTCCGCGAGGCGCCGCTGAGCGAGATTCACCTGGAGAACATGCTGAAGCTCGCGCGCATGGGAGCCGTGATTCTGCCGCCCGTCCCCGCCTTCTACATGAACCCACGGACCCTCGACGAAGTGATCGATCACACGGTGCTTCGAATGCTCGATCAGTTCCACATCGAAGTTCCCGGCGCGCCGCGCTGGACGGGTGAGATGGGGGTCGGAAGATCCGGCTAGGAAAGCTGGCGCACCTGCTCGTGCGCCGCGGCGACCGAGCGCTCGGCATCATCGACAGCCTGTGCCGCTTCCTCGGCGCGGCTTGCCACCTGACGCGCCGCTTGACGTGCGCCTTCAGCTGCGGCTGACAGCTTTTCCAGACGCGCCTCGAGCGTCGCCTTGTTCTTCTCGGCCGCCTTCGCGCGCGCCGCGGCCTCCTTCATCTCCGCTCGCGCCCGTTCTGCGGCACGCCGCGCCTCCACGAGCGCACGCTCGGCTTCTCGCAGCGCCTTCCGAGCCTCGTTCTGTCGCTCGCGCCGTTCCTGTTCAGCACGCTGCGAGTCCTCGCGATCGTCACCAGCTTTGCGCGTCGCCCGCTGCGGCTTCGGTTGGTTGAACGGGATCACACGAGGCGCCGCCTGTCCTTTAGCAGCGCCGGAACGATGGTGGGTTCCTGCCGGGACAAGCGCCGCGAGCGCCTCAAACCCGGGAGGATCGATATCGCCAGTCAGTCGGCCCGCAGGCGGGGCACCAGGATGATTGCCGTAGGTAGCGAGCGCCTCGAGCGTCGTCATGATGCGCCGCATCATTTCGGGCGACGACGGGTGCCCCGCTTCGCGCAGAATCTCGGCCGCGAGCTTCGTCAGCTCGCCAAGTGCTTCGCGCCGTGCGTCGAGCGGCCCGCGCAAGTCCGCGGACTGACCGGCAAGCTGCGCAGCCTGTGCGTTCCGGAACCGCTCGCCCGCCGCAAACAGTCGATCGAATGCACCGCGGTGCTTCCAGTACAGCTGATTGACAACCCATGCGGAAACCGGTGGTTTCGCGAGCGCCTTGATCCGGTCGCTTTCTTCGGAATCGCCGTCCTTTTTCAGCTTCGCGGCGAGCGCGTTTCGCGCAGCGGTGAACTCCGAAAGAGGGAGGCGGAACAGTTCGTCCCCCGCCGTCGTCTCCCGTACAGCAGGCATTGACCTAGTCTGTCATAGGGCTTGCGTAGTCTGGTCTCAATAGAGGAGACGGATCATGCAGCTGGCACTCTACGAGGCGGCAAGGGCTGGAGAGGCGGGACGGGCTGGAAGGATAGGAAGGACGCTGTGCGCTGCGTGCCGGGCGCGGGAAGCACGGTACGGCTTCAGGGACGAGCATGATGACGACCCGGCAGTAGAGCGCCCTCGGACGCTGTGTTTCGACTGCTTCCGGATGGAAATGGACAGGCGCCGCGTTGTCGCCGCACAGCTCGCGCGCGGCTGGAACGCGACGCAAACGGAATTGCCGCTGGCCACTAAGCTCGAGACGCTCGCCCGCCGTCGCGGCCGCGCACAGATCGCCGCTCGACGCGCGTTGGGGGTTCGGTAAATTCCAAATCCAGATCGTGTTCTCCGTCCCTCCGTGGTTCGGTTGGTTGGTCGTTTAGGGTTTGGGTTTTGGGATTTGGGCTTTGGGATTTTCTCGAAAAGTCTCCGCCGACCCCTGCGCGACGAAGTCGATCTCGCGCTCGCCCGCATGCCCGGTCACCGTGTATTGCCCTCGCATCTGAAGGAAGTTCAATCCGCTCGATAACGTCCCCGGGCTCATCCGCGTCATCACCACCGACCCGACGTCGAACTGCATGCGCACGTCGAGCAGACGACTGCGCGCCGTCACCGTGATCGTGCGCGGCTGGCCGTTCGGATGGTTCATTTCGTCAATCGTGACGTTTGTGGCGTATCCGAGCGGGCCGTCAGGTCCGAGCGCGCCAACGAACCCGGGGATTCGATCTGGGTCTGCGGCATCAGGCGGTGGGAATACGCGGCCATAAATAAGCGACAGGTCACCCTGCTGCGCCTGTCCCCATTGCCACGACACGCCGCGCCAGAATCCCCAGTTGTGGTCGTGGTACCCCGCACCGCCGGCGAGCGAAACGCCCTCGCCGGCGACGTCGAGCATCCCGTCAAGCTTTCCGGACATGACGGGTACAACGTAGCCCGTTCGCCAACCGTGAGCGCCACCGATCTCAATTGGAGGAACGAGACGCCCAGGTGATGCTTCGATGCTGATCCGCCCGTGCGCGGAACGACCGCCTTCGCCACGAAGATCGAGATCGATGACGTAGCGCAATCCCTCCAAGCGAACCTGGTTGCCGCCAATCGTCAATTCCGGCGCCCGCATCGTATCGGCCTCGGTCAGCTGTGCGGATGCGCTGAAGTTCTCGACACGCCCGCCGCGATCGAGCTGCAGCCGGACGCCTGCCTGCCGCCCACCACCCGGCTGCCGCGGTCCCGCCATGAACGTGAGATAGAACCTCGCGTCGCGCGCGCGTCCGTTGAAGTAGAGCCACTCGGCCCACGAGCCCTCCCACATTGGCGCGTTCGGGATCTCGTGAAACCGGTCGATCTGACGCAGCACGTCCTCGGGGCGCGTCTGTGTCCACGCGATATCTTCCGGCCCGTCCTGCCATTCGGGACTCGAGGCCACCTCTGGATCGCCCATTGCCTTCTCGATGCTGGGAATACCACCGTGAGCATCCACGCGGAGGGCACCGTCATCGCGAATCAGGTACAACCCCGTTGAGTGCGACGGACCTGCCGCCCGGATTCGCGTGCGCAACGGATCGGACTGAAGCGCCCCGGACATCACCAGTCGAGCGGGCACCGACGGCTCGAGCTGGATGACGACGTCGCCACCGCCGACCAGCTCGGGAGACCTTGCCTGCGAGAGCACGATTTCGGCAACGCCCAGCAGAATCGCCATCACCGCGACACCCACTCCGAAACCCGCGGCGAGGACCGCCGAGCGGACCGGGTGTGCCGTCAACGATCGGAGTGCGAGCCTGCCAATCATGCGGATGTCAACTCGCTTTCAATCCGTCCGTCGCGCATGCTCAGGATTCTGGTGGACCGCTCGGCGAGCGCCGGATCGTGCGTCACGATGACCAGCGCCGTGCCGTCCGCGTTGACGCGGTCGAGGAGGGAAGCAATCTGTTCACCGGTTGCGCGATCCAGCTCACCGGTCGGTTCATCGGCCAGCAGCAGTCCCGGGTTGTTCGCCAGCGCGCGGGCGATGGCGACACGCTGCATTTCGCCACCCGAGAGCTCCGACGGCCGGTGAGCCGCGCGGGCAGCGAGCCCTACGTACTCCAGCAGCTCCTGCGTACGCTGCCGCCGCTCCGCCTTCGGAACGTTCGCCTCGGACTGTGGCAGCTCGACGTTTTCCGCAGCCGTGAGCATCGGCAGCAGAAAGAAACGTTGAAACACAAAGCCGATCTGACGGAGCCGCAGCAAGCTCCGCTGCCGATCCGACAGCTTTGTCACATCATCGCCGCGAAACAGCAGCGTGCCCGCGGTCGGCGGCTCGACACACCCGAGCATGTGCAGCAGTGTCGATTTTCCGCAGCCGGAAGGCCCGCGAATGGCGATGTGATCTCCAGGCCGAATCTCGAGGCTGACGTCGGCAACCGCTGTTACAGGACCAGCAGACATCGGAAAGACCCGACTGATGTTGCGCGCCTCGATCACGTGCCCGTTCGTGGTGCTCACCCGACCACCTCGTCACGCAGCGTTGCCGCGATTGGGAGCCTCGTGACGATGCGAATCGGATAGAGCGCCGCCACGATTGCCGTTGCCGAAAGCAGCAGGAGATGAATCTGGAGAGTGCTCGGCTCGAATACAAAGAAATGCACGTCCGCTGGAATTCCCGGGATCCGTTTCAGAATGCGATCGAGTCCGATGGCGAGCAGCGCCCCGGCCGGCAGCGACAGCAGGCCACCACCGCCGACGATCAGCACCGACTCGCAGAACACATCCGCAACGACGCGCCCTCGAGAAAAGCCAAGCGCGCGCAGGGCCGCGATTTCGCCGAGGCGCTGATTGACCGAGACCGTCAGCAGGACGGTGATCAGCAGCACCGCAAAAGACAGCGTCACCGCCGTCAAGACGGTGGAAATCTGGCGGAAGTACGTGAACCCGCCGCGCTCGAACCGGTTTACGGCTTCGGCGTTGCTCAGCACGTGGAGGTCCGGAAGGAGCCTGGCGACATCGGACACCGCGGCAGACGCTCCGGCGCCCTCCTGTGACGCGACCATGATGACGTCCGCCTCGTTCGACTCGTTTCCGCCGCACGCGGTCGCCAGCATCGGAAGCGACGTCGCGATCGTCGTTCCATTCGGGCTGTCGAACGGGAACTGCGCGATTCCCGAAACGATGAATGGCACCGGCGGCAGCGCCTGCGCCTGATCGGTGCAGGAGCCGCGCAGCATCACACGTGATCCCGGGGCGAGCTGCGTCCGTGCCGCGGTGTTTTCGTTGATCACAATCTCGGGACGCCCGGACGTGAAGTCGCGACCGCGAAGAATCGTCCACGGATGCACCGCCCCGGTCCCTGCGACCCCCTGGAATGTCGTGTAGACACCACGTGGTCCGCCGGCGAGTACCACCGCGTTCGCAAAGCGCAGTGCGATGGCGGAGCGGACGGACGGCAGGTGTGCGATCGCCTGACTGCGCTCGATCGCGTTTGGAATAAGCGGTCCTTGGCCCGGCAGCGCGTCAGTTGCCGTGACGCGGAGATCGAACCCTGTCCTCTCGAGAAGGCCGCGCATCGAAATCACGAGTCCCTGCGACAGCAAGAGCATGTCGAAGAGCAACGCGCCCACGGCCGCGACCCCGAGTACGCCAAGGGAGGCGCGCGCCGGCTGGCGAACCAGGCTCCGCCACGCAAACCCCATCGCGTTCATCGGCGGGCGAGCCGCAGGCCATTGCGACGCAGCAGTGCCCACGACGCGACCACGGTCGCCGACACACCGAGCGGAATGGCGATCGCGACACACACAGCCGCGACCTGCGGTGTAACGCGGACAAACACCAGCGCCGTGTCGTAGCGCCATTGGAAAAACTGGTTGATGATCCCTTCCGATACCAGCGAGAGCGCCAGCCCGAACATCGAACCCACGACGGCAATCAACACGCCCTCGAGGAATAGCTGCAGGAGGATTCGGCGGATCGGCAGCCCGATGAGCCGCAGCACGCCGACGGCGGCTCGCCGTTCGTCCACGAGCATGATCGTGAGCGCCAGCAGGAACACCGTGGATGCGACGATGGTGACGATGGCGATGGCGAGGTGAAAGCGCCGCAACACGATGAAGGGGCCGGTCGATTCGGCGGCTCCGCTGGCGGGCTGGGCGTCGATGCCCGGCATCCGCGCCCGGACGTCGCGTGAAAAGGCCTCCGCGTCATTCGGATCGACCAGCGCAACGTTGATCGTCTCCACGTATTCGCTGCCGCTCGGCACTGATGGTTCGCGTGTCAGGCCGAGCAGATCGGGAAGGTGCAGCTGGACCTCTCGAATGACAGCGCCCAATCTGGCCGGATCGGGTGTCGGCTCATAGACGCCGGCGACGCGGAACTGCCGAACGTTGCTGCCGTCCTCAGACGCGCTGAGGCGGATGACGTCGCCGACCGAGAGGTGTTCGCCTTCGGAAAGTTGACGCGAGATCAGGACCGACGGCAATGTGTCGGCGGCGTGGAGCGTCGCTGACGCAATGAGTGCGGCGCCGATCAGGGCAAGAAGGCAACGAACCCACACCTTACCCACGGCTCATCTTTTCGATGCGGGTCCACTCGCTGTCGGTGACCGGCATCACCGAGAGGCGCGACATCCGTACGAGCGGAAAATCCGCAAACGCGCGGTCCGCCTTGATTTCCGCCAGCGTGACGGGACGCGTGAGCTTTTTCTCGGGCGCGACGTCAACGACGAACGACTTGCCGGCGGCATCACCCGGATCCGGATACGCATCACCGATTGCGCGCGCGACGCCGACGACAGCTTTCTCCTTGCCGGTGTGATAGTAGAAAATCCGATCGCCTTTCCGGATCGATCGCAGGTGCTTCTGCGCGAGAGGGTTTCTGACGCCGGCCCAAACGGTCTGTCGATCCTTTTCCAGCTGGTCGTATGCGTAGTGTTCAGGTTCTTCTTTGACGAGCCACTGCGCCATCGAACAACTATACAGAAGGGGGAAGGGGGATGGGGGAAGGGTTGCCCACGCTGCGGGATCGCATCCGTCCCGGCGTTGAGGTGTTGTTTGTCGGCATCAATCCGGGAATCCGGTCAGCGTTGACCGGACATCACTTCGCTGGGTTCTCGAACAGGTTCTGGAAGCTGCTCTACGAGTCCGGTCTTGTTCCCGAGCGCATCACGTTCGTGGATGACGATCGCCTGCCGGACTGGGGTTTCGGAATCACGAACATCGTTCCGCGTGCGACCCCAGGCATCGATACGCTCTCGCCGGATGAATACGTGCGCGGCCGGACCCGGCTCCACGCAAAGATCCGGAAGTTCCGTCCTCGCGTCATCGCGCTCGTCGGCGTCACGGTGTTCAGGGCGATGTTTCCGGAACACCGGGGCCGCGTCGTTGCCGGATTGCAGACACAGACATTCGAGGGGGCGCCGGTTTTCGTGCTGCCGAACACAAGTGGCCGCAACGCCAACTTTTCGTACGCCGAGATGCTCGCGGCCTTCAGATCGCTAAGAAGATTTGCTCACCAACCTCCGCGTCGGCGCGACTGACACGCTGGAGGTGAACGTTGGGATTTGGGATGTGGGACTTGGGATTTGCTTAATGAATACGCGGAGCAATCTGGGTCGCCGCTTCACCACCCAGGAAAGGCGGCGTGCGGCCCGCGGTCGCGCTGGCGAGCGCGATGATCGCGGTCGCCTGGACGGCATCGACGGGTCTCGAGAAGTAGAACCCCTGTGCGTGCGGACAGCGAAGCTTGCGCAGGCGTTCGACCTGCTCGGCTGTTTCGATGCCTTCGACGATGACGCCCTTTCCGAGGTTCTGCGCGAGCGAAACCACCGCGGCGAGCACGTTTGACCCGCTCGGGTCGAGCGGATCCTTTGCGAGGAACGACCGATCGATCTTGACGGTGTCCACCGGGAATCGGTGCAGATGGCCAAGCGACGAATAGCCCGTTCCGAAATCGTCAAGGAGTAGCTGCACCGGCAGCATCTTCAGCTCTTTGATGACCTTCATCGCCGTTGCCGCATCCTCGGCAAGCGCGCTCTCGGTAATCTCCAGCGCAAGCGTTCCGTGGGCGAGTGAATGCTTGCGCATCATCTGGCCGACGGCGTCCACGATGCCCGGCTGCATCAACTGACGCGGAGAAATGTTCACGCTCATCGTCAGCGGCCGGTCGAATTGGTACTGCCGCTGCCAGAGCGCCGCCTGGCGGCACGCTTCGCCGAGCACCCAGATGCCAAGTGGGACGATGACTCCCGTTTCTTCGGCCAGTGGAATGAATTCCGAGGGAGGAATCAGCTCGCCACCGGAGCGCTGCCAGCGGAGGAGCGCCTCGAAACCGGACAGGGCGCCGTTCTTCAGCGCAATCACCGGCTGGTAGACCAGCCTCAGCTCGTTGTTGTCGATCGCACGCCGGAGCTCGGTTTCCAGATTCAGCCGCACCACCGCGTGGTCGCGCATCCGCTGCTCGAACACGACGTGTCGAGCCTTCCCGAGCGCCTTGGCGCGATACATCGCGGTGTCGGCGTCACGCAGCAGCTCCTCGGCATGCTCATAGTGCGGACCGCCCATGGCGACGCCGATGCTCGTGGTCACGAAGATCTCGCGCCCGTTGTCCACGTGCATCGGTTCGCGGAACAGCGACTGGACGCGTTCGGCAACGAACTCCGCGTCGGCGGATCCGTTGACGCCGTCCAGCAGGATCGTGAACTCGTCACCGCCGAGACGAGCGAGTACGTCACCCGTGCGCAGACATGTGGCGAGCTTATACGCCACCGCGGTGAGCAACTGGTCGCCAACAAGATGACCGAGGCTATCGTTGACCAGCTTGAAGCGATCGACGTCGACAAACAGCACCGAGTAGCGGTAGTCGCCCATGCGCCGCGAGCGCGCGAGGACGCGTTCCAGCTCGTGCATGAACGCGGAGCGGTTTGGAAGGTTCGTGAGCGAATCGTGACGAGCGGCATGCTCCAGGCGTGCCTGCGCTTCGTGCCGGTCGGTGACATCGGTCTGCGAACCCGCCAGGCGCGTCGCGGTTCCATCCGAGTCGCGGACGGCGATGCCGCGGCACAGCATCCAGCGGTATGCACCGGCAGCCGTCTGAATACGATGCTCGTGTTCGAGATGCGGCGTTTCAATCGCCAGATGCGCACTCAGGGCCGCGCGCAGGCCCTCGACGTCATCCGGGTGGACCCGGTTCAACCAGTCGAGCAGAGTGGTGCCGACTTCGTCCTCTCCGAGGCCCAGCATCGCCTTCCATCGCGGCGAGAAGTACACGCGGTTGCGGACGACGTCCCAGTCCCACAGACCGTCATTCGAGCCGGCGGCGGCAAGCGCGTAGCGCTCCTCGCTCTGTTTCAGGAGTCCGAGCGTTTCGCGCAACTTGCTTTCCGATTGCTGCGCGAATTTCAGTGCCTGCTGCGCCTGAACATGCAGCTCGGTCACTTCTTTCGTGTGGCGCTGTTCAGCCTCGATACGGCCAAGATAGACCTTATAGCTGCGGAATGTCAGGTAGACGGGCGGAATCAGGATCGGAAGCAGCCACTGGTTGGCGCCATCGACGATGGTGGCGGAAACCGCAGCGACTGCCGCCCCGACGAAATAGTTCGGGGCGGTCCACAGGAAGTTATCGTTCCACACCCGCAGCAGCGGCTGCGTGGACGTCAGTGCGACCGCGATGGAAACCGACGTCGTGTTGGCCAGGTAGTATGCGGTCGCTGACGCAAACAGCGGCGTCGCGACGCCTGGCCAACTCAGGTCTCCCGCGTCGCCTCCGCTCCATCCGAACACCAGGCCGGCGAACTCAATCGTGAGGACGATCGCCGCGATGTTGAACAGCGTCCGGTAGAACGGATTCTCTTTTCGGACGTTCAGCGTGGATTGCGCGATCGCACTCGAGGCCGCGACAAACACCGCCTGCTCCGGTCCGAGCAGGAGCAGCGCCGTGAAATCGACGACGTACGACACAGACATCGTCGATGCGCTGCGCGTGAGCGGCAACCGTATTTTCTGCGTCGATGCGAGGCAGGAAAGAACGATCAGCGAGAGGAAGAGCGTCGGCTGCGTGACCTGGACGTGCAGGGCGCTGTAGACGAGGACGAACGCGCCTGCGGCGATGACACCGCCGACATAGAGGCCTCCCAGCAGGGGCAGTGCCTCTGGCGCGGATACGGGCTGCGGCGGCGCCGCTGTCGTTGCGTCCTCGCTAACCTGCATGGCGATCGTCGTTCGGAACGGCTGACGGGCTGCCGTTCAGCCGTTCCGTCTTCGGCCTACTGCACGACCGGGGTCCAGGCCGCCTTGGCCTGGAACCAGTCCTGCGAAATGATCGACCACATGATCTGATCGAGGTACTTGCCGTCCTTCAGCAGCGATCCGCGCAGCACGCCCTCCTGCACGGCGCCGAGCTTGCGGAGCGCGCCGTTGCCGCGGCCGTTCTGCACGACCGCGCGGGCTTCCAGTCTGTTGACCGCAGTATGTTGGAAGGCGAAGTCGAGCGTCATCCTCGCGCTCGCGAGGAAAAGGCCCGTACCCCAGAATGGAGAGCCTACCGCAAATCCCCATTCCGCGACCGAGAATCTCGGAGCGATTGCACGGACCTGCACAAGGCCCACCGCATGGTCGCAGCCTTCAGGCACCATGCCGAAGGTGAACTGGTTGCCCGCCTGACGTTCCCGATGCGCCCACGCGATGAACTTTTCGAACCCCTGCGGCGTGGTCGGCGGCGGCGAAATGAACTTGGCGACCTCTTCCGACGACAGCATCGACAGCAACGAGAGCGAATCGCTCTTCACCAGCTCGCGCAGCATGATTCTGCGGCCCTTGAGCACCGGGAGTCCGGTGGTCCAGTCCGCGTCGGCTCCGATAACGGGTTGAGCCACCCGGGCGGAATCAAAACGAATCGGCTCGAGATTGGTCACGGCCTTTACCTTTTCGGCTCTATCGAGAGGTTCGCAGATCAATGCAGCAGAGGAATGCACGCGGCTCATAGGGCACCATCCGCCTCGTCCGCTGCCGCGTTCCCGCGTTTTCCGGCGCCCTTTCCATCGTCTTTTCCATCGCCGTCGTCGGTGCTCTCGCTCCAGACGATGTTTTCGCCCCAGACGATGTTCTCGCCCCAGACGATGTTCTCGCCCCAGACGATGTTCTCGCCCCAGACGATGTTCTCGCTCCAGACGATGTTCTCGCCCCAGACGATGTTCTC
>Ga0207648_10001230_pt1 | contig 28735 bp, 20 predicted proteins | sample KBSMisM32_FD_184310 | JGI IMG/M metagenome (GOLD analysis project Ga0207648, IMG submission 184310) | Miscanthus rhizosphere microbial communities from Kellogg Biological Station, Michigan, USA - KBS Miscanthus M3-2 (SPAdes) (version 2) | ecosystem: Host-associated > Plants > Roots >... | reverse complement strand
TCAAATACCCAAAGCTCCGCGTTTGTGGAATCAAGAATGGTATTATAGAAACGATCGAATGTACAGTCTTTTACTTCGTTATAGGTTCCGGCACCTACCAGGCGTATCGCATCTTCTCCAGCCTGTGTTCCATAGTTTGTGAGGGTTGTTGCATCAAACTGAAGCATCTTGAAATAACAATCAGACACACATCTGAACATAGGCTTTCCGGCCAATCCAGTAGTGGCCGCCAGTGTGGCGGTGCCATATGACAATCCCTGGAATGTTAGGGGATAATCAAGATCTATCGTCATAGTCTGATCAATATTATATGTTTCTTCTCCCAGGCGTACAACTGTTGCAGTAGTCATGTGCAGTTCAAGAAATTCAACAACTTCCTTTATGGTTGTCCAGCTACTGTTAGCACTCACATCCAATAAATTCTCAGCCCTGGTAGTTTTCCCTTTGATCACCCAATTGCCACCGGTTGCAACATAAGTTTGGGCACAATACCTGGTTAAGGTAGTATTGGCAACATCATCAATAGTAGCCCCGCTGTTCCCCTGAACAGTAATAAGGTCTGTGTGTGAACCTACATTTTTTACAGTAATACCTAAACCATTATCAGAAGCAGTAATAGCTGGAAGGGTTATTGTTATATCATTGCTGGCAAGCACCATTGTTTCTGTTTTGATAAGAGTTGTAGAAGCGGTCTTGCTTACAACATTCTCTCCAACAGTAGCAACCAGCTTCCATTGAGTGCCATTCCAGTAGTAATAACCATCTGTCAAAGTACCACCGGAACTGAATACAAGCATCCCGGCAGGCACGGTACCAGTTAACGGGGCCACCAGGCTGGCATTATTCAATACAACTCGTGGAGGAAGAAAGCCTTTATTTGTGCTCTCGAGCTCAAGTATTGAATTTGCATTAATTGTGTTTGGATTGTTTCCTATTTTAACCTGCGCCTGTGCCAATACGCATACAAATAGGAGTAAGAAGGTTACCAGGGTTTTCATTTGTAATGATTTAGGAGATCAAATTTTAAGCAGTTGATTTGGTTTATCTATTTACTTTTCTTTTTCAGATTGTATTCATAATTCAGACCCAGCACGAAATAACAATCACTTTTCAATGGGTTGAAGACATAAAAGGGGAGGGAAAAATTTCTAAAGCAGAGTCCATTCACGATGCCGGGTTCTAAATAACCCTTTTGTTGTTGCCAGGTATACTGCATGGCTATTCCGGAATAGAAAAAATCAGAAAAGGAATAACCAGCTTCAGACCAGTTAAAAAAGAAATTGGCTATATCTTTTTTGGTGGCCATGCTGTATTGAGATTGGGCAGAGAAATAGAAATCTTTCCATTCTGCCTCATTATTTATCCCGGCAGAAACGCCAGTGAACTTACCAGTAGAATAGCCCGCTATTGGTGTGAATGACCAGGTCAATGATTTTCCTCCATTAACGGTCTTTCCACCGAAAAAAGAAAGCGTTTGCGCATCTTCATAATTATACCGCAGTTCTCCATACCAGTTGTTCCTGGTTTGAAAATGTACCATCGGCACAAAGGCGGAAGCATCCGGCTGACGTATATAATTGTATTGTTCAAATACCCATTTTGACTGGGATTGGGCATTAGAAGTAATCAAAATAGCTACGAAAAACCCAATAGCGCTGACGGGAAGTGTCAGGGGTATTCTATTAGTTACAATAAAAGGTTTTCTAAAGGGCATTGGATTCAGGGCTTTTCAGCAATTGGATTCTGAGCAACAAAATACAATGAAGCAATCTCTTAAAAAGTAGTGCAGTAACCTTAACTATTGTAGTAGAAAGCCCTACATAAAAACTCTTGTTATCAACTGTTGACCAATTTAATAAGGGTTTCCATTGATCTGCACTTAGTTGAATTCTGTTTGGCGGTAATGGTATAGTCCGCAATGGTAGCCCTGGTCTAAATGGTTAGATTCTTTCTTTTCATGATCGAAATTTTCTTTTTCATGCTTCAGTAACATACGAAGGTTCGGGTGAGGCATCTTGACTGATATTGTTGCCTTAGAAAAAACCTTCACTAAAATCACTGCACATGAAAAAAGTTCTGCTGCTTGCAGCATTCCTATTGCCATTACTTTCGGCGATAGGACAGAGCCGGTCTATAACCGGGAAAGTCAAAGACGACAAAGGAATTCCACTTTCAAATGTTTCGGTAATTGTAAAAGGCACTTCGGTAGGGACCACCACCAACCTGGATGGTGATTTTTCCATCACCCTGCCAGATGGTGCCCGAACATTGGTATTTACCAGGGTCAATATGTCAACCACTGAAGTAGAAGTAGGCAACCAGTCTGTTATCAACGCTACCATGCAGGCTACTGACAAGGTACTTGATGAAGTGGTTGTAACTGGCGTAGGAACTGGTGTAAGCAAACGGAAAGTTGCTATTTCCATCGAGAGTATTTCTGCCAAAGACCTTCCAAAAGTTCCACAAGCTTCTATTGACCAGGCATTGGTTGGAAAAATACCCGGTGCTCAGATCACCTCCATTTCCGGTCAACCTGGTCAGCAGGCTGCTATTATCCTGAGAGGTATTAATACACTCAGTACCACACAGCCAATGATACTGGTAGACGGAATCCAGATCAACAGTTCCAGCAACCGTAATGGTACGCTAACTTCCGATGATAACCAGGGTAGAGGAAACCTTGTGTCTACCAATCAATCATCTCGCTTATCCGATCTTGACCTAAGCAATATTGAGAGGATTGAAGTAATCCAGGGAGCAGCTGCAGCTACCATATATGGGGCCCAAGGCGCTAATGGAGTTATCCAGATATTTACCAAAAAAGGTGCTCGAAATGGTAAAACAAGTATTACACTTAACAGTCGTGTGAGCGTTGATAAATTTTTGCGTGGAAAATTACAACTCGCAGATCATCATTTTTATGAAACAGATGCGGAAGGATTTATCATTTCTAATGCCAATACCCGGCTGGCGCCTGATCCTCAAACAGGCCAAACGCTACAGCCAAAATTACCTGCAAGTTTAGTAACTGCGGTAAATGATAAGCCATATAAAGAAAGACTTTATGATAATCTTGGAGCAACATTCATTGATAATCCAATCACCTATAATAATAGCGTGAGCATTTCCGGGGGTAAGGATAAATTCGACTATGCGCTTACTCTTTCTCACCTGGTCCAGGAAAGTGTACTCTCTGGCAGATATAAAAGATCCAATGCCTCTGTGAACCTGGGTGCTGAATTGTTTAAGAATTTTACCATGCGTAGCAGCACGCAAATACTTTATGGCGACAACAGAACAGGAGGTATAACCGGGCAAAACAATATCAATAGTCCACTAAACTCAGTATTGCTTACAAGGCGTTACCTGGATATTACCAGGAAGGATGCGCTGGGCAATTATGTAGTACATCCTCAGGTTGGTGAAACATCTGCTTCTCCACTTTACACACGACAGTTCAGAAAATGGAGATCAGAAACAATGCGTGCGCTTCAAAGCTTTAACCTGAATTATAAACCATTCCCTTTCCTGGAGCTTGATTATAAATTCGGAATTGATAACTACAGATATGATTATACTGATTTTATCGCGTACCAGCAGAATACACTTACCCCTTCTTTGGGAATTACTCCACTGAATGGAAGGCTTACCAGGGATTATTTTAATGAGACCTTCCTTAATTCACTTGTAAGCGCGTTTATTCGTACCAATTTTGAAAGGGATTTTAATTTGAATATTCCAATCAGTACAACTACACAGATCTCTTATGATTACAGGAAGAATAAATACCGTAACCTGCTAACACAGGGAACCGGGTTCACTCCATTCCCCCCCAATAACATGAATGGAACAACTCCTGCTCTTACAGAGAACAATACCGACTTCATCACATTTGGATACCTCATCAATCAACGTATTGAATATGGTGAAATATTTGGCGTATCCGGAGGGCTGAGAGTTGATTACTCTTCAGCATTTGGAGCGGGCTCTGATCCTTTTGTATTCCCAAGAGCAGACGCCTACGTGCGAATGACTCAATTTAATTTCCTTAAATCACAAAGAACCGTTTCAGAATGGAAATTGCGCGGCGCCTGGGGTAAGGCAGGTATTCAACCATTGCCTTATGATCGTTTCATCACGCTTATTAACGGGAACTTTGGAACCAATGGATACCTGGCAACTAACTCTACTTCCAACAATCCTTTGCTGGATGTTGAAGTTTCAACTGAAGCTGAAGGCGGAACAGATGTTTCTTTCCGATTTGGAAATGGAAAATCCTTCCAGAATGTTCGCCTTAGTGCAACCTATTGGGACAGAACAAGCAAATCTGTGATCCGTCCAATTGACCTGGCACCATCTCTGGGCGCCATTGCCATTATTGATAATGCAATTGATATAAAATCACACGGTGTGCAGGCTTCTCTTGATATGGATGTGGTGAATAAGAATAATTTCTCCTGGGACTTTGGAATCCGGTTCGGGGCATCCAAAACTACACTTGACAGGATAAGTAATGGAAAGGATATCGCGTTGGGTGGTACTGGAGCAGGCCAGTTTGTATTGGCACAGGGTTATAGCCTGGGTTCATTCTTCGGTTTCACTCCATTAACAAGCGTGGACCAGGTAAATAATGCAAAAGTGAGATATATACCTGCTAACGAGGTTCAGAATTATGAGATTGTAAATGGCCAGGTAGTAAATAAAACAACACGCCAGGTACGATTTACCACAGACCTGGCTCCTATCGGAGATCCAAATCCAAAATTCAATATGACCTTCCTGAACAATTTCACACTGTTCAGTAATTTTTCTATTGTTACGCAATTGGACTGGACCTATGGCAATGATGTTTATAACCAGACAAGACAATGGTTATATCGTGACTACATCAGTGCTGATTTTGATAAGGCAGTAACGATCAATGGAGAAACCAAACCTTTCGTTAACTATTATACTTCTTTGTATAATACCAATAACGCCAGTACCTGGTTCGTAGAAAAAGGTTCATTCCTGCGTATGCGTGAACTGACTCTGAATTACAATTTTACAAAGTTGCTGAAGGTGCCATTTATCAGCAATGCACAGCTTTCTCTGTCAGGACGTAATTTATTTACTATCACCGACTATTCTGGTATGGATCCGGAAGCAGCAGCAGCATTGAATAATCCGCTGCGCAGGGGAGTAGACCTGTTCTCCTTCCCCAATTTCAGGACATACCAGGTAGGTTTAAACCTTGGATTTTAATCAATAAAAAAATTATTATGAAGCAGATTAATAAATTTCTTCTTCTTTTATTAGCTACAACACTGGTTACCGGTGGTTGCAGCAAGAAAGAACTGGACCTGAGCAATCCGAATGTGCCGGGGATGCCTGCCCTGGATACAGAAGAAGGTATCATCAGGTTAGGAACAGGTATTCAACGCAAGTTTGGCTGGCAAAACCAGTATGATTACTGGTGGATGGTAATGACCTATCACAATACCATGGGTGATATGACATGGAGTTCCGTAGGAAATTTTGGAATGCGCTGGGCTAACCAGGTTGAAAAAATTATCCTGGATAATGGAACTGTATTGACGCCACCCCAGGGAGGAGTGCAGGGCCAGGAATTGAAAAACAGGAATACCAGGTCCAATGGTGATCAGAATGTAATGAATTATGAATGGACCGCGATGTATGGTGTAAATAACCAGGCAAATCTGATCCTGCAACAGTTGGAAAGTCCTACGCTTTCTTTGACAGGCAATGTGGAGGCCAAAAAGAATACACTCAAGGCCTGGGCATACTGGTGGAAAGGTTTTGCCTATTCAAGGATCGGTTCCATGTATGTTTCTGGTATTATCAATAACACCTTCAATGAAACAAATGGCACTTTCAAGGACAGGAATGCGATCATCGCAGAAGCGACTGTTAATTTCGACAAAAGTGTAGCAGCATTGAATGCTATAGCAGATATGGCAACTTACAATGCTGTAATGGACAAAATGATCATATCCTTCACCAAAGTGGGAAAGGGGGGTATCTTTTCTCCGGCAGAATGGAAAAGACAGATCAATACATACAAGGCAAGGAATATACTGGTAAATAAGAAACCTGCCGATATAACTGCTGCTGAGTGGGCCAGTATTCTTACACTTACGCAGGATGGAATTCTTCCAGCTGATAAGATGCTTACCATGCGGTCAGCCGATGCGCAGGATGTAGTGTCTCAAACTGCATGGTCCCCATTTCGTCTTACTACCAATGCCTGGGAATTTGTGAGTGAAAGATGGATCCAGGAATTCAAGACGGGTGATGCTCGTAAAACAAGGAATCTTGTAACAAGAGCCAATCCGGCCGTAAATCAATCCGGCCGTGGTTTCCAGTATGGGACCCGTTATGATCTTAAGCTGGTTGAAAATGGCGGCGACTATGTTTCTGCTTTGGCAGGCCGTGCAGAAATTCCTGTTGCCTGTACGTATGAAGAGAATGCATTGACAAGAGCAGAGGCTATGATCCGCACTAATAATATTGAAGGAGGTCTGGCATTGATTGATGCCGTGAGAACTTACCAGAATGCACAGTTACCTGCAGTTGCCGGTACTGGTTTAACACTGGCACAGGCGCTTGATGAATTGTACAGGGAAAGAAGGATTGCGTTGTTTGAGAAGAACACTCCATTCTATGATTATCGTCGGTTTGGATTTGCCTGCAAAGGATGTCAGCGTACAGGAGTTACAGTGTTAGGTCCGGGAGGTGCTGTGAATACAAATGCAACTATCGTATATAATTATATGGACTATTTTGATGTGCCATTGAATGAGCTTGATTTTAATGTGCCTGGGCAGGGCTCGGCAGATGTGGTATTCCCGTATTGATTTTATGTGAAAGGAGCCCAATATATACTGCCTCAGAGCCGATAGCAATCGGGTCTGAGGCAGTTTTTTATGAGTATAATTGGGGAAAGAAGACCCCGTTTATTTCCTAAAATCTATAACACCAGTTCTACGGCTTCTTCGACTTTTAAGTTGGCAATTCTATTATATGTCATAATTAACGTCTTTTATATAATAAAGGTTAGTGATAAAGGTTAAGGCTTATTTTTTGCTTATATTATAAGTTTAACCTGATTTTGTAATAACCACTAACCCCGAAATATATGAGTAATGATTGGCTGCGCAGTAAAGCAGATATTTTCTGGGCAGAAATTGCACCTTGTGATCATGTGGTGCAGATATATGAGACAGACGCTATTTTTCTTGATGCGCTAGCTGGATTTGTTGGAGGAGGCATCAATGCTGATGACTGTTGCATCGTAATTGCTACTCAGGCTCACCTGAAGGCTCTGGAAGAACGCCTCAAGAACTTTGGTATCCACGTAGATGCTCTTTGCGCAGATAACCGCTATATTCCCTTAAATGCAGAAGAAACGCTTTCCAAATTCATGGTTGATGGCTGGCCAGATGAAGAATTGTTTATGAGGACAATTTCAGGGGTGATCGCCAAAAATCGCACACACAACAGAAGGATAAGGGCATTTGGTGAAATGGTTGCTTTATTATGGGCACAGGGATTGAATGGAGCTACAGTGCATTTGGAACATTTATGGAATAAATTCTGCGAAAAGGAAAGTCTTTGTCTTTTCTGCGCCTATCCAAAAACCGGCTTCACGGAAGACATCAATAAATCTTTCCAGGATATTTGCTGCGCTCATTCAAAAATGCTGGACGGATCAAAAAAGCAACTCACTGAAATATTTTATAGGGAAACTGCTCAATCTCTTGCCAGTTAAACTGGAGGGATATTAACTAACCCTGAGCAATAGAAAAAGAGGGCCACTATCTTCAGCTATGCGGCCCTCTGCATTTGTTATTCCTTTACTGTTTCTTTTTCCAGCCAATCTCTTAGCATAGTACCAACGATCTGAGTCCATCCTCCTTCGAAATTTTTCCTGGCGAAAACTTCAGTAGCGGGGAATGTTTCCAATCCTTCATGGGTGAGCCTTACTGTTGTTTTATTTCCTGCGGGAAATAATTCCCATGTTACAAATGAATTACCAGGCGTATCCCTGTAACGCCAGCTATGTTTCAGCTTTTTTTGAGGCTCTACTTCCAAAACCTTACAGATGTGATAATATATTATATCATCCATTTGGCCAGTGAAAGTAAATTCTGTTCCTACTTCAGGTTTGAAACCCTTGATATCTTCGAAATACCATTTCTTTAATTGATTGGAGTCTGTAATAGCTTTCCAGACTTTTTCGACCGGCACATCATATGTGCGCTCGATGACAAAAGGAGTTGCGCTCATTGTATTAAATTTAGATGTTGTATAATGTGATCATAAATTCATTGTGCTATTTACCTGGCTTTCGGGCTCTTTTTCCAGGAGCTTTTTTAGTCTTCTTTGTTTCTTCCTCCAAAAACGTTCCTAAAGCATCCAGTTTCTTTGTCCAGAATTCACGGTATTGGTCCACCCATTCTGAAACTTCATTCAGTTTTGACATCCTTGCCTGGCAATAGCGTTCCCTTCCCTGTTGGGTAATAACAACAAGTCCACATTCTGTCAGGATCTTCATGTGTTTGGAGATGGCGGGCCTGCTCACCGTAAAATTTTCAGCTACTGCATTCAGGTTCAGTGACTGGTAGGCAATCATATTCAGTATCTCCCTGCGCGTTGGGTCAGCAATTGCCTGGAATACGTCTCTTCTCATTAGTTTAATGACAGGATTTATGTTACCGATCGGTTACAAATCTATAAGAAACCGTTCGGTTACGCAAATTTATTTTCAGACTACTATAACGCGCTGTCGCAAACAGCCCGTTTATTGCCGCAAACAGCACCCTTTAAAGAACTTATACCATGCTAGATTTGTTGATACAAAAAATGCTCAAACATGAATCCTTCTGAAATAGTTATCAATGATTTTGAAAAAAGGGCCGGTGAATTTTATGAAGTACTTTCTTCTTTTTCCCGGGAACAGTTCAATGAAGTTCCATTTGAAGGGAGTTGGACGGCAGGAAAAGTAGGCCGCCATATTTATAAGGCCTTATTCAATTTACCCAAAACATTGAAGGGCCCATTTTCTGTAGTGGAAAGGAAACCAGATGAGTTAGTAACGCCCATCAATAAAATATTCCTGGATCATTCCATACAGTTGAAATCCCCTGATTTCATTGTTCCGGAAGATAAAGAATATGACAGGGATGAAATGCTTGCTGCATACCATGAAAAAGTGAAAGAAGCTATCGATACGGCCCAGCCACTTGATCTTACCCTCACCACGGGTTTTGAATTGCCAACCATTGGCCATTTGACCCGCCTGGAACTGATCTATTTTTCAGGTATACATATCCAGCGTCACACAAGGCAATTGAAGAAAATTCGGGAACATTTAGTAGCCACTACATCCTGAGCCCTGACAGGAATATATTCCATCATTATAGTAAAACCTGACATTGAAGTGCCTTACTGGCAGGCGTAATTTAACATCCTGAAAATCCTGGATTTGCTGGAAGCAAATATTCCTAACGATTGTGGATCAGATAAGTTATGAGACCTGGCTTGCCATATTGCATAGATAATTGTATTGTTCATCTCCGGAATGCTTTCCGGATAGGCAATTTCTCCATCTTTTTGGCCAGCCAGCGAATTTCCATCTGCAAAATCTTCGTTACAAAATTTGCCTGTATTAACTAGTACCATTGGCTGCTTATGTTTATCAAGAAGTATTTTGAAGAATTTGTGCTGGAAGATAGCCGTTCCACAAAAGGACGGACCATCACTGAAACCGATATTGTGATCCATGCCGGGCAGTCCGGTGATTTTTTCCCTCATCATATGGACGAAGAATGGTGCAAAACCCAGCCTTTCAAAAAAAGGATTGCGCATGGCACCCTGATATTTACTATTGCTATTGGACTTACCGCAGATATGATCAATGAAGTGGCAATGACCTATGGCTATGAGCGGCTTCGGTTTATCAAACCCGTTTTTATCGGGGATACAATCAAAGTGTCTGTTACTATCAAGAATAAAGTGGATCATAAAAAGCCAGGGTTCGGATTAGTAACTGAACTGGTGGAGTGCACCAACCAGCACCAGGAAATGGTAATGGTTTGTGAGCATATTTTACTCGTGAATAAGAAAAACGCTTAGGGAATGGCGGATATAATATTAAATGGTATCACCTGGGGCCATAGTCGTGGCCTGACTCCGCTGCTGGCGATGGCACAACGCTATTCCGAATTATATCCCGGTGTTGAGATCAGATGGAGAAAACGAACGTTACAGGAGTTTGCAGACTTCCCCATTGAAAAGCTGACCACTGAGTATGACCTCCTGATCATTGATCATCCATGGGTAGGATGTGCTGCTGCCACCAAATGTGTGTTGCCCCTTGAAGAATATCTTTCTAAAGAATACCTGCAGGATCAATTAGATAATTCTACAGGAGAATCTCATCGCAGCTATCATTATCATAATAGTCAGTGGGCATTGGCGATTGATGCAGCCACTCCGGCGGCGAGCTTTCGCGCAGATCTTTTGAATAAGAATAAACGAGCTGTTCCACGAACCTGGCAGGATGTAATTGCTCTGGCAAAAGAGGGAAAAGTAGCAGTGCCTGCTATTCCTATCGACCTGCTGATGAATTTTTATAGCTTCTGCATAGCACATGGTCGTGAACCCTTTTTTAATAAAACAGAAGTGATTGATGATACTACCGGTATTCGAGCAATTGAAACCATGAAGGAATTGTACAGCCTGGTAGATCAAAAACTGTTTGGTTGCAACCCTATTGCTGTGGCGGAACTGATGTCCAAAACTGATGATTACTGGTACTGTCCCTTTTCGTATGCCTATTCCAATTATTCAAGAATTGGCTATGCTGCCAACCTGTTGAACTATTCACAAGTGGTTTCCTATAATGGACAATTGCTGAGAACAACTATTGGTGGTACAGGAATTTCAGTTTCTGCTTTCTCAAAGCATCCTGAGATAGCGGTTGATTTTGCCCGCATGGTTGTATCGGGAGAATGTCAGCGGACCATGTATGTTCAGCATGGCGGACAACCAGGGCATCGGTCTGCATGGACAGATGCGGAGGCTAATCGGCTTACCAATAATTTCTTTAAAGAAGTATTACCAGTCATGGAGAATGGGTATTTGCGGCCAAGGTATAATGGATATCTTCATTTCCAGGATCTGGCTGGTGATCCTTTACAACACTGCCTGATGCATGATGGCGCTCCATTAATCGCATTACAGGAAATGAATAAAATTTACCGGGAAAGCATAAAATCCGGACAACCTATAATAACTGTATGAACCAATTGCCATTAAAGGGATTAGTTGTGCTGGAGTTCAGCCAGTATTTGTCCGGCCCCTCTGCGGGTTTACGACTGGCTGATCTGGGTGCGCGGGTGATCAAGATCGAGCGTCCCAATGGTGGTGATGCAGGAAGAAAATTATCCATCAAGAATCTTTGGGTGGATGATAGTTCATTGCTCTTCCACACTATAAATCGCAATAAGGAAAGCTTCTCAGCCAACCTGAAAAACAAAGAGGATCTGGAAGCTGTAAAGAAACTGATTACAAAGGCAGATGTACTGATCCATAATTTCAGACCGGGTGTAATGCAAAAAAACGGGTTGGATTTTGAGACCGTTATGCAATTAAACCCGCGAATGATCTATGCAGAGATATCGGGCTATGGTAAAGAAGGTCCCTGGAAATTAAAACCAGGTCAGGACCTGTTGTTGCAATCTATTACCGGGTTGGCCTATACAACAGGTAATGGACAGAATGCACCTGTTCCTTTTGGCGTGGCTATTGTTGATATTTTATGTGGTGCGCAACTGGTACAGGGAATCCTGGGAGCATTGATCCGTCGTCAAAAAACCGGTAAAGGAGCGCTGATAGAAATAAGTTTGCTGGAGTCATTACTGGATTTCCAGTTTGAATTATTGACTACCTATTATACCAACCGTCGTCAACCGGAAAGAAGCAATGTAAATAATGGCCATCCTCTGTTGAGTGCGCCTTATGGAATTTATGAAACAGCAGATGGTTATCTTGCCCTGGCCATGATGGATATTCATGCACTGGCAAAAGCGATAGACTGTAAGGCATTAGAGAAGTTTTCAAAAGACCAGGCATTTTCAGGACGTGATGAGATAAAAACAATTATTGCCAGTCACCTCCTGGCAATGCCAACAGCTTACTGGTTAAAACAATTACAAAGCGCAGCACTTTGGGCAATGGAAGTATTTGACTGGGAGAAAATGGTAAACCATGACGCCTATAAGTGTTTGCAGATGGAACAAAAAATAAATACGGGAGATATCGAGTTTGCTACTACCCGTTGTCCGATACGTTTCAATAACCAACGGATATTTTCATCCAAACCGGCACCAAAAGTGGGTGAACATACAGAACAGATACGTGCGGAATTTTTAAAATAATGCGTGTATGAATTTATTACAGGACTTATTGGTAGTGGATTTCAGCCAGTTCTTATCCGGCCCCTCAGCTTCATTAAGATTGGCGGATATGGGAGCTCAGGTCATTAAAATAGAAAGGCCTGGTTCTGGAGATATTTGCCGCCAGTTGTATGTTTCAGATGTAAAAATTGAAGGAGAATCAACGATATTTCACGCTATCAACCGCAATAAGCAAAGCTATGAGGCGGATATCAAGGACCCGGAGGACCTGGAGAAGGTGAAACAATTGTTGACGCAGGCTGATGTGATGATGCATAATTTTCGTCCGGGCGTTATGGAGCGGATCGGCCTGGATTATGAATCAGTCAAAAAGATTAACCCAACCATTATATATGCAGAAGTAACAGGATATGGTAATGAAGGTCCCTGGAGAGATCTACCTGGCCAGGACCTTTTATTACAGGCTGCTTCTGGCCTCACCTGGTTAAGTAATAATTATGATGAGAATCCCACGCCCATGGGAGTTGCGGTAGTAGATATTATGGGTGGAACGCATATTGCCCAGGGAATCCTGGCGGCTTTATTCCAGCGGGGGATATCCGGGGAAGGAGCACTGGTACAGGTAAGCATGTTTGAAAGTATTCTTGATTTTCAGTTTGAGGTATTGACCTGTTTTTATAATGATGGTAACCAGTTGCCTGTGAGAAGTACGATTAACAGTGGGCATGCTTATGTTGCTGCACCCTATGGTATCTATAAGACCAAAGATGGATATATAGCACTGGCCATGGGAAATATTTTATTACTTGCGCGGTTGCTGCAATGTGAAGCATTGAAAGATTTTTCTGATAACAACGACTGGTTTACACGTAGGGATACGATCAAGCAGGTACTGGCTGAGCATTTGATGACCAATAATACGCAGTACTGGCTGGATATATTGGAAAAGGCAGACGTATGGTGCGCGCCGGTACTGGATTATGAAAAACTGGTGAAACAGGAGGGCTATCGTGCATTGAATATGGAGATAGTAGTGAAAACAAGCAATGGATTATCCGTTACTACTACGCGTTGTCCCATCAGGGTAGATGGTCAAATACTTGTATCAGAGAAAGGCGCTCCAGTGTTGGGAGAGCATAACCAGGAAATTGAACATCAATTCGGATTATTAAAAGAATTACAGAATAGTAACTAAGCCAGGCATGATCATCGATACGCATGTACATGTATGGGATCTAGATAAAGCGGATTATCCGTGGCTCAAAGGAGATACCTCCTTATTGAGCCAGACCTGGAAAATTGAACAACTGGAAGAAGAAAGAAAAAAAGCAGGTGTTTCAGTTGGAGTACTGGTGCAGGCAGCATCGAACCTGGAAGACACTGAGAATATGCTGCAGGCAGCTGAGAAAAATGAATGGATAAAAGGAGTAGTAGGCTGGATTCCATTGCAACAACCAGCTTCCGCACGGGATATATTGGATAAAAAATATTTTAAACATCCGTTGCTTAGGGGTGTAAGGCACCAGATACATGATGAACCAGATAGCAAATGGTTATTGCAGACTGAGGTGATGGAAAGTCTAAAGCTATTGGCAGAACGTGATATTCCTTTTGATATAGTAGCAGTATTGCCTGAGCAAATTGAAACTGTAATTAAAGTATCGGAAAGAATCCCGGGATTACGGATGGTGTTTGATCATTTGGCTCAGCCGCCTATATCAGGTAAAGAACGATTTGGCAGATGGGGTGAATTGATGAAGGAGGCAGCCAGTCATCCAAATTTATACGCCAAGATATCCGGATTGGGTACTGCTTCAAAGAATTTTGAGAACTGGAAAGAGGATGATCTTTTACCGTATATAGAGTATGTGTTACAGAAATTTGGCACGGAAAGATGTTTTTGTGGAGGAGATTGGCCGGTTTCCCTGTTAGCTGGAAGCTATTCGCAAATATGGAAAGCGTATCAATCCATTTTAAACAGGTTATTGAATAAAGAAGATATTGAAAAGCTGTATTCGAAAAACGCCATGAGGTTTTATGATCTGATCGTGTAAGTCATAAGCCTCCTTCAACAAGAATCGATGGAAGTTATTAATGGAGTACTTTACCATGCAGTAGGAGCATCAAGCGCAGCTCTTTGCTATACACCCCAGAAGAAGGTGAATGGCTGGGCCTGGCAAACCTATTGGCTGGCACAGGCATTGGTGTGCTGGTTACTACTTCCCATCATTGTTGCTTTTCTTACCATTCCACAATTGACGACGGTGTTGCAGCAGGCGCCCAGCTCGGCGATGTACAAATCCTTTTTCCTGGGCATGGCCTATGGAATAGGTGGAACAGCTTTTGGAATTGCGATACGCTATGTTGGGTTCTCACTGACCTATGCAATTGCAGTTGGCATAAGCTGTGTATTGGGAACATTGTTGCCACCACTGGTCAATGGAACACTGGGTGATGTATTGAAAAGCAATGGTTCAATATACATTGTTGGTGGCGTTGTGTTGGGAGCCATTGGAATTGGGCTTTGTGGCATGGCTGGCAGAAGCAAGGAAAAAGATATCGAAAAGGGAAAAAATAATACAGGGCAATTTTCGTTAGCCAAAGGGTTACCTCTCTGTTTATTAGCGGGCGTTCTTTCTGCCCTGTATGGATTCTCCCTGGATCAGGGACAGCCCATAGCTGAAGTAGCGGCACAATATGGCGCAGGAAATTTCCAGGGAAATGTGATCTATATTTTTTCTAATTCCGGCGCTTTTGTTACCACACTGCTTTATTGTTTATACCTGCATAATAAGGAAAAGACCTTATATCAATATACTGCACCAGGTAGTAGTGGATTAGGGGTTAATTACCTAATGTCCATTCTTACCGGCTTTCTGTGGTATGGTCAGTTCTTTTTCTATGGCCTGGGTCATGTGAGAATGGGGGAATATAAATTCACCAGTTGGGCCATACATATGATCATGCTGGTTTTGTTCAGTAATATTGCAGGTCTGATCCTGAAAGAGTGGAAGGGGTGTAGCGGACGCACCAGAATTTTTTTATTAATCGCATTGCTGGTTTTGATAGCAGCAGTACTTATACTGACCTATGGAAACTATATCAGCTAAGCGTGATTATAAAATGAACAAGCCTGAACCCATAGTTCAACCGTCTCAGGCCTCCTTTGGAGAACTGGGAGTTTTTGTTATCGGTGCCGGGGGTATTGTTAATACAGCCCATTTACCTGCATACCAGATGGCTGGTTTCCAGGTAAAGGGTATCTATGATCTTGATTTCAATAAAGCCTCAGATACAGCAGGAAAATTTAGTATTCCTTACGCTTTCAAAACCATTGAGGAAATGCTTGATCATGTGCCATCCAATGCTGTATTTGATGTTGCAGTACCGGGATCGGCTATGATCCAGATACTTCAGCAATTACCACCGCATTCTTCGGTGCTATTGCAAAAACCGATGGGAGAGAATCTCGCCGCTGCAGAAGAAATTCTGGAGATCACTCGTACCAAGAAAATGAATGCAGCTGTCAATTTCCAGTTACGTTATGCACCTTTTATAAGAGAGGCCCGCAAAATGATCAATGATGGAGCAATAGGGGAGTTGAATGATATAGAGGTTAATATAAATGTACATACACCCTGGTATACCTGGGACTTCTTACTAAAGAGTCCCCGTGTTGAAATATTATATCATAGCATCCATTATATAGACCTGATCAGAAGTTTTCTTGGAAACCCCGAATCGGTTTATGCCAAAACTACCAAGCACCCTGCCATGAAGAATATGGCACCCGTGCGAAGTAATATCATAATGGATTATGGAGAAATGATCAGGGCCAATATCCTTACCAATCACAGTCACGTGTATGGACGCCGCCACCAGACCTCCTTTATTAAATGGGAAGGAAGCAAGGGCGCCATCAAGATCAGCTTTGGCGTATTGAAAAACTATCCGCAGGGTGAGCCAGACAAATTTGAGTATGTGGTAACGGAAAATGGAAAATTCACCGACTGGAGAACAAAATTTATTGAAGGTAGCTGGTTCCCGCATGCGTTCATTGGTAGTATGGAACAGGTGATGCTGGCTGCAACAGGTAAGATAGCTAAACCGGATAACTCTGTAGAAGACTGCATTTTTACCATGGCCTGTGTGGAAGCCGCGTACAGGTCAAGTGAACAGGGAGGAGTAAGGCCCGGCGCTTTATAATAATGAAATCAAGAGTTTCTCTTTCATATAGCACGCAAATTAGCAATCCGGGGAGACGGTTCTCCGTTTCCCCTCTTTTATTATTGCTGACATTCTTCTCTTCATTTACTTATTCAACCACATATAGCCGGAAGACTTTGAAACCTGTAGTCATTGTACAACAGGCAAATGCTTCACCTCGCATAAAATTCGGAACAGACAGGCTTGCTGACGCACTGAAGAAAAATGGTTATTCTGTAACCATATTATTTAAAGGTAATATTCCAACATCGGGGCAAATCATAGTGGTCACAGAAAAAAATAAGGATCTATATCACCAGGCTATGCGAAAATGGTACTTTGATATAAACGCTAATCTGGGTAAGGAGGCCTTCAGTCTCGCCACTTGCAGACAAGGTGCTGTATTGATTTCAGGAGGAGATGCATCTGGAGTTTTATATGGATGCCTTGAGATGGCAGAGAGAATAAAAAAGGAAAAACATCTTCCGTCTGCATTCGGTATTTCTGATCATCCGGGAATGGTATTACGTGGTGCCTGTATAGGTGTACAGAAACCCTATTACCTTCCGGGACGTGGTGTTTACGAATATCCTTATACACCTGAAACCTTTCCCTGGTTCTATGATAAGAAATTATGGATAGAATACCTGGACTCCATGGTGAATAACCGGATGAATTCTTTGTACCTGTGGAATGGACATCCCTTTGCATCACTTGTTCGAGTAAAAGAATATCCTTATGCAGTAGAAGTTGATGAGGCCACCTTTAAAAAGAACGAAGAGATATACCGGTTTCTAACTGAAGAAGCGGACAAGAGAGGTATATGGGTGATTCAGATGTTCTATAATATAATCGTATCAAAGCCATTTGCCGAAAAGAATCATATCAGAACCCAGGATAGAGACCGCCCCATCATTCCATTAATAGCCGACTATACACGGAAAAGTATTGCTGCCTTTGTAGCCAAATACCCCAATGTAGGATTAATGGTTTGTTTGGGTGAGGCCATGGAAGGTGTAGGCAATGATGATATAACCTGGTTTACGCAAACCATTATTCCGGGTGTAAAAGACGGATTGAAAATATTAGGCAAAACTGAAGAGCCCCCAATTGTATTACGTGCACATGATACCGATGCACCTGCGGTGATGCGTGCAGCATTGCCTTTATATAAGAATTTATATACAGAAGCCAAATTCAATGGCGAAGCGCTGACAACCTATGCACCAAGAGGCAAATGGGCGGAACTGCATCAGACATTAAGTAAGCTCGGTAGTGTACAGATCGAAAATGTACATATCATGGCCAACCTGGAACCATTCCGGTATGGATCGGTAGATTTCATTCAGAAATCAGTGCAGGGCATGGAGAATATTATGGGAGGAAGAGGTTTGCATTTATATCCCCAGGCTTCTTATTGGGACTGGCCTTATACTGCAGACAGTGTGAAAGGTAAAAGATTATTGCAAACAGAACGGGACTGGATATGGTATGCGGCCTGGAGCAGGTATGCGTGGAATAGCCATCGTGACCGGAATGAAGAGATTACTTACTGGAGCGAGCTGCTTGCTTCCAAATATGGTTGTTCAGTTCAACAGGGTAAAAAGATCTTAGAAGCGTATGAAGAATCAGGCGAGATCGCACCCAAAATACTTCGACGCTTCGGCATTACTGATGGCAACCGCCAGACTATGACACTCGGAATGTTGATGACCCAATTGATCAATCCTTATCGCTATGGGCTTTTCACTTTGTTATACGAAAGTGAGAGTCCTGTAGGTGAAATGCTGATTGATTATGCAGAAAAGGAATGGAAGGGTCAGCCGCATATTGGCGAAACGCCGGAGCAGATAATAAAGGAAGTGCAGGATCATGGTAAGAACGCGGTAGCTGCTATTGAAGAAGCAGCAAAATCGGTTACCCAAAATAAAGAAGAGTTCAACCGTTTGAAGAATGATATGTACTGTTACCAGGCAATGGCGAAGCATTATGCAGAAAAGGCAGAAGCGGCCATTCATGTGTTACGGTTTAAATATTCGAATGATGTAAAAGACCTGGAGACTGCCTTACCATACTTGCAGTCCAGTGTTGACAGTTATAAAAAGCTGGTTGATCTTACTAAAGGAGCTTACCTGTATGCTAACAGTATGCAAACAGCCCAACGCAAGATCCCCATTCGCGGAGTGGATGGAACTTTTAAGACCTGGCAGGAAGTACTGGTACCCTTTGAAGCAGAGCTTGCCCATTTCAAACATAAGATCGATTCATTAAAGAGCCAACCTCCTTCAAAGATCGCAGAGAGCATTCTGTTTGAAAATGTGGAACCTAAATTACCAGGCAACCCTTCTCGTTATAGTATAGACAGTACGGGAATGCCATTTACAGATACAGCCCTTGCTATTCGTTATGTAGCTAAAGAGTTAAAAAATATGAAAGGAATTCAGCAATCCTTTCAAAAGCAGAGGAGGCAGGTAACAACTATTCTATTGACCCCACAAGATTCAGTTAAATTATTAATCGGCTTCTTCAATTCAAAAGATACATTGTATGCACAGCCTCCACAGTTGGAGACCAATGCATATGCGAATGATATTGGTCAGGCAGAGATCAGGATTGCTAATGCAATTGTGATCCCCGGCATGCCAACTGTGAATGTGCATAGCTATAATTTTCCACCCGGACAATGGGCGCTGAAAATTCCGAAAGGCCTGGTAATGGTATTAGGGATCATCAAAAATGATCAGCCTTTTCCTGTATATGATGCTGGGTTAACTGAAAAAGGAGTGAAAAACGAGATCGACTGGCTATTTGAATAAGCCTATAGCACTAAATAAAGAGCTTTGAATTATTGGAGGGAACTCTAACCTGGATTTATATATAATACCAATAATGTCTACAATAAAAGGAAAGTTTATCTGGCCGGGCATCGTTTTACAATTCCTGGTCATTCAAATTTGGGCACAGACCCAACCCTTAAAACTGTGGTATGAACAACCTGCAGTAAAATGGACAGAGGCATTGCCAATAGGCAATGGAAGAGTTGGCGCTATGATATTTGGAGGAGTGGGGCAGGACCGGATTCAATTCAATGAAGAGACATTGTGGACTGGTGAGCCAAGAGATTATAATCGTCCGGGTGCAGGTCAATACCTGGATACTATCCGGAGGTTGCTATTTGAAGGAAAGCAGAAAGAAGCTGAACAATTAGCGGGTGACAAATTTATGGGTATGCGTTCCAATGAAGGCAGTAAGATTGATTGGGTGAAGAATATGCGGGCATTGAAAGGAATGAAAGGAGACCCTTCCCTGGAGAAATATAATGACAGTAGCTGGAAGACCATGCCAGTTCCATCTTATGATGGCTGGGAAGCTGTTAGATTTGAAGGGCTGGATGGTGCTGTATGGTTCCGGAGATCTTTCAATCTTCCTGTTGACTGGTTTTACAAAAACCTGGTGCTTGATCTTGGCAGGATAAGAGATCATGATTTCACCTATGTAAATGGGTACCTGGTTGGAACGATGGAATCAACCGAGAACCGAAAGTATGTAGTGCCTTCCAAATATCTTAAACCCGGCTTAAACAGTATCGCCATTCAGGTATTGAATTATTTTGATAAGGGAGGGATTGCAGGATACAGGGATACTACCAATACGATCAATCTTTATCCGGAAGGCTCTAATGAATTTGGAAGAATATCACTCAAGGGTAACTGGAAGTATTTTATACAGAATGATGAACCGCCTGCGGTTCCCCGCTACCAGGCAGATTACCAGCCTTTCGGCGATCTGTGGCTGGATTTTGAAAATTCAGACAATGCAACTAATTATCAACGAGACCTGGACATTACCAATGCAATTGCAAGTACATCCTATACTATAAATGGAATTAATTATAAGAGAGAATACTTTTCCAGTCAGCCTGCACAACTGGTGGTAGTCAGGGTTTCGGCTGATAAGGCAGATGCCGTAAGCTTTGTAGCCCGATTAAGCAGTCCCCACAAATATTCCTCTGTTAAGAAGATCAATAATAATACAATCGCGCTTTCCTTAAAGGTAAAAGCTGGAGCTCTTCGAGGTGAAAGTTATTTACAGGTTAATGCAATCCATGGCAAAGTGGAAGTGCAGGGTGATAAGATCATCATCAAACAGGCAGATGAAGTGGTCTTATATCTTTCAGCAGGTACCAATTATAAAAATTATAAAGATATTTCGGGAGACCCTGTTGCTATTTGTAGGAAGTCTCTACAGAATACTGTGGGCAAAACATTCCAGCAGATAAAAGATGCACATGTAAAGGAATACCAGTCTTATTTCAATACGCTCTCATTTAATCTGGGGAGAAGTGAAAATGAAAAGCTGCCAACAGATGTGCGTATCAAACAATTTGCAACTTCCAGTGATCCTGCCTTTGTAGCGCTTTATTTACAATATGGCCGGTATTTATTGATATCTGCTTCAAGACCCGGAACGCGTCCCGCAAATCTGCAGGGAATATGGAATGATCTGCTGGCGCCACCATGGGGAAGCAAGTATACAACCAATATCAATTTGGAGATGAATTACTGGCCGGCGGAATTATTGAATCTTTCCCCAATGGCAGAGCCACTTTTTACGATGATTGGTGAACTGGCAGAATCAGGAAAGGGAACGGCTCGAACTTATTATAATTCCCCGGGCTGGGTATTGCATCATAATACTGATTTGTGGCGGGGAACCGCACCCATCAATGCATCCAATCACGGGATATGGGTATCAGGTGGAGCATGGTTATGCCATCATTTATGGGAGCATTATTTATTTACACAGGACAAATTTTTTTTAAGGGATCGTGCTTATCCTTTAATGAAGGAAGCTGCATTGTTCTTTAATAGCTTTCTGATAAAGGATCCTAATACAGGCTGGCTGATAAGCACACCATCTAATTCGCCTGAACAGGGTGGATTGGTAGCGGGTCCAACTATGGACCACCAGATCATTCGTGATCTGTTTAAGAATGTAATGGAGGCATCGGAAATACTGGGAATAGATAAACCCCTTGCCGAAACGCTAAAGGTGAAATATCAAAAGATTGCTCCCAACCAGGTTGGAAAGTATGGACAATTGCAGGAATGGATGCAGGATAAGGATGATACCAGTAACCGGCATCGCCATGTTTCTCATTTGTGGGGATTATATCCCGGAAGCGAGATCAATTATGATGAAACACCCAAACTGGTAGAGGCAGCAAAACAATCTTTGATTTATCGTGGTGATGCTGCGACAGGCTGGAGCCTGGGTTGGAAAATCAATTTCTGGGCAAGGTTCAAGGATGGGGATCATTCATTCAGGCTCATCCAGATGCTCTTGAGTCCGGCAGGTAATGCAGCAGGAAGTTATCCCAATCTTTTTGATGCACATCCTCCGTTCCAGATCGATGGAAATTTTGGGGGGTCTGCGGGGATAGGAGAATTGCTATTGCAAAGTCATACAAAGTATATTGATCTTTTACCTGCATTACCTTCTGCCTGGCCAGAGGGTGAAATAAAAGGAATAAAAGCAAGAGGTGGATTTGAATTGACCATTAAATGGAAAAACGGAAAACTGGAGAATGCGGAAATATTATCAACTGCGGGCAATCCATGTTTGTTAAAATACGGCTCAATAGTAAAGGAATTTTCAACTGAAAAAGGTAAGTGTTACATCTTCAATGGTAAGATGGAAATCACAGGAATTACTATTCATGGTCAGAAGCTGAAGGTAAAGAACCTTCGGTGTGAATACCTGGTTGACCCAATTGGAATTGAAACAAAAAAGCCACGATTTAGCTGGGAGCTGGTTGCCGCTTACCAGGGAGTATTGCAAAAATCCTATCGTATCCTGGTTGCTGATGATCCGGCCATCCTGGAAAAAAACGAAGGCAATATCCTGGACACAAAGAATATTCGTTCTTCTCAATCAATACAGGTAGAATATAATGGAAAGGAATTATTACCTGCAAAAAGATATTACTGGAAAGTGATGGTTTGGGATAATAAAAGCAATGCTTCCGGATGGAGTTCACCTGCTCAATGGCAAATGGGGTTACCGGAATTTAAAGACTGGAATGGCGCCAACTGGATTGGATATGAAAGCATTCAGGATAGTTTGAAGATTGTACCCTTTGCACATGGTAGAGGAAAACGTGAATGGGGTACTAGAAAAGATATACTTCCATTATTCCGAAAAGGATTTGGCATTAATAAATCCGTTAAGCAGGCAACTGTATTTATATGTGGATTGGGACAATTTGAATTAAGTATCAATGGCAAAAAAACGGGAGATCATTTCCTTGATCCAGGATGGACTCAGTATAATAAACATACATTGTATGTAGGATTTGATATTACGCAGCAACTGAAGGAAGGACAGAACGCAATTGGTGTGATGCTGGGAAATGGGTTCTATTATATTCCCGGAGAACGATACCGGAAATTAACAGGAGGATATGGTTACCCAAAAATGATCGCGAAGGTGTTCATTGATTATAAGGACGGTTCACAGGATGTGATCACCAGTAACGCCAGTTGGAAAACAACTCCTTCACCTACCATTTATTCCAGTACTTATGGCGGAGAAGATTATGATGCTTCCCTGGAACAGGCCGGCTGGAATAAGCCTGGCTTTGATGACAGGCAATGGAAGAATGCGGTAATGACCGATGGCCCGCCTGTATTGCAGGCACAACTAAATGAGCCGGTAAAAATAATGCAAACTTTTGCAGGAACTAACAGGAAACAATTGAATGATAATACATGGGTATATGATCTGTCACAGAATTTTTCTGGAATACCCTCTATTACTGTAAATGGATCAAAGGGAGATACCGTTAGAGTTACTCCGGGAGAGCTGATAAAAGAAGATGGTTCAGCCAATCAGGGTGGTACCGGGGGTCCTTATTATTACAATTACATCTTAAAAGGAGAACAGGATGAGCAATGGAGCCCACGGTTTACTTATTATGGATTTCGGTACCTGCAGGTGCAATGCATACCTAAAGTAGCTGGCGGAAAACAACCTGCAATTATCAGACTGGAAGGATTACATATTCGCAATGGAGCAAATGATGCTGGTGAATTTGTTTCTTCCAATGAATTGTTTAACCAGATCAATAAGCTGATACAATGGGCCATCAAAAGCAATACAGTGAGTGTATCCACTGATTGCCCTCATCGTGAGAAGTTAGGATGGCTGGAACAAACCCATCTGATGGGTAACTCCATCCAATTTAATTATGATGTAGCAACCCTTTTCCGAAAGACCATTGATGATATGATCAATGCGCAAACCGCAGAGGGAATGGTTCCTAATATTGCTCCTGAATATGTGCAGTTTGAAGATCCATTCAGGGATTCACCGGAATGGGGAAGCGCTGCAATTCTTTTACCCTGGTATGTTTATAAATGGTATGGTGATAAACAGGTGATAAATGATGCCTGGAATATGATGAAAAAATATATTACTTACCTGCAGAAAAGATCACAGCAGCATATTCTTTCCTTTGGTTTGGGCGACTGGTATGATCTCGGGCCCAATCGACCCGGATTTTCACAACTAACTCCTATGGGGCTTACTGCAACCGCTATGTTTTATTATGACCTTGATATCATGAGTCAAATTGCAAAGCTTTTGGGTAAAACAGAGGAGACAAAAGCATATGCAGGAATTGCAAAAGAAGTGAAGCAGGCTTTCAATGCAAAGTTTTTTGATAACAAAACAAAACAGTATGGTTCAGGCAGTCAAACGGCTAATGCCATGGCACTTTATCTGAACCTGGTTGAACCTGTCAATCGTAAAGCAGTACTGGCAAATCTTGTTAAGGATATCAGGGATCGAAACAATGCATTGACGGCAGGAGATATTGGATACCGTTATGTGTTACAGGCGCTGGAACAGGCGGGCAGGTCTGATGTTATATTTGATATGAACAGTCGCGTTGATGTTCCGGGATATGGTTATCAACTCGCGCATGGCGCTACCTCCCTCACTGAATCATGGCAGGCACTTCCTTCTGTTTCCAATAATCATTTGATGCTGGGGCATTTGATGGAATGGTTTTATTCGGGGCTTTGCGGAATTAACCAGGACCCAAATTCAATAGCATTTGAGAAGATACAGATCAAACCACAACTGGTAGGAAATATAAGTAGCGCTTCTGCATCCTATCATTCCATTCATGGCTGGATCAAATGTCAATGGGAGAGAAAAGGAATCAATCTTGAATTGAATGTTACAATACCGGCGAATACAACTGCTGTGATATATTTTCCGCCTAACGATAAATATGAAAAACCATTACAGGTAGGATCAGGCAATTATTTTTATGTTGTTAAATTGAATTGATGAAGGTTATATGCATTATACAATTTTCAATTTTTATATTATTGGGGCAGTTTACTTTTTCTCAATCATCTTCCCGGATAATTACTGATTTCAATGAAGGATGGAATTTTCATTTGGGAGATGATAGCCTTGCATACCGATTGGATTATAATGATGGGAACTGGCGAGTATTGAATCTTCCGCATGACTGGAGCATTGAAGGCAATTTCAGTGAGAGTAATCCATCAACTACACAGGGAGGTGCTTTGCCGGGCGGTATCGGCTGGTATCGGAAATCCTTTACTTTAAGTATTGATCAATTTGGCAAGGATGTCTTTATAGAGTTTGACGGAGTGTATCGCAACAGTGAGGTTTGGATCAATGGATATTTTCTGGGTAGGCGCCCTTATGGTTATAGTTCATTTCGATATGATCTGTCGCCTTATTTAAGATTGGGAAAAAATATAATTGCCGTGAAAGTGGATAATAGCCAGCAACCTAATTCTCGCTGGTATAGTGGATCAGGCATTTATCGTAATGTAAGAATGGTATCTGTAAATCCAGTTGGACATATTGCGCACTGGGGAACTTTCATTACTACGCCTGTGGTCAGTAATGAATCAGCAGAGGTAAATATTAAGACAAAAATTGAATCTTTTAATGTAAGTAAGGAGAAGATTACCGTTGTATCGGAATTATTTAATGCAAGGAACAAACTGGTTTCCAGCAACAGGAGTGAATATAATTTAGACAGGGGGGAGGCCGGTTTTTCCAAATCAATTAGGATTAAGAATCCGCAGCTTTGGTCTGTAGATCGCCCCTATTTGTATAAAGTAGTAATAAAAATAATGTTCGAGGGAAAGGTTGTGGATGCTGAATCAATTCCCTTTGGCATCCGTTATTTTCGTTTTGATCCGGATAAAGGATTTTTCCTGAATGGAAAGCATCTTAAAATATTAGGCGTTTGCAATCACCATGATCTTGGTGCACTGGGTGCAGCTGTAAATACACGTGCCATTGAACGGCAACTGGAAATATTAAAGGCAATGGGATGTAACGCCATTCGTACTGCACATAATCCGCCAGCGCCTGAATTACTGGACCTGTGTGATAAAATGGGTTTCCTGGTAATGGATGAAGCATTTGATATGTGGCGGAAGAAGAAAACCAAATTCGATTATTTCTCAGATTTCGATGAATGGCACAAGAAGGATATTGAAGATATGGTATTAAGAGACCGCAATCATCCATCTGTATTTATGTGGAGTGTGGGTAATGAGATCCGGGAGCAGTTTGACAGTAACGGTATTAGCATTACAAAAGAATTAGTTGACATCATTAAGAATTTTGATACTACCCGTCCTGTTACGGCAGCTCTCAGTGAATGGAACCCTGAAAAGAATTATATGTACAAATCTGGTGCACTTGACGTAATTGGATTAAACTACCACCACGAAGTATATGACAGCTTACAATATTATTATCCAGGAAAGGCCTTGCTGGGAGCAGAGAATATGTCGGCCCTGGAAACAAGAGGTCATTATGATTTCCCTTCTGATTCATCTTATCATTGGCCGGCGAAATCACCTCAACGATTTGTAGAGAAAGGTAACCCGGATTTTACTGTTTCAGGTTATGACCAGGTGTCTGCTTATTGGGGATCCACACATGAGGAAACATGGAAGATCATTAAGCGGCATAACTATTTATCGGGATTGTTTGTGTGGACAGGTTTTGATTATCTCGGTGAGCCAACTCCTTATCCGTGGCCTGCAAGAAGCTCTTATTTCGGCATTATTGATCTCGCAGGTTTTCCCAAGGATGTTTATTATATGTACCAGAGTGAATGGACTAATAAACCAGTGCTGCATTTATTCCCACACTGGAATTGGAAAGAGGGACAGATGGTAGATGTATGGGCTTATTATAATAATGCAGAAGAGGTTGAACTTTTCTTAAATGACAGATCAATGGGTATCAGAAAGAAAGAGGGAGATGCTCTGCATGTCATGTGGCGCATTCCATTTCATCCTGGAACATTGAAGGCTGTATCAAGAAAAAATGGGAAAACAGTTTTGGTAAAAAAAATTACTACAGCTGGGCAACCAGCCAAAATTCAATTGATAGCCGACAGGAAAAAGCTGAAGGCCGATGGCCGTGACCTGTCCTATATTACCGTACGCATACTGGATAAAAATGGGAACCTTGTTCCTGATGCTTCAAATGCCATCAACTTCTCCTTTGCACAGCTTGGATCCAATCCAGCTAAAGATCCTGATTACGTTGCTCCCAATCCGTCTGATATTCTCAATTTTCGATTTAACGGAACAGGTTATATAGCGGCCACAGACAATGGTTATCAGGCCAGCGGCGAGTCCTTTAAAATGGGCGTCAGAAAGGCCTGGAAAGGCATGGCTTTGGTAATCGTCCGGGCTGGCCAAAAAAAGGGAAATATTACATTATGGGCCAAAGCCGACGGGCTGGAAACGGCCAGTATTTCCCTGGAAACAGGGGAGTAAAGCACAATTTTAGGGTTACATCCCTTCCCGGGAACGATGCCGGTCCGCAGGAAGATATTCCATCATTATAGCGAAACCTTACATTGTTACGCCCTATGGCCGCCAGTACCTTAGTAAGGTCAAGTTGAAGTTTGCTGGACACAAACTTTTTGGTAACGGTTAAAGCTTATTTGGATGAATCGATACTTGCCTGCAAAACAAAATTCCTGCTATCGGAACAGCTCCGTTCAGGCTGCATTTTTACCGTTATATCCCTACCGTTCTTTACCTCAACAAACCCTATTCTATTTAAGGATATTTCTTGCAACCTTAGCCCTTCTGGTTTCTACTGTTTCGCTTTTTGCCCAGCAGGATGCAGATCAGGATGCTGCGTATAAGAAGGTGATCCATGACAGGGTTGCCAAATTTGTTGATCCGCTCAATATTTCAGACGTAGCTAATTACAATAGTGTAATGGAAATCATTTCACAACGCTATTATACTATTAACACTTTGAGTGAAAAGAGCAAGACAGTAATTGCAGCGATCAAATCGCAAAACCTGTCTACTGAAGAGAAAGATGCTCTCATTAAAAAGGAAGATGACGCCAGAATGGTTTCATTGAAGAAAGGACATGATGAGTTTGTTACTGCCCTGCAAAAAAAATTATCCGGAGAACAGGTTGACAAGATCAAAGATGGTATGACATACAGTGTGCTGCATGTCACCTACGATGCTTATGTGGATATGATCCCCCGTCTTACCAGTGAACAAAAGGATAAGATCTATACATGGCTGGTGGAAGCTCGTGAGCTTGCGATGGATGGTGAATCATCAGATAAGAAGCATCAAATCTTTGGAAAATATAAAGGAAGAATAAATAATTATCTGGCTGCCCAGGGTTATAATGTAAGAGACGAAGAGCATGCCTGGCAACAAAGAATAAAAGATAGAAAGGAAATGGCAAAGCAGGCAGAAACAAAATAAGAAGATAGCTGCAACCATCCTCCATCCCCGTATCCTTAAAAAAATAGACCTATCCTGTGAGCTTCAATAACACCTGACTGCGTATTTCTGGATTACTTATTATATAAAAAAAAGCCATATGAATTTTCCGCGACTACCAAAGCTACTGCTGTGCTTTCTGCTTTTTAGTTTTACTTATGCTGCTGCCCAGGAAGTTTCCATTAGTGGTAAGGTCATTAACCAGGCCTCAGGCACACCGCTTGAGGGTGTTACGGTTAAAGTAAAAAATGGTACTGCTGTTGCCAG
>Ga0207648_10001229_pt1 | contig 28740 bp, 21 predicted proteins | sample KBSMisM32_FD_184310 | JGI IMG/M metagenome (GOLD analysis project Ga0207648, IMG submission 184310) | Miscanthus rhizosphere microbial communities from Kellogg Biological Station, Michigan, USA - KBS Miscanthus M3-2 (SPAdes) (version 2) | ecosystem: Host-associated > Plants > Roots >... | reverse complement strand
TCTGAATAGGACGAAGGAAATTACCAGGTAATTTTTTCTTTTCCTTCTCATTTACTTTCACAACAAAAAATTTGAGATTGCTTTTTATATAGGGTGCCAGTACTTCTTCTGCACCTGCTGGAATCTTATAACCATTTTCATCCAGCCATGATTTTAAGCCAGAACTTTCCCTGGCACTTAGAATGAGGATATCATATTCTCCCACTATGTATTTGGCTTCAATTTTTACCGTTTCCTCTTTCAGTCTATTTTTATCTTTGTTTAAACTTACTCCGGGAACATTACCCTGCAATGCCGTTACCACAACTTCATCGTACATTACCGGATTGCATGGATTCTGATCATAATATTCAACCAGCCTCGGTTTACTATATTCATTCAAGGTATTAAAAATGTTCTGATCAACTACCTTGATGTCGTCCTTTTGTAATACAACCGGTACGGGAACAACCATGGCAAAATCCTTGAAATTGCCCTTGAAATCATTGTACATCGTGATCACATTCCAGTTCCCTGATCTCACCAGGATCACCTGTGATGTTTTGTTTTTTAACGTACCATCTGCTTTGCTTACATAAAAGCCACAGAAGGCAATGGCCTCATGACTTATCATCCCTGTGAGAATGACAAGCGCAGCCAGTTTTTTTGTGAAAGGTTTCATGACTATAAGTTTGAGTTTATGAATAAAATTGAGTTGGAAAGTGGAAGGCTTCCAGGCAAATGATTTGGATTTGAACAACCAATCCAGTACAGGAACCAATGGGGCAGCAGCTACCAGTACCCAGATAACCGTATTATATTTCCATTTAAATGCAGCGAGGTAGAAAGACACTGCTGCAATCAAAACTGCCCAAATGATCCTTGCCAGCGGATGATTGGGAGAGGTACGGGGATCACTGATCATAAAGAAGGTAAACAATAACAGGCTGCCGGTGCTAACTGAATGGATAAAATAATCCATTGGCCACCCAAGTACATAGATCTGTCTCCAGTACAATAATCCGATATAAGTTATTAAAAATGCCAGTGAAACATCCAGCTTCTGCACTCTTGTCACTACAATAACTCCCAGCGTTACTGCACCAAAAAATATAACTGCATTACTGCCCCATTGCCCTGGACTTAACCATGCATCGTTAGTAAAAAGTAGAGCTGCTATAATACCTGCAGCAGAAGGATTGAAAATATGTTTCCTGTTCCATCGGAATAGATATTTTGAACTAACTGTTATAACTGTTGCAAAAAGGCTGGTGTACCAATGGTTGGTTTTAAGCAAAAGGCATAAACTCATGGCGCTGATCAATATGCTGAATCCCCAGCGATCAAATTCTGCCAGTGACAACCATCTCCGGGCTTTTATTGAATCTGCTGAATATTGAAAGAAAAGACAGCCGCCGATGGTTATGATATAATGTGACCAGTCCGGTGTCCAGCTAAGTGCCAGAATTCCATAGCTCAAAAAGATAGCCTGGAAGATCACCTGGAAAGCACGAGGGTCAATCTGCAGGGTTTTGTTTGCCATACACTCCGTTTAAAAGGGAGATGAACAGGTCCAAACGATTACATAGACTGACCTTAAAAAAAGGATGAAAAATAGGGAGAAATTATTTGTGGATTTTGAGAGAGAGCTGCATCGTTTAATTTCCCATCCAGTCTTTGAATGCTGCAACATTTTCCTGGCTGATTATAATCTCATCATTGACAGGGGGATCCACTTCTACTTCCAATTTGCTTTTGGGATAGGACTTGATCCGTTTGATGGAAGTCATGTTGACCAGGTATTTACGGTTGATACGATAGAATGAAACAGGATCAATCTGTTTTTCTATATCACTCAGTGAAATATCAAGTATAAATTTTTCCGACTTTTTATTGACCATACAAACCAGCTTGTGTGTTGCATAGAAATAGGCAATATCCTCTGTTTTTACGCTGATATAATCCGTACCACGCTTAACCAAAAATCTCTTTTTATAAGCAGGAAGACTTGCCGGCTTTGTTTGCATCAGCTGCTGGAAATTGGAAGCGAAATATTGTTTGAGGGTATCATATTTCTTTAAAGCCGCTTCCAGTTTTTCCTGTTTTACGGGTTTCAGTAAGTAATCGATACTATTAAGCTCAAATGCTTCCTGCCAGTATTCATCATACGCTGTTGTGAAAATTATGGGACAGGGAACTGAAACAGTTTCAAATATTTTAAAGCATAATCCATCTGAAAGTTCAATATCCATGAAAACCAACTCAGGCTGTTCCTGTGTACGTAACCATTGAATGGCAGACTGAACGCTATCGAGCTGGGCAATTATTTCAATGCCCATACCGGTTTTTTGAATAGCTTTTTTTAGCTTATCTGCTGCCGGCTTTTCATCCTCAATAATAAGTGCTCTCATGCCAGGTTCAGGTTATTTTTAAAACAGGCAAACGTACGGTAAAATAATTTTCACCTTCTGTTATTGTAATAAAATTATTGGTTGTCAGGTTATATCGCTCATTCAGGTTCTTGAGACCGATGCCCGAAGAACCTTTTCTCAATTGTTTTTTCCGGAGATTGTTATGAACGGTAAGGATATCTTCTTTTAATGTAATTACGATCACCAAAGGTTCATGGTCATTGAACTCATTATGTTTGATGGCGTTTTCCGCCAGTATCTGTAGTGAAATAGGAGGCATGAGGAATTGATCCAATTGGCGGTCAGAAACTGTAATATTCAACTGCACAGCTTCTTCAAAGCGGATCTTTAACAAAGAGAAATAACCTTTCAGGAAATCCATTTCTTCCCGAAGCAATACCAGGTCTCTTGCTTTATTGGTAAGGATGTATCTATAAACATCCGCGAGGTCATCATTAAATTGTTTGGCCTTAACAGGTTTTTCTTCAATTAAATGGGACAGGGTATTAAGGGAATTGAAAATAAAATGTGGATCTATCTGGTTCTTCAATGCTTCAAGTTCTGCCTCAGCTTTAGCTCTTTCTATTTGTGCGCGCTGTACTTTTTCCGTTTCAGCTTCTTTCACCAGGAATACCGTTTCATATACATGAACGATGAATAGAACAGCGATCATGATGATCATGGCATTCATACTTACTATGTTCCAGTCTACTTTACCACCTGCGAAAATATGATACCAGCCCACCAGCAGCAGTACGCTTACCGGAATGGTATAAAATGAAATGGCAAGTATTAGGGAAACTATTTTTTGCAAGGGTTTATTGAACCAGTCGAAATAAGTACGTAGTGTAAATAACAGAAAACGGTTGCCATGCCATATTATGAATGATATGCCGATAGTATAGAGATAACTGAACTTGGTTTGCCAGAGCGAATAGCTGGTATGATCAACCAAACCGGTAACTAATGGGATCAATATCCCAAAAAATGGGATCAGAATAAGACGAAAACCGATGTCATTAACACGTATGGAATCAGTTATTCTTTTCGTCGCATCATCATTATGTTTCATCTCCCTGTTTTCCACGTTTGGTCGCTTTTCATTTCAATCGTAAAAATTATGAAATAGATTCGATATATAACCACATGGGGAATAATTAACCATCTATATTAATTATCAAACCAACTATTTATGGGTTCTATCAACTGGATTGCTGTATTAGTAGCAGGTATTTCTGCATTTGTACTGGGAGGAGTCTGGTATTCACCAGCGCTGTTTGGAAAAGCATGGATGACAGAAAATAAAATGACAGTTGCCGATGTAAGATCCGGTAACAGAGGAAAGATTTTCGGCTGGGCATTTGTGCTTTCACTGATCATGGCGGCTAATCTTGCCATGTATCTTGCTGATTCACCAGCATCCTGTCCGGAAGATTGTGCACAAAGAACAGATATTACATGGGGAACACAGATGGGATTTTTATCAGGGCTTTGGCCTTTTTGCGGAATTGCAATAGTGGGTTTATTTGAGCATAAATCAGCTCGTTACATTTTCATAAACGGAGGTTATCTTCTTTTAGCGCTAACTTTAATGGGCGCTATTATTGGCGTTTGGAGATAAACTTAAAAAAACAATTATGGAAAGAGTAACCGGCCTTGGCGGATTCTTCTTTAAATCACAGGACCCAGAAAAGTTAAGAGAATGGTATGACCAGCATCTTGGGATTAAGAAAAATCAGTATGGCACCGTCTTCGAATGGAAAGGAGAAAATGGTGAGAAAGGGCAAACAATATGGAACCCGTTTAAGGAGAATACAAAGTATTTTGATCCATCGGAAAAGCAGTTTATGATCAATTACCGGGTCAGGGATTTGTTGGGTTTGCTTGAAGTTTTAAAAAAGGAAGGTGTAACTGTAGTTGGTGAGCCCCAGGTATATGATTATGGCAAATTTGGATGGATACTTGATCCGGAAGGAAACAAGATAGAATTATGGGAACCTATTGATTAAGACATAATTCCTCTGGAATAAGAAAGTTAGTAAACTATAAAATTATAATCATGTCTTTTAAAAATGCAATTAGCTGGTTTGAGATCCCTTCAACTGATCTGGCGAGGGCACAGAAATTTTATGAAACAGTATTTAGTGTTACACTTATTCCAATGGATCTGCAAGCCATAAAAATGCGCATGTTTCCGTTAGAAGATATGATGGGTGTGGGCGGTGCAATAGTGGATAGTGGCGGATTTCACAAGCCATCTACAACCGATGGTCCGCTAATCTACCTGAATGGCAATCCTGATCTTCAGAATGTGTTGGATAAAGTAGAAAAAGCCGGCGGTAAGATCATGGTCCCGAAAACGGAGATCTCACCTGAATACGGATATATGGCTGTGTTCATAGATACGGAAGGCAACCGTATTGGTCTGCATAGTGTTCCTGCAAATTTCAATAGTTAATTATGGAAAATTCATTCGACTGGGGTCGTTTTCTCGTTCGTATAAACGTGAACGCATCTACTGAAAAACTATATAATGCCTGGGCTACCAAAGCGGGTATGGAATATTGGTTTTTGCGACTTAGTGAGTATAAATCACCTGATGGTAAACTGAGAGGCAATGACGAACAGGTCAAAAAAGGTGATAAATACAAATGGTTATGGCATGGGTATAATGATGATGCAGTGGAATACGGTGAAATTCTCGAAGCCAACGGAAAAGATAGTTTCCAGTTCAGTTTTGGAAAGGCGGGAAATTGTTCTGTCAGGATCTATAAGGAGTTAAATGAAACAATAGTGGAATTGGTACAGGACTCTATTCCCACAGATGATCGGGGAAAACAGTATTATCATGTGGGATGCAAAACGGGATGGACTTTTCACCTGGCAGATCTTAAATCGATATATGAAGGCGGCATCGATTTGCGCAATAAAAACGATAAATTGCAGCAAATGTTGAACTCATAGCCATGAAATTTGAAACAGAAAAGGCCTATCCTGTTCTGGACAGGACACCCGCTGTATTATTCTCACTTTTACCTGGACTTGATGAACAATGGATCATTAATAATGAAGGTCCGGAAACATTTTCTCCTTTTGATGTAGTTGGTCACCTGATACATGGTGAAAAAACAGACTGGCCTAACAGGATTCAAATGATCCTGGAAAAAGGCACTTCCAGTTCATTTGTTCCTTATGACCGGTTTGCTATGTTTAGAGAGAGTGAAGGCAAAACCCTCGACCAGTTGTTGAGTAATTTTGAGGCGTTGCGCAGAAGGAATATGGAATGGTTGCGGTCATTGAATTTGACAGAGCAGGACCTGGCTAAAAAGGGGATACATCCTAATTTCGGAGAAGTTACATTGAGTCAGTTAATTTCTGCCTGGGTAGTTCATGATCTCACCCATATTGCACAGATATCAAGAGTAATGGCCAAGCAATATAAGGAGGCGATTGGCCCCTGGGTGGAATTCTTCAGAGTGCTGAATTTTTAATCCGGAAATCCGGTCTTATCTATATTGGGAATAATACGCAATGCGTTTTTATAGTATACTTTTTTCAAAATGCTATCAGGTAGTCCCATTCCATACATTGCCCAGAAGGCATGATATTTTTTATGGTAAGGAAAATATTCATCTTCTGTTTCAAGCACACGAAAATAAGTTGCGTATTCCTCAGGAACCCAGCTGTCCTTACCAAAAAGTATTCTGTCCTGGTATTTGGTAAAGAATTCTTTTGCCCTGCGTGGCTGTCTACCCAACTCTGCAATTACCGCTCCGAACTCAACTACTACATTTGGCATCTGATCAAGTAACCTACTCAGGTGGTCAAGATCATTGGGATACCATCCAAAATGGGCAGCAATGAAAGTTGTTTTGGGATGTTTCTTAAACATGCGGTGCTGCTCCTCAATCAAATCTTCCCAGGGTTCCGGATCAGTGGCGCTTCTTTTACGGCCGGGATGAGTAGCCAGCTCCAGCCAACGCTCATTCTTTGAATCCAGGCTGTCCCAAAAGGGTTTGGGATCCGCTGTATGGATCAGCACAGGTATTTTCAACTCACCAGCTTTATCCCAGATAGCATCCAGGCGTGGATCATCAACAGCTACCCTCTTACCATTAATATCTTTTGCCGATAGCCCCAGGTTCTTAAATATTTTCAAACCATTGGCGCCATTCTTTACATCCTGTTCCAGTTGTTTAACTGCATTTTCTGTCCATCCGGGCCGGCCAACACCATTAAAGTCGATATTGGTAAATACGATAAATCTTTTAGGATGATGATCTTTAATGTTAGTGATCATCTTCTTTAATTCCTCGCCGCCTCTCCCGGTAAGATTAACCATCACTTTCATGTTCAGCTGATCCATATCCTTTATCAAAACATCAAGGTTTTGAGACCCCATATTTCCCTGGTGGTTATGTACATCAATGAAAGGGAATTTCGATTTGGTTAACGGATGTTTAGGTACTACCAGGGTATTAACCGGATCATAGGTTTCAAAATCCATTTTCATCTGGCCTATGGCAGACTGGAACAAAATCGTAGTGAATGCAATTAAAAAAAAGCGTTGCATGGGTTTTTATTGAAGTATAGGTTAGATGTTAAAAATCATGATAACCTGTTGCGGATAATTTTATCAATTTTTAATGTGCTTCCAACCAATTCATTCCCTGTCCACATTCTGCTATAACGGGCACTTTATTAGGCAATGGCAGAGCGATCTGCATGTTTTCGATGATCAAAGGCTTCAATTCCTTCACCTCTGATTTCAATGCATCAAAGACAAGTTCATCATGCACCTGCAAAAGCATCTTGCTTTTCATACCTGCCTTTTTCATGGCTGCATGTACTTTTTGCATGGCCAGCTTGATCATATCGGCTGCTGTTCCCTGGATAGGTGAGTTGATGGCGTTACGCTCGGCAAAACCGCGCACAGTAAAATTGGCTGAATTGATATCCCGTAGCCACCTTTTCCGTCCCATCAGTGTTTGCACATATCCGTTCTCCCTGGCGAAATTGATGGTATCATCCATGTATTTCTGAATGCCGGAGAATTGTTTCTTATAATTGTCAATGATCTCTTTGGCTTCTGTTCTTGAAATACCGAGATTATCAGCAAGACCAAAGGCGCCCTGACCATAGATAATACCAAAGTTTACGCTCTTTGCCTTGTAACGCATTTCTTTGGTTACATCCTTTTCCTTTACGTTATACACACGCGCTGCAGTAGCTGTATGGATATCAGTGCCACTCTTGAACGCTGCAACCATATTGGGATCTCCGCTAATGGCGGCTACTATCCTTAATTCAATCTGTGAATAGTCAGCAGATAATAACACATGCTTGCTATCTCTGGGTATAAAAGCTTTACGGATCTCTTTTCCTCTATCGGTCCTGACAGGGATATTCTGGAGGTTTGGATTGTTACTGGCCAATCTACCGGTGACTGCTACAGCCTGACCATAAGTTGTATGCACTCTTCCTGTTTTTGAATTGATCAGTTCAGGGAGTGAATCTACATAAGTTGATTTCAATTTGGTCAGTTCGCGAAAGGTGAGAATATCTTCTGCAATGGAATGTCCTTTTGCAGACAGCTTTAATAATACATCTTCACCCGTTTGATATTGTCCTGTTTTGGTTTTTTTGGCAGATGGATCGAGCTTTAATCGATCAAACAGTACTTCTCCTAATTGCTTGGGGGAAGCCAGATTAAATTTTACCCCAGCGATCAGGTAAACACTTTGCTCTGCTTTCATTGCATCCTTTTCCAGTTGCTTTGAGTAATCCTTCAAAAAGTCAACATCAATTTTGATGCCTTCATATTCCATATCCGTCAGCACCTTTACCAGCGGGTTTTCTACTTCGCCAAATACTTTCTCAACCTGTTTGGATTTTAATAAAGGAGTAAATACATTTTTCAACTGAAGGGTTATATCTGCATCCTCAGCTGCATAATCCTTGATCTTTTCTATTTCTACATCGCGCATGGTACCTTGCGTCTTACCTTTCTTACCAATGAGCTCTTCAATATGAACCGGCTCATAGCCAAGGTATTTAGCACTTAGCATATCCATGCTTCTTTTGCCATCTGGTTCAATCACATAGTGGGCCAACATGGTATCAAACAGCTCTCCTTCTATCTCCACTCCGTACCATTTCAATACCAGCAAATCATATTTGATGTTCTGTCCGATCCATGTTCTTTTCTTATCGCTGAATAATGGCTGGAAAAAGGCCAGAATCTCTTTGGTCCTTTTTTGATCTGCGGGGCAGGGGATATACCAGGCTTCACCTGGTTTAATGGAGAAGCTTAGCCCAACCAGCTCTGCTTCATTGGCGTCAATTCCGGTTGTTTCTGTGTCAAAACAGATCTCTTTTTGCTTTTTTAATTCTGCTACCAGTTTCTTGAGGCCTGCATCTGTATCTACTACTTCATATTTATGGGGAGTATTATTGATATTCTTATCAGCTACCAAACCAGATTCAGGTTCTTCTCCGGGAATAAGAGGTTCTGCAGCAGTTTCCGATTTTGCCGGTTCAATTATATTTCCAAACAGATCAGTTTGTACTCCCTGTGGGATTTCTTTGCCAATTACTGATTTGCCGGGAGTGGTTACAGAGAAGTCCTCGCCAAGAATCCTTTTACCGAGAGTTTTGAATTCCAGTTCCGTGAAAGCTTCGTTTAAAAGCTCTTTGTTCCAGTCTTTGATCTTGAAATCTTCTTCATGAAATTCAACTGGCACAGTGGTTATGATAGTTGCCAGCTTTTTGGAAAGAATGGCATCTGCTTTACCTTTCTTCACTTTCTCACCCATGGCTCCTTTTATCTTATCTGCGTTGGCAACCACATTTTCCAAAGTTTCATATTCCGCCAGTAATTTGGCAGCTGTTTTTTCACCCACGCCGGCAATGCCTGGAATATTATCAACTGCGTCACCCATCAGGCCGAGGATATCAATTACCTGGGAGACATCTTTGATATTCCATTTTGCGCATACTTCTGCGGGGCCCATTATTTCCACATCACCACCCTGGTAACCTGGCTTATATATTTTGATCTTTTCGGTGACAAGTTGACCGTAATCTTTATCCGGAGTAACCATGAATACTTCGTAGCCTGCTTTAGCCGCTTGCTTGCTGAGAGTACCAATGACATCGTCAGCTTCATATCCATCTACTTCCATTACAGGAATATTGAAACCCCTTATGATCTTTTTAATATCAGGAATAGCGGAGAGAATATCTTCCGGAGCTTCCTGGCGGTTGGCTTTATAGTCAGCAAATTCGGTATGCCTTTCAGTAGGCGCATGCGTATCAAAACAAACAGCCATATGAGAAGGCTTTTGTTTATTGATCAACTCAATCAAAGCATTTGTAAAGCCAAACTGTGCATTGGTATTGCGCCCCTTGGAAGTGATCCTGGGATTGCGTATGAGAGCATAATAGGCCCGGAAAACGAGTGCCAGTGCGTCTAATAGGAATACTTTTTTTGCCATGCCGCTAAGTTACTGTTTTCACTGAGGAGCAGGCAAAACGAAAAAAAGCCTCCCGATAAAATCGGGAGGCGCAATTAGTTTCGGTTACCTCGATTAATTATAGAATTATTGAGCAGTTTGGGCAACTGTTTCAGTTTCTGTAGCCTGTTTGTGCTCCAGGTATTTTTCGGGATTTTTTACCAGAACAGTTCCGCTAAAGGCAGCGTTGGCAGCAGCAGGAGCTGTTGATTGCTCTTCTGTAGCGAAAACAACTTTGTCTTTATGAATAAAATTCAGGTAAAGGGCGAAGAACAGGAGGTTGAAGGCAAAAAAGTTCGCGATTTTACGGACACGTTTTTTCATAAATACTGGATTTGTTCGGTTTTTTATCAGATTGGATTTCTACGGTTTCGAAGACCAAGATAGACCAAGGTTTGGGCAGGTGCAAATACCTGCCACAGGTAATTCAAAAAATCGGGGAATACTACCTGTCCCCTTTTCGTAATTCTACGAGCACCCCAAAAATTGTCATTGAAAGTGAATGGAATAGAATACTATTTTTTCATCTCTTCCAGGCTCTTTTGCATGAGGAACATTTCATCCCGGAGACGTGCGGCTTCCATGAAATCCAGGTCTCTTGCGGCCTTTTCCATATCCTTTTTAATGCGGCTTATTGCCTTCTCCATTTGAGGAATGGTCTTGTATTCGGCCTGTTCTTCTGCTGCAACTGCTACCAGCTCTTCATCAGGTCCAATGGCATAAGGATTCCTGGGATCATATCCTTTAATATCCAACACTGAAGTTTGTGCAAATACCTGCTGCTTGCTTTTGATAACTGTTTTGGGAGTAATATTATGTTCAATATTATAAGCTACCTGCCTTTCTCTACGCCGAGTGGTTTCATCAATCGTCTTCTGCATACTTTCCGTCATCTTGTCTGCATAGAAGATTACAAGACCGTCTACATTTCTTGCAGCACGACCTGCAGTTTGCGTCAAAGATTTTTCATTACGCAGAAATCCTTCCTTGTCTGCATCAAGAATGGCAACTAATGACACCTCTGGCAAATCAAGGCCTTCTCTAAGAAGATTAACACCTACCAGTACATCTATTTCACCAAGACGTAACTGTCGGAGGATTTCAACTCTCTCAAGTGTATCTACTTCACTATGGATGTATTTGGATTTTATATTGATGCGATGAAGGTATTTATCCATTTCTTCTGCCATGCGCTTGGTTAGTGTAGTTACCAACACACGATCACCTTTTGTAACCCGTTTGTCGATCTCATCAAGCAGATCATCAATCTGATTAACCGAAGGCCTTATTTCAATAGGAGGATCTAATAATCCGGTTGGGCGAACCACCTGTTCAATTACCACTCCTTCAGTTTTTTGCAGTTCATAATCATCGGGAGTAGCAGAAACAAAGATCACCTGGTTTTGCATGGATTCAAACTCATGGAAATTAAGCGGACGGTTATCTAATGCACTGGGTAAACGGAATCCATAATCAACCAGTATCAGTTTCCTGCTTCGGTCTCCTCCATACATTCCACTTACCTGTGGAATAGTTTGGTGAGACTCATCAATTACCATCAGGTAATCTTTTGGAAAATAGTCCAGCAGGCAGAAGGGTCTTGTACCAGGTACGCGACGATCAAAGAAGCGGGAATAGTTTTCAATACCATTACAATATCCCAATTCACGGATCATTTCAACATCATATTCCACTCTTTCTTTCAAACGCTGGGCTTCAATTAACTTGCCGCCATCTTTAAAATACCCAACCTGCGACTGCATTTCATCCTGTATCTCGTAGATCACCTGTTGAAGAATATCTTTTGGAGCCACATAAAGGTTAGCAGGAAAGATGGCTGCATTTTCCATAACAGCGATACGTTTACCAGTAACTACATCAATGCTTTCTATTTCTTCAATTTCATCACCAAAGAATGTAACGCGATAACCATAATCTGTATAAGGAAGATTGATATCAACTGTATCACCTTTTACTCTGAAGGTGGCACGGTTGAATTCAAGCGTTGTTCTGTTATATAATGAATTGACAAGTGCATGAAGAAATCCCTGGCGTGAAAGGGTCTGACCCTTATTGATGCGGATGATACCATTTTCATAATCGGTGGGATTTCCCATACCATAAATACAGCTTACGGATGCAACCACAATAATATCACGCCGGCCGCTAAGTAAACTACTGGTAGCTCTAAGGCGTAGTTTGTCCAGTTCATCATTTATGCTTAGGTCTTTTTCAATATAGACATCACTTACGGGCATGTACGCCTCCGGCTGGTAGTAATCATAATAGGAAACAAAGTATTCTACGGCATTATTGGGAAAGAATTGCCGGAACTCGCCATAAAGCTGGGCTACCAGGGTTTTATTATGGGTAAGTACCAGGGTAGGTTTCTGAACATTCTGTATCACGTTGGCGATAGTAAAGGTTTTACCGCTACCGGTAACGCCAAGAAGGGTCTGAAATTTCTCCCCTGTCTGGATGCCTTCTGTCAGCTGACGGATGGCTTCCGGCTGATCGCCGGCGGGGGGAAAGGGGGTTTGTAACTGAAAAGGCATATTGCAAGTTAACGAATAAGGGCTTGTGTGCGAGATAGATAAGAAAGAAATTGACTATGTTGGATTATAAATTACATGGCAAATCTTAATATAGAATTGTTTGTTCTATTGGCTTGAACGACTTACTTTTATGACATCCAACCTTTCGCTAAACCCGCACCAAATCCTTCCAACGGCAAACCACCAGACTTTTAGCTATTGAGAAGAATCTTCCACCCTGTAATTTGAATTCATCTTCTTTATTGCTTAAACTTTTGAATTAATTATTTCATACCCCATGACGCGATGCCTTGTGCTATTAACCAGGTTATAGTACAGGCCCCAACCTCCTATTGCCAGAACCAGCAATGAATCAATTTTCTTATTAACTAATAGCTAAACCAAAAACCACCAACTATGAGAAGAATTTTTACTCTGTCTGTAATATTCCTGTTATTACTGACAACTTTCACTTACAGCCAACCATTTAAAATAGTAAAGGATATTGCTACCGACATATATGGTATCGGGCCTTCCCCCTGGTATGCCACAGTTAATGGCAATACTTATTTTTCTATTGTAGATAATCAACCTTCTGCTTATAATAAAGAAAGAGGATTATGGAAGACAGACGGTACGGCCGCTGGAACAGTAAAGCTGAAATCACTTTGGAGTGTGAAAGATTTAGTGAATGTAAATGGAACATTGTTTTTCTCAGCAAGGGATGAAAATGGTGAAGACAGGCGAATATGGAAATCAGATGGTACGGCGGCGGGCACTGTAATGGTAAGAAGCGATATTTCATTAGGCTGGTGGGAAACCCCCAGCACCGCTGGTTTTTTCACCAATGTAAATGGCACTTTATACTTTGTGGCAGATGACGGTGTTCACGGCAGGGAAGTATGGAAAACAGATGGAACTGCTGCGGGGACAGTAATGGTTAAAGACCTTAATGTAGCATCCCCTACTCAATTGACAAATGTAAACGGTGAATTATATTTTAATAGTAATGGCTTATGGAAAACAAATGGAACTGATGCAGGAACAATAAGGCTATCTACCACTCCCGTAGCATATATTGTAGGTTTTAATGGATCTGTTTTTTTCAGGGGAGATGTTGGTGGTGCAAATGATGGGTTATGGAAAACTGATGGTACGCCAGCAGGAACCGGACGCATAAGTCCAGCCATTGGCCCTTTAGGTTACCTGGGCAGCACGGGAACTATGTTAGTTATAAAAGGAGATAACCAATTGTTCATAAGTGATGGAACAACGGCGGGTACTACAAGATTTTTTGATGGTAACCTTCCGGATTTTGGTCTCTATCAGGTAGTTATTATTGGTTCAACCATTTATTTCACTACAGAACAGGACCCTGGTAGTCACTATTCCGTATGGAAAAGCGATGGTACCGAAGCTGGAACAGTTAACATGAACTTAACGAGTGGAGACTATGGTATTGCAATATTAGCAGTTTTGAATGGAAAGCTGGTTTTTACACAGTATGACGCAGTCCACGGAACCGAGGTATGGATTTCAGATGGAACAGCTGCAGGCACAGCGCTTGTTGCAGATATTTGTGAAGGAACCGCAAATAGTTTTCCATCAAATTTTTATGTTATTAACGGTACAGCGTACTTTTCTGCAAATGATGGTATTCATGGACAGGAAATCTGGAAGACAGATGGAACTACTGCCGGTACTATGCTGGTTAAAGATTGTTATTCTCCTACCGCAGGAAGTGATGCAAAAAACTTCCTCAATTTTAATAACAGTGCATTAGTCTTTACAGCAACTGATAACATTCCGAAAACAACCCAACCTCCAAACGGTCACGAATTATATATAAGTGATGGTACAATTGGTGGAACTTATATGCTTAAAGATATTGGTGTGTTGGGTATAAATTCCAGCATTGGGAATTTAACGTCATTTAATAATAAAGTACTCTTTTCAGCAAATGATGGAGGACATGGCATTGAGTTGTGGATTACTGATGGAACTTCTGCAGGGACAACTACCTTAAAGGAAATAAATTCAGCTCCAGGTGCTGTTGACAGATCGTCCAATCCTGCCTGGCTTACCGTTGGAAATAATACAGTTTTCATGGGTGCCAGTAACAGTGCTACTATCAATGGCAGAGAATTATGGAAAACTGATGGAACGGAGGCCGGCACTGTAATGGTAAAAGATATTTATCCCGGTACCTCAGACAGTGACCCAACCGGGCTGGTTTATACTAATGGAACATTATTTTTTGCTGCGAATGATGGAATCAATGGCAGAGAGCTATGGAAAAGTGATGGAACTGATGCGGGCACTACATTGGTAAAAAATATTCATAGTTTATCAGGAAGCAATCCATCCAATTTGGTAGGAAATGGAAGCATAATATATTTCGTTGCAGATGATGGGGCAAATGGTGCTGAACTTTGGAAAAGCGATGGTACTGATGCAGGTACTTTAATGGTAAAAGATATAAACACATCAGGAAACAGTGATCCTGCATCATTAATAGTACTTAATGGGGTATTATATTTTACAGCCACTAACGGTAGCGGTGGCAGGGAATTATGGAAAAGTGATGGAACCAATGGCGGAACAGTTTTGGTTAAAGATATAAATGCAGTGGGTGGTAGTGACCCTGTGTCGCTGACAATTTTAAATGGACTTCTTTACTTCTCCGCTGATAATGGCACAGCCGGTCGTGAATTATGGAGAACTGATGGTAGTTCTGCTGGCACCACAATGGTAATGGATATAAATACCGGTGGCAGCAGCAACCCTACAGCATTGACCCGGATTGGATTTAAGTTATTCTTTGGGGCCAATGATGGTACACATGGTAATGAAATATGGGCTACGGATGGTATTACAACCGCTTTGGTACAGGATATAGAACCCGGGATTGGTAGTTCTGACCCCACTCAATTCGCTGAGGTAAATGGAAAAATATTTACAAGTGTAATCAATAGTACATGGGGAAGAGAAGTTTGGGTGGGCAATGCACCAACATTGAACAGTCCATTGCCGCTCACCTTACTTGAATTTAAAGGATCAGTAGTTAATGATAACGGTATCCTTCAGTGGAAAACAGACAATGAATTAAATACAAAATCATTCGCTGTTGAACGAAGTACCAATGGCCGCAATTTCAGCTCTGTAGGTCACGTAAATGCAGCCAATGCAAGTGGCGTGCATAATTATGATTATACAGATGCCAATTTAAAATCACTGGGTTCTTCCATTATTTATTACAGGCTTCGCCAGGTAGATTCAGATAATAAGTTTACTTATTCCCGTATAGTTGCACTTACCCTGGATAAACAGAAAAGTTTTGTAATGCTGTATCCTAATCCTGTAAGAAAGGACATTAATCTCACCATAACTCTTGCCAATAAGGAGAAGTTGAACTGGCAATTGACAGACAATAACGGTAAGGTAGTTAAGAATGGGTATTATGAGTTGGGGGCAGGCAGCACCGCCGTTGTGATAGATGGAGGAAATCTTGCTGCAGGAAATTATCTTCTTAGTTTAAATGGAGAACAATTACAACAAACCATCAAGATCGTTAAACAATAAAATAATACAAGCAATTAAATAAGCCACCAGTCATGAAAAAAATCTTTATTGCCACTCTGGCCACATTGTCAATATTTTTGGTTCAAACACAGGTAAAAAGCCAACCATTTACATTATTAAAGGATATCAATACCAATCCCGGTGCAAATGGAGGAAATAGTGATCCTTCATACCTGATCAATTTTAACGGCACACTTTATTTTAGTGCTGATTCCAGAAATATGGGGATCTTCCCTCCATATAGGGAAGTATTTAAAACCGATGGAACAACTGCGGGAACAGTGATACTGAGTGATATTGGTCAGAATAGTCCTGGAAACCCTACCGAACTCACAATATTCAATGGAGCATTGTACTTTGCTGTAAATGATAATATGCATGGCTATGAACTTTGGAAAAGTGATGGAACTGCTGCGGGAACTGTGATGGTGAAGGATATAAATACCACAGAAGCAGGTGGGTCTCATCCTGCCAATTTAACGGTTGTCAACAATACGCTTTACTTCACAGCAAATGATGGAGCCGCTAATCATGGAGAGGAATTATGGAAAACGGATGGTACAGAAGCAGGCACTGTAATGGTTAAGGATGTATATGCAGGAACCACTTCCAGTAGCCCATACAATCTCTTTAATTTTAATGGTGTTTTATATTTTGCTGCTCACACTGATATAGTAATGATGGCAGGGACTGCTCAATTATACAAATCAGACGGAACGGAGGCAGGTACACAGGTTGCTTACCGCGCCATATACAGAGGATGTTGCCCAGACAACCTGACCAATTTTAACGGCTCCCTTTACTATACATTTGGTGTTATTTTTAATGGCTATGAATTGTGGACTGTAGATAATAGTGATGGATATAATCATCAGGCAGGAACTATAAACGGCGGACCTGCCACCAGCGATGCGTTTCCAGCTTCTCTAACGGTATTTAATAATCAGCTTTATTGCTCTGCAACTGATGGAATTAATGGAAAAGAGCTTTGGAAAGTGGACGCTCCAGGCGGAACCCCAGCACTTGTAAAAGATATTAATACATCAGCTGGAATTGGTAGCGATCCAACTTCCCTGGTTGTATTAAACGGTTTCTTATACTTTTCTGCAAATGATGGAGTAAACGGGCGTGAATTATGGAAAACGGATGGAACTTCGGCAGGAACCGTAATGCTAAAGGATATAAATGGTGCTGGTAGCAGCAATCCAGTTTTCCTTGGTAAATCAGGATCGAAATTCTATTTCGCGGCTAATAATGGTACGAATGGTAATGAACTGTGGAGCAGTGATGGTACTGCTGGTGGAACAGTAATGGTTCAGGACATAGAGCCTGGTGCTGGAAGTTCTGATCCTAATGCGTTTCTTGAAGTAAGCGGAAAACTATATGTTAGCGTAACCACAACCGGAAATGGAAGGGAACTATGGGTCGCAAATGCTCCTCAAAATATACCATTGCCTCTTACCCTTCTGGAATTTAAAGGAGCAATCCAAAATGATAATGGTGTACTGCAATGGAAAACTGACAATGAAATAAACACAAAATCCTTTGCAATTGAAAGAAGTACCGATGGTCGCCATTTCAGTGTAGTAGGTAATGTAAATGCAGCCAACCGCAGCGGTGTTCATAATTATAACTACACTGATGCAAATATTAAATCCCTTGGCTCTTCCCTTATTTATTACAGACTTCGTCAGGTAGATGTTGATTATAAATCAACTTATTCCCGCATTGTTGCACTTACCCTGGATAAGCAAAAAAGCTTTGTCATGCTTTATCCCAATCCGGTAAGGACGGAAATAAACCTGACAATAACCCTTGCCAAAAAGGATAAGATAAACTGGCTTTTGACAGATAACAACGGTAAAGTTGTTAAGAATGGATATTATGAACTGGGAGCAGGAAGTTCAGCAGTGATTATAGATGGAAGAAACCTTTCAGCAGGTAATTATCTACTTAGATTAAACGGCGAAGTATTACAACAAACCATCAAGATCATAAAACAATAAGCTTTATTAGAAAATACTGAAAAGCCCAATACTAAAGGCGGCAGGTATGTTTAAAAGACAAAATCTGCCGCTTTTTCATATCGTAAATTTCCGATATGCACACCTGTTCATAAATTACCACTAAGAGGTAATCAGCCTCGTAATACGCTGTCCAGTAGCCCTATTATAAGAAAAGATTGTTCTATGTCAAAGTAATATTCCTTACAATTATCCCCAATAGTTTGCAACAGTGAGTTCCGTTATCTATTTTTAGGCCTCCAAATCTGACTGCGAAGCCGATAGAAGAGTCCGACATTCTACGAACCACATAACCCCACAAACTTCGTTCGGCTATGAAAAGAATACCCTCGGTAAACTTTTTTTTACTGCTTGCCATCTTATACCAACTGCCCACCTTTGGTCAATCCTTTAGTCTATTAAAGAATATCAATCCAGATGGAGCTGCACTCCAGGACCTATTCCCTGTTAATGTTAATGGCACAATATATTTCCAAGCAAATGACGGCGTTCATGGACTTGAATTGTGGAAGACGGATGGTACTATCGCTGGAACAGTAATGGTTATAGACCTTAATCCCGGTACTGATGATGGCATTCTGGGTTCTATCATCAATTTTGATGGAACAATTTACTTTGCCGGTAACGACGGAATACATGGCTTTGAACTTTGGAAAAGTGATGGTACAGAATCAGGCACTGTAATGGTAAAAGATATAAAAACCGGGAACAGTTTCAGGTCAGGTCTGCCTTCCGGCATTCAATCTTTCATTACTACCGGGGGATTTTTGTATTTCCCCGGAGACAATGGCACTACAGGCCGTGAATTGTGGAAGAGTGACGGAACTGAAGCCGGTACTGTTCTGGTTAAAGATATTAATCCAGGCTCTGGAGCCTTTGGAGCACGTCCCAGTGACCCCAGCAATTTCAGATTGGTAAATGGGATTATCCTTTTCACTGCAGTTATTGAAGGTAGCGGAATGGAGCTCTGGAAAACAGATGGAACTACCGGTGGTACAACCATGGTTAAGGATATTCACCCGGGAACTACCGGAAGTGCAATCAGGAACATGATCCCTGTTAATGGAACACTTTTCTTTACTGCTCATACTGATGATTATGAATTATGGAAAAGTGATGGTACTGAAGGAGGCACTCAGCTTGTTTATACAATGAACCCGATTGGTATTGCGGAAACCACACCGGTTGTGTTAAATAATATTTTATACTTTCTCGATGAAGACGGGCTGTACAGAAGTGATGGCACTACTATTGGAACATTTAAAATTAAAGATGCTTCTCAAGAGCCAAAAGATCTGATCGCTGTGGGAAACACACTTTTCTTTATTGGATCCAATAATACATACGGCAAAGAACTTTGGAAGAGTGATGGTACAACTCCAGGAACGGCAATGGTAAAAGATATAAATGCAGGCTCTGATGGAAGTGAATTTTTCGGATGTACCGCAGTTGGAAATAAACTCTTCTTTTCTGTAAGCGATGGCTTCCATGGATATGAACCATGGACGTCTGATGGCACCGAAGCGGGTACTCAATTTCTTCAGGATCTCGACCCTGATAATGCACAAATTTTGCAAATTGTAGTTACGGGTAACAAGGCCTATGCTGTGATCAATACAACTACTTATGGCAGGGAAATATGGGTGGCCGAAATCAGCAACCCGATCCTGCTACCGCTTACATTCCTTGAATTCAAAGGCACTCTTATCAATGATGATAGCCAGCTGCAATGGAAAACAGATCATGAAACTTCTACTTCTTCTTTCATTGTTGAAAGAAGTGTAGATGGCAATAAATACGTTCAGGTAGGATATGTGAACGCAGCAAATTCTGCAGGTACTCATTCTTATGCATTCAAAGACGCCGCAGTTTCTTCACTGGGAGTGCCAAGAGTATATTATCGATTGAAAGAAGTTGATATTAATGGAAAATATATTTACTCCCGAGTTGTGATGCTCTCAATCGATCGCAAATCAGAATTCTTAACCATTTATCCGAACCCGGTACAAAGAGATATTAATCTCACAATAACACTTATTTCAAAAGCAAGATTAAACTGGCAACTTGTTGATTATTCCGGTCGGGTATTAAAGAATGGTATCTATGATCTTTCAGCAGGCAGCACTTCTGTTTCAATTGAAGCAGCTAATCTTCGCCCTGGAACCTACCTCTTACAGGTTAAAGGAGATGGGGTGCAACAGGTATTGAAAGTAATTAAGCAATAGCAAATCTTTGTTGATCTATAAGTTACTAACCCTGAATTTCTCAGGGTTATTTCTTTATGTGCATTAAGGATTATCCCCTAATTATTAATAATTGATATTCATAAGCTTGCGATTGAAAACTTTGTATATTATTTTTCGTAGAGAGAGTATCCAATATCCTTACAGCTATGAAAAATCTTTACGCATTATTTTTCTTTACGGGGCTATTCCTCAAGCTCCATGCTCAGCAATTCACGCTGATCAAAGATATCAACCCGGGAGCAGCCACAAGTAATATCAGTTATCTCACCAACGTCAGCAATGTTTTATTTTTTGCAGCCAATGATGGTACTAATGGAATGGAACTTTGGAAAAGTAATGGTACTACTGCAGGGACTGTATTGGTAAAAGATATTATGCCAGGTACAGGCAGCAGCAGTATCGGTTATCTCACCAATGTAAACGGTACCCTGTTCTTTGTTGCTAATAATGGTACCAATGGAACGGAGTTATGGAAAAGTGATGGAACCGATGCAGGAACAGTTATGGTAAAGGATATTCGTTCAGGCTCCATGGGAAGTAATCCTACAGGCCTGGTGAGCATGAATGGTGTATTATATTTTGCAGCTGATAATGGATTGCAGGGGACTGAATTATGGAGAAGCGATGGTACAGCTACAGGTACAATTATGGTAAAGGATATCAATGCTAACTCAGCATCTTCCTATCCTCAATCTATGATCAATGTGAATGGAACATTATATTTTTCTGCCGATAATGGAGTGAAAGGAATGGAATTATGGAAAACAGATGGGACATCAACCGGTACTGTTCTCGTAAAGGACATCTGGAACGGAAGCAATGAATCCTATCCTTTTGACCTTGCAGCCATAGGTAACACCTTATACTTCTCGGCAGACAATGGCAGTTCAGGAACTGAACTTTGGAAAAGTGATGGTACTGCAACAGGCACTACCATTGTAAAGGATATCTGGTCGGGCTCCAATAGTGGTTATCCTTATGACCTGGTAAATGTTGGAGGAACGCTTTTCTTTTCTGCAAATAATGGTTCCAATGGTATAGAATTATGGAAGAGTGATGGAAGTGCTTCAGGTACATCCCTTGTTAAAGACGTATGGCCCGGATCACAGAGTGGTGCTGCCGGTAATTTTGAAAAATTTGTCAATAAGCTGGTATTTACCGGCAATGATGGAGTAAATGGATTCAAGACCTGGCAAAGCGATGGAACGGTTGCCGGAACGCAAATTGCAACAGGTATCGTTGATGTGGGAGGTGGTACTTTGGAAGAACTGGTTGAAACCGACTGGAAGATATTTTCGAGTATTAACCAGGCAACTACAGGAAGTGAATTATGGGCAGTAAATTTTTCAGTGATCCTTCCGCTTGATCTTATTGAATTCAAGGCAGAACTGGTTCAGCATGACGGCGTATTGAACTGGAAGACTGCCAATGAAAAAAATACACTGGAATTCATTGTTGAACGCAGTGTGAATGGAAGCAATTTTGAATCTGTTGGAAGAGTAGCTTCTGGCGGAACTGGAAATTATACTTACCTGGATAAAGATATTACTGCTTTGAAATCAACCACAGTGTACTACAGACTGAGGCAGGTGGATGTTGACAGTCGCTATACCTACTCCAAAATTGTAACACTCAATTTGAACGGTGGCCAGCATTTCAGTTTATATCCAAACCCTGCTACAGATTGGATCAACCTGCAGACAGGTAATAATCCTTCGGGAAATATCAATTATAAGATCATCGATAACGGAGGAAAAACAATTCTTCAATCATCCGGCCAGGTAAGTACCAACGGCAGGATCTCAATAGATATCAATACCCTGGCAAAGGGAGTATATTATCTAGACCTCTATATAAACCCCGCTAAGAAAACGATACAGTTTGTAAAGCAGTAAACTGAATTTTAATAGAAATTAATGCTTCAGCTTACGGTTGACGTAAGAAGAGTAGTCGGGCAACACCGGTTCATATTCATTATTCATCAGGGGAGAGGTTAACAGGAAATCTGCCGTGGCTCTGTTACAGGCTGTGGGAATATTCCAGGTAGCTGCTACGCGCAATAGGGCTTTTACATCCGGGTCATGTGGCTGGGCTTCCATGGGATCCCAGAAAAAGATAAGTACGTCCAGCTTTCCTTCTGCAATACTCGCACCGATCTGCTGATCACCACCAAGTGGGCCACTCAAAAATTTGATGATAGGCTGGTCTAATACTGATTCAAGAAGAGTTCCTGTGGTTCCTGTAGCAAAAAGATGATGTTTTGAAAGGTCGGTTTTATTGGTAAGAGCCCATTCTATCAGTTCATCTTTCATATTATCATGTGCAACCAGGGCGATGCTTTTGCGGCTGTTGAGTACTCTTTTCATCTATAATGATTTCTTGCCACAAGATAGAATATTGAGAGGGGAAGCTCAGCAGAAAAATAAAAAAGCCTCCCCTTTGCAGGGAAGGCCTTTGATATGGAAGAAGAAATATTATTTGAATTCAGCCCATACGCTGATCTTGGGTTCTTTTGAAACCTTTCCGGCTTCTACAGGAGCGCCAGAAATATCATAGTCAGCCAGCTTAACTGAAAAATCAGAAGTAGCAGAAATAACTCCACCTTTCACTGTAATGTTAGCAGGAACTTTAATTTTTTGTTCTTTCCCCCTAATGGTAAGGCTTCCTTCAACTGTTGCTGTATAGGACCCGTCCTTGCTGAGATTTACGTCAGATACATTGGTGATAGTGCCTTTGAAGCTCAGAGTAGGGAATTGATCTGAGTTCATCCATCTGTCTCCATTGAAATGGCCCTGCATGGTAGGGTTGGCAAAGGCAAAGCTTTTTACATTGGCTTCAAACTGTACAACACCGGTCTTTGTGTCAATTGCCGCAATTACTGTTTTGTTATCGGCCTTGGGAAGATTATCGATAGAGGTAGTTGCATTAAAAGAAACAGTTGCAGAAGTAGTAGTTTTCCTTTGAGCAAACAGACTGCCCGTCAACGTTACCAAAGCCAGGATTAAAATTGTCTTTTTCATTTGTAATTTGTTTTTTGTTGGGTGAGGTTAGGTTATTTTTTATTTAATACACATCTTTTGAAAGTAATTGATTCAGTTCCCAGTATCTCGCTTAGTACTCCTCCGCTACAGGAACCTTTAACTGATACATTATCTCCCGCCTTCAGTTTCTTAACTTCTGCTACAGACTCGCCCTGGAAGGGAAATATGGCATAAGAACCGGTGGAGTCTGCGAACTTGATATTGGCTGTTGAATCATTTGGATTCTCGAGCTCTGATATGATCCCGTTTACAGTCAATATCTTTTCCCGGTATTTGGCATTTGCCGCGCTATCACCTGCCTGGAATTCTTTTATAAGGTCAGTGGCATTCACAGTAAAATCTGATGTGGTGTCTGAAGTGCTCACATGTTTTTCATCAAACACATATTTTTCGGCAACTGTGAAACTTAAATAAGCCGCCAGTGGACCAATCACCAGCCAGACTAGTTTTTTACCCCAGCCCTGGGAACTGGCAAGAATAATGCCCGCAGCCCCTATAATTGTAAGGTAAAAGCCAATCCCGTAAGACTTTGAGACGCCGAGATCAACTAAAACATTCGTAAATAAAACATAAATCGTGGTAAGGCATAAGGCCAGGATTCCGGCGAGACTGGCAGTCAATGCATTTCGCTTATTCCTGAAGGTTAGCAATAAGGTGACTATGGCGAATGCGGGGATGAGCCAAAGAAGCGGCATTGCAAAATTGAACTGCGGAAAAGGATTGGCCAGTTTGAATTGCTCATCTGAGATTTTGAAGAAATTCCCGGAGGGCATATCAGAACCGGTGATAGTAGTTGTATCCCAGGAAACCCAGGTAATAAAGAAAGCAATAAATAAAATGGCTGCTAATAGGATCGTAAGCCACTTACCAAAGCCTTTTGTAACAGCAGGTGTATTTGCCATAAAGGAATAATTCTACAAATCCGGTAGACAAATGTACAATGTTTAAACATTGAATCAAATGCCTACCCTGTTAAAAAATGTAAAAGCCGTTCCCGCAAAGCGGGACGGCCCTTATCTTACTAACCCATCCTGGTTCCGATTATCGAAACCTTTACTAAAAATTTATACTGCCTGCGCCTCTTTTATCTTCTCTCTGATCTTTGTTTCAATTTCTTTAGCGAGTTCAGGATTATCCAGCAATAACTGCTTTACAGCATCCCGGCCCTGTCCTAATTTATCGCTATTATAGCTGAACCAGCTACCGCTTTTTTGCACAATGCCCAATTCAACACCCATGTCAATGATCTCGCCGGTTTTGGAAATTCCTTCACCGAAAATGATATCGAACTCAGCAGCCCTGAAAGGAGGAGCTACCTTGTTCTTAACGACCTTAACTTTTACCCGGTTGCCTACTGCTTCATCGCCATCCTTTATCTGGGACATACGTCTGATATCCAGGCGCACAGAAGAGTAGAATTTCAGGGCATTACCGCCGGTAGTGGTCTCAGGGTTACCAAACATAACCCCTATCTTTTCCCGGAGCTGGTTAATGAATATACAGATGGTATTTGTCTTGGAAATGGTTGCAGTAAGCTTACGCAAAGCCTGGCTCATCAGCCTGGCCTGGAGGCCCATTTTGCTGTCTCCCATTTCACCTTCCAGCTCCCCTTTTGGCACCAGGGCGGCTACAGAGTCAATTACAACCACATCCAGGGCTCCGGACAGGATCAGGCGGTCGGCAATTTCCAGCCCCTGCTCGCCATAATCTGGCTGGGAAATCAATAGATTATCTACATCTACGCCCAGTTTCCTGGCGTAGGAACTGTCAAAAGCATGCTCGGCATCTATAATGGCGCACATGCCCCCTTTTTTCTGTGCTTCCGCAATCACATGGGTAGCAATGGTGGTTTTACCAGAAGACTCAGGGCCATATATCTCTACCACCCTTCCTCTTGGCAGACCCCCGATACCCAGGGCCACATCCAAACCGATAGAACCAGTGGAAACCACTTCCATTTGAGTTTCCCCTTTTTCATTCATCATCATTACACTGCCTTTGCCAAAATCTTTATCGATCTTGTCGATTGTCAGTTTTAGCGCTTTAAGCTTTTCGCTGTTATTATTTGACATGTCCGGAGATTTTTCAGTTTTTGCCATAGCCAAAATTAATATTTAGGATGCCCTGTCGTAATAAATTTATGAACAAATAAACAACAAAACTAAAGTATTTAGTTTTGAAATACTAATAAATTTTGGAAAATATTTTTTAAAAATAATAAGGAGTGAAGATAGGATTGGGAAAGAGTAGTTAAGTAAACAAAAACATTTAAAATGGCGGGACCGGGAAAGATAAGCGTTTATGGTGTACAAAAAGGCCCGGACATCGGATATAAAATAATCTAATAATACTCGAAAGAATTGCAGAGATAGATGAAGTTGGTCTATTTGCTTTCACGGAAGTATCCGGTCAATCCAGGGCGCCAATAGCTGGGAAAATGCTCCAATCATCAAACCAACATATATCTCTTTGGAATTATGGTCAGATACAATCAGCCTGGAAGTACAAACAATCCCTGCCAGCAGAATTGACGCGGCAATATATAAATTGAAATTCTCTCCCTGGATGCTCGCCAGCATTAAAATAAATATCACCATTATTCCCATAGACATGGCATGCATGCTAACCTTCATATAAATATTGGCGATTAGACCAACAGAGGATGCTACAAAAATGGCAATGGACAATTGCACCACTTCCCTTGACATATCCGGCAGGTGCCGCAACACATACGCCATCCAGAAATAATAAATACCACAGGCGATATAAGGAATCACCCTGTCCTTCTGCGTTTTTAAATAGACACTACTTAGGAAACCAAGCGCCTTTGCCAACAATACAGTTACCAGCGGGAAAAAGCTGTACATGATAAAGAACTGCAGAAGCTTCAGCATTTTTTGGCCGGGAGACCCACTGCTGAATAAATAAGGCTGCACAGTTAACAGGAACCAGGCAATGTAAACGGGAACAAAAAGGGGATGGAAAATATAAGAGATAACCTTTGCAACTACACGGATTACAGGGTTTTGTGGCTGGTGCCCCAACTCTTTGAATTCTCTCTCCCCACTATTCCTGTCTACAACCAGTTTACTTTCCATCAGCGTCACAATTTTTTTGCAATTTAAACGATTTAGAAAAAAGAAAACTGCTTATTATATTTACCCTTGAATGCTCAATATCCAATCCATAATGCTTGTTTCCATTGAAAAATGGAGTAGAAAAACGTTGATCATTTTATTGTTGCTGGCATCCCAGTTTGCATTTGCACAATCAAAATATATCAGACAATTCAAGCCTCTTGCGGATTCTCTTTCCGAAGAATATAAGATCCCGACAGCAGTAATATTAGGAGTGGCAATCATTGAATCGGGAGCAGGGACCAGTCGCAACAGCAAATTGCTTCATAATCATTTTGGCATAGTGGGCAAGAACGATCTTTTGAAAACTAATGGAATCAAATCGAGATACAAACAATTCAAATCTGCGGCCGATTCCTATCATGCCTTCTGCAAGTTGCTGAAGAAAAGGAAATATTATGACAAGCTGAAGGGTAACATGAACTATCATTTATGGCTTGATGCAATGAGCAAGCATGGTTATTCTGAAGATCCTGAAGGGTGGAAACAAAAAATAACCGCTGCTATCAGGAAATCTAAACTCTCAGCTACCTTCTAGTCTTCTTCTATGAACAGCAACCGGCGCGTCCTTTTTTTTGTCATTGGCAGTGTCGGATTATTTATAGTCCTTTCATGGCTGGCTATCTTCTATAAATTCAAATGGTCCCCTTTTGAAAGAGTGAACCTGGTATCAGAAGTTGTCAAAGAACCGGTAAATCCCAAACGGTATGTTTATCATCCCCCTGTTCTAAAGAAAGATACTGTACATAAAAAGAATGATTCGTTATTAGCGCCTGTTTATGATTTTGAATTGTATAATACTGCAAGACTGATAACCAGTTTCAATGCTGATACCAACCAGCCTGCCTTAAAAAAGTTTACTGAAAAACTCTACGGTCTTAAATCCGGAAAGAAAAGAAAGATCAGGGTCGCTTATTTTGGAGATAGCATGATTGAAGGCGATCTTATCTCCCAAACCCTGCGCAAAGAATTACAGAATAGTTTTGGTGGATGCGGCGTTGGATTTGTTCCTATTAATTCTCCGGTTGCAAAATACAGGATATCAGCATATACAGATTGTTCAGATACCTGGTCAGAAGAAAATTTCCGGGAAGGGAAAAGCAATCGTCTTTTTTTATCTGGCCATTTATACCATACAGACAATGGCTGGGTAACATTAAGAGATCAAAGTTTTATTAATGATTCAGTGCTTATTGAAAAAAGCCTGCTTTGCGGTACTACCAATAAACCCATTACCATCACGGCCAATAATAAGCCTTTCACAATAAACGGAGAACAGCTCTTCAATCGCATTGTGCTCGGTAATGATAAAGGCAGAACAGTGAAACTGGCTGTCAATAATGATAAACTCCCACTTTATGGAGTAAGTTTTGAGTCAGATTCAGGTGTTTTCGTTGATAATTTCCCTTTCCGTGGCGTGAGCGGAATAGAACTGGCAAAGTTTGATTCTTCCTTTCTCTGCTCCATTGCTGCCAATAATGATTACGACCTGATAATTGTACAATACGGTGTGAACCTTCTGTTTCGCCCAAATGATACCAACTTTGGCTGGTATGGTGAGATCATGACGCCTGTTCTCCAGAAGATCCGTCATTGCTTCCCCAATAGTGAGTTGTTGGTAATAAGTACGGCAGACAGGGCATTCCGGTATAGTGGGGAATATAAAACAGCTATTGGGATCGATTCATTAATACGCACACAGGCCCAGGTAGCTTATGAAACAGGTAGCGGATTTTATAACCAATATGCTTCCATGGGCGGCGCAAATACCATTGTGGAATGGGGCAAGTTGAAACCACCTATGGCCAACAAAGATTTTATCCATCCTAATTTCAGGGGTGCAGAAATACTCGGACAATATTTATTTGAAGCGATGATGAGGGATTATGAGAAGTATGTTCACTCACTCAAACAACCAAAATAACACCCAGCCATCATGCCATCGTTCGACCTGCAAGCTTTTTTCCACCAGTTTAAATACGATGAGAATAACCCTCTGCTGTTCAACAATGGCTTCTTTGTTATATTCTTCGCTGTCTTTATTTCGCTCTATTACGCTTTCCGGAAAAAAATGGCGATAAGGCGATATATATTCTGTCTCTTCTCTCTTTATTTCTTTTACAAGGCAAGCGGCAATTTTGTATTGCTTGTTATTAATTCTGCCATTGTAGATTTTGTTATATCCAATGCCATATACCGGGAGAAAAGAAAGGGTATGAAAAACTTCCTGCTGGTGCTCAGTATTTTTTTCAATCTGGGCCTGCTTTTTTCT
>Ga0207648_10001228_pt1 | contig 28750 bp, 27 predicted proteins | sample KBSMisM32_FD_184310 | JGI IMG/M metagenome (GOLD analysis project Ga0207648, IMG submission 184310) | Miscanthus rhizosphere microbial communities from Kellogg Biological Station, Michigan, USA - KBS Miscanthus M3-2 (SPAdes) (version 2) | ecosystem: Host-associated > Plants > Roots >... | reverse complement strand
GAGCCTCTGAACGCCGGCTCACCCGTCGACACGGTCGGCCAGTTGCGGTCCAACTAGGTTTCCGCCGGAGGCGGGTGTTATGTTCGCTGCCTGATGATCGGGCAGATCGGGCCGCAGATCGCGACAAATACGCCGACGACCTCTTGACGCCCGAGCATGACTTCTCACGCGGCGCTCACGGCGTTCGTCGAATTGGCGTTGATGCTCGCGGTCGTGGCCGCGTACGTCGTGATGGCGCGCCGCTTCCGTCTTCTGTGGCATCCACTCTCCATCATCGCCGCCGTCGGCATCGTCAGCATCGTCGTCTCCGTGCTGGGCGAGCTGCTGTTCAACCGTGGCTGGGCAGGTGTTCCGGCAATGTCGCGCCGATCCGCAATCGGCGGCTTCGGGTGGGGTGTGATCATCGCGGCGGCCGTCTGGGCCGGCCGCCGGGTGTTCGCCTCGTTGAAGAGACAGGCTCGAAGCTAAAGGGCCGTGGCACGAGGCCCGTCCTGCGCCACCGGACCGAGGGGTGCGAACCGCTCGTGGACGCCGGATAGGGGACGTCAGGCCGATAGCCGAGCAACCGGCCGAGCGGGGCGAGCGTCGCGAACAACAGCTGCTGCACGACCCGCGGCGGGCTCGTCCCGTAGATCGCTTCGCGGTAGTCGGCAAACGTGACCGCCAGCTGGAACAGGTTTCGCGGCAGTCCGCGCGCATTCGTCTTGCCGGTCATCGCCAGCGCGAAGAACGTCGTGATGAATTCGGCGAAGCGCCCGGCCGGTCGGAAATCGAGCATGACGCGCAGGTCGTCGGTTCCGCTGTTCCACCAGATGTGCGGCGTGCCCCGGGGAATCGTGATGTTCTCTCCCGCCGTGTAAACCCGCTCCCGTCCATCCATGCGCAGCGTGATCTGCCCGCTCGTGATCAGAAAGCGTTCCTCCTGCTGCGGATGAACGTGTTCCGCCGCCACGAACCCGCCCGGCCGCACGCGCATGTCGATGCGGAGGCACTCACCCTCCGTCTCGTGGCCGGTGAGGATGAACCGCATCGTCTCGCCGGTGATGGGGTTTTCGATGCAATCGCCCGCTCGTACCACAGGGAGACCTCCGTCTCCCTTGTAACGCGCGGTCCGCGGCCGAATCCCGCAACCAGATGCGCTAGCATTCGCGAGTGACTCGAGCGTTTCTTCTCATCCTTGCGCTCGCCGCAGCAGGCTGCGGCGGGAAGAGCAGCGCTGCCACCACCGGTCCGACCCCACCCCCGAGCGATCGCACGTTCCTGTCCTTCACCGTCGAGGCCGGGTTCGGCTTGCCCGCGGGGCGCTCGATGGAGCTGACACCGGACAACGCAACGTTCTCAGGCTTCGCCAGCATCACCGGCCCCGGATTCGCAAACTCGGTCCAGGTCACCGCAAGAGATGGCACCGGAGCCACGTGGGGCCTTTGGCTGGCGGCGCCTCAGGATCGACAGCTCGTCGCGGGCCGTTATGCGAATGCCGCCAACGCCATCCAACGAGCGGCGGAGATCCCAGGGCTCACGTTCTGGAATACGACGATTGGCGGTTGTCCACCTGCGACCGGAGAGTTCACGGTGCTCGAGGCCACTTTCGGAAGTGCGATTGGCGCCGGCCTCCCCATCGACCGCCTTCATGCGACGTTTGAGCAGCGGTGCATGCTCAATGGACAGCTCGTGAGTGCCGTAAAGGGAGAGATCAACATTCCCCGGCGGCTGTCGACGACCGAACGGTGATCGCCGTTACGGCAGCGACATCAGGCCGACCGTCACCAGCAACGGAATGATGACGGCCACGAGCGCCTCGCCGGCAATGAGGCCGGACGCACTGGCGATCGCGTAGTTCTTCTGCGTGGTGGGCGACACGCGCATCCAGATCTGGTCGAGCACGGCACCCAGGAAGATCACGGTGACGGCGTTCACGGGGATGAGCATGGCGATGCCGACGCCGGCCGGCGACGGGATGAACGGCCGCCACGACTTCTTCTGCTCGAGCAGCGTGAGGAGGATGCCGATCACGGCGCCGACCGCCGTCGATGTTTGCATCCACGCGAGGCGCGCGGCCGCGGCCGCCGTCAGGTTGGCGCCCGAGAGGTCCTGCGTCACCAGCTTCGCGAACCCCACCCAGCGCTGCGACGTCGGGCTGAGCAGCTGCGCGTGCTCGCCGGTGATGCCGTAGGTGTCGCGCAGCAGCGGATACATGTAGGCGAGCGCCAGCGCGCCCACCGGCACGGCTATGAGCTGCATGTAGGTGAGGATGCGCGGCGTCGAGCCGATCATCTGACCGGCGCGGAAGTCCTGCATCAACCCCTCGGACTCGGCGGCCACCGCCCCGGTGATGCCGCTCGACACCATGTTCGCGCGCAGGTCGCCGGGCGCGATGCCGGCAAACATCGCCTGCATCACGTTGGTCATGGTGCTGACCGGACCCCAGTTCGTTTCGCCCAGGACGCGCAGGGCCACGAGCCCGAGCGGCAGCGCCAGCGCAATGGCCAGCACCGAGTGCCAGATCGGCGTGCCGAAGAAGAGCGACTGCACGAGAATGACCAGCAGCGCCGAGGTGCCCCCGCCGATCCAGACCCAGCGGAGCGGGAGATCCTGCGACGTGGCGTCGGCAGCGGCCAGCGAGCGGAACGTCGCCATCAGGACGCGCCAGCGCAGGAGCAGCGCGCAGATCCCGCCGGCCACCAGCAGCCCCACCGAGGGCCACATCACCAGCAGCAGGATGTCCACGCGGCGGCCGTCGGCCGCGAGCAGCCCCCGTTGCAGCAGCCACGGCGGCATCAGTACCCACGCCACGATGCCGCCGATCAGCATACTGGCGCTGATGCGCAGGCCGATGATGATGCCCGACCCGATGCTGAGGAGCGAGACGCCGAAACCAAGGCCGACTCTTGCCGAGAAGTCGTTCACGATCAGCGGAATCGCGTCGCGGATCCACTGCAGGACCGTCGCCAGGAATACCAGGCCCGACGCCACCAGCGCGGCGATCATCGCAAACGCCGATCGGCGCGCCTGCGGTCCCTTGGCGTCGAGCAGCATCAGCGTTTCGCCGGCGGCGATGCCGTCGGGGAACGGCAGGTTCTCGTCGTCGATGAAGTGCTTGCGCAGCGGCACCGCCAGGAACACGCCGAGCAGCCCCGATGCGGAGAGCCAGGCGAACGTCTGGAAGCGCGTCAGGTTGATGTCGAAGCCGCTGCCAGGCTCCAACCGGAGCAGATCGAAAGCGGCCAGCAGCCAGCACAGGAACGCCACCTGCGCCGCCGACGTGCCGGCCGTCTGGACGATGTTGTTCTCCCAGCGGTTGTAGCTCTTGGAGAAAAGGCCCAGCGCCACGAAGCCAAAAAACGCGGAGACGACCGACACGTTCGGCCCGAAGCCGAATTTCAGCACCATGTACGGGTAGGACGCGCCCATGATGAGCGCGACGACGAGCCCCACCGCGATCGACCGCGGCGTGAACTCACGGATGTGGGCCGGCTTCTGCGGGCCGTTCGATGACATGCGGCGGATTGTATGCGGGCCGGGCTTGGTCTCAGGCGGCCTTTTTGGCTGTCCGGCGGTTTGCGCGCGCGCGCCGTTCGATCAAGCGGGCCACCGCCGCCTCGTCGCCCGTCAGTCGGTGGCGGCGAGAGGCCACACGGCCGGCGGGCGCAATCACGTCGCCTTCGAGGAATCCTTCGACGACCGCGGGGTGGACGTACGACTTGCGACAGACGGCCACCGTGTTGCCGAGACGCTGCGCGGCGCACGCGATGGCCCGGACCACGGCGCGCTTGCCCGCAGCTGCCGTGGCCGGAAGGGCGTGGCTGCCGGTCTTCAGACCGGCCTCTTGGGTATCGGCCAGCGCACGAGCCACCAGCACCGTGCCGGCCCAGGTCCGGAAGTCTTTCGCCGTGAACGCTTCACCGCACACCCCGCGGACGTAGTCGTTCACGTCGGCCGACCCGACCGCGCAGCGGTGTCCGTGCTCGTCTACGTACTGAAACAGTTCGTAGCCCGGGAGATCGCGGCATGCCTTGACGATCCGCGCCAGGCGCGCATTCTCGACGCCGACGCTGTGCGCAATGCCGCTCTTTCCCTTGAACTCGAAGCGGATGCCGCCGCCCCTCACCGTCGCGTGAGTGTCGCGCATCGTGGTGAGCCCGTACGAACGGTTGGCACGTGCGTATTCCTCGTTGCCGACTCGGATCAGCGTCTTCTCGAGGAGCGCCACGACGGTGGCCAGCACCTTCTCGCGCGGCAGGCCGTTGCGTCGAAGGTCCGCCGCCACACGATCGCGCAGCGCCGGCAGCGCCGCCGCGAATTCGAGCAGACGGCCGTACTTGACCTCGTCGCGAACCTCGCGCCATCGCGCGTGATACCGGTACTGCTTACGGCCCTTGGCGTCGCGCCCGGTGGCCTGCAGGTGGCCAAGCGGATCGGGGCAGATCCACACGCTGGTCCACGCGGGGGGTACCGCGAGGGCCTTGATGCGATCGAGCACCTGCCGGCTGGTGACCGTTCGCCCGTGCGGGTCCACGTAGCGCGCCCGCGCGCGGCCCAGCCGGCGGATGCCCGGTGCCCTGCGGTCGTTGACGTAGCGAAGCCCGGCAGCAGCGGCCGACGCAGACGGGGCGAGCGGGTCCTGAACCACGCCCGCTGAGAAGCAGCAATCGAGCCAGTGGAACCGTAGAGGCGGACCTTCAGGCCCGCCTGCTCAGCGGCTGGACGTTCTGGCCGGCGGCGCCACGTCGTTGCGGGCAACGACGCCGCCCTTCATCACGAACCGCACGCGCTGCATCTCGCTGATATCGGCGAGCGGATCGCCGGCCACCGCGATCAGATCGGCGTACTTCCCCTTCTCGACGCTGCCGATCTGGTTCACCCAGTTGTAATTCAGCATCGTCGCCGTGGGCAGGAACGCCATCTGCAGCGCCTCGCGCGTGGTGAGCCCCCACTTCACGAAGTAGGCAAACTGATCGGCCTGCTTGCCGTGTGGCACGTCGGCGGAGGTGGCGCCGCTGCCGAAGACGAACGTCACGCCCGCGGCGCGCGCCTTCCGGAACGCCTGCTCGGCCATCTTCAGCCGGCTGTTGCGTCCGCCGGTCCGCTTCAAGTCGGCGGGCTCGAGCGCGACGAGATCGTCGATGGTGAGCTCGAACGGGAGCTTTTTGTCCACCAGCAGCTTCAGCGACGCATCGTCGAGATCGGTCAGGTGGTTGGGCGCGTCCACCCCCGCCTTCAAGCAACTGAGCTGCCCTTCGCCGCCGTAGGTGTGGCACGCCACCTTGAGGCCGAGACGATGCGCCTCGTCCACCACCGCCATCACTTCTTCCTCGGTGAGCGACGGGCTGTTCACGAGCGTGCCATCGGGCTTGAACACGCTGAGCTCGTCGCCGACGAAATCCTGCGTGGTGTAGATCTTCACCCAGTCCACGCCGTGCAGCTTGGCTTCGCGCACGGCCGCACGCGCCAGCCACGGCGAGTTGGGGTTCTTGCTCTCGGTGAAGCGGTCCTGGAAGCGCTCGAAGAACGACGGGTACGACGTGGTGGCGCGCTGATTCAGCGACTGCCCCACCACCTGCATGCGCGGCCCCATCACCACGCCGCGGTTGATGGCGTTGCGGAGATCGACGGTGCCGTAGCCGCCGCGCGAGTCCATGTCGAGCACGGTGGTGAACCCGGCGTCGAGATCGGCCTGCGCGTTGGCCACCGCCACGATCGTGCGCGTGGACTGCGACAGCTCGTCGGGCGGATAGACGTGCACATGGGCGTCGATCATGCCCGGCAGCACGGTGGCGGCGCCGAGATCGATGACCCGGGCGTCGGCGGGCACCGTGACCGCCGGGCCGACGTCGACGATGCGATCGCCCCGGATCAGGATGGTCTGATTGGCGGCCATCGTGCCGCTCCGGCTGTCGTACAAGCGCCCCGCACGGACGGCGATGACCTGCGCCGCCGGGGCCAGGAACTTCGCCGGAGCGCTGGCGATGCCGCCCTGGCCCTGCAGGCCGGCGGGCAGCCCGGCCGCGAGACAGAGTGCGATTCCTCCCAGAACACGCGTCACACGTCCCATGAATCCTCCAGGTTGCGATGGGCGTGCAGAGCATACGCCTGTTGAGAGAGAATCGCCGCCATGTTGTGGAGCGCCCTTATGAAATCGATTGCGGTCACCGCATTACTCGTCGCTCTCGCCACCGCGGCTTTGGCCCAACCGGCACCCACGCGCGGCATCGTCAACGTCACCGGACAGCTCTATCGCGCCCAGAACAACAACCACTACACGGTGTTCCTGGTCACGCCGGAGGGCGTGATCATGAGCGACCCGATCAACCGCGAGTTCGGCCGCTGGCTGAAGAGCGAGATCGCGTCACGGTTCAAGGTGCCGGTCCGCTACGTGCTGTACACGCACCGCGACTGGGATCACGCGTCGGGCGGCGTGGTGTTCGCCGACACCGCCGAGTTCGTCGGCCATCGCAACATGCTCGCGGCGCTGGCGCCGCCGGCCGGCAACCCGCCGCTCACCGACGCGGCCGTGAAGATGGACGCCAACCGCAACGGCCTGGTGGAGCGGGCCGAGGCCAGCGGCGACATCGCCGAGCGCTTCGCGCTCTTCGACTACAACCGCGACGACGTGGTGAGCGGCGCCGAGATCGCGCGCGGCTCGGTGAGCGACGTCCTGCCGCCGACGATCACCTACACGGATCGCCACACAGTCACGCTCGGGGGCAAGCGCGTCACGATGGTGCACCTGGGCACGGCGCACGCCGACGACAGCTCGGCGCTGCACTTCCCCGACGAGCGCGCGGTGTTCAGCGCCGACATCCTGCAGGTGAAGCGGCTGCCCGCCGCGCTCGCGCCGAGCGTCGGCGCCTGGATCGACGCCCTTTCCCGCATCAACGCGCTCGAGTTCGAGTACGCGCTGACCGGGCACGCGCTCGCCGGCACCAAGAAGGACGCGGCGGAGTCGCTGCGCTATCTGCAGGACCTCTCCACCGGCGTCGCCGCGGGCGTGGCGGCGGGCCGGAGCCTGCCGGACATCCAGAAGACGCTCACGCTCGACGCCTACAAAGGATTCGAGCGCTGGGACACCGTTCGCACCGATCACATTGCCAGCGTCTACGCGACGCTGCGGGGGAGCGCGCGATGACGAGAACGATCACCGCCCTCACCGTCCTGCTCGCCGCGTCGCTGACCTCGGCCAGCGCGGCCGCGCAGGCTCGCGGCGGCGGCCCGCCCGCCCCCGTTGTGGTGTCGCCGGACGTGTCCGGCGACCGCCGCATCACCCTGCGGCTGTACGCGCCGAAGGCGGAAGCCGTGCGGCTTGATGCGAGCGACGCGCCGGGAGTGCCCTTCGGCGCCGGCGCGCCGATGACCAAGGGCGAGAACGGGGTGTGGCAGGCCACGATCGGCCCGGTGCCGGCCGGCGCGTATCGCTACGCGTTCGTGGTGGACGGCGTGCCGACACTGGACCCGCGCAACCCGTCGACGAGCGAGTCCAACACCAACGCGTGGAGCCTCGTGTACGTGCCCGGCTCGGATCTCTTCGACACCAGGCCGGTTCCACGCGGCGCCGTCGCCGAGGTGACCTACTACTCCGACTCGCTGGGGATGTTCCGGCGGATGCACGTCTACACCCCGCCGGGCTACGAGACCAGCGGGCGGAAGTACCCCGTGCTCTATCTGCTGCACGGCGCGGGCGACAGCGACCATTCGTGGTCCACCGCCGGACGCGCGGGGTTCATCCTCGACAACCTGATCGCGAAGAAGGCCGCGAAGGACATGATCGTGGTGATGCCGGCCGGGCACACGCGCGGGCCGGCCGGCGCCGGCGTCGTGTCGGCCGACGCCAATGCGGCGTTCTCCGGCGACTTCATGGGCAGCATCGTGCCCTATGTCGAACAGCACTACCGCGTGGCGGGCGGACGTGACAACACGGCGATCGCCGGGCTGTCGATGGGCGGCGGGCAGACGATCGACATCGCCACCGCCAACGGCGCGAAGTTCGGCTACGTCGGCGTCTTCAGCTCGGGACTGTTCGGCGTGTTCACGGTCCCTGGCCGCGGCGCACCCCCGCCGGCCTGGACGAAGGGCTCGAGCGAGTGGGAGAAGCGCAACGCCGCCGCGCTCGCCGACGACAAGACGAAGAAGGGGCTGAAGCTGCTGTGGTTCTCGACCGGCAAGGACGACTTCCTGCTGCAGACGACGCGCTCGACGGTGAACCTGTTCAAGGAGTACGGCTACTCGCCCGTCTACCAGGAGAGCGAGGGCGGGCACACGTGGATCAACTGGCGCGACTATCTCTCCGAGTTCGCGCCGCTGCTCTTCAAGTAGGACCGTCGATCGCGCAGCGGAACCCGGTGTCGTAGTCGGCGTAATCGCGCTCAACCTCGATCCGGTTGCTGACGCGAACGCCTTTCGCGTTCGAGTGCCAGGCGCCGCCCCGCGTCACGGCCGATGAATTCGGGGGCAGCGGCTCTTCGATCTCGTCGGTCGTGTCGTCGTACTTGTTGTAGTAGCGGTCCAACACCCATTCGGACACGTTGCCGAGCATGTCGTACAGCCCGTACGCGTTGGCAGCCTTCTGCCCGACCGGATGGGGGCTGTCGTCGCTGTCGTCCTCGAACCAGGCGATCTCCGACAGCGTGTCGTAGTAGCGCTCGCGCGATCCGGCCCGCGCCGCATATTCCCACTCGGCCTCGGTCGGCAGGCGGCCGCCGATCGCGGCGCAGTAGGCCTTGGCCTCGGTGCGTTCCACGCTGACCACGGGGTGAAGCTCGGAGCCGGCGCGATCGAGCCGCGGCGTCGGCTTCATCCGCTTCGCCCACTGCGCGTTCGTCACTTCGGTGTGCCCCAGCCAGAACCCGCGTCGGATCCGCACGGTGTGCACCGGAAGCTCGTCGGGATCGCAGTCGCCGTCGCCGTTCGAACATCCCATCGCGAAGCTGCCCGGCGGAATCCAGACATAGACCTGACCATCGGCGGCGTTGACCTTGCTGCGCACGCTGGGGGTCGGTGGCGGCGCCGGAAGAGCGGACTCGGGGGCCGGAGCAGGTGTCGTCGCGGTCGGCTGTGCCTCGGGCTGGACGGGCTTTCCTCGAGTTCCGAAGTAGACGGCGGCGACGACCCCGAGCACCGCTACGGCACTCGCCGCTACAACCGCCGTTCTCTTCGACGTCCGCCGGCGCTGTTCGTCGGCGCGTATCCGCTCGCCAGCCTGCAGCTTTTCGAGATCGACCTTCAGCTTCACCAGGTCGTCGTCGTCGAACGACGACTCCGCGTCGAACCAGTGCGTGGTCGAAATGAAGTACTGCAGGTCGGAGGACGGCGTGACTTTGCCGACCAGCACGGCGAGGATCGGTTTGCCCGCGTTGAAGGCGAGCTCGACCTCGCTCAACACGTGCCGCGACGCGTTCGCCTCGGCCGTGAGGAGCAGCACCTGCGCGGTGCAGTCTCGGATGGCGGCGGTGATGGCGGCGGGAAAGCTGGTGCCCGGCTCGATGTCGCGCGGCGCAATCCAGCACGCCACCCCGGCCTGCTCGAGCCCGGTGCGGATGCGATCGGCGATGGACGCGTCCTCGGACGCGTAGCTGATGAAGATCCGGCCCGGCATCTCCAGAAGGTTACCGGGTCCGCGCCGCGTCGGCCTCCACGAGCACCATCGACGCGAAGGCGGTGGCGGCGTCTTGCATGAACAGCGACATCATCGACCCGTCCGGATAGCGCTTGTTCATCGACACCGCGGGCCACGCGCCGGTGCCAGGATCCTGATGCGCGCGCAGCCACGCGATCGCCTTGCCGAGGTTGGGGTTCGACGGCGAGACGCCCGCGCGCTGCAGCACGAACGCGGTGTACGCGGTCGCATAGGCGTGGCTGCCCGGTGAGGGTGGGGCGTCGGGATGGGCCATCCACGGCCCGAGCGACTCGGTCGTCCACCCGCCGTCGGGCTGCTGGCGCGCGAAGGCCTCGGCCACCACGGCGCTCCGCGCCTGCGCGTTGAGCAGCGGCAGTGCGTTCGTCGAGGCCCACAAGGCTGCGAGCCGATCGTGAAGCCGCGGCGGCGCAGGCGGATTCACGAGAAACGCCATCAGTGACGTGATCTGCGCATGACTCGGGGAATCCCGCTGGTAGGTCGCGGCCGCCGGTCCGAGCGTCTGTCCGAGCGCCAGTGCGACGAGCGCCGCGCCGTAGTAGCCGGACTCGTGGTTCTCCCACGGATCGAGGTTCGCCTCGTACCACTGCCACGCGCCCTTGTTCGCGCCGCCCGTGTCCTGCGTCTCCCACAGGCGGTCGAAGGCCTGCTTCGCGTGCGAGCTCATGGTGCCTCGCGCGTCTTCGCGGCTGAAGAACATCGCGCTCATCACCGCTTCCACCGTCCCGAGCGCGCCTTCCTGCGGCTTGGCCATCTTGTTTCGCAACCGGTTCAAGAGGCCGGTTTCGAAGGTCGTGGGCCCGGCTTCGTGGAGCGCGCGGCGCAGTACCGGGCGCGCGAGCAGATACGTCATGCCGGTGTGGCACGACACGCAGGGCCCGTCGGACGACTGGGCGGTCTTCCAGTCGAACCACGCCTGCTGGCGTGCGTCGAGATAGCGGGCGGCCAGCGCGGGATTCCATTCGGCGCGCACCGACGACGCGGCGGCCAGGAGAATGGCGGCGGTCACAACGATGCGAAGGCGTGGCATGACGGTGATTCTAGAGCAGGCGGACCTGAAGGTCCGCCTCTACGTACGCGGGCGGCTGCGCTCGTACACCCACAGCGCAGCAAGGCGATACAGGCCGTGCACGAACTTGCCGTAGGGCAGCGTGACGAACAGCGCCAGCACCGACCCGAGATGGATGGCCAGCAGTCGCCCCATCACGGCCGACTCCCGCAGGACGAGCAGCGCCAGACCGGTGACGCTGGTGACGAAGAGCAGCGTCATGAACGAGCGGTCGAGCCCGTCCTGTGCCGGGTCGCCCAATGCCGCGTCGCGCCGGCCTCGCAGGGTCCAGAGCCCGGCGCATCCGGCGAGAAGCGCGACGCCGCCAAGCGACCCCAGCACGACCGGCACGCTCGTGTAGGCATACGGCGCGACCCACCCGAAGACGCTGTGATACACGGCCGCCACCGAGGTGGACGCGAAGCAGAGCAGGAATCCCCACAGCACGACGTGATGCGACCAGCGCCGCCAGGGCCGCCGCTCTTCCTCATCCGACACGCAGTCCGCCCCGGTGGTGTGCAGATGCCGCAACGTGACCGCGTCGCGCAGCGCCCGCCACGCCGCGCCAGAGGTACGTGGCTGCCGGTCTTCCGCCTTCGCCAAGGCTACGGCGGACAAGTCAGGCCTGCCTGATGCGTCGCGAAGGAACCGCGCGACGCCGATGCCGATCGCGATGACGACGAACGCGAACACGCTGCCAAAGATCGCCACCATCGCGCCGTGCGGGATGATGCGGTAGAAGTCGCCGCCGGACGCCGCCGTCTGAACCCGCGAGCCCGTCAGCCTCGCCGCCAGAAGCATCCAGCCCGAAAACGCCACCACGAGCCCCGCCGCGCTGATCATCGAATGGGTGCGGAAGGCGACGGCCAGCCGGCGTGGCCACGCGTAGTCCTGATACGAGACGAGCCGGATCTCCGCCAGCGTCCGCGGCACGTTGATGCCGAACTCGTGAGGCGGCGCGTACTGGCACGCGTAGAGACACTCGCCGCAGTTGTGACAGAGGTTGGCGAGATACGTGAGGTCGGCTCGCGCGAACGACGTGCGCTCCTCCATCGCCGGGAACACAGGACAGTACTGTTCGCAGTAGCGGCAGGCGTTGCACACGGTCAGCGTATGCACCCCGTTCTCCAGCGTAGAGACCGCCTTCAGACGGCCCGTCTCATCGAGCAGCATCTGCCGCCTCCGCGCCGGCGAGCCGGCCGAACACGGTGCCGATGGTCATGCCGATGCCCGCAAGATAGCCGCGGCGCAGTACGTTGCCGGCCATCACCTCGCCGGCCGCGAACAGGTTCGGCGACGGCGTGCCGCCCATCACCACGCGCGCGCTGTCGTCCACCGTCACCCCCAGGTAGGTGAACGTGATGCCGGGCCGCAGCGGATAGCCCCAGAACGGCGGCGTGTCGAGCCGCTGCGCCCAATGGCTCTTCGGCGGCACGAGCCCCTCGGTGCGGCAGGCGTCGAGCGTCTCCAAATCGAAGGTGCCGGGCCGGACGGCGGCGTTGAAGGCTTCCACGGTCGCCACGACACGATCCGCCGGCAGGTCCAGCCGCGACGCCAGCTCGCGGATCGACGGCGCCTCGATCGGCGGGAAGACCGACGGCATGAACCGGCCGATCGCCTTGGCATCCACCAGACAGTACGCCTCCTGGTCCGGCTGCCCCGCGACCAGCGCGCCCCAGCTCGCGTATCGTTTCGGCCACAGATCCTCGCCCTCGTCGGCGAAGCGCTCCCCGCTCCGGTTCACGACGATGCCGAGCGGGATGCAATCCAGGCGCGTCACGATGCCGCCGTCGAAGCGCGGCGCGCGCGCGTCCACCGCAATCGCGTGACAGCCGCGGGGATCGCCCACCGGCACCGCGCCGGCATCGAGCAGCAGCCGCAGCGGCGTCCCGGTGTTGTAGGGCGTGCCGCGCACGATGAAGCGGTCGGCGGCGTCGCCCCAGGCGTCCTTCAACCACTCGAGGTTCGCTTCAAACCCGCCGGTCGCCACCACCGCGGCCCGCGCGCGCACCACACGGCGCTCCCCAGCCACGTCGATCGTCGCGGCGCGAAACGCGCCGCCGTCGAGATCGACGTCGACGACGTCGGCGTCGTAGATCACGTCGATGCCCAGACGAGCCGCGGCGGCGTAGTAGGCATTCATCAACGCCTTCCCGCCGCCGAGGAAAAAGGCGTTGGTGCGCGACAGGTGCAGCGTGCCGCGAAGCGCCGCCTGGAACCGCACGCCGTGCTGCGCCATCCATCCCGCGCACTCGCGCGACCGGTCGATGAGCAGGCGCGACAACCCGGCATCGGACTCGCCGCCGTTCACGCGATGCAGGTCGGACAGGAACTCGTCGCCCTCGTACGCGCCGGTCAGGACGTCGGTCGGCGCGCCGTGGGCGCAGCGGAGATTGCGAGTGTGCCGGCTGTTGCCGCCGCGCATGTGCCGAGGGGCCCGCTCGACCACCACCACACGCCGGCCCGCCTCCCGCGCCGTCAGCGCCGCGCACAGGGCCGCGTTGCCGCCGCCGAGCACGGCGACGTCGTAGTCAAGCGTCATACACGCCGGTCCTTCACGAACGCCGGCGCAATCAGGACCAGCGCCGAGACGGCGAGCAGCGTCGCGCACAGCGGGCGCGTGACAAAGACCGCCACGTGCCCTTCGCTGATGGCGAGCGCACGCCGGAACTGCAGTTCGGCCAGCGGGCCCAGCACCAGCCCCAGCACCGCCGGCACGAGCGGCACGTCGTGCACACGCATCACACAGCCGACGGCGCCGGTGGCAAAGAGCAGCACCACGTCGAGCATCGACGCGTTCAAGCTGTAGGTGCCGAGCGAGGCCAGCACCAGGATGCCGCCGAAGAGCAGCGGCCTCGGCACCAGCATCACCCGCGCCCACACGCTGGCGAGCGGCAGGTTGAGCACGAGCAGCATGACGTTGCCGATGTAGAGGCTGGCGATCAGCGTCCACACGAGATCGGGCCGCGACGAGAAGAGCAGCGGCCCCGGCTGCAGCCCATACTGTTCGAACGCCGCCAGTAGCACCGCAGCAGTGGCCGAAGACGGCAGCCCCAGCGTCAGCAGCGGCACCAGCACCCCGGCGGCCGCCGCATTGTTGGCGGCCTCTGGCCCGGCCACGCCTTCGATGGCCCCGTGTCCAAACTCCTCCGGCCGCGCGCTCAGGCGCTTCTCGACGCTGTACGAGAGAAAGGTCGGAATCACCGAACCTCCGACCGGGAGCACGCCGAGCGGAAAGCCGATCAGCGTGCCGCGCAGCCACGGGCGCCACGACCGCGACCAGTCCTCGCCGCTCATGCCGGTGAAGGTCTGCAGGGCCACCACTTCGGGCGCATCGCGCCCGTGCTGCCAGGCCTGATAGAAGGTCTCGCCCACCGCGAACAGGCCGATGACCAGAATCAGCACGTCGATGCCGTCGAGGAGCTGCGGGATGCCGAACGCGAAGCGCGCGTCGCCCGTGAGCTGATCGATGCCGATCAGGCCGAGCGCGAGGCCGAGGAACAGGCTGAACAGCCCGCGTACCAGCGACCCGCCGATGAGCGCGGACACCGTGGTGAAGGCCAGCACCGCCAGCGCGAAGTACTCCGCCGGTCCGAACCGCAGCGCCACCGAGGCGAGCAGCGGCGAAAAGAACGTCAAGGCGATGGTAGCCAGCGTGCCGGCGACGAACGAGCCGATCGCCGCCGTGGTGAGCGCCGCCGCGCCGCGCCCTTGCCGCGCCATGGCGTAACCGTCGATCGCGGTGGCAATCGAGGCCGTCTCGCCGGGCGTGTTGAGCAGGATGCTGGTGGTGGAGCCGCCGTACATCGCGCCGTAATAGATCCCGCCGAACATGATGAAGGCGCTCGTCGGATCGAGGTTGAACGTGATCGGCAGCAGCAGCGCCACCGTCAGTGCCGGGCCGATGCCGGGCAGCACCCCGACCGCCGTGCCGAGCGTCACGCCCACGAGCGCCCACAGCAGATGCCCCCACGACAACGCGCTGGCGAATCCGTCGCGCAGCAGCTCAATCGTGTGCACGGAGGCTCACAACCATCCCGCCAGCAGACCCGCCGGCAGCGACAAATGAAGCACGTGGGCGAAGAGCACGTAGGCGGTCACCGACACGCCGATGGCGAACGCGCCGTCGCGGAGTGGATGACGGGGATCGAAAGCGCGGGCGCCGAGCCAGAAGAGCACGGCGGCGGCGAGCACGAACCCCGCCCGTTCGAGCATCAGCAGATGGAGTACCGCGGCCGCGGCCAGCAGGATCACCGGCGTGCGGCCCGCGCTGTTCGCGGGCAGCGCGGAGCGGAACACCCGCCGGGCCAGGAGCGCGCCGGTGATCACCAGCCCCGCGATGACGAGCCAGGGATAGGGCTCCGGCGCCGCGCCGCTGCTCTCCTTCCCCACCGCGAACTTCCGCAGCACCTCTCGCACTCGCGTCTCCTCGGCGGCGGCGAAGCGCGAGAAGCCGTCGCCCGCGAGGTAGCGATCGAGCCAGCGGTAGCGCGCGAGCGCCTCCCGCCACGGGGCCGAGGCCACCATCGCCGCCACCAGCGACTCGAGGCGCGCGCGATCGGCCGCGGTCACGCCCGGCGGCGCCACCAGCGATCGCCAGTTCTCGAAGTCGATGGCGAGCCCTTGTTCGCGCAGCGTGGGCACGTCCACGCCCGGCAACCGCTCGGCGCTCGAGATGGCGAGCGCACGCAGCGTGCCCGCCTCGATTTGCGGCGCGAACTCGGCCAGGCCGTTGATGCCGACGGAGACCTGGCCGCCGAGGATGGCCGAGAGCGACTCGCCGCCACCGGAGAACGCGATGTAGTTCACGCGCGAGGGAGACACGCCGACGGCATCGGCCACGAGCCCGGCGAGGATCTGATCGCTGCCGCCGGCCGACCCGCCGCCCCAGGAGATCGATTCCGGCCGCGCGGTGAAGGCGTCGAGCAGGTCGCGCAGGGTACGGAACGGTGACGCGGCCGGCACCGCGATGACCTCGTACTCGCCGGTAAGCCGCGCCAGCGGCGTGACGTCGTGGAGCGTTACCGGCGAGCGGTGCGTGACGATGCCGCCGAGCATGATGAGGCCCGACACCATCACCACGTCGCGGCGCCCCGCTTCGGCGCCGATGAACCGCGCGAGCCCGATCGTGCCGGCCGCGCCCGGTACGTTTTCGACCGGCGCGATGCGCACGAGGCCGGCGCGCTGGAGCGCCTGCTGCATCACACGCGCGGTCTGATCCCAGCCGCCGCCCGGCGCCGCCGGCGCGATGATGCGCAGCTCGTCGACGGCCGGCTGGGCGGCGGCACTCGTCGCCCAGCAGATGGCCAGTGCCCACACGAGAGCGGCGCTCACCCGGCGCGTCATCAGCGCGCCTACTCTACTCAATGCGGCTACAGATTCCTGAATGGGATCTTCAACATCTCCCAGACCGTCTGTTCGCCAGGGCCGCGAAAGCGATCCAACCCGAACTGGATCGATCGAACGTCGGCCCGGCCGGCCGTGCCGAACAACCGGTCCCAGATGCTGAAGAGGCAGCCGTAGTGCGAGTCGGTCTCCGGCTGATGACGGCTGTGGTGGACGCGGTGCCAGTCGGGCGTGGCCATCACCAGGCTGCCCCACCGCTCGAACGAGGCCGGAAATCGCATGTTGCTGTGGTTCAACAGGAACCAGGGCAGCGCCAGCGTGTTGTAAATGGCGGCGCTCAGCACCGGAATACCGAGGAGCGACATCGCGACCGCCAGCATGGTTGACAGGATGACCAGCTCGAACGGATGGAGGCGAAGACCGCTCGACGCGTCCAGTGCCACGTCGGCGTGATGCACCCGGTGAATGCGCCAGAGGACACGGAAAGAGTGCATCGTGACGTGCAGCGTGTAGTTGCACAGATCGAGCAGCAACACGCCGAGCACCACCGCCGCCAGCGGCGGCACTCCCAGCCGGTACATCAATCCGAATCGATGCGAGTCGGCCCACACGGCCGGGAGCAGGATGATGCCGCCGAGCGTGGCGTTGATCACGAACGCGATCGAGACCATCCCGACGTTGTGCCAACGTTGCCGTCCCCTGCCGGGCCCATGCTCGAGATACGGAAGCCAGCGCTCGAGCGTCATGAAGAGCGCCAGGCCGCCGATGGCGACCACGGGAATCAGATTGTTCAATAGCACCAGGAGGTCTTCCATTTCGCGGCTCCAGGCGGTTTTGCGGGATCCGGGATCATAGTGCACCAACTCAACGATTGACCTGCGCCAGTCGCGTGACTACAGTCGGCCGGTGCGACGAGGACTCCTTGCCCTGATGCTGCTGTGCCTGGCCGCGGCCGCCGTCCAGGCGCAATGGGTGAATTACCCCTCGCCAGGATTGCCTCGCGGCAAGGACGGAAAGGTTCTGCTGAACGCGCCGGCGCCGCGCACGAAGGACGGCAAGCCGGATCTGTCGGGCGTCTGGCACGTCCAGCCGACCGGGCTCGCCGAGATGAAGCGCCTGTTCGGCAACGACGTCGACGCCCTCGACGTGCCGGGCATGGAAGCCCACACGATTTCGAAGTACGGGATCAGCGTCCTCGTCGACTTCAAGCCGGAGGACAGCCCGCTGCGCAAGGAGGTAGCCGAGGAGATCGCGCGGAACAATCGTCACGAGACCGGCATCGACAACCTGGCGCGGTGCCTCCCCGGCGGCATCCCGCTCGGCACGATGCTGTCGGAGTTCACCAAGATCGTGCAGACACCAGGGCTGACGCTGGTGATGCACGAGCTCGACAACGCCACGCGGCAGATCTACACCGACGGGCGTCCGTTCCCGAAGGACCCCAGCGGGTCATGGCTCGGCTCATCGACGGGACACTGGGAGCGTGACACGCTCGTGGTCGAGACGATCGGCTTCAACGGCAAGGCGCCGCTCGACATCATCGGCAACCCGCGGAGCGAGAAGATGCGCATCACCGAGCGCTACCGCCGCCGCGACGTCGGCCATCTCGACGTGGAGATCACGTTCGACGACCCGGTGGCGTACTCGCGGCCGTTCACCATCAAGGTGACGCACGAGCTGCAGCCCGACACCGACGTGCTCGAGTACTTCTGCAACGAGAACGAGAAGGATCGCGTGCACATCAGCAACGCGAAATAGCGAACCGGCGCCAAGCCGGTTTGCCAGATGCTGGGGGGGCGGCCCCGGGGCCGCCCCCTCTCCGCGCGGTTCAGCGCTTCATGTCGTCCTGGATCCGCTTGCGGATGGCATCGGCCGCCGGGTTGCGCGGCGTCGACGGGGCGTTGATGTCGGTGCCCAGCCGATCGGAGAGCATCATCGTCAGCAGCGCTTCCATGACGTTGCCGGTCATCGGCGCGCCGCCGTCCTTGCCGTTCTGGCCGGCAATGAGGATCTTCGGCACGACATCCACCTGCGAGACCTGAATCGCCTCGGCAAAGCGGTTCAACACCTGCTGCGTCAACTGCAGGCGCGGGCCGCCGTAGGCGCGCACCTGTTCCTCGATGGCCATGGCCTGCGCGATGCCGACGCGCGCCGTCCGCTCGGCGTCCGCGCCGGCAATCGCCTGGATGCGCTTGGCCTCGCCTTCGCCGAGGATGCGGATCTTCTCGGCCTCGGCAGTGGCAAGCGTCTGGATGCGCGCCGCTTCCTGCCGGGACCGCTCGTACTCCGCCTTGCCTTGATTGCTCTGGATACTGATCGAGAGCTCCGACTCGGTGATGAAGGTCTGCTGCTTCGCGCGCGACTCCGCCTCACGCAGCTCCTTCTCCTTCATGGCTGCCTTTTCCTGCCTTGTGTAGGTCTCGACCTGCTCCTCGGCGATCTGGCGCGACCGCAGCTGCGTCAGGATGGTCTCGATCTGGCTGCCAGGCGTGCCGGCCGTCGGCGTGCCGATGAGCACCTCCTGCAGTTCGAGGTTGTACTCGGCGAACTTCGCCTTCATCTGTTCGCCGGACTGCTGCTGAATCGCGCTGCGGTCCTGGATCAGCTGAATCAGTGTGCGCGTCTGCCCGACGTTCTTGAAATACGCCGACACCATCGGGTCGAGGGTCTGCTCGACGAGCCGCTTGATGTCGCCGAACCGTTGAATGACGAGCGGCGCCTTACGGTAGTCGATGTGCACGACCACCGAGAGCGGCAGCGACGGCTCGAAGGCGTCCTTGGTGATGAGGAGCACTTCCGACAGGTTCTCGTCGTAGCGGTGCGACCCGGTCTCAGACCGGTTCCACTTGAGGATGAAATTGGTGGTCGGCACCGACAACACCTTGCCGGCGTAGGTGTTGAACGCATACTTGCCCGGCAGCAGCGGCTCGTTCCACACGCCGCGCGAGTCCCGCTTTACCAGCTCGCCGTGCTTGTATTGCTCGCCCGTGAGATCCACCCCCAATTCGCCGGTGTAGGACACCACGACGCCGACGTTGCCGACCTCGATGATGGTCTTGGGAATCATCTCGACGGTCGCAAACAGCCGGTTGATGTAGTAGGTGCCCTCGACCAGCGTCTGGAGCTGCCGGCCGCGCAAGCCGCCGGCGAGCAGGAACTTCTCCGGATCCTGGAAGTTGTTGTGGTAGACGTCCGGAGCCGCGGCCTCGTCGCCGATCGTCGGGGCGATGATCTGCCCGTCGGGGAGCGAGGGACCGTCGTGCACGGTGACGATGCCGATGGCGTCCAGCGCGTCCTTGATCACGATCGGCTCGAAGCCGCCGCGCTGGTCGATCAGCAGAGCCATCTGCTTGAACGTCTCGGCCTCGCCTTCGTTGAAGGCCAGGAAATAGACGCGCTCGCTCGTGATCACCACGAACTGCGCCGTGTTGATCGCGTAGGTGCCTTCGCGCAGGATCTTCCGCTGCGGCCCGCGCTGGCCGCCCGAGCCGAGAAACGCCGCGACGTCCTGGAAATCGTGCGCGGTGACGTTGCCGGCAAGCGTCTGCGTCGGCGGCAGCGGCTGGCCGTCGCGCGCGAACACGTAGCCGATCTTGCCCTGGGGGATCGTGACCAGCGACATCTTGTGCAGGCGGTACTGAAACGGCATCATCACGTGCCAGCCGCCGCGCAGCAGATCCGGTTGAAAGCCGGCCTCGCCCTGCAGCGCGATGATGCCGCTCTTCACCGAGCCCGACGTGCTCCACAGCTTTTCCACGATGCCGACGCGGTCGTTGGGGATGTAGCGGAAGGTGAGTACGAGCACGGCGGCGATGAACAGACCGAGCACGACCCACAACACAAGGGAAAGGGACGGCAATGGCATGACTGACCTCTCAAAGCGCCCGACGAGGGGCGGCAACGTGGCGCACCGCTCCAGTCCGACAAACGTCGGAGGGCGGGCGATTGTACGCGATGGGGTTTGCGTTTATTTCGGCGCGAACGCGCGGGACGCAGACCACGGCGGGGCCGTTAGCAGTGTGGTCACAACAGAATGAGACGGAGAACCCACGGCGGAGGTTCAGAGGGGTAGAATCACGGCCTTATGAGGACATTCTCCATGCGCTCGACATTGGGCGTGGCCGCGGTTTGCGCGGCGCTTCTCGTGGGCTCGCTCGGCACTCGCGTCAGCGGATCCACGGGTCCCATCCCGCTCGACTGCAACCGCGCCTGCCTGGAGGGGCTGATCGACCAGTACCTGAAAGCCGTGGTCGCGCACGATCCCTCGAAGCTGCCGCTCTCGAAGGACGTGATGTACACCGAGAACAACCAGGTGATCGACGTCGGCGACGGGTTCTGGAAGACGGCGCAGGGGCTCGGCAACTACCGTCACGTCTTCGCGGACCCGGAGTACGGGCAGGTGGCGATGATGGGCACCATGATGGAGGCGGGCGCGCCGCTCCTCATGAGCCTGCGCCTGCGCATCGAGCTCGGACGCATCACCGAGATCGAGTCGATCTACTTCAAGCCGGGCGGCGGCGGCCCCAACAACATCGCGGCGATGGACAAGATGGGCAAGGCAGAGGACCTGTGGTTCCGGACGATTCCGCCGGCGCAGCGCCTGCCGCGGCAGCAGATGATCTCGATTGCCGACGCCTACTTCAGCGGCCTGCAGAAGAACGACGGCAAGGGCGTGAACGGCTCGCCCACGTATCCGTTCACCAACGACTGCCACCGCATCGAGAACGGCTCGCCCACGACGAACGTCCCGCCGCCGCCGAACCTGGCTCCTGGCGCGGTCAACCTGTTTTCACTCGACTGCCTGACGCAGTTCCAGAAGGGCTACTACTACGTCGTGCAAAACATCCATCACCGGCGCTATCCGCTGGTCGATCAGGAACGCGGCGTGGTGTGGACGCACTGCACGTTCGACCAGGGCACGGTGAACTCGGGCGTGCTGTCCGATGGCACGAAGCACAGCTACCCGGGCTTCAACCGCCCGAGCAGCATCCTCGTGAGCGAGGCGTTCCTGATCGAGAACGGCAAGATCCGCCGCGTGGAAATGATCGGCCCATCGGCGACGTATCACATCACGTCGCCGTGGCCAGGAAATCTGAGCGGAAATTAGTGAAGGGAACGTGGCTGCCGGTCTTCAGACCGGCCGTGACGACGCTCGCGATCGCGGCCGCGCTGACGGTCTCCATCGGCGCGCAGTGGCCGGCCTATCGCGACACGAAGATTCCGCGCGGCGCCGACGGCAAGCCGGATCTGGCGGCGCCGCCGCCGCGGACCGCGGCCGGCAAAGTGGACTTCTCCGGCGTGTGGAACTACGCCGGCGTGCTCGGCTTCCGCGGTGGACCGCCGCCGCCCCCGCCCGGCACGCCGCCCGAGGCCACCTTCTGGAACATCGAGGCAGGCATCAAGGACGGGCTGCCGTTCACCCCGTGGGGCCGTGAGCTGCGCCGGCAGCGCATGGCGCGCGACAGCGCGGACAACCCGGACGCCGCGTGCCTGCCGCTCGGCTACATGCAGCTGCACACGCACTCGCAGCCGCGGAAGATCATCCAGACGAACGATCTGATCGTGATCCTTTACGAGGCCAACGCCGGCGTGCGGCAGATCTTCATGGACGGCCGTCCGGCGCCGCCGAAGGACGCGCAGCCGTGGTGGTTCGGCTATTCGCGCGGGTCCTGGGACGGCGACACGCTGGTGGTGGAGAGCACGAACTTCCGCGACGAAGGGTGGCTGGACGTGAACGGCGCGCCGCTGACGACGGAGGGAAAGCTGATCGAGCGGTTCCGCCGGGTCAACACCGGGCGCCTCGAGATCGACGTGACCATCGACGATCCGAAGGCCTACACGAAACCGTGGACGGTGCGAGTGAATCAGCGCCTGCTGGCCGACACCGACTTGATCGAGTTCGTGTGCAACGAGAACGAGCTCTTTCAGCCCTGGCTCAAGAAACAGCAGCCATAGGCCGCGCTCTCCGCTGGCGGATGCTCAGGGCCGTGGACTCCGATAGACCCGCCGGTCCGTGATCAGCACTCGCTTCATGTCGCCATAGACGGCAACGTTGTCCTCGCCGTAGGGGCGCTCTGGATCGCTCGCGCTCTTCGTCTGGATCGACACGTCGATGCCGCGGGACCGGCCCACGCCGGCGAAGCCCGGCGGAGACGCTTCGGTCAGCCATCGGTCGATCGGGGTTCCCAGGGCGCGGAACACGACTTCGGCCGTGCCCTCCTCGACGACATCGATCGGGAATTCCTGGCTGCGGCCGGGTGGATACGACTGCACCAGCAGCGTGGCCGCTTCCACCTGGTCAACGTGGTTGATGACGTAGGTGACATGCAGACGCACGTCATGTCCTGTCACCTCGATCGAATCAGGATCGATCTCGAGAATTCGGGGCTGCGGAGTGTCTGATAGATGGGCGGGCGCCTGCTGCGGCGCATCAGCCGTGCTCCCGCGGTTGGCCACCAGCATGGCCGCCGAGCCGACGATGGCCAGACAACCAACAACGGTGCCCAGGGTGCGAAACGCCGGCATCACCGCATGTTGCTCCAGAGCACGCGGCGCTCCACGATCTCGATCTGTTGCTCGTCGAGGTAGCGCACGGCGTTGTTGCGGGCGTACGGCTCGTCGCGGCGGCGGGCCGCCTCGGTCCAGATCCGAACCTTCACCGCCCTCGAGCCTCGTGACGACCCCCGTGTCGACGGGCGCTCGGTGAACCACCGATCGAACCGGGTCGGACCGAGGTTGCGGAAGACGAGCTCGATCGCCCCCTCCTCGACCACGTCGAGCGGGAACGTTTCGTTGATCTGCGGGGGGTCCGTATACAGGTCGAGCGCCGCGTGTTCAGCCCGTTCGACGTGCGAGATGGCATACGCGACGTTCAACCGTATGTCCCCACCCGTCACCGCGATCGGGTCGGGGTCGATGTCGACGATCGTGGGTACGGGCGCATCGGGCGGATAGGGCGACGCCAGTTTCTTCGGATCTGTTTCAGCCGTGGTCTGGCTCGAGTCGGTGCGGTTTACCACGAACATCGCCGCCGGGACGATAACTCCGGCGAGCAGTGCAACTGTGCGCAGGGGGGCCATGCCCTTTGTATCGGCTGAGCACCCTCGGGCCCGCAGCCGATCAGGCGGTCTCGCGCTGCGGACGCCGGCGGTCGAGGAACCCCATGTCCTGACGGAAGCGCGTCAGTCGAGCCCGTTCGACCAGCAGGGTTTCGCGCGCTTCGGCCGTGTTGCGGAACGGGTCGCGTTCGATGAGCGCGATGAGCGTTTCGTAACCCGCCAGGAGCGACGTGATTTCCCGGCGCTCGACCTCGGTGAGCGCGCGCCAGCGTTCGTCGTCGGCGCCGTCGCCCGGGCGCCAGTGCCCGATCGGCAGCGGCACCGTGGTGAGCACGCGCGCTTCCTCGGCGAGCTGATTCAACACCTCGCGCACGCCGAAGCAGAGCGAGCGCGCGTCACCGTCGTCTCCGAATGGAAGGGGTCGCGTGTCCTCGTTGGCATCGGGAAACACGCGCTGCAACAGCAGCAGCTGCCGGTACAGGAACCCGGCCCGCTCGACGAGCGTCGCTTCGGAGGTCCTCTTCATGGGTACCTCGCTCTGACGGAAGGCTGCGCCGGCAGCTTAACTCAGCGTCTCGGGCCGTTGCGCCCGGGAATCCCCTGGAGAACAGCGCGAATTGCTAGCCGCAGATGATCGTGCCGACCCTCGCTAGCGATAAGATCGTCGAGATGCGCGCACTGCTGAAGTTCCTGCTGTTCGTCGTTCTTCTTGCCGCCGTCGGCTTCGGCGGCGCCTGGTGGTGGGCCGGCCGCATGAGCGGCCCGTCGATCGATCTCAAACAGCCCGACCGGTTCGTCGGACAGTCCACGTCGCTGGACCTGACGCTGCAGGCGCCGGAAGGCCGCTTCTCGCACGCGAGCGTCACGCTGTCGCAGAACGGCGTGAACCACGACGTGTTCACCCTCGAACCGGGATCGGGCGAGGCGAAGAAGGACGCCGCCGACAAGCTGTACGTCATCAAGCCGATCGGACGGAAGGCGATTCCCGATCTGCGCTCGGGCCCCGCGCGCATCACCGTACGGGCGGCGCGGCCGGTGCTCTACGGCCTGCGTGAGAGAGAAACCGTCGTCACGCGCGACGTGCAGGTGCGGCTCGAACCGCCCCAGCTCAGCGTGCTCTCCAGCTTCCACTACGTCAACTACGGCGGCAGCGAGTTCGTGGTCTATCGGGCCACGCCGGAGGACGTGACGTCCGGCGTGCGGGTCGGCGACAAGGAGTATCCGGGCTACCCGGCCAAGGGGGTCGGCATTACGAGCGATCCGGCGATGCGGGTCGCGTTCTTCGCGCTGCTGTTCGATCAACCGCTCAACGCGCCGATCCAGGTGTTCGCGCGCGACGAGGCTGGCAACGAAGCGGTGGCCGCCCTCGACAACCGGGTGTTCCCGAAGGCGTATCAGAAGAGCCGCATCGAGATCGACGACAAGTTCCTCGGACGCGTCGTGCCGGCCATTGCCAGCCAGTCACCGCTGATCAGCGTGCCGCAGGGCGACCTGCTCGGCGGCTTCCTGTTGATCAACGGCGAGCTGCGGCGCGCAAACAACCAGTACATCGCCGACCTGGCGAAGAAGTCGTCGCCCGAGTTGATGTTCATGGACGCCTTCCAGCAGCTCGGCGACTCGCAGGTGGAAGCCAAGTTCGCCGACACCCGCACCTACGTCTACCAGGGCAAGGACGTCGACAAGCAGGTGCATCTGGGCTTCGACCTCGCGGTCACCGCCAACGTGCCGATCAAGGCGGCCCAGAGGGGCGTCATCGTGCACGCCGCGTATCTGGGGATCTACGGCAACTGCGTCGTCATCGACCACGGCATGGGCGTGCAGTCGCTCTACGGCCACCTCTCGTCGCTCGGCGTGAAGGCGGGCGACAAGGTGGAAAAGGGTCAGGTGATCGGGCGCAGCGGCATGACCGGGCTGGCCGGCGGCGACCACCTCCACTTCACCATGCTGGTCGGTGGCCAGCAGGTGACGCCGGTGGACTGGTGGAGCAAGCAGTGGATGGACGACCGGGTCTTGCGGAAGATCAAGGCGGCAGGCGGCCCGGCCTCCTGATCCTTGTCGGCTCTAGGCTTTGGACTTTGGGCTCTAGCCGGCTGAAGGCTCAAAAATGGCTAAAGTCCTCCATGCCTAGAGCCCAAAGCCCAGAGCCCAAAGCCTTCTGAGATAATTGACTGTTATGCGAATCGGCTCGGTAGCTCTCGTGTTCACGGCGCTCGTCGCCGCCCTTGGCGCCGCCGCGTGTGGCGGTGGTGAGAAGTCAGCCCCGGCGCCGGCGGCCCCGGTGACCAACCCGGTGGACCCGGCCACGGCGGGCGCGGTGACCGGCAAGGTCACCTTCATGGGCACGCCGCCCCCCGCTGAACCGATCAAGATGTCGTCGGATCCGCGCTGCGTGAACCCGGACGCAAAGACCGAAGCCGTGATGGTGGCGGGCGACGGCTCGCTCCAGAACGTGTTCGTCTACGTGAAAGATGGGCTCGGCAGCTTGAAGTTTCCGGTGCCCACGACGGCGCTCGTCCTCGACCAGAAAGGCTGCCAGTACCGTCCGCACGTGTTCGGCGTGCAGGCCGGCCAGCCGATCGAGATCCTCAACAGCGACATGACGCTGCACAACATCCACGCCTGGCCGCAGACGAACCAGGAGTTCAACGTGGGCCAGGCGCTGCAGGGGATCAAGGACACGCACGTCTTCACGACGCAGGAAATCATGGTGCCGTTCCGCTGCGACGTGCACAAGTGGATGAACTCGTTCGTCGGCGTGGTGGCGCACCCGTTCTTCGCCGTCACCGGCGCCGACGGGGCGTTCGAGTTGAAGGGGCTGCCGCCCGGCACCTACACCATCGAAGCGTGGCACGAGAAGTTCGGCACCAAGACGGCCAGCGTGACGATTGGCGCCAAGGAATCGAAGGACGTCCCCTTTACGTTCAGCGGGTAAGACCCCGGAAGTTGTTGCAATGCTCCTCCATCTCTTCGCGCTGCTGACGGCGGCGGCCACCGCGGTCCTGATCTTTGCCGGCGGCCTCGTCACCAGCACGGGCTCGGGGCTGTCGGTGCCGGACTGGCCGAACTCCTACGGCTGGTTCATGTTCACGTTCCCGCTCGAGAACTGGGTGGGCGGCATCTTCTACGAGCACAGCCATCGGCTCATCGCGAGCACCGTCGGCTTCCTGATCCTCGTGCTGGCCTTCTGGCTCTGGCGGGCGGAGCCGCGGCGATGGGTGCGGCGGCTCGGGTTCATCGCGCTCGGCGCGGTGATCACGCAGGGCGTGCTCGGCGGCATCACGGTGCTGTGGTACCTGCCCGACCCGATCTCGATTGCCCACGCCAGCCTGGCCGAGATCGTGTTCTGCCTCACCACCACGATCGCGCTCGTCACCTCGCCGGGTTGGCGTAACGGATATGTAGGGCGGCGCTTCAGCGCCGCCGGCGCGGCTCAAGCCGCGCCCTACGAGGATCGGCGGCTCCAGCGCGTCGCGCTGGCGACGCTGGCCACGGTGTACCTGCAGATCGTCGTCGGCGCCACGATGCGGCATACCGACGCCGGCCTGGCGATTCCCGACTTCCCGTGGATGTTCGGCCACCTCGTGCCGGACCACTGGGATCCCAAGATCGCCGTCCACTTCGCGCATCGCGTCGGCGCGCTGTGCGTGACCGTCATGCTCCTCCTCACCACCGGTCACGTCTTCGCGCACCACCGGACCCGGCTCGAGCTGCTGCGCCCGTCCATCCTGCTTCTCGTCCTGGTGACGCTGCAGATCACGCTCGGCGCCTTCACCGTGCTGAGCCACAAGGAATACATCATCAACTCGCTTCACGTGGTCACCGGCGCCAGCGTTCTCGTCACGACGCTGATCCTGACGCTGCGCGCGCATCGCGCCCGCTTCGCCGACGTGCTCGGTCCCGCCGGCCTCGCCGCCGACACGCGACTGACGGCCGGCCCGGATCACTCGGGCGCCGCGGCCGGAGCGCGCGCGTGATGAGCGGGGCGCCGACGGCCGACGCGCCGCGAGCCGACGCGCCGGGCGCGAGCGTCGCGCGCGCGGCAGACTGGGTGACACTCACCAAGCCGCGGCTCAACCTGCTCGTCCTGATCACGACCCTCGCGGGGCTGTACCTGGCCGAACCAGCCGGCGTCTCCACGTCGCTGCTCGTCAACACACTGGTCGGGTCCGCGCTCGTCGCGGGGGGAGCGGCGGCGCTGAACCAGGTGCTCGAGCGCACGACGGATGCGCTGATGCGCCGCACCCGCAACCGTCCCCTCGCGGCCGGACGGCTCGGGAGCGCGGAAGGATCCGCGCTCGGCGCCGTGCTGTCGCTCGCCGGCCTCGTCGAGCTCGCGCTGTTCACCAACCTCACGGCGGCCGCGGTGGCCGCCGTCACGCTGGCGAGCTACGTGTTCGTCTACACGCCGCTCAAGACGCGGACGTCGCTCGCCACGCTCATTGGCGCCGTGCCTGGGGCGCTGCCGCCCGTGATCGGCTGGGCGGCCGCCACCGGATCGATCTCCGGCCCGGCCATCGTGCTGTTCGGTATCGTGTTCCTGTGGCAGATGCCGCACTTCCTCGCCATCGCGTGGATGTACCGGGACGACTACGCGCGGGCCGGCATCCCGCTGCTGCCGGTGCTCGAGCCCGACGGCCGCCGCACGGGCTACCAGGCGCTGCTCTACGCCGCGGTGCTGTGGCCGGTCAGCCTGCTGCCGGTCATCACCGGCCTGGCCGGCCTGCCGTACGCCGCCGTCGCCACGGTGCTCGGGTTCCTCTACATCGGGCTCAGCGTGCGCTTCGCGCAGGAACGCTCGCCGGGCACGGCGCGACGGCTGTTCTTGTTTTCGATCCTCTACCTGACGCTGCTGCTCGGCGCGCTCGTCGCCAACCGCGTCTTGATGTAGCGGCAAGGCGCATGCAGCTTTCCGATCTCCCCGCGCTGAACGCCACGCTCAACGCGACCTCGGCGCTCTGCCTCACGCTCGGCTACGTCTTCATCCGCCGCCGCGATCGGGCGAACCACCAGCGCGCCATGCTCACGGCGCTTGGCACGTCTGCGGTCTTCCTCGTGAGCTACGTCATCTACCACGCCAACGTGGGGTCGAAGCCGTTTCCCGGGCAGGGTCCGGTCCGCATCGTCTACCTGACGATCCTGTTGACGCACATCGTGCTCGCCGCCGTCATCGTGCCGATGGCGCTCGTCACCGCCGCTCGCGGGCTGAAGGGACGATTCGATCGCCACGTGCCGCTGGCGCGATGGACGTTGCCGCTCTGGATGTACGTCTCGGTCACCGGCGTCGTCATCTACGTGATGCTCTACAAGCTCTACTGACGGGGCCGACGCCCCGTCCTACGGCGCCAAATCACCGCCAAACTCAGGCGAAATAGACGTTTACGGACGGGCCACAGGCCTGCCGAGCTGCGATAAGATGGGCCCATGCGACTGCAGCTCCGTATCCTGTCGGCCTCCGTCGCCCTGCTCCTCGGATTCACCGTCGGCGCCCACGCGCAGGGGCGGGCCATGGGAACGGTGAAGGACACGACCGGCAAAGCCATCAAGGGCGCCACGGTGAAGGCCACCAACCCGGACGCCTCGCCCGCGCAGTTCGCCTCCGCCACCGACGACAAGGGCCGGTGGGCCATGATCGGGCTGAAGAGCGGCACCTGGCACTTCACGGTCGAAGCG
>Ga0207648_10001226_pt1 | contig 28763 bp, 24 predicted proteins | sample KBSMisM32_FD_184310 | JGI IMG/M metagenome (GOLD analysis project Ga0207648, IMG submission 184310) | Miscanthus rhizosphere microbial communities from Kellogg Biological Station, Michigan, USA - KBS Miscanthus M3-2 (SPAdes) (version 2) | ecosystem: Host-associated > Plants > Roots >... | reverse complement strand
CCGCGCTCGTACAGGTACTGGCCGAGCGACAGCACGTAGAGGGAGTCCGCACTGCCCTCCCAGCCATGGAGCAACACTACGAGCCGTGTGGCGGGCGGTCGCCCGCTCGCTTCCCGCGTCGCGTGCAGCGCCGAGAGCCGTACGCCCTCGCCACAATCGAGGGTCAAGGAACGCGAAGCGGCGATCAACGCTCCAGAGCGGCGCAGTACGCCCTGGCGGCGCAGTGGCAGGCTGGGCCACACCGATTGAACGTGCCTGTTTGCCAGCCAGCCCGGCGCGGCGAAATCCGGGTTTGGCAAGAACTCCGCGGCCGGCGCGGCCGTGCCCGCTGCTGTTGTCACGTCCAGACGCAAGGGCGGCGTCAGGCGCCGGGGATCACGCGGAACTCGACACGATTGTTCTGCGTCGCGACCCCGTTCCACTGACCGGCCGTCATGCCCTCGCGCTGCTCGGGATACTGGACGGGGTCGGTGCGCCCGCCGTTCGTCACTTCGACGACGATTGCGCCGTTGGTGCGCTGGCGAAGTCCGGCCGTGAAATTGGCGAAGGCTACGGACTGGCGTTGCGCGAGTGAAAGCCCGTCGTCGTGCGGATTGCCGACCAGAGCGCACTTGGCGAGCGGCAGGTCCGGATCCGCGACCGAGAACCCCTCGTAGGCATTCCCGGTCAGGCAGAAATCGCCGACGAAGCTCTCGGCCAGGATCCGGCCGTGGAACCCCTGCGTCTCGAGGGCGGACGCGATCGTGCGCAGCCGCTCGAGCCGCGCACCGTCGAACGGCGGCTCGCCGTACGGCAGGAATTCGATGACGGTGGCGGCCTCGCGTCCCGGCCCCGCGGCTACGACCGTCGGAGCAGTCGAGGAGGCACTCGCGACCGGCGCCGTCGCGGCGGGGCGTGCCTTGAGCTCGCCGATCTCGCGAGTGGCGGCGCGGTTTGCGTCGAGCGCGCGCCACAGGAGCGCGCCGAGAATCAGCGCCGGTACGGCGGCGAGTAGCGCTGCGACGGCGACCGGCCACCGTACGGGCGGCGGTGCCGGAGGGATCTCCAACGTCGGCGGCGGCGGAAGCTTGCTCAAGCCGTCCTTGAGCTCGGCGCTGATGCGGCGGCCAATCGCTTCGACCGTCGCCACCACGAACCGGCGCTGCTCGGCGAGCTGGTCGCGGAGCTGCTGCTGCATTGCCTGGCGGAGGTTGCTCTGCAGCTCCGCGAGCGCGATCGAGCGGGCTGCATGCGCGGCAGGGACCGCGGTGCCCGGCTCCTCCTGATCCTCGGCGTGCCCCGAGTCGCCGTTGGCGACCTCCGCGTCGTCGATCGGCAGCGAGCGCGCCGCTCCGCCGTCGAACAGCGCCGACCGGTGCTGGCGCCGATCCGGCAGGAGATGCAGCTGGTAGAGCACGCGCGAGACGTCGACCGGCCGCACCGTTTTCGGCAGAACGCCTATGGCGCCCAGCGCACGCGCCTGGCTCACGTACAGCTCGCCTTCCTGCGAGGTGTACATCATGAGAGGAATCGTCGCGGTCTGCGGGTCGCCCTTGATCGCCTGAACGGCCTGGAACCCGTCCATGCCCGGCATCAGGTGGTCCATGAAGATCACGTCGGGACGGCTCTGCGCGAGGAACTCGAGCGCCTGCTCGGCGGACTCCGCCGTGTCAACCGCCATCCCGTGATGCTCGAGCATCCGGCTCAGAATCACCCGTGCCGAGCGCGAGTCGTCCACGATCAGGGCACGCTTGCCCAACGCCATGCGTTCTACCTCTGCGGGATCGGCGGTACGCCACCGTTTGGTACGCGCTTTCTACCTTGAACCTGAACCCAAGCCAATCCCGCTTGACAACTCCGCTTCAATGCCACAGCGGGGGTATGCTTTCCGTGACGCAGTTCCAATCCGGAGATGGACATGCCCTACACGACCGCGGACATCCGCAACCTTGCGCTGGTGGGCCAAGCAGGCGCGGGCAAGACGCTGCTGGCCGAGGCCTTGCTCGCGCATTCGGGTGCCATACGGTCGAAGGGGTCGCTCGCTCGCGGGACCACGGTCTGCGACTACGATCCACAGGAAAAGTCGTTGCTGCATTCGCTCGATGCCGCGATCTGCGGGTTCGAGCTGCAGGGTCGCCGCGTCAACATCATCGATACGCCGGGATACCCGGACTTCCTCGGCCGCACGCTGTCGGCGCTCGAAGCGGTCGAGACCGCGGTGATCGTCGTGAGCGCAATCAATGGCGTCGAGCCGATGACGCACCGGATGATGGATTTCGCGAAAGCACGCGGCCTTCCCCGCCTGATCGTGATCAACAAGATCGACAGCCGCGATGCGCGCACGGGCGAGGCGCTCGAGGAGATCCGCGAAGCCTTCGGCAAGACCTGTCTGCCACTCAATCTTCCGGCCGACAGCGGCAAGGCGGTGGTCGACTGCTTCTTCCAGCCGCGCGGCCAGCCGACGGACATCGCCTCGGTCGAGGCGGCTCACACCGAGATCATCGACCAGGTGGTCGAGGTCGACGAAGAACTGATGGCGCTTTACCTCGAGCAGGGCGAGGAGCTCACCCCCGAGCAGCTCCACGATCCGTTCGAGCAGGCACTGCGCGAGGATCATCTCGTGCCGGTGTGCTTCTGCTCCGCGGAGACCGGCGCCGGGATCGCGGAATTGACCGACGTGCTGCTGCGACTGCTGCCGAACCCGGCTGAGGGCAACCCGCCGCCCTTTCTCAAGGGCGAAGGCGATGACGCTGAGCGTGTCCCGGTGTCGCCGGATCCGTCGAAACACGTGATCGGCCACGTATTCAAGGTGACCATCGACCCCTTCGTCGGCAAACTCGGCATCTTCCGGGTCCACCAGGGGACGCTACGCGCGGGTGCGCAGCTGCTGGTCGGCGACGCGCGCAAGCCGATCAAGGTGGCGCATCTCTTCCAGCTCCAGGGCAAGGATCACTCCGAGGTCGCGCAGGCGATCCCCGGCGACATCTGCGCCGTGCCGAAGATCGACGAGCTGCATTTTGACGCCGTGCTGCACGACTCGCACGACGAGGACCACCATCACCTGAAGTCGGTCACGTTCCCCCCGCCGATGCTCGGACTCGCGATCCGCAGCGAGAAACGTGGCGACGAGCAGAAACTCTCCGAGGCGCTGCACCGCCTGGTGGCCGAGGACCCCTGCGTCCGGGTGGAGCATCACGCGGCGCAGAACGAGACAGTGCTCTACGGCCTCGGCGATCTGCATCTGCGCGTGATGCTGGCGCGGATGACCGAGCGCTATGGCGTCGCTGTGAAGACCAGCCCGCCGGCCGTGCCCTATCGCGAAACCATCAGCCGTCCCGCCGAGGGTCATCACCGTCACAAGAAGCAGACCGGCGGCGCCGGACAGTTCGGCGAGGTCTACCTGCGCATCGAGCCGCTGCCGCGCGGCTCGGGATTCGAATTCGTCGACGATGTCGTAGGCGGAGCGATCCCGGGGCAGTTTCTGCCGGCCGTCGAGAAAGGCGTGCGCCAGGTGATGAACGAGGGCGCGATCGCGGGCTTCGCGCTGCAGGACCTGCGGGTCAGCGTCTACGACGGCAAGCATCACGCGGTCGACTCGAAGGAAGTCGCTTTCGTCGCCGCGGGACGCAAGGCCTTCATCACCGCGATCCGCGAGGCTGGGCCGATCGTGCTCGAGCCAGTCGTGCGCGTCGCGATCAGCTCGCCCGCGAACGCAATCGGCGACGTGACCAGCGATCTCGCCACGCGTCGCGCGCGGATCAACGGACAGGACACGCTGCCCGGCGGCCGCGCCGAAATCAGCGCGCTGGTTCCGCTTTCGGAGCTGCAGGACTACCTGTCCCGGCTCAAGGCGCTCACCGGCGGCGAGGGTACTTACACGATGGACCTGTCGCACTACGATCCCGTGCCGGCCCGCCGGCAACAGGAGCTCGTCGCGGCCTTCAAGCCGCGCGAAGAAGCCGACTGAACACCGGCAGCTGCCGCGACCAGAGCCACACGGACCGAACGGGACAGGACCCGGGACAAAAGCTGACATGAGCCCAGTGGCCGACGCATGAGCCTGTTCGAATTCCTGGTGACGCTTTATTCCATCGTCACCGGTCTCGGGCTCACGCTCCTGGTGCGAAGCCTCGGGCAGATGCTCGAGTCGCGACGCAAGACCCGCCTCTACTGGGTTCACACCTGCTGGCTCGCAATCATGCTGGTGTCCTACGTCATGGTCTGGTTTCAGCTCTGGAGCTATCGCCACGTGGCGTCGTGGACCCTCCTCGAGGGGCTTTTGATGCTCTCGGTGCCGGTGTCGCTTTACCTCGTGAGCCATCTCGCCGTGCCCGAGCTCGGGGACGGCTCGGTTCACGACATGCGCGCCTACTACTACGACCACCATCGGCTGCTGCAGGGCCTGCTCGCGCTAGCGGTGGTGCTGTCCACGGTGGCCGCAATCCTGATCCTCGACCGCTGGTCGCCGGAGCCATGGCTAACCGTGCGCCTCGTGGCGCTTGCGGTGCTCGTGCCGGGGATCGTCTCGCGGCGACCACAGGTGCACGCGGTACAGGTCGTGCTGCTCCTGGTGCTCCTGGGCTTCGCAGTTACGGAACTGCGCCGCCCGATCAGCGAGTGATCAGATCAGCAGACCAACCGGTGAGAACGATGAGAACGATCCGCCGGTCCGCGCCGCGGTACGACCGCGCGTCGTCAGTCGCGGATCCCGGTGCCCCGGTCGAGCAACCAGACGCACAGCGCGAACAGCCCGATCACCGCCCCCAGCATCACCGCGAAGGCGAAAGCCACGCTCACGTCCGAGTGACCCAGGAAGCCATACCGGAACGCGTTGACCATATAGAGGATCGGGTTCGCCTGGGAGAGCTTCTGCGCCCAGTCCGGGAGCATCGCGATCGAATAGAACACCCCGCCGAGATAGGTTAGCGGGGTCAGGATGAAGGTCGGGATGAAGGTCACCTGGTCAAAGTTCTTCGCGAAGACCGCGTTGACGAACCCGCCCAGCGAGAACACGAACGCGGTCAGCAGCACCGCGCCGATGACGGCGAACCAGTGCTCGACGTGCAGGCGCGTGAACAGGAGTGCGACCAGGGTCACCACGATGCCGACGAGCATCCCGCGCATGACACCGCCCGCGACGTAACCCAGCACGATCAGCCAGTTGGGCAGCGGCGAGACGAGCAGCTCCTCGATGTGACGGCCGAACTTCGCCCCGAAGAACGAGGAAACGACGTTGCCGTAGCTGTTGGTGATCACGGACATCATGATGAGCCCGGGCGCGATGTACTGCATGTAGCTGTACCCGCCCATGTCTCCGATGCGCGCTCCGATCAGGCTGCCGAAGATGAGGAAGTACAGCGTCGCCGTAATTGCGGGCGGCACCAGCGTCTGGGCCCAGATACGGATGATCCGGCTGAACTCGCGGATGACGATCGTGTTGAACCCCACCAGGCGATGTCGGCGCTCGCCCTCGCGAGGGGCGGTCACTGCCGTGCCTGCCCCCGTCGTCATTCGACGGCCGCAGCGCGTGACGGCATTGCGGCTCCGTCACGTCCTTCGACCAGTCGCATGAACAGCTCCTCGAGCCGGTTTGACTTGTTGCGCATCGAGAGCACTTCGATGCCGCGGTACGTGAGCGCGGCGAAGATGTCGTTCAGGTTCTGCTCCTTGCTGACCTCCACCTCGAGCGTGTGCTCATCGGTCAGCCGCACGGCATAACCCGGAAGTTGCAGTGTTTCGTCAATCGCCTCGCGCGTGTTGAGCACGAAGATCTCGGTCTGCAGCTTGCGGAGCACGCTCGACATGCGGCCGTGCTCGATGATGCGCCCCTCGTCGATGATCGCGATGTTGCGGCAGAGCGTCTCGGCCTCTTCGAGATAGTGGGTGGTCAGGATGATCGTCGTGCCCTCGGCATTCAGGCGCCGCAGGAACTCCCACATCGAGCGGCGGATCTCGATGTCGACGCCCGCGGTCGGCTCGTCGAGGATCAGCAGTCGTGGCTCATGAATCAGAGCGCGCGCGATCATCAGCCGCCGTTTCATGCCGCCCGAGAGCGTGCGCGACACGGCATCGCGCTTGTCCCAGAGTGAGAGCGCGCGCAGCCAGCGCTCGACCCGGTCGCGCCCAACTCCACGGCGGATACCATAGAAGCCCGCCTGGTTTAGAAGGATGGTCGAGACCTTCTCGAACTGGTTGAAATTGATCTCCTGCGGCACGATTCCGAGACAGGCCTTGGCAGCCTCGAGGTCGCTGTCGACGTCATGGCCAAAGACGAATGCCTTCCCGGCACTCTTGGTCACGAGCGAGGAGACGATACCGATCGCCGTAGTCTTGCCGGCGCCGTTCGGCCCGAGCAGCGCGAAGAAGTCGCCGGACTCGACGTCGAGGTCGATGCCCTTCAATGCATGGACGCCGTTCTTGTAAATCTTCGAAAGCTGACGCAGGGACAGGGCGTGCATGACAGGAGCGGGCGGACGGGGGTCCGGCAGCGTAATGCGCCCCGCCGGGCGCAGCAACAGAACCGCGGTCAGCGTCTCCCCGGTCCGCACCTGTCCACTGGCTGCCCGTCCTGACCCCAGAGATCGGCAACGACCATGCAGATGCCGGCGCAGTGCACACGCTGCAGCGTCGCATCGCCAGCCGCCGCGGCGGCGCGAATGAGCAGCCGCCAGTAGCGCGGGTGACGGATCCAGCGCGGACGGATGAGCTGCGGCCCACCGGCAAGCCGCAGCAGGTCCGAGGGCCTGGTCTGGTTCAGCAGCAGCTCGTCGCCTGCCGACAGGCCGAGCACGACCCGAAACGCCAGGGGCTCGTCGTCGGCAAGCCGCCATGCCAGAAACACGGCGACGTCGGCGAACCACTGGGCACGTGACGCTGTTGCGGCATCGACGAGGGGTCGCCTGGTGTCTTCGACACCCGGACCCGGGCCGCTCAGCCGGCCATGGGCCAGCGATACCTGGAACAGCGTAAACGGGCAGGCCGCGACCCGCACCAGAAGGCTGTCTCCACCAGCCTCCAGCGTGTGGCGCACCTCGTCGGGCAGTGCGAAGCGGTCATCTCCCGAGAGCGCCGGCTCGAGCGCAAGAGTCAGAAACTGGTGGTTGAGGTCGGCAACGTCACGGCGGATGGCGGGAGTGAGGAAGCCGTGCTGCGGGGTGATGCCGGCAGGCCCATCGTGGCCGTCGAACGGGCGGGTCATTGGGCTCTCCTTATTTGGTCTGATCCGACCATATTTTCTTATAGACTTCAATATGTGGTCCTGTGAGACCATATTCTCGCCAAAGAAGCCACAATTGACCGAGGCCTCCAGCCATGCGCATTACGGACAGCCGCTACGATCGCGACCGGCTTCGACTTGCGGTCGCCTACCGTCTGATCAGGCACGAAGCGCGCACGCACACCATCCGTCAGTGCACGGGGCTGTCGGCCGACCGGATAAGAAAACTCTTCCGCGACTACATCCGCACGCAACCGGAGACGGCCGTGCGCCGGCGGCGCGGCAAGTCGCCCCGGCAGATGGATTTCTTCCGCCGCTCCGCCGCGCTGGAAATGGAGGCGGGAGCCGTTGCGAGCCTGTTGCAGGCCTGCGCGCTGCTTGCGCGCCCGCGTCTGCTGCAGCGACCGACGCTGGACGAAGTGGCGCGGTTCTGCGATGCCTACGATGCCTTCCGCAGCGTCTGCCCCGGTACGGCGATCACCTTCGAGCACGCCTGGTACTTGCGGCACGCACTCGCGCTGCACGACGAGTACGAGCTCGCGCACTGTCGCGACTGCCACGCCCTGTGGGTCCGCGACACGCTCGGCGTCGAGCGCGCGACCTGTCCTGCCTGCCGCTGGCCGGAGGCGTCGCTGCCGCCGCCGGCGCGCGCGATGGAGGTCACGCACGGTTGCTAGAATCCGGGGTGCAAACCGGACCGACCGTGCGCCGCCCAAACGTATTTTCAGGCCCCTACCTCGACCGCGCTGCGCACCTGCGTAAGGACTCAGCCTTTCTCGACGCGGCGCTACGGGACCCGGCGACGCTGCTGGTTCCGGTCTGGCAGTCCAGGAGCCTGGTGCGCAGGGTTCCCGCGGGCTTCGGCGCCGCGCTGCTCGAGTTCGGCGATGCGCTCGGCGGCATGGTGCAACCGGCCGAGTACGTGCTGCTCGGTCATTTTCATGGTCGCACCGTCTTCGCGGCGGAGTTCAGCGACGAATCCACGTTGACCCTGCCTCCAGAGACCGGCTTCGAGGACCTGCGGCTCACGGGCGCCGCGTTGCCGCAGGACGAGGCGGGGTTGCTCGCCTATGCGCGTGCAATGGTGCTGTGGCGCGGCCGGCACCGTCACTGCGGCACCTGCGGCGCGGCTACGTCAAGCGAAAGCGCCGGGCACGTGATGAAGTGCAGCAACCCGTCGTGCGGCGCCGAGCATTTTCCGCGGCTCGACCCGGCCGTAATCGTCCTGGTGTCTGACGGGGAGCGCGCGCTGCTTGGTCGACAGGCGTCCTGGCCCGCCGGCCGCTATTCGACGATCGCCGGGTTCGTGGAACCGGGCGAGAGCCTCGAGGACGCGGTCGCACGCGAAGTCCTCGAGGAAACCGGCGTGTCCGTGCACGAGGTCAGCTATCACTCCTCGCAGCCCTGGCCCTTCCCCTCGTCGCTCATGATCGGCTTCATGGCGCTCGCCTCCGCGGACGCGGCGATCCGCACCGACGATGAGCTGGAGGACGCGCGCTGGTTTACGCGCGAGGAAGTTGCGGCAGGCGTGCCGGGACTACCGCCGCCGCAATCGGTGTCGTACCGGTTGATCGAGGAATGGTACGACGCGGGTGCCGCTGTCCCGCTCGCCGCCACGCCCGGCGTCAAGCAATGGGGCTCGGGCCGATGATCGCCAGACCAATCCGCGATCGTGAGTCCCGAGCACCCGGTCGTTTCATCGATCCGGCAGCATCCCGCCGGTCGGAGAAGGAGCAACGATGGAACTCGGTTTCGGTGCGCTGCTCAGCATCGCGCTCGGTGTAGGCCTCGCCGCGGCGACCGGCTTTCGGGTATTCCTGCCGCTGCTGATCGCCGCGATCGCGGCCCGCTCGGGCGTGCTGCCGCTCACCGACGGCTTTGCATGGCTCGCGAGCACGCCTGCGCTGGTCACCCTCGGCACGGCGGCCGTGCTCGAGACGCTGGCCTACTACGTCCCCGGCGTCGACCACGCGCTGGACGTGCTCGCAAGCCCCGCGGCGCTCGCGGCCGGCGTGCTCGCAAGCGCCGCGGTGATGGCCGACGTGCCGCCGGCGGTGATGTGGCCGGTTGCGATCATCGCCGGGGGCGGCATCGCTGGGCTGACGAAGGGCAGTGCAGCGGTCGTTCGCGCGAAGACCGGTCTCGCAACTGGCGGGCTCGGCAATCCAGTGGTGAGCACCGTAGAGACCGTCAGCGCCACGGGGCTGTCGTTACTCGCGATCGCGTTGCCGCTCGTGTGCCTGGTCGCGGTCGTCGCATTGCTCGTGTGGGCGACACGCAAGGCCGGCCGACTGATGTTCGGCCGGCGGCGTGCACCGGGCGAGGCCAATCGCTCCCAGTAGCGCCGCGGCGGGCAGCGAGCGGGGCGGCGGCCACCCCGTACAATTGACTTCATGTGCCTGCTCGTCGTCGCCTGGAATGCGCACCCGGACTTCCGGCTTGTCATCGCCGGCAACCGCGACGAATTCCACGAGCGGCCAGCCGCGGCGCTCGGCTGGTGGAACGACGGACCGCCGCTGCTCGCGGGCCGCGACCTGAAGGGCTCGGGCACCTGGCTCGGTCTGGTCCGCGACGGGCGCTTCGGGATCGTCACCAATTTCCGCGACTTCGACCCGCCATCGGCTGGCGCGCCGACGCGCGGCGAACTGGTGCCCGCCTATCTCCGCGGCGAGGTGAGCGCCGGTCAGTACCTGGCGGGACTCGAGCGCAGGGCGCGCGACTACGGCGGTTTCAATCTGCTGCTTGGCGATAGCGACTCGCTGCATTACTACTCGAACCGTGGCAACGATCCTCCGCGGTCCCTGGCCGACGGGATCTACGGGCTTTCGAACCAGTGGCTCGATACGCCCTGGCCCAAGCTCACGCGCACACGGGAGCGCTTCACTGCGCTGCTCCGCGGCGGCGCAATCACCGCCGAGGAACTCTTCGCCCTGCTCGCGGATCGAACGACGACCGGAGATGCGGCTCTGCCGCACACCGACCTGCCCGAGGGCTGGGAGCGCGCGGTGTCGGCACCGTTCGTCGTACATGAACGATACGGAACCCGTTGCTCGACCGTGGTGCTCGTGGACCGCATCGGGCGAGCGGTCGTCCACGAACGGCGGTTCGATCCCGCCGGCGTCCAGAGCGGCGCCTCGCGCTTCGCATTCACGATCGGCTCGGCCACGAGCGGCGTCACGGCCGCCGTTCGGGTGCCGACCGGCGTAACGGCCCCTGGTGCGGCCCGCGAAGCGTCGCCTGAATGACGCCCGGCATGCGCGCCCGTAACCGCGTGGGCCGTATGCGCGGAGCCCTCGTCGCGCTGCTCGGCCTGGCCTGGTGCGGAGCGACGCTCGCGGCGGACCGGATCCGTATCGAGATCGAAGGGGTCGACCGGGCCATCGCTGCCAACGTCCGGACGTATCTCACGCTGGGCAGGTACGTGCAGCGCGACGATCTCACCGATCCGCAGGTGCGCCGGCTCGCGGATCGCGCCGTCGACGAGGCGACCGATGCGCTGCGGCCGTACGGCTACTACGCGCCCTCCGTCCGCAGCCGCACCACGCGTGACGACGAGGACTGGATCGTCCGCCTGTTCATCGTGCCTGGCGAACCGGTGCGGCTCCAAGTCGTCGACATCGCGATCAGCGGGCAGGGTGAGGACGACACGACACTGCGCTCGGTCATCCACAACAGCACGGTCAAGCCCGGTGCCCGGCTCGAGCACACCGCCTATGAGCGCCTCAAGCTCGAGCTGCTGCGCGGCGCACAGGAGCGTGGCTACGTCGACGCGAAGCTCGAGCGGCACGAGCTCATCGTCGACCCCGAGGCGCAGACCGCCGACGTCCACGTCGCGCTCACCACCGGCGGCCGCTACCAGTTCGGTGAGATCCAGATCGAGCAGAGCGCGATCAGCGACCGGCTGTTCGCAGGCTACCTGCGCTTCGCCGAGGGGCAGCCCTATTCGCCGGAGCGCGTGCGCAGCACCCAGTTCGCGCTCGAGGACAGCAACTACTTCTCGACCGTCTCGGTGATTCCGGGGGACAGGGACCCCAAGACGCTGACGGTGCCCGTCACGGTGCGCGGGGAACCCATCAAACGCGACCGCTATAGCGTCAGCGCCGGCTACGGCACCGACACCGCCGTCCGCGGCAAATTCACCTGGGACAACCGGCGGGTAAACAAACGCGGCCACCGCTGGCAGGTTCAGCTGACGGCCTCGTCCGTCCTGACCGAAGCGATAGCGCGCTACATCATTCCGGTTGGTGACCCTTCGCTCGAGAAGCTGGAGTTCTCGACCGGTTACATCAACGAGGAGATCGGTGACCTGGAGAGCGAGCGTGTCGAGGTCATCGGCAGCGTCACCGAGGCGATGGGGAGCTGGCAGCGTGTGCTGTTTCTGAAGGTCAACGAGGAGCGGTCGATCTTCGCCGACGGGACCGACCAGACGGATCTGTTCTTCATACCTGGTGCGAGCTATTCCAGCCTGCCGCCGAACTTCCTCACGGGCTGGGTCCGCGATGCGGCCTATTACTTCGAGCTGACAGGCAGCCCCCAGACGCTTGGCTCGGACGCCTCCTACCTGCGTTTCGTCGGCCGCGCGGAGAAGGTCTGGCGCATCTCCGGTCCGTGGTACCTGCGTCTGCGTGGCGAGATCGGTGCGAGCTGGATCAATGAATTCTCCGAGCTTCCCGCTTCGCAGCGCTTCTTCGCCGGCGGTGACCGAAGCGTGCGCGGTTTCGGTCTGAACGAGCTGTCACCGCCCGGGCCGCCCGACGAGAACGGTAACCCGACCGAGGAGGGCGGCGAGAACAAGCTGGTCGCCACCATCGAGATCGAGCGCGACCTGCCGCGCGACTTCCGCATTGCCGCGTTCTACGATACGGGCAACGCCTTCAACGAATGGGGCGACCCGCTCGAGTACTCGGTCGGCCTCGGCATACGCTGGAAGCTGCCGATGCTGATGATCGGGCTCGACATCGCTCAGGCGCTTTCCGAGCCTGACATGAAACCGCGGCTGCACCTCAACATGACGCAGGTGCTGCTGTGACCCGGCGGGTGCTCGCAATCGGCGGCATCCTGCTGCTCTTCGCGCTGGCAGGGCTGACCGTGTGGGCCACGTGGCTCGTCAACACCGAGGCCGGGCTCCATTTCGTGCTGCGGCGGCTCGAGACGCTCTCAGCGGTGTCGATCACGGCCAGCGGAGCACGCGGCACCCTCAGCGGACCGCTGGAGTTCGACACCCTGGTCATCGATCACGAGGCGGTGCGCATCGACGCGCGCGAGCTGCGTCTCCAGCCTGAGCTAAGCAACCTGCTGTCGCGGACGATCTCGATCGTGAGCGCCGAGGCGGGCACCCTCGAGGTAACGCTCCGTCGTCGCGGACCGCAGCCGCCGTCCGAGCCGCACTTCATGCCGCACCCGCTGCGACTCCTGGTCGGGAGGTTCGACCTTAGGCGGGTCGCGCTCGTCCTCACCAATGGTCAGAAGTACTCCGTCGCCTCGATCAACGGGGCGCTCACGATGGACCACTGGGTGCTGCACGCCCCTATCGTCACGATCAAGGACGCTGCGGGCGAGCTGGCGGGTGAGGTGCGGCTGCGCGCGGGCCGGCCGATGGGCGTGAGCGGTACGCTTTCCGGGCGCTGGCGCTTGCCGGACAGCCACGATTATCGGTTCTCGAGTGCGGTGCGCGGCAATCTCGATCGGCTGGGGACCGACATACGACTGGTGCAACCCGCTCGTCTCAGCTTCTCGGGGAACGCGCTCGCCCTGACCGCCGCGCCGCGGTTGGTCGGGACGCTCCGTGCCATCGAATTCGACGGCTCACCCTGGGTTCCCGCGGGGCGCTTCCCGCGCGTGAGCGGCTCGATTGCGATCAACGCGGGGCGCAACTCGATCGGAGTCGACGGGACGCTCACCTCGACCGGGTTCGTCGACGAGCCGCTGCGTCTGCAGGGCGGCGGAACATGGCAGGGCCGTGTCATCGAGATCACCACGCTTCGCGCATGGTTGCCGCGCAGCGCGGCGTCCTTCACCACGAGCGGGACGATCGATCTCGCTCCCGAATCACCGGTGCTCGCGCTCCGCGGCGAGTGGGCGACACTGCGCTGGCCGCTCGTGGGCGAGCCGGTCGTCACAAGCGCCGCCGGCAACTACCGCATCGGCGGGAGTCTCCCGTACGCCTACGAGGTGAAGGCCGAGACCGCGGGTGCGCAGATACCAGCGGCCGCCTGGCATGCGACAGGACTGGTCGGCCGAGATGCCCTCACGATAGATGCCGTCGACGCGTACACGCTGGACGGGCGCATCCGCGGCGCAGGCCGCCTGGGGTGGACCGGCGACCAGCCCTGGCGATTCACCGTGCAAGCCCGCTCGCTCGATCTTCGCCGGCTCCGCGCGGATCTCGACGGACGCATCGCTTTCGAAGGGTCGATCGAGGGACGCGGTTTTGCCACGAACGCACCGCTGACCGCGCGGGTCGCATCGCTGCACGGCGTGCTTTGGAGCCGCTCGCTTACGGGCAGCGGCGAGATCGAGCGCCGCGACGGCAACTACGAGCTGCGGGCGGTGCGCGTGGCAAACGGTGATTCCTATGCGCGGGTCGACGGTCGCTATGGACCGACCCTCGATCTGGTCCTCGATGCCGATCTGCGCTCGCTCGCGATCGTCGATCCGCAGCTCTCGGGACGGGTGACGGCGCACGGCCGCGTACAGGGGACGCTTTCGCGACCATCGATCATCGGCGAGGCTACGCTCGCGACGCTCAGGTACCAGGATGTCTTCGTTGGCGGCGCACAGGCACAAATCGATCTCGATCTCGGCGACACGCGGAGTTCCCGAGTAGTGGTACGCGCTGACGGGGTCGACAGTGGGGCGCTGCGGTTCGACCGCGTCGAGTTCCGGGCCAGCGGGCGCACCACGGAGCACGAGCTGTCGCTCGAAGCTGCATCGTCCGGCGACGAGCAGTACCGTCTCGCCGGGTTCGAGGCCCGGATCGCGGCGCGCGGTGCTTTAGAGATCGACCGGCGCCGCTGGCACGGCGAGCTCGCGTCGACGCAGTTCAGCTTCCCGGATGGCAGCGCAAACCTGCTGCAGCCGGCGGCCGTCGATCTTTCGCCCGAGACAGCGAGCGCCGCGCCAGTGTGTCTCGAGACCGGCGAGGCACGGTTCTGCGTGGAGGGTCAGTGGAGCGCGCGCCCGGAGAGCTGGCGGCTGATCTACAGCGCGCAGGACTGGCCGTTGCGGCGCCTGCTGAACTCGCTTCTCGGGTGGCGCGAATTCGATGGAATGGTCCAGGCGAGCGGCTGGATCGGCAAGGAACCGGGCCAGGACTGGCTCGGCGCAACCACCGTGCTGCTCGACCAGGCGAGTCTCGACATACCGCGCAACAAGTTCCGCACCGAGCGTGTGCATCTCGGCGGCGGCCGGCTGGATCTGTTCGCGCAGCAGGAGGACATCCGCGCCAACCTGGAGCTTTCGGTGGGCGAGAACACGCACATCCGGGGCGAGGCGCGGGCCGAACGCATTCCGGATGTTGCGATGGGGCAATACCCCGTCGCCGGACGGCTGCACAGCGCGTCCGAGGCGCTCACGGCGTTGCCCCTTTTTGTGCCGGAGATCGATCGCGCCGCCGGTCGGCTCGATGCCGAGCTCACGATGGGCGGGACGCTTGGCGAGCCGCTTTTCAACGGCGAGTTTGCGGTAGCCGACGGGCGGTTCGAGTTCTACCGCACAAACTTCATCCTGGCGGATGCGCGGCTCGCCGGTCGCTTCGAAGGCGACGAGTTCACCTTCGATGGACGAGGCACGACCTCGGGTGGATCGGTGACGCTCGACGGGCGCTTCCGCTGGCCCGAGGGTGTGATGAACGGCTCGATGCAGCTCAGGGGTGATCGACTGCTCGTCGCCGACACGCCCGAGTACCGCATCGTAGCCTCGCCCGATCTCAAGGTTGCCGCGAGCTCCAGCGGCTACCTCGTCACCGGCCAGGTGCACATCCCGTCGGCGCTGATCGCGCCAAAGGACCTGACCACGTCGGTCAGCACTTCTCCCGACGAGCGCATCGTCGGCATCGACACTGAGGATGACTCGCCTTCGACGCTGGAACGCCTGCGCAGCCAGATCGACGTCGTGCTGGGCGACGACGTGCGGGTCGACAGCTACGGTCTCAAGGCAAAGCTCGGCGGCGCGGTCACGGTGCTCACGCGACCGGCGGACGTCGTGCGCGGCCGGGGTGCGATCAACGTCATCTCGGGCGAGTACAAGGCTTTTGGCCAGGACATCCGCATCACGCGTGGGCGTCTCTCGTACGACAACACGCCGCTGTCGCAGCCGACACTCGATCTCGTCGCCGAACGGCGAATCGAGGACGAGGACGTGACGGTGGCTGTCAACGTCCGCGGCCAGCTCGACCAGCCCTTCATCACGATCACCTCTACGCCGGCGATGTCTTCCAACGAGGCCCTCTCCTTTCTGCTGACCGGCCGCTCGGTCGACAGGCTGCAGTCGAGCGATGTGCAGACGCTCGACAGCGCGACCCAGAGCCTGGCCATAAGCGGCGGCGGCCTGCTGCTCGGCGGCATCGGCAGCCGCCTCGGGCTCGACGAGGTAGCGGTCGAAAGCTCGGGCACCGACGACACAGCTGTGGTGCTCGGAAAGTACCTCAATCCCAAGCTGTTCGTGAGTTACGGTATCTCGATCGCGGAAGCAATCAACACCATCAAGCTCCGCTATACGCTGACGGAAAAATGGTCGCTGAAGGCCGAGGCCGGCCTGGACCAGAGCGCCGACGTCGAGTACCGCATCGAGCGCTGAGGGTCGTCCGCGAGCGCGGCGGTCAGTCGAAGTCCGCCGGCAACGGCTGCTTCCGCCAGTGCTCGTACAGCCGGACGACCTGGGCGGGGCTGCTGCGCCCGAGCGACATCGGTGGAAGACCATCGACGTCGAAGAACTCCGCTGCATCGGTCTCGTAGCTGCCGCGCGGCTCCCCGCCCAGCATCTCGCAGAGAAAGAAGGCCTTCCAGCTGTGGAAGAGGCCCGGCGACGGCCCGTGCAGAGGTCGGTCGAGGAGCGCCGCGAGCGAGATCACCCGGCTCCGGATGCCCGATTCCTGCTCGATCTCGCGCGTCACGGCCTGCGAAGGCGTTTCGCCCACGTCGGCCCAGCCGCCGGGAAGCGTCCAGAGACCGTCGGCGCGCTCGCGGACCAGCAGCACCGCGCCGCCGCGGAACACTGCGCCGCGCACATCGATCTTGGGCGTGACGTATCCCTCCTCGCGTGACCAGAGCTCGAGCAGCCGCGCGCAGGAAGCCGGCTCACCGTCGGCGAGCAGCTCGGCCGCGATCCGCTCGATCTGCTCGTAGCGCTCGCGGTCGTATTCACCGGCGCAGAAATGGAGACCGGTGCGTGCGAGCGCGTGCAGCCGTCGTGCGGCGTCGAGCCGTCGATCACCCATGCGTGCATTGTCGCTCGGTGTGCGCAACGACGCACGCTGCGCCGCGGCCCTCGATCTCTGGCGCTTGACACTACCTGCATATTTATGCAAAGTGCCTGCGTTTTTATTCACAGGGATCCTGCTCGACGATGGCGACCGAACCCAGTCCATTGCTGCGCCGGGCTGCGATAGCGCGGATCCTGCGCCAGTCCGCCGTGGGCCGGCAGTCCGAACTCGTGACACTGCTGCGCCGCGAGGGCTTCGATGCCACGCAATCGAGCGTCAGCCGTGACCTGCGCGAGCTGGGAGTCGCCAAGGCCGGCGACCGGTACCTGCTGCCGGCGGTCGAGGACGCGCTCACTCCCAGCCACTTCGAGGCCGTGGGCGGGTTTCTTAAGGACATCCATCACGCCGGGCCCTGCCTGACTGTGCTTCGCACCATGGTTGGCAGCGCGCAGAGCGTTGCGATCGCCATCGACAAGGCGCGCTGGCCCGAGGTGGTCGGCACCATCGCCGGCGACGACACGATCTTCATCGCCACCGGTAACGTGCGCCTGCAGCGCAAGCTCGCCGAGCGGTTGCGCGCCAGTTTCTCGCGCTGAAGGCCCAGAGCATGACGAGCTCATCGACGGGCACCAGGCCCATCCTGCTTGCATTCTCCGGGGGCCTCGACACCTCCTTCTGCGTCCCGTGGCTCGCCGATACCTATGGGCGGCCGATCATCACGCTCACGGTCGATACCGGCGGCATCGATTCCGAGGCGGCGCTCCAGCTCGAGGAGCGCTCGCGCGCGCTTGGCGCCGTCGCGCACCATCTCGTCGACGCCCGGGCGGGCTACTTCGACCAGGTGCTGCGCTTTCTCGTGATCGGCAACGTGCGTCGCGGGAATCTCTATCCGCTGTGCGTCGGCGCCGAGCGCGTGCTCCAGGCGCAGACCGTCGCGCAGTGGGCGACGCGACTCGGGTCGGACACGGTGGCGCACGGCTCGACCGCCGCCGGCAACGACCAGGTGCGCTTCGAGGTTGCGCTGCGGACGCTTGCACCCGGCCTCGAGATCCTGGCGCCGGTCCGCGACCGGGCGTTCAAGCGTCCCGAGCAGGTCGCCTATCTCGAATCGCGCGGGCTGCCGGTACCGGCGTTCGGGGCGGCCTACTCCGTCAACCGCGGGCTCTGGGGCGTGACGATCGGCGGCAAGGAGACCTTGAGCTCGCAGGGCAGCATCCCCGAGTCCGCGTGGGTGCTGACCCGCGGCGCATTCGAGCAGTCGCGCGAGCCCGAGCGTCACACGATCGGCTTCGAGTCGGGGGTGCCCTGCTCGCTCGACCGTGAACCGATGTCGCCGGTCGCGTTGATCGAGCGCCTCGAATCGATGGCGGCGCCGTTTGGCATCGGTCGCGGCATCCACCTCGGCGACACGATCATCGGCTTCAAGGGTCGCGTCGCGTTCGAGGCGCCGGCCGCCGAGGTGCTGCTCGCCGCGCATCGCGAGCTCGAGAAGCTGGTGCTGTCCGCGCGTCAGGCCCGCATCAAGGACCAGCTCGCGGCGACCTATGGCGATCTCGTCCACGAGGGCCAACACCTCGACCCGGTGTGCCGCGACATCGAGGCGGCATTCCTGGCCTCGCAGCGTCGGGTCACGGGCGAGGTGAACGTCCTGCTGCGCAGTGGCGCCGCCTTTGTCGAAGGCGTCGAGTCGCCGTTCTCGCTGATGAAGGCCTCGAAAGGCGCCTATGGCGAATCAGCCGGCGAATGGACAGCGGCCGAGGCACATGGCTATTCGAAGATGCTGGCGCTGCCGGGCATCTTCTACACGCGCGCGGGCAAGCGGTAGGAACTTCGGGAGCCGAGCGATGAAGAGCGTCGTCGTCGACAAGATCGCCTCGATCGCGCAGGCCGCGGGCCTCGGCCACGAGCTGCGCGTCGCGACCAGCGATATCCCCTGCGAGGAGGGAGTGCTGCTGGTCGTCGAGATCCTGACGAACAAGTCGACCTACAACACCCTTGAGCTCACGAGCGGCCGCATGGCGAAGCTCGCACGCGGCGACGTGATCGTCGGCGCGCTTGGCCACCGGCAGGCGCTCTTCGGCTACTCGGGGCACGTTCCCGACAAGGTGGAAGCGGGCGATGTGCTGCAGGTGCTCAACATCGGTGGTGTGCTCGGCATCTGCGATTCGATAAACCCCGACAAGGGCAGGCCCTTCGACTGCCGTGTGCTGGGCGCGGTGCTGCAGTTTCCGTTTCTCGGCGAGCGGATCGGGGTGCCGGCGCGGATCGGGCATCGCAAGCTCGACCCGGCGGCGGGTCTCGATGCGCGCGGCGTGCCGGTGGTCGCGCTGGCCGGGACGTGCATGGAGGCGGGCAAGACTGCCGCCGCCTGCGCGATCGTGAGCCGCATGCGGCACCGTGGGCTCGCCGTGAACGCGTTCAAGGCGACGGGCGTCTCGCTCCGGCGTGACATTCTCGCCATGGAGGACGCGGGCGCGCGGCGAAGCATGATCTTCACCGACCTGGGCGTGGTCACAACCACCGCGGCGACCGGACCCGCGCTCACGCGCACAATGCTGAGCGAGATGACCCAGGACAAGCCGGACGTGGTCGTGTTTGAGCTGGGGGACGGAATCCTGGGGGCCTATGGTGTCGAGGCGATCCTCTCGGCGCCGGACATACGCCGCGCGCTATCGGCGGTCATCCTGTCCGCGAACGATCCGGTCGCGGCGTGGGGAGGCGTCAAGCTGCTGCGCGAGCGTTTCGACATCGAGCCCTGCGCCGTGACCGGCCCCGCGACCGACAACGCGGTCGGGGTGCGGATCATCGAGGAGCAGATGGGAGTACACGCCTGCAACGCGCTGACGTCAGGCGCGCAGCTCGGCGATCACATCCTCGAGAGCCTGGGGTTGGGCGGCGGCCTCGCGCAGGCGGTGAGCGAATGAGAGAACGGACGCCGGCGATCGTTCTCGGTGGGACCGGCTATGTGGCGGGCGAGTTGCTGCGTCTGCTCGCCGCGCATCCGCGACTCGACCTGGCCGCCGTTGCGTCCGACAGCCAGCCCGAAGCGCCGGTCGCGCAGTTCTTCCCGCACCTGCAGCCCGTGTTGCCGCATCTGCGCTTCGCTGGGCACGACGAGATCGTCGAGTACGTCGCCGCCAACCCGGTGACGGCGGTTCTGTCCGCTGCGCCGCACGGTGTCTCAGCCGGCCTGATCGACCGGCTGCTTCGCGCCGCTGAGGCGGCCGGCACGCGGCCGCGCGTCGTCGACATCTCCGCGGACTTCCGCTACACGACGGCCGCCGCCTACGAGCGCGTGTACAAGCATGGGCACGCGGCGCCCGCGCGCATCCCGGAGTTCAGCTGCGCGGTTCCCGAGCACGCCCCGGAGCTCGCCACGCCGCACGTTGCGCATCCCGGCTGCTTCGCAACCGCGGTGCTTCTGGCAAGCGTGCCCCTGCTCTCGCTCGGGCTCGTCGAGCCGCAACTCTTCGTCACGGGGATCACCGGCAGCACGGGATCCGGCCGCCAGCCGACGCCGGGCACGCATCACCCGCATCGTCATGGGGACCTGTACGCGTACGGCGCACTCGCGCATCGCCACGCGCCCGAGATCGTCGCGCTCGCCGCAGCCGCCTCCGGGGTCGAGGCACGATTCGCGTTTGTGCCGCACTCCGGGCCCTTCGCGCGCGGCATCCACGTCACGGTGCAGGCCGTCGCCAGGGAAACGATCACGACAGCGAAGCTTCTCCAGGCACTCGCGGAGAGTTACGAGCAGTCGCCGTTCGTGCACGTCGCGCCGGAGCCGCCGCGTGTCAAGGACGTGGCCGGGAGCAACTTCGCGCGCCTCTCCGGCGTCGCCTCCGGCGGAACGGTCGCCGTAATGTGCGTGATCGACAACCTGGTGAAGGGCGCCGCGGGCGGGGCTATCCAGTGGATGAACCGCATGCTCGGCATCGACGAAACCGCCGGACTCAGGTCTCCGGCGCCGGGCTGGACCTGAGGGCCGCAGCAGTGTCGAGTACGCCTCGCGCCGTGGCCGGCGCATCCATTGACGCGGGAGCGGCCGATCACCTGGCACCGGTCTACGCGCAGTTTCCGATCGACGTCGTCGGCGCCTCGGGCGTGCACCTCGTGACGCACGATGGCCGACGCGTGCTCGATCTCTACGGGGGTCATGCGGTCGCCGCGCTCGGCTACGGGCACCCGCGCTGGCTCGCGGCACTCGCCGAGCAGGCGCATGCGCTGCCCTTCCAGAGCAACGCCGTGCCGCTCGCCGTGCGCGCGCGAGCCGCTGCACGGCTGGTGCGTTTCGCGGCGCTCCCGCTCGATACCGTCTTCTTCTGCAACACGGGCGCCGAGGCGAACGAGAACGCGCTCAAGCTCGCCCTGCGCATCACGGGCCGGCGCAAGGTCGTCGCCGTCGAGGGAAGCTTTCACGGGCGCACCGCCGCGGCGGGCGCCGTGACCTGGGGCGCGGCGCAAAAGTGGTATGGCTTTCCGCGGGCGCCCTTCGACGTCGAGTTCCTGCCGCGGCGCGACGCATCCGCGATCGCGCGCACCGTCGGTGAGGACGTCGCGGCGGTGATCGTCGAGCCGGTCCAGGGCGTGGCAGGCGCGGTCGACCTCGGTGGCGAGTGGCTGCAGGCGCTGCGCACGCGCTGCGACGCGGCCGGAGCGTTGCTGATATTCGACGAGGTGCAGTGCGGAATGGGTCGCACGGGCTACCCGTTTGCAGCGAATCTCTACGGCACGACGCCGGACATGATCACCACCGCGAAGGCGCTGGGCGCTGGGTTCCCCTGCGCGGCGCTCCTGATGTCCCCCGACGTGACTCGCGAGCTGGCCACCGACGACCTGGGCACGACGTTCGGGGGCGGACCGCTCGCCTGCGCGATGATGGAGGCGGTGATCGACATCATCGAGCAGGAGGGACTGCTCGCGAACGTGCGGCGGCTCGGCGCGCTGCTGCGCGAGACCTGCATCGTGGGTCCGGTCACGTCAATCCAGGGCGCGGGATTCCTTACCGGGCTCCGTACACGCCGCCCGGCGAAGGACGTGCAGCTCGAGCTGCTCGCGCGCGACATTCTCACCGGCACCAGCGCGGATCCGAACGTCGTGCGGATACTCGCGCCCTACGTGCTCGAGGAACCGCACATCGTCGAGCTGCGCGATGCGCTTGCGGGGCTGGCGCCATGAAGCGCTTCATGGACCTCGCGGACTTCGAGCGCGATGAAGTCGTCGACCTGCTCGCGCTGGCACAGCGCCTCAAGGATCACCCGCAGCGGGATGCGCTCGCGGGCAAGGTGCTGGGGCTGCTGTTTCTCAACCCATCGCTGCGCACGCTCGCGTCGTTCCAGGCGGCGATGTCGCGTCTCGGCGGGTCGTCGTTCGTCATTACGCCGGGCCAGGGCACCTGGAACTTCGAGCTCAAGGACGGGGGCGTGATGGACGGTGCTGCGGCCGAGCATGTGCGTGAGGCGATCCCGGTGCTCGCCTCCTACTGCGACGCGCTCGGGATCCGCGCCTTCGCGGCGGGCCGCAGCCTCGCGGACGATCTGGGCGAAAAGCAGTTCAAGCTCATGTCCTCGCTCTGCGACAAGCCGCTCGTCAACCTCGAGTCGGCGGCGAATCACCCTTGCCAGGCGCTCGCCGACTGGAAGACGCTCGACGATCTCGGCGTCCCGCGCCGCGGGCGCTTCGTGCTCTCCTGGGTGAATCACCCGCGCGCCCTGCCGCTGGCCGTGCCTGCCGCGACCGTGCACATGGCCGCGCAGCGCGGAATGGACGTCGTGGTGCTGCGCCCCGCGGGCTTCGCACTCCCCGACGCGGTGATGGAGCAAGCGGGACGCGCGGCGGCCGCAAGCGGCGGATCGGTCACCGAGACCAGCGAGCGCGACACGGCACTCGCCGGCGCGCACGTCCTGTATGCCAAGGAGTGGGGCTCGCCGATTCACTACGGTGACGGCGAGGCCGAGGCTGAGCTGCGACGCGGTCTCGCCGACTGGTGCGTGACCGAACCGTGGTTCCGCACTGCGCAGCAGGATTGTCATCTCATGCACTGCCTGCCGGTGCGCCGCAACGTCGCGGTCGCGGATCACGTGCTCGACGGGCGGCGCTCACGCGTCGTGGCCGGCGCGGCCAATCGCATGACGGTGCAGATGGCGGTCCTGCACCGGATGCTCGCCACCAGCTGACCCGCCACTCTCGACGGATGCATGCAACGATGATCGGACACAAGGTCGAACACGCCGTGACGGTACGTGCCCTGCGCGGCGCCGCGCCGTACATCCACATGTACAAGGGCAAGGTCTTCGTGATCAAGACCGGCGGCGGTGCGTTCCGGGAGCCCGCGACGATGCGCGGGTTCGTCGAGCAGGTCGCGATCCTTCACCACCTGGGGATCCGCATCGTGCTGGTGCACGGCGGCGGGCCGCAGCTCGACGAGGTGACCGCCCGGCTTGGCGTCGAGACGCGGATGGTGCAGGGCCGGCGCGTGACCGACGACGCGGCCATCGACGCCACCAGCATGGTGCTGAACGGCCTCATCAACACACGGCTGCTGGGGCTGTGCCGCGAATTCGGGATCTCGGCGATCGGGCTTTCGGGCGTCGACGGCGGGCTGGTGCGCGCGCACCGCCGCCCGCCCGTCACGCTCGCAAACGGCGAGGTCGTGGATTACGGGATGGTCGGCGACATCGACGCCATCGACGCCTCGGTCATCGTGCGCCTGCTCGATGCCGGCTTCCTGCCGGTGGTGAGCCCGTTGTCGTCGGACGCGGCCGGGCAGCTCCTCAACATCAACGCCGACACGGTCGCGGCGGCGATCGGGGGCGCGCTCGGAGCGGAGAAGCTGATCCTGTGCACCGGTGCGCCCGGCATCCTGGAGCGTCTCGAGGATCCGCGCTCGCTCATTTCATATATCGATCTACCGGGGCTGCGGCGCCTGCGCGAGGCAGGCGCGCTGGCCGACGGGATGATGCCAAAGGCAAGCGCGATCGAAGCGGCGATTCGCGGCGGCGTGCGTCGGGTCCACGTAATTTCCTACTCGGCACCCGAGGCGCTGCTCGCCGAGATCTTCACCAACGAGGGCACCGGCACACTGGTCGTGGCCGATACAAAGGCGTTGTCGCCGGCCGAGCAGGGCACGGGCGGCGCATGACGCGGCTCTGGGACAAGGGCGCGCCGCTCGACCGCCGGGTGCTCGAGTTCACCGCGGGCGAAGATCATGCGCTCGACGATCGGCTCGTGACCTATGACATCGAAGCCTCGATCGCGCATGCCGAAGCGCTGCACGCCTGCGGAGTTCTGACCGCCGCGGACCGCGCTGCAATACGCGACGCGCTGCGCGAAATCGGTGCGGCGCATGGGCGCGGCGAGTGGCGGGTCACCCTCGAGCTCGAGGATGGTCAGACCGCGCTCGAGACCCGGCTCTCCGAGAAGCTGGGCGCGACCGGCGGTCGTCTGCACGCGGGCCGGTCACGGAACGACCAGGTTCTCGCGGCGCTGCGCCTGTATCTGCGCGACGTCGTGACGGACCTGGCGCGAGGCGCCGAGAGCGTCGCCCAGGCGCTCGACGGCCTCTCGGAGCGCCAGGGCACAGTCGCGCTGCCCGGATACACACACATGCAGCAGGCAATGCCAAGCAGTGTCGCGCTCTGGGCGGGCGGATATGCGGCCGAAATACGCGACGATGCCGAGGGGCTCCGCCGCACGATGCTACGTATCGGCAAGAACCCGCTCGGCTCGGCTGCCGGCTATGGCACCCCCAACCTGGCCGTCGACCGCGAGATCACGCGCGCGGCGCTGGGTTTCGCGGAGATCCACGAACCCGTGACGGCCGTGCAGCTTTCGCGCGGCAAGGCCGAGGCCGGCGTGCTGTTCGAGATCGCGCTCCTGATGCAGGACCTGGGCCGGCTCGCCTCCGATGTGCTCCTCTTCTATACGCGCGAGTTCGGCTTCGTGTCGTTGCCGGAGGAGCTCACGACAGGCTCGTCGATCATGCCGCAGAAGCGCAACCCGGACGTCTTCGAGCTGGTGCGGGGCCGCACGGCGACCGCGCAGGCCTGTCTTTCCGAGGTGCTCGCAATCACCGCCAAGCTCACCTCGGGCTACCAGCGCGACCTGCAACTCATCAAGGCGCCGCTCTTCCGCGCCATCGACGCGTGCCACGCATCGCTCGCTATCATGGCCGCCGCAATCGACGGTGTCGTCTTCGTGCCGGACCGGATCCGGCTCGACGCGGACATCGACGCCGCCGCGGAGGCGAACGCGCTGGTCATGGCCGAAGGGATTCCGTTCCGCGAGGCCTACCGGCGCATCGCGGCGCGCCGTGGCTGAGCCGACGCGACCGGCCTGCAAGACTCACGCGCTGCCGCTACCGAGTCCTACAAGCGCGCGCGTCCGGCCGCGCTATATTGTCCACTTGGGTTGGAGGCATGCATTGCGCGCTATTACGGCACTCGTCGCGACGTTGTCGCTCCCGATGGTCGCTCACGCCGTTCCCGTGACATGGGAAGCGCGCGGCGTAGTCGACTCTTCGACTCTGGATCCACTGTTCTTCGAGACCTTCATGCCGGAGCTCGCCGGAACCAAGGTCGGCGATGACTTTCGTCTGCGCATCAGCTTCGACACGGACGCGGTGCCAATCGCCCCAGGGGGCGGCGGCACCCGGTCGTTTGACGCCACATCGCTGATCATGACACTCCACGTCCCCGGTCTGGGCACGCACGTCTTCACGATCGACACGTCGGTTCCGCCGGGCCCGCACTCGCTGATCGGCATCCGCGACGATCAGGTCGTCGGCGACATGGTCCGTGACGGGGTGCAGTTCCAGCACAACTACCTGACGCCCGACGGCATATTGCAACTCCAGTTTCTCGTGGCCTTCTTCACCGCGGATACGAGTGTCATCAACGGCCTGTTCCTGCCGATGACACCGGATCCACGGCTCGTCACCGGCATCGAGCAGCTGCTCTCGATCCACGCGCACCCGTCTGAGCTCGGGAACCTGACTGGCGTGATTACATCGCTCGTGCGCGTGCCGGAGCCAGGATCGCTTGCGCTGTTTGCACTGGGACTTTGCGTGCCTTGGGCAGTGAGACGGCAAGCGGCCATCGCCTGACGCGCTACGCGCACCCATCGCTGCTCGCACCGTGGGTCCGAATTGACTTGAGCCCAGTACCGTGCATCCTTGCGGCCACGATGGGCACCAAGACCCCGCGATGTCGCTGATCTCCGAGCTGAAGCGGCGCAACGTCTTCCGCGTTGCGCTCCTGTACCTGGTCGCCGGCTGGGTGATCCTGCAGGTCAGCCAGCTTCTCTTTGACGTCCTGAAGCTGCCCGACTGGACATCGCGCCTCGTGCTCGGGCTTCTGATGCTCGGCTTTCCACTCGCGCTGATCTTCTCCTGGGTGTACGAGCTGACCCCGGAAGGACTGAAACGCGAGCACGAGATCGATCGCAACCAGTCCGTCACGCACGCGACCGCGCGCAAGCTGGACATGGTGGTCGGAGCCCTGCTGGTCGTTGCAATCGGCATGCTCGCATTCGACCGCTACGCGGACCGCGAACGCACCGCCGGCGGGACTGTCGACTCGCGCACGGCGACGCCGTCCGCGGCGGTCGCGCCGCCTCGGGCACGTACCGGACCCGCGTCGATCGCCGTGCTGCCCTTCGTCAACATGAGCGCAGACAAGGCGAACGACTATTTCTCAGACGGTCTCAGCGAGGAGCTGCTCAACGTGCTCGCGAAGGTGCAGGGCCTGCGCGTGATCGCCCGCACTTCTTCGTTCGCATTCAAAGGCAAGGAGGTGACGATCGCGGACGTCGCGCAGGCGCTCGGGGTCGACCACGTCCTCGAAGGCAGCGTCCGCAAGTCGGGTGACCGCGTCCGTATCACCGCGCAGCTGATCCGTGCGTCCGACAGCTCGCACCTCTGGTCGGAGACCTACGACCGTACGCTTCAGGACGTGTTCGCAATACAGGATGAGATCTCCGGCGAGGTCGTCGATGCACTCAAGGTGCGACTGCTCGACCAGAACGCCTCAAAGGCGGAGGTCGGGGGCACGGCGAACGCCCGTGCTTACGAGGCGTACCTGCAGGGTTTATACAGCGTCAATCAGGGAGAAAAGGAGGCGACCCTGCGGAAAGCGTTGGCCGCGTTCGATCAAGCCATCGCCGAGGACCCCAACTACGCGAGGGCTCATGCGGGCCGCGCGCGTGCGCTTGGTACTCTCGCATCGAACGGATACGAGCCATTCGAATCCGGCTTCGCGAGCGCACGCGAGGCAGCAGAGCGAGCGAGGGCGCTCGAACCCGAGCTGGCGGAAGCCTGGCTTCGGCTCGCATACATAACCTACGCCGTCGACCTGGACATCGCGAAGGCCCGCGGACAATACGAGCGCGCACTGGCCTTGGATCCCGGGAGCGCGGAGGTCCAGGGCCTCTATTCGAATTTCGCGGTCGGGATCGGGCAGACCGAGAAGGCCATCGAGGCCGGCTCGAAGGCCGCGCAGCTCGACCCGATCGCACCACGACCTCACATCGCGCTCTCAACCGCATACTACGGGGCGCGCCGCTACGACGAAGCGCTGGCAGTCGGGCGTCGGGCCGAGCGCCTGGATCCGAACTATCCCAACGTGCATGGCACCATTGGATACGCGCTGCTCGAGACCGGCGATCTCGAGGGGGCGCGTGCGGAATTCGAGAAGGAGCCGATCGAATGGCAGCGCCTGACGGGCCTTGCGATTGTCGCTGCTAAGCTCGGACACGCCGAGCAGGCGCGCGCCGGGCTCGCAACAGCCCTCGAACGCCTCGGTGAGGCCGCCGCCTATCAGTACGCCGAGATCAATGCCCAGCTTGGAGATCGCGACGAGGCGTTCCGCTGGCTCGGGGTCGCCCAGAGGATCAAGGACCCGGGATTGAGCATCGTCGTCATAGATCCTCTGATGGACCCGTTGCGCGAGGATCCACGATACAAGAAGCTGACGCACGAGCTCGGGTTCGGTGCACTCGACCGCCGCGGTTGATCGGATTCCCGCGGCGAGCCTGGCCGAGGAGGAGGAAACATGAAGCTCGATCTCGGTGGTGCGCTGACGGCGGCGGCGCTTCTGACCGTCGCTGCCGTCGCACTGGCTTCCCCGGAAGACGATCGTGCGAGCGTGGCGGCGCTCGACACCCAGTACCAGGCGGCGGTCAAGCGTAACGACGCGGAGACGATGGGCCGGATCCTCGCCAATGATTTCGTGCTGGTACTCGGCAACGGCAAGACCTACACGCGCCAGGACCTTCTCGAATCCGCACGTGCCGGCACGATCGTCTACGAGCGCCAGGACGAGGACGAGGGCACGCAGATTGTCCGGGTCTGGGGAGACACGGCAGTCGTGACCGCGCGGCTCTGGCTCAAGGGTGTCAATGAGGGCGTCGCCTTCGAGCGGCGCCTCTGGTTCAGCGACACCTACGTTCGCACGCCCACCGGCTGGCGTTATGCGTTCGGACAGGCCTCGCTGCCCTTGCCTGCGACCACGTCTGCCGCAGAAGCGAAACCCGGCGGTCACTGACAACTGAGGTCGCTCCGTCGTGCATCGATCGGTCACGACGGATCGCAGGTACTACGCGCTCGCGACGATCCTCCTGCTCGCGGTGCAGTGCGTTGCGACGTCCGTTGCACATGCGGAGAAGGCGCTCGACGACCTTGACGACCTCACGCCTGTCGGTGCCGAACGCGCCGGCAACGTCGAGGGGACGATTCCCGCCTGGGACGGCGGGCTGACTGCCCCACCGGCGGGCTGGACGCCGGCACAGGGGTACATCGATCCGTTCGCGGGCGATGAGCCCCTGCTCACGATCACCAGCGAAAACGCTGCGCAATACGCTGCGAGGCTCACCACGGGCCAGGCGGCGCTGCTCGCGAAGTATCCGGAATACCGCATGCGCATCTACCCGGCGCGCCGCACGGCAGCGCTTCCCGCCGCCGTGACCGATCGCGTCCGCGCGCAGGCGGGCAAGGCGCGGATAGAGGGTTTCGGGCTCAAGGACGCCGGCGGCTCGACCACGCCGTTTCCGACCCCGACCAATGGGCTCGAAGTGATCTGGAATCACCTCGTACGCTACCTCGGCGGCGGCGTGATCCGCGCGGGGCATTCCTTCCCCGTGCGCGCGAACGGC
>Ga0207648_10001225_pt1 | contig 28789 bp, 24 predicted proteins | sample KBSMisM32_FD_184310 | JGI IMG/M metagenome (GOLD analysis project Ga0207648, IMG submission 184310) | Miscanthus rhizosphere microbial communities from Kellogg Biological Station, Michigan, USA - KBS Miscanthus M3-2 (SPAdes) (version 2) | ecosystem: Host-associated > Plants > Roots >... | reverse complement strand
GAGGCGTTCATGCCGTGCTCCGCCGCCGTCACCAGGTAGACCTGGAGACCGTCCGCCTGATCGGCGCCGCCGGTGGCCATCCTCAAGTAGTCCGCGGCGTGGCCCCGCTCGGGATCCGGCGCGAGCGGAGAGTGGCCGGCGCGTACGCGGCACCAGGCGGCGGCGAAAACGGCTGCCGCCGCGGTCACGCGTACCATGTCGTCACGCTCGTCGCCCTCGGCCGCCAGGTGGGAGACCGCCGCCCGGAGCGCGTCCATCCCGTCCGCCGCCTGCAGAGACGAGCCGAGACCGTCGAGCCGCTCGTAGGCGCGCACGCGTGCTCGTCCGAGCGCATCCCGGAAACGCTGGCGTTCGGCATCGGCCGGCCCGCGGCCGTCCCAGAGGAGGAGACAGACGTCTTCGAACGAAGCGCGCGCGGCCAGGTCCTCCACGTCATGGCCCGCGATGGTGAGGCGGCCGCGGTCCCCGTCCACGTCGCTGATCGCCGTCCGCGCGGCTTCGATCCCTTCCAGCCCGCTCGCGGCCACCCCTTCCGTCGTCTCGCGTTCCAGGGTCTTCATGGAGGTAGTATGCGCACCGTGAGGAGACATGATCAACGTTGATTCCGTCGTCAACATATTGAGGTCGAGGTGCAGCCCGAAGGCCTGCTGACCGCCCGCGAGGCGGCGCGGCGGCTGGAGATCCGGCTCCCCACGCTGTACGCCTACGTGAGCCGCGGCCTCCTGCGCAGCGTTCCCGGGGCGGGCCGGGGGCGCCGGATGTATTTCCAGGAGGAAGTCGAGCGTCTGCGCGCCCGGCACCAGGCCCATGGCGGCCACGCCGCGGTGGCCGCGGGCGCGCTGCGCTGGGGCGAGCCGGTGCTCGATTCCGCGCTCACGGACATCGCGCCCTCGGGGCCCCGGTATCGAGGACGCGACGCGGTCACCCTGGCCGAGCGGGGCACACCCTTCGAGGCGGCGGCGGAGCTCCTTTGGACGGGCGCCTCGCCCGACACGCGGACGCCGTGGCCGGCGGACTCCGTGCGCTTCGACCCCCGGCGGATCGCCCGGCTCGTCTCCGCTCGCGCGCGGCCGCTCGAGTCACTCACCATCGCGCTCGCGACCTTCGCCCTCGCCGACTCCCACCGGCACGCCGCGGCCCTCGCGTCGCAGCTCGAGCGGGCGCGCCGGCTCGTGCGCGGCCTGTGCGCGGCCCTCGCCTTGCCCGCCGCGCCCGAGCGCGCCCTGGCCGCCCTCGCCGCGCCGACCGTCGCGGAGGCGATTCTCGTCGCCCTCGGCCAGAAGCCGCGGCGCGCCACCGTCCGCGCCATCGATCAGGCCCTCGTCCTCTGCGCCGACCACGAGCTCAACCCGTCGGCCTTCGCGGCCCGGGTGGCGGCCTCGACGGGCGCGGACCTCTACGCGTGCGTGACCGCCGCCCTGGCCACCCTTTCCGGGCCGCGCCACGGCGGGACCTGCGACCGCATCGAGATGCTGGTCACGGAGGCGGGTGCCCCGCGTCACGCCGCCGCCGCCCTGGACGCGCGCCTGCGCCGCGGGGACGCCATCCCCGGGTTCGGACATCCGCTCTATCCGCACGGCGATCCGCGCGGCCGCGTGCTGCTCGAGAGCGCCCGCGCTCTCGACGCGCGCGCGAAGCCCTTGCGTACGTTGCTTGCGATCGTCGAGGCCATGCGCGAGCGCGGTCGCGAGGAGCCGACCCTCGACACCGGGCTGGTGGCCCTCGCCAGTGCTCTAGGCCTTCCACCCGGAACGGCCGTGGCCGTCTTCGCGGTCGGCCGGACGGCGGGCTGGATCGCGCACGCCCTCGAGCAGCAGGCCGCGGGCTTCGTGCTGCGGCCGCGCGCGCGATACGTGGGGCCGCCGGCCGTGCCGGCGAACGGGGACGACGACTAGCGCAGCAGGAGGTCCCGCAGCTTCTCCGCCGCCTTGTTGCCCAGGGCCTTGCCTCCTTCGTGGCGGGCGCCGGCCAGCAGAGCCACCATGTCGGGTGACACCCGGGGCGCGTTGCGCGTCCCCGTGACCTTCAGGGGAATGCGCACCCAACCCTCCTCGTCGGCGAGGGCGTCCAGGACCGCCGGAGGCACGGTCACCATCCGGAGCTCGGGACGTGGAGTGCGGACGGCCACGCTCATCTCGACCGGCCCTTCCAGGCTGGTCCAGCCGGAGGCCTCGAGCCCCACGGCCTCCCCGTCGAGCCGGAAGTGATCGACGAGGACGCGCCCCTGCTCGATGCGGAACGGCGTTTCGCTGGCCTTGTAGCGGCCTCCGGACAGGCCGGTACGGCCGAGGGCGCGTTCGACGGCGGCGAGGAAAGGCGTCGAAGGAAGAGTGCCGGCCTCGAGGCGCAGCACGCCTCTTCCGGAGAGACGCGCCGGGTCCGGCCCCACGCCGCCCGCATCGAGGGTCAGATGCCCGGGACCGAAGCCGCCCCCCTTGCCCGTAGCGCCCGCCAGCTTGTTGATGTCGAGCGGCCGCCCCTCGACGGCCAGCGTGTACGAGAAGGGCAGGTGCGTCAGGTCCGCACGGAGGCGCGTCTGGAAGCTCCCTTCGTCGGTGCGGAAGCGGAGCCCCTCGACGTCGAGATGCCCCGCCGAGAGACGAAGGGTCCCGGACGCCTCGCGTGCCCGCGTCACCGGCAGCTCGATGTCCTCGGCCCTGAAGTCGCCGCGGGCGGAGAGGCGCGCGAGCGCGTTTCCGCTTCCCGCACCCAGCGCGAGATCCTGGAGACGCAGATCGAGCCCGGCGACGACGATCGGGGGCCGGCCGCGCGCGCGCATCTCGACCCGCCCTTCGTGGATCGCCGCTTCGACCACGTCGAGGGCGATCGGCAGCGCGACCGCCGCCATCCCTGCGGCCGCCGCTCCGGCGGCGGGCGGTGCGCCTTCGGCTTCGATCCACACCGCCCGGGGCTTCTCGAGCCGGATGCGGTCCACGGCCAGCCGCCCGGCCAGGAGGGGCAGGAGACGGTGCTGGAAGACGATCCGATCGAGGGTGACGTCGTAGCTCCCGCCCGGGTATTTCCCCTTCGCGCGGACGCCGGTGAGGGAAAGGCCGCGAAGGAGCGAGAGCCGGAACCCTTCGGCCTCGAGCCGCGCGCCAATGGCCGTGCCGGCCCGATCGAGCAGCGCGCGGCCGAGCTGCGGCGAGGAGAACTCGGCCAACGACAGGATGGCGATGGCAAGAGCCAGGACGCCGGCGAGGATCAGGAGACGGCGCTTCAAAGAGTGAGTGCCGCCTGCAGCATCGCCCGCGCGTACCCCACGTTGTAGATCTCGCCCGCGAACCCGCCGCCACCCGGGTACTGATTGCGGATGGCGCCGCGCTCGCGGTCGAGATCGAGGGCGCGCGGATGTTCGGGATAGAGACCGCGCGGATATTTCTGGCGCACGAGCTCGCGCATCACGCCGAACAGGTCTACCTGGCCGTCGTCGAGGAACACTTCCGTGTAGTCCACGTACGGACGGCGCACGACGACGTTGCGGAAGTGGACGTGGTTGATGCGGTCGCGCTCGCCCAGCCAGCGGCAGACGGCGACGGGGTCCTCGCCCATCTCGCGCGTGACCCCGCAATCGAAGGTCATCCCGTTGAACGGGCTCTCGACGAGCCCGAGGTACTCCTTCCAGTGCGCGAGGGTACCCATGAGCTGCTCCGATCCGCGGCTCAAAGGCACGGGGGGATCGTTCGGATGCAGGGCCAGGCGTACGTTCGCCTTCTCTGCCTCCGGGATCACCGCCTTCAGGAACCGCCGCGCCCGCTCGAGCTGGTCGGCGCGCGTGTGCGTGCCGACGCCTTCCTTGGGCGGCAGGTCCTTGGAGAGCGAGTAGTCGTAGGCGGTGTAGCCCGCGCCCGCGCGGCCCGTCTCCTCCTTGTAGCCTTCGGTCAAGCGGTGTGCGTAGAAGTTGTACTCGACGATGGGGAGACCGACCTTCCCGGCGGCGCGGATGGACGCGATGACGTCCGCGGTCTGAGCCTCCGCTCCCGGCCGGCCCCAGATGACGTCCTCGAACCCCGAGATCATCATGTTGTACAGGGTCAGCCCGCCGGCCTTGAAGGAATCGATCCGCGCGCGGAGATCGGCCTCGGTCCAGGGGATCTTCGGCCCTCCCGTGAGGACGTGGTCGACGCCGATCTGCTTCACGCGCTGCATCCCGGACGGATCCACCGCGCCGTAGTAACCCAGGCAGATCTTGGGAGTACCCAGTCCTTCGGCCGGCATGCGCGAGAACGGAGGGGCCGCTTCGACCCGAGGCAGCGGCAGCGAGGCCGCGATCGCGGGCGCGCCAATCCCCTTGAGGACGTCCCGGCGGCTCCAGGCGCTCATCGTTCCTTACCTCGCCTTCCAACGCGCGAGGAGGACGGCACTTCCGCCCTCAGGCGTTCTGGCCTTTTCCCGCCGCGCCGTCGCTTCCTATCCTCCCGCACCATGAAGATCGATCGCTTCGCTCCGCCCGACGGCCGTCACGATCCTTCGGAACCGCACCTCGGTGCGCAACGAGTCGAACGCGGGGTCGCGAAGGGCGGCCAGGAGCTGGGGCGACCGCTCGGAGACCGCCACCTCGAGCTGGTCCAGCGCGCGCGCGTGGTCGCCCAGGGTCGCGTGGAGGATGGCCAGGCGGTCGGGGAGGGCATAGCTGCCCGGACGATCGAGGTGCGCGACGGCGCCGCGGACGAAGGCCTCCGCGATCTGGGCGGGCGTGCGCAGGCCGAGCTTCCGGACCTCCGTCTCCGGCACGCCGACGAGGGCCATCACGCGGAGCGCCTCCACCGCCGCCGCCTGGAGATCACCCTCCTGTCGGTAGAGGTGGAACAGTCCCTCGTGCCCTCCGGAGTCCTCGCGCACCCGCAGCCCTTCGCGCCAGAGCGCGGCCGCCTCGCCGTAGCGCCGGGCCCGGTAGTGAATGAGAGCCGCCTCGCCCGTGATCGCGGTGCACAGCGGGTCGATGCGCCGCGCCTCCGCCAGCTCGGCCAGGGCGCGCTCGTCGTCGCCGCGTGCGGAGAGGAGGGCGGCGTAATGGCGCCGGGCCAGGGCGAGGTCCGGCGCGAGCGCGATCGCTTCCTTCATCTCGCGCTCCGCGCCCGTCCAGTCCCAGTCGCCGGCCAGCCGCGCGACGCCGAGCCAGACGTGAGCGTCCGCGATCTCGCGCGGCCCGCGCAGGGCGGCGGTGGCCGCAGTGCGGGCGAGCGGGAACACCTCGCGTCCCGTGCGCAGGCGCGCCTCCGCCACCTGGACGTAGGCTCCGGCCAGCGCGGTCTGGGCGGCGCGGAAGGAAGGCTCCTCCGCGACCGCGCGCTCGAGGCAGCGCACGCCCTCCGCCCATTCCGCGGGGCCGCGCTGCGTGTGGTACAGGCCCCTCAGGTAGGCCTCGCGCGCGGCAGGACGAACGTCGACGGCCGGCTCTTCGGGCGCGCGCTCGACACCTCCGCCCACGAGCAGCGCGGCCAGGGCGACCATGGCGAAGCGCCACCCCGGCCGGAAGCGGGGGGCTCGCTCGGCTATCGGAAGGACGGGTGCGAGGGCAGGCCTCACGACCGGTTCGATCCGCTCGACGGGCGCGATGAACCGGTAGCCGCGTCGCGGGACGGTCTCGACGAACCGGGGCGCGGTCGCGCTGTCGCCGAGCGCGCGCCGCACCTGGTTGATGCAGAAGTTCAGCCCGTGCTCGAAATCGACGAACGTGCTCTCGCCCCAGACGGCGTGCCGCAGCTCCTCCCGGCTGACGATCGCGCCCGCGCGCGTGGCCAGGATCTCCAGGACGCGCAGCGGCTGGGGCTGGAGGCGCACGCGCAGGCCCGCCCGGTGGAGCTCGCCCGTCGCCGGGTTGAGGTCGAAGACCCCGAAGCGAAGGACCACGTGCGGCACGCGCGGATGCTGGCACGTCCGCGGCGTGCCGGCAAACGGATTTCGTGGGGCACGGCGAGCGTCGTTGTGGGTATGCTTGCCGCCTGCGGCGGGGGAGGCGGAAGCACGGGCGCGACATCCGGCCCTTCCCCCGCGCTCATCGCCGTGTTCGGGGACTACACCATGACGGTTGCCCTGACCGAGAACACGTGCGGGACGGTCCAGGTCGCGGCGCTGCCGACGCGCGTGGAGCACACGCCGGGCGCGACCCAGTTCCGGTTGACCCACGGCCTCACCTACGCGGGGACTCTCGCGAGCGACGGCTCCTTCACGACCGACGCCCAGACCGTGACCGATTCCCTGGGCGCGCAGACCGTGCGCGTCACCGGACGGTTCACCCGGGCCGGCCTGGAAGCCCTCGCGTCCGTCGCCGTCCAGCCCCCGGCCGGAGCGGCCTGCCGTTATGCCGTGCAGTGGACGGGCACGAAACAGGGCGCGCCCAACGTGATCCCGTGAGGCGGTGGCACCGCGGCCGAAGCGCGTCGGCCGTCCTCGTGATCGCCGCTTGTCTGGCCGGCTGCCACCACGATGCGCCCACCGGGTCGTCCGCGGTCGCCGGAGGCACGTTCCCGAGCGGTGACGTCCGCCTCGGCTACACGCTCGACCTGCCGTCGGGCGCGGGCCCGTTCCCCGCGATCGTGTTCGGGCACGGCTCCGGACGGACCACGAGAGACGAGGCGCGCGGGCTCGCCTCGCGCCTCGTCGCATCCGGGTTCGCCGTCCTGCGCTACGACAAGCGCGGGGTCGGCGAATCGACCGGCGTCTACGAAGGCGTCGGTGTCGGCAACGCGACACGGGTGCTCGGGCTCCTCGCCGACGACATGGCGGCCGGCGTGGCCTTCCTGCGCACGCGGCCCGAGATCGATCCGCGACGGATCGGCCTCATGGGCGTGAGCCAGGCCGGCTGGATCATGCCCCTCGCCGCCCAGCGCGCGCCGAGCGTTGCGTTCATGGTGCTCGTCGTGGGCCCGACCGTGTCCGTGGGTCTCGAGATCTACTACAGCGACCTCGCGGAGTTCTCGACCGTCCCGCTCGATCAGGTCCAGGCCCAGCTCGGCGCCTTCCAGGGCCCGGCCGGCTTCGATCCGAGGCCGACCCTGGAGGCGCTGTCCGTTCCGGGCTTGTGGCTCCTGGGCGAAGCGGACCGCAGCATCCCGACGCCGCAGACCGTTGCCGTCCTGGAGAGCTTGCGCGCGTCCGGGCGACCCTACCGGTGGATCGTGTACCCCGGGGCGTCACACAGCATGACCAACGCTTCGGGCGCGCCCGTCGACTTCATGTCCGACGTGCTCGCCTTCCTGGCGGGCTTCAGGGCCTGATCACCGTGCCGTCGCGGCGCCGCGTGGTGCCCCAGGAGTAATCGAAGTTCGGCGGTCCGGGCGGGATGGGGAACTTCGCGGCCAGCTTCTCGTCGAAGTCGATGCCGAGGCCCGGCTTCTCCGACGCGAGCATGTAGCCGTCCTTGACCTCCGGGCAGCCCGCGAACACGTCCGCCGTCTCCTTCGGGAAGCCGCTCCCCTCGTGGACGCCGAAGTTGTACGCGGACAGCTCCAGGGCGAGCTGCGCCGCGTGGGCCAGCGGCGAGGCGTCGCCCGGACCGTGCCAGGCGGTGCGGACGCCGAAGTACTCGCACAGGGCCTGGACCTTGCGCGCGGGGCTGAGCCCGCCGATCTGCGAGATGTGGATGCGGATGAAGTCGATCAGGCGGTCCTTGATGAGCGGGACGTATTCGTGCTGGGTGTTGAACAGCTCGCCCATCGCGATGGGAATGCTCGTCTGCTGGCGCAGGAGCCGGAAGTGGTCGTTCTCCTCGGGCGGGAACGGGTCCTCCAGAAAGAAGAGACGGTAGGGCTCGAGCGCCTTGCAGAGGTTGATGGCCTGGTTGAGGGTCACGCGCTCGTGCACGTCGTGCAGCAGCTCGACCTCGTCCCCGAGCTTGGTGCGCATGTGCTCGAACAGCTTCGGGAGCATCCGCACGTAGGGACCCGATTCCCAGATGGCCTGCGGATTGGTGGGACCGACCGCGTCCGAGGGCGCGCCGGTGACCCCGCTCATGCCGGGTCCGGCCGTCGGGGCCACCCCGCTGCGAGCGCCGTAGCCCGAATAGCCGGGCGTCGCCACCTGGACTCGAACGTGGCGGAATCCCTGCTGCATCGCCGCCCGCGCGTTCTCCTCGACCTCCCCGAAGCTGGATCCGCTGGCGTGGAAGTAGCAGTCGGCGCCCTGGCGCACCTTGCCGCCGAGGAGCTGGTACAGGGGCATGCCCGCCCGCTTGCCCTTGATGTCCCAGAGCGCGATGTCGACCCCGCTCATCGCGTTGAAGAGGACGGGTCCGTTGCGCCAGTAGGAGCTCACGTACGTGGACTGCCAGATGTCCTCGATCTCGTCCACGTCGCGCCCGATCAGGAACGGCTTCAGGTATTTCTCGATCGCGGTCTCCACGACCAGGGCGCGCTGGGTGAACGTCGCGCATCCCCAGCCCACCAGCCCCGGCTCGGTGGTCTCGACCTTGACCACGACCAGGCGGATCCGGTTGGGCGCGGTGAGGATCGTGCGGATGTCGCGGATCTTGACCGGTGCCGTACCCTTCACGGCCCGCGCGTATTCGGGGGCCGGCTTCGACGGTTGCCCGCCGGAGAGGGCGTCGCGCGCGCCCAGCAGGGAGGCACCTCCGGTCAGGGAAAGCGCACGGATGGCACTGCGACGATCCATCATGGTGTCTCCTCTCACCAATGCGTCAGCGAGCCGTCCGGCCTCCGGAAGATCATCCGGCGTCCCGGCTCCGTGACCTCTCCGATCTGGGTCAGCCGCTTCAGGTCGGCGGTGACGCCAAGGCCCGGACGCTGGTTGGTGTACGCCTTGCCGTTCTTGAAGTCCAGCCATTCCGGCAGGTAATCGACGGGCGGTCCGCCCGGGTAGTGCTCGAGCATCACGCGCCCGGAGAACGTGGAAAGGCAGTGGACGAGGGCGGCGGTGGCGACGGGCCCGGTGAAGTGCGGGATGATGCCGACCGCGTGCGTCTCGCAGATCGCGGCGACCTTCATCATCTCCGTGATCCCGCCGACGTTGGGCAGGGTCGCGCGGATGAAGTCCACGTCGTGGCTCTCGACCAGCCGGTTGAAGTCCCAGCGCAGGCCCCACTCTTCGCCGTGCGTCAGGGGAACGGTCGTCATCTGCCGCAGCTTGGGGATGTCGGCCAGCGCGTGCTCGTCGCGCACGGGATCCTCGACGAAGAAGGGGTCGTGGGGCTCGATGGCCTTGCAGCAGCGCACGGCATCGCTGAGGTCGAAACGCTGGTGGAAGTCGATGCACCAGTCCCCGTCGGGTCCGACTCCCTCTCGCGCCTCGCGGCACTCCTGCTCGATGCGCCGCACCATCGAGCGCGTGTCGTACACGTCTCCGATGGGAACGTCCCCGGCTCCCATCCGGTAGGCGCGATAGCCCGCCTCGATGGTGGCGCGCGCGCGCTCGCGCAGGCTCAGCTTCGCGGTGGGGGACGTCCCGGGCGGAGCGCCCCCCGTGAGGTAGCACTCGCAGTAGTCGCGCGCGACGCCTCCCAGCAGCTCGTGCACGGGAACGCCCAGGGCCTTGCCCTTGATGTCCCAGAGGGCCAGGTCCAGCGCGCCCAGGGCGTGGGCCTTCTCGCGACCGGGCGGGTAGAACCACGCGATGTAGGCTTCCTGCCAGATGCTCTCGATGCGGAACGGGTTCTTGCCGATGAGCGTCCCCGCGCACTGCTCGAGCGTGTCCTTGACCCCGCCCTCGCCGATGCCGGTGAGGCCCACGTCGGTCTCCACCGTGACCAGCATGTTGCTCTGGTTGAAGAGGGGATTGAGGTTGGGCGGCCGGTAGATGCGGACGCGCGTGATCTTCGCGCTCGGCAGCGAGGCATCGGCATCCGAAGGGCGTAGAAGGGCGGCGGCCTGGGCCGCGGCCAGGGCCTTGAGGAAGGTTCGGCGGTTCATCGATCTCCCTCCTGCGGCGATGGGACGATAGACTCTAGCGCGTGACGAAAGGGTTCGCCGCGATCTTACTGGTCTCCGGGCTCCTGGTCGCGGGGGACGCCGCCGCGCAGAGCCTGGAGGCCGGACGCAAGACGTTCGAGCAGCGCTGCTCGCGCTGCCACGGCTCCGACGGATGGGGGGGCGAGATGGGTCCGCCCATCGTCCTGCGGCTGCCCGCCATCCCCGATGCGGATCTCGCGAAGCTCATCCACGACGGGCGCCTGCTGCGTGGGATGCCGGGGAACGTCCTGCCCGCGCCGGAGATGGCCGGCCTCCAGAAGTTCCTGCGGGCCATCCAGCAGGAAGCTCCGCCCGTCGTGCGCCGCATCGTCCAGACGACCGACGGCCGCACGCTGGAGGGCGAGCTGCTCGGCGAAGGAGCATCCGATCTGCAGCTCCGGACCGCCGACAAACGCGTGCATCTGTTGCGGCGCGAGGGCGATCGCTTCCGCCCCGTCACCTCGGAAAGGGATTGGCCGGTCTACAACGGCGAGCCCGGCGGGAACCGGTACACCACGCTGACGCAGGTCGACAAGACCACCGTCGCGCGTCTCGCCCCTCGCTGGCTCTTCTCGATCCCGGATGCGGGCCTCTTGCAGACGACTCCGGTGGTGGCGGGCGGAATCATGTACGTGACGGCGCCCAACCAGTGCTTCGCGCTCGACGCGGGGACGGGCCGGCCCCTCTGGCAGTACAAGCGGCCGCCCACCAAGGGCGTCTCCGGCGGCAACGCGAACCGTGGGGCGGCGGTAGCCGGCGACCGCGTCTTCATGGTCACCGATCACGCACACCTGGTCGCCCTCGACCGCTTCAAGGGTGAGGTGGTCTGGGACACGGAGATGGCGGACTGGCGGCAGAACTACGCCGCCTCCTCCGCGCCCCTGCCCGCGGGCGACCTCATCATCTCTGGTGTCTCCGGGGGCGAACACGGCGCGAACGGCTTCGTCGGCGCGTACGACGCGCAGACCGGGCGTGAAGTGTGGCGGTTCTGGAGCGTGCCCCGGCCCGGCGAGCCGGGATCGGAGACGTGGAAAGGGAAGGATATCGCGCACGGCGGCGCGCCCACCTGGTTCACGGGCAGCTACGATCCCCTGCTCGACATCGTCTACTGGCCGACCGGCAACCCCACCAAGGAGTACAACGGGGACGATCGCCAAGGCGACAACCTGTACGCGAACTCCATCCTCGCCCTCGACCGCAAGACCGGGCGGCGCGTGTGGCACTTCCAGTTCACTCCGCACGACCTCTGGGACTGGGACGCGACCCAGACGTCCGTGCTCGTGGACGCGGAATGGGAGGGCCGTCCGCGCACGCTGATGCTGCACGCGAACCGCAACGGCTTCTACTACGTGTTCGACCGCCAGGACGGCACGCTCCTCCTGGCCAAGCCGTTCGTGAAGAACCTGACCTGGGCCTCGGGCATCGGGGCGGACGGCCGCCCCATCCTGGTCGACGGCCAGGCCCCGACCACGGCCGGGACCAAGGTGTGCCCCTCGCAGGACGGCGCGACCAATTGGTACGCACCCTCCTTCAATCCCGCCACCGGCCTGTACTACGTGCAGACCAACGAGAAGTGCAGCGTCTACACCAAGAGCGACCAGGGGGATTGGGAGAGCGGCCGCACGTACCTGGGCGGGACGCAGAAAAGCGCGAAGGAGCCGGCGCCGCAGCGCATCCTGCGCGCGCTCGACATGCGCACGGGACAGGTCCGCTGGGAGATGCCGCAGGCGGGAGCGGGCTCCTCCTGGGGCGGCACGCTTGCGACCGCCAGCGGCCTCGTCTTCGTCGCGGAGGACAGCGGCAGCTTGATGGCCGTCGATGCGGAGTCGGGCCGGGTGTTGTGGGCCTTCCAGACGAACCAGACCTGGAAGGCCTCGCCGATGACCTATACCTTCGACGGCAAGCAATACGTCGCGGTGGCGGCCGGGCCCAACATCATCGCGCTCGCGATCCCCGACCGCTAGGCACGAGCACGGGCGCGAGGGCGATCAGTGGCCGTGGCCGTGACCATGGTCGTCGTCGTCATCGTGATCGTCGTCCTGGCAGCCATGCGACTCGTGGAATCGCGCGTTGCCGCTGACCGCCACCACGTCGGCGTACGTCGTCCCGATCCGGACCTCGTCGACGGCGAAGGCGCCCGTCGAGTAGAGACCGATCCTCGACACGAGCCCGAGGTCCAGGTCCGCTTCCACCGCGCCGCTGGAGGGTTCGGGATCACGAGGGCGGGGGTTCACGTACAGGGTGAAGACGTCCTTGCCGGGCCGGAAGTCCGCCCTCACCACCAGGAGGGCGGTGCGTCCCACGACGGCCGCCGTGCCCGACGGCACCTGGAAGGCGCCACCGCGGGCCTCGAGGACATATTGGTCGTCGGCCCCACCGCCCGGCTTGCCGACGAAGAGCTCGCTGCCGAGGCTGCCGTTCAGGGTCAGGCCGAAGAAGCCCCGGAAGACGCCGGCATGCAGCGTGCCTTGCGGCTGGATGAGGAAGCTCAGGTACACGGTCGTGTTGTCCTGTCCGAGCGGAGACGCGAGGTTGCGGACGGCGCCGTTGATCGCGTTGAACGCGGGGCCGGAGACGCTGCCCCCACGGACGGAAAGCTTCGCGAAGCACAGCGAGCTCTCGATGGGCGTGTAACCCGACCCGGAGACGTTGAATCCACCCTGGGTCCAGGGCCCGTTGAAGCCGGTTCCGCCGTTCGCGTAGATGGGAAAGCTCGGGGTGAAGCTCTCGTAGGCCACTTGACTCGCGCGCGCGGGCGCACCCACGAACATCACCGCGCTCGCCGCCAGCATCGCGAGAGAGACTGATCGAAGTTGCACGGAGCACCTCCTGTTTCGAGAAGCGACGAAGGTGGAGACGCGTCTGTTCCCCACCACCATCGTCGCGGAGGGAAGCGGTGTCCCTGCTCACCGTGTCCTTGCTCACGCGGCGCGTGGTTGACGCGGGGACGGACTCGGAAGAATCTCTGTGCGCATGCGCACGTCTCGACCAGGAGGACTGATGTTGGACAGGCCCGGCCGCATCCTCACTCGATTCGGTAGCACTCTCGCCGTCATCGTGGCGTGCACCTCGAGCGCCCGTGCGGCCGACACGGTCAAGATCGACAGCGGTGTGCTGGAAGGGACGGTGGGCACCGATCCCTCCGTGCGTGTCTTCAAGGGCGTGCCCTTCGCGGCGCCGCCCGTGGGCGACGCGCGCTGGAAGGAGCCTCAGCCCGTGGCCGCCTGGGCGGGCGTGCGCAAGGCCGACGAGTGGGGCACCCGCTGCATGCAGGGCCCGACGTTCGGCCCCCTCCATACTCGCGACAAGCAGATGGGCGAGGACTGCCTGTACCTCAACGTCTGGACGACGGCGAAATCCGCGAAGGCCAGGCAGCCGGTGCTCTTGATGTTCCACGGCGGGGGCTTCGCCGCCGGCTCCGCCTCCGAGCCCCGGACGGACGGCGAGTGGTTCGCGAAGCAGGGGATCGTCGTGGTCGAGCCGAACTACCGGCTCGGCGTCTTCGGTTTCCTGGCCCACCCGGAGCTGACCAAGGAATCGAACGGTCACGGCTCCGGCAACTACGGGATGCTGGATCAGGTGGCGGCGCTCCAGTGGGTGAAGCGCAACGTCGCGGCGTTCGGCGGCGATCCGGGCAACGTGACCATCAACGGCGAGTCCGCGGGATCGCTGTCCGTCAGCGCGCTCATGGCCTCGCCGCTGACGCGGCAGCTCGTGCACAAGGCGATCGGACAGAGCGGCGCGTTCTTCACGAGCCCCACCCGGGGCCTGGCCGAGAAGACGGTGCCGGAGAAGGAGCAGGACGGGGTCGAGTTCGCGACCTCGGTCGGCGCGTCTTCGCTGGCCGAGCTCCGCGCGAAGCCCGCGGACGAGATCCTGGCTGTGGTCATGAAGACGGGCGGCTGGGGCTACAGCCCGGGCGTGGACAACTACTTCATGCCGGAGAAGGTCGCGGCCGTCTATGCCGCGGGCAAGCAGTCGAAGATCCCGCTCCTCGCCGGCTGGACCTCGGCCGAGCTGGGGATGGCGGTGGCCATGAACCCGCAGAAGCCGACGGCGTCCACCTTCCCGGACAAGCTGAAGGAGCAGTTCAAGGACCAGGCGGACGCGGCGGCCAGGGTCTATCCCACCACTACCGACGCGGAGGCCCTGCAGTCGGCGGCCGACCTGGCCAGCGACATGTTCATCGCGTATTCGACCTGGAAATGGATCGAGGTCCATGCCAGGACCGCGCCCGTCTACCGCTACCGGTTCGACCGCGCTCTGCCGGAGGCGAACGGCTCGAACCGATTCGGGGCCGCCCACGCCTCCGACATCGAGTACTCCTTCAACACCCTCGACTCGAAGAAGGCGGACTGGACGCCGGAGGACCGGGAGGCGGCACGGGCGATGGCGGGCTACTTCGCGAACTTCGTCAAGACGGGCAACCCGAACGGGCCGGGCCTGCCGCCGTGGCCCGAGTTCGGCAAGACGCGCGAGGTGATGGTGCTCGACGCCGTCAGCAAGGCCATTCCCGAGCCGGGCCGCGCGCGCTACGAGTTCATCGACGGGTTCGCCGCGAAGTAGCGGCTATACGGACGCCGGGTCCGGATGGACCCAGGGTGCGCGGTAGGGGCGCCGCAGGAGGCGATTGGCCTCCTCGTCGCCCACCACGCGGCCTAGGGCTGCGTCCCACTCCAGCGTGCGTCCCAGCTTCATCGAGAGGTTGGCCAGGATGCAGGCGGTGGTGGAGATGTAGCCCTGCTCGATGTCCGCGACCGGACGGCCACGCGTCTTCATGTTCAGGAGCAGGTCCTTCATGTGCCCGCGGATGGCGGGGGCCACGTGCCGCTCCAGGTCCTTCTCCGTCTTGTCCTCCGGGTACTGCTCGAACTCGTAGGTGACGTCCTTGTGCACGGACTCGCCGCCGCCCTGGGGCACGAAGTCGTAGCTCATCACGCTGGCCTTGAGCGTGCCCTTGTCGCCGTAGAGCGTGGCCCCCCACGGGTACTTCGGGTCCGGCGCCTCGCCCCAGGTGCGATGGGTCCACACGATGCGCAGGTCCGGGAAGTCGAACGTGGCCGCCTGGCTGTCCGTGATGTTCGCCTTGCTCGCCTTGTCCACGAAGATGCCGCCCGTGCTGCTCACGCGCGTCGGCATGCCCAGGTCCATCATCCAGCGCACCATGTCGAGCATGTGGATGCACATGTCGCCCACGATGCCGTTGCCGTACTCCATGAACGCGCGCCAGCCGCGGGGATGGACGAGCTTGTTGTAGGGCCGCATCGGCGCCGGCCCCGTGTAGAACTCCCAGTCGAGGCTCGCGGGCGGCGCGATGTCGGGAGGGTTCTCCGTCGCGCGCATGTGGTAGTAGCAATAGACCTCGACCAGGGCCACCTTCCCCAGACGTCCCGTCTTCACGATCTGCTCGCGCGCTTCCATCAGGTGGGGCGTGCTGCGCCGCTGCGTGCCCACCTGCACCACGCGCCCGTACTTGCGGGCGGCGGCGAGCATGGCCTGGCCTTCCAGCACGTCCACGCTGACCGGCTTCTGCACGTAGACGTCAGCGCCCGCCTTGACCGCCTCCAGGAAGGGAAGCGCATGCCAATGGTCGGGCGTGGCGATGAGCACGAGATCGAGGTCCTTCTCCGCGAGCATGCGCCGGTAGTCGGCGTACGTGCGCGGCGTCTTCTTCGAGACCTGGCGGCCCGCGACCTGCTGGGCGGCGTCGGCCAGCATCGCGCTGTCCACGTCGCACAGCGAGACCACTTCGACCGGGGCGACCTGGATGAGGCGGAAGAGGTCCGCCTTCCCGTACCAGCCGGTGCCGATGAGGCCGACGCGAAGGGGCGTGTCGGCGAAGGCCTCGGCGTAGCGTCCGAGGCGGCTGCTGGCGACGGCCAGGGCGGCCCCGCTCGTCAGGAACTGGCGGCGGTTCATCGGTCTCCTCCTCGGGAGCCCGCATCATAGCCCCGCCGCCCGCCGGCCGTGCCTAGCGGTTGCGCGGACCCCGAAACGTGCAGGTGCCACGGTAATCGAACGTCGGGTTCCCTTCCGCGGTGAGGCCGGTCCCGGCCACGTCGAGCTGGCAGCGGACCTTCGGCCCCGCGATGTGGTCGAAGAGGTAGACCTTGCCCGCCTCTTCGCCCGTGGCCAGGTTCACGCGGAAGCGGAACTGGTCGTCGTGGATCATCACCGGCGCCGACCCTGCGACCGTGCCCGAGAAGACCTGATCTCCCGTGTTCACGAGCGTGCCCGCCGCGAAATCGAACACGGAGGTCACGTGATAGAGCACGAACCCCTTCAGGTCGCCTCGGAGCTCGACGGTCTCCGTGCTCTTCTGGATCTTTCCGGTGGGGGTCGTCTCCTGGGAGTGGACGATGGCGGTGGTCAGGTGGTCCTCTCCACTCCCCGCGACGGCGATGGTCGTGACGGCGTCGGCGCGCGCTTCCGCGGCGTCACGCCCCTCGTGTGCCTCGGCGAGGGGGACCGACAGCATGGCGGCAGCGACGAGGTGGGTGGCTCGCAACGAGATCATGTGAGGCCTCCTTCGTGAATCGATTGACGCGAACGTACGCGTCGGGCTGGATCCGCGAAAGACGACAAAGCGGGCCGGCGGCTCCTGGCCCACTTTGGCCGCTCCGCAGCACGGGCTCGGCGGCTTCTCCCCCGCGCGTAGAATGACGCCGCAGTGCCCGCAGCCTCCGACGACCGCCTCGACTCGTGGAAGGAGATCGCGGCCTACGTCCGGCGCGGCGTGCGGACGGTGCGCCGCTGGGAGACGGAGGAGGGCCTGCCCGTGCACCGCCACGTGCACCGCGCCCTGGGCAGCGTCTACGCCTTCAAGTCGGAGATCGACGCCTGGCGGCGGTCCGGCCCGCGCCGGCCGCAACCCCCATCGATTCGTCCCGGCATTGCGCAGCACGGCCCCGAGAAGTCCATCGCGGTGCTTCCTTTCACGAACCTCAGCACCGATCCCGAGAACGAGTACTTCGCCGACGGCCTCACCGACGAGGTGACGGCCGATCTCTCCAAGGTGCGCGCCCTGCGCGTGACGTCGCGGACATCGGCCATGACGTTCAAGGGCACGGCCAAGGACTGCAAGACGATCGCGCGCGAGCTGGGCGTGCGCTACGTCCTCGAAGGCAGCGTGCGCCGCGCGGGAAGGCGGCTGCGCATCACGGCCCAGCTCGTGGACGCGAGCACCGATCATCACCTCTGGGCGGACAAATACGACGGGGACGTCGAAGACGTCTTCGCCTTCCAGGAGCGGCTGGCCCGCATGATCGTGGACGCCCTCAAGCTGGAGCTCAGCGCGGACGAGGATCGGCGGCTGGGCGAACATCCGATCGGAAGCCTGCCCGCCTACGAGTGCTACCTGCGGGCGCGGCAGGAGGGCTGGCGCTGGCGCAAGGACGCCATCGACCGCGCCGTTCACCTCCTGCGTGACGGCCTCGCCATCGTGGGCGAGAACGCCGGCCTGTACGCCGCGCTGGGTCTCGCCCATCTGCAGTATCGCGAGGCGGGCATCGACTTCGGAGAAGGCCCGCTACGCGAGGCCGAGGTCTGCGGCCGCAAGGTGCTCGCGCTCGCGCCGGACTCCTCGTCGGGGCGGCAGCTCCAGGGCTGGATCCACTATTCCCGGGGGCGCATCCAGGAGGCCGTCCGCGACCTGAAGGCGGCGCTCGCGATCGACCCCAGCAGCGCGGACACCCTGCTTCTTCTCTCCAACTGCTACCTGATCTCGGGCCGCGTCGCCGCCGCGCGGCCTCTCCTCGACCGGCTGCGGGCCGTCGATCCGTTGACCCCGCTGACGCGGTGCATGCCCGGCTATGCCGATGTGCTCGAGGGGCAGCTCGCGGCGGCCGTCGAGCCCTACCGCCAGATGTTCGAGATGGACTCCGGCAACCCCATGGGGCGCCTCTTCTACGTCTGGGCCCTGGCCGTGAATCGCCGGTTGCCGGACGTCCAGGCGATCGTGACGGGGTTCCCGCCCGAGATGTGGGACAGCGTGCCCGGTCGCCTTGCCCGCTTCCTGGGTGGCGCCCTGGCCGGGCAGGGCCCAGGAGCCTGTGCGGCGCTGGCGCCGGAGATCGAAACGATGGCCGCCGCCACCGATGTGTTCCCGCGGCTCCTCGCCGAGGGGTACGCACTGGCCGGGATGCCCGAGCCCGCGCTTGATTGGCTGGCCATTGCGGTCGACCGCGGGTTCATCAACCACCCGTTCCTGGCCCGCCACGATCCCCTGCTCGCGAGCCTGCGCGGCCGCCCGCGGTTCGAAGAGCTGATGGAGACGGTGCGCGGCCGCTGGGAGCGCTTCGAGGCCTGAGGCCTACCGCACCGCCGGGCCGTGGTCGTAGCTGAGGACGCGCGACATCTTCCAGGCCCCGTCCTTCAGGGTCCAGAGGTGCGTGAACTTCGCGCGGCCGTCGAGGAACTCGGCCTTTCCCTTCTGCTTGACGTAGAAGACGTGCTCGCCGGAGAGAACGGCGCCGTAGGCCACGTCGTTCTTCTTCAAGGGGAAGACGTGAACGGTGCCGTCCACGGCCTCGCGTCTCAAGGTCGAGTCCGGGTTGCCGCAGAGGCCCTCGCGCAGGGCGGCGACGAAGGCGGGATGGCCGAGCGTGGCGCCGCCGCGGTCGTGGTAGAACTCGACATCCTCCGTGAAGAACTCGGACATGGCCTTCACGTCGCAGGCGTTGTAGGCCTTCCAGAAAGCGGCGTCACGTTGCCGGACGGCCGCGGACACGTCGCCGGGAGCATCGGCGGAAGTCCCGTGCACGGCGACGCCCAGGACCAGGATCAGCGTAGACAGTCGAATCGTGTTCGTTCGCATTACCCCGTCTAACGGAAGGACGCGCGCGCGGGTTCGAAAATCTACGGGAGAGAGCCCGGGGGTGGAACGATCGGGACCGATGCGTCGCCCGGACCGTTGCGCGGGCGACGGCTCCGCCCGCGCGGCCGGCCCGCCGGCCATTCCAGGCGGGACGACCGGAGCCGCTCGCGCTTGGACTGCAGCTTGAGCACCTTCTCCGTGCCATCCGGCGTTACTCGCACGGCGAGCAGGCCTCCGGGAACGGCCCCCGCCGACGGAAAACGGCTGATCCGGTCCATCTCCGCGCCGAAGAACGGATAGGAGCCGATGCGGCGCGCGAGGAGGAGCACCGCGCCCGCATTCCGCGGATCGGCGAGGGTCTCGGGCGTGAGGAGCTGGAAGCGCTCGTCGTAGCCCGCGTGGGGGAACAGGCCGCTCTGGACGAGGACTCGCGGCTCGGGTCCGAGCTGGGTGAGGGCGTCCTTCACCGCGGCCGTCTCGCTCCTCCAGGGCCGGAGGCTGTAACCGCGGTGTCCGCTGCCGACGAGCAAGGGCCCGAGCAGGACGGCGACGGCCGCCGCCAGTTGGGCGTGACCGGGTTGGGTGATGAGGCGGCGGGCCACCGCCAGCGCGCCCGTGGAGGCTCCCAGGACGAAGAATGGCATGAGCACGATCGCGTAGTAGATCCCGAACGCGCGCACCTGCTCGTTCGCCGACGCGCCGTACAGGGCGACGATCGGGAGCGTCCCCAGCGCCCACCGCCACCCGATGAGGGGCAGGAACAGGTGGGGCTGGATGGTCCGGAAGGCGCCGGAGGTCGCCGCGCTCTTCGCGACCTGCCAGGGGTGCGTCAGCATGCCCACGAGGGCGGACATCGGTGTCGGCCCGTAGTTCGCCCAGAAGTGCGCGTAGGTCGGGCGGCTGGTGGCGCTCAGCATCGGGATGACGTAGCCGTAGTACAGGCCGAGGCTGGACAGGGCCAGGACGTTCGGAAGGACGAGGAACACGAGGCGGCGCGGCCAGGTCAGGGTGCGGAACTGGTGGAGCGCCAGCGCCACCGTCGCCCCGAAGACGGGCAGGCAGGCATCCTCCTTCACGAGGACGCTGGCCAGCGTCGCGGCCAGGAACGGCGCCGTCGCCCCGCGCAGCCCGGCGTCGATCATCCAGGGGATGAACCAGGCGTAGAGCACCTCGGGATGGAACCCGTAGTTCAGGGTGCGCGCGGTGTTGTCGTTGAGCACGAAGGCGAGAGCGGTCGCGATGGCCAGGGCGCCTCCGGCGCCGAGCCGCTGCGCGATGCGCAGCACGTGGATCCCGCCCGCGACGATCGCGATCACGGACAGGGCGTGCAGCCACAGCGGGCTCGGATGGAGGGCGTACGGTGCGCAGACGGCGAGCATCGCCCAATACGCGTGATCGGCCAGCTCGCTGTGGCTGGAGAGGCCCGGCGTGTCGGAGACCTCGACGAACAGCGGGCGGCCGTGCACGGTCTGATAGCAGGGCCGGTCGTAGTAGATCGTGAAGTCGATGGCGTTGATCTCGCCGGAGCGGAATCGCGTGAGCACGTACCAGAAGAGGAGGCCGCCGATGAGCACCGCCGCCGACCAGACCAGACGGCGCGAGGGTTGCCAGTCCGCTCGGAGCAGCGGGGAATCCCGCCAGTAGCCACGAGGCATCACGGCCAGGGCCAGCAGGAGGGCGGGCACCAGGATCGCCGGCAAGCGCACGACTCGGATCCATCCGAAGAGAGGTGCGCCGATCATGACGACGAGCGCGCCGAAGCCGATCACGCCCAGAGCGAGGGGCGTTCGGCCCAGGCGGACGTCGCCCGCGCTTGTCACGAAACGCTTCGCACGGATCGTCCCCGCGAGGAGGGACGGCCGCGCCCAGTCGTCATATGAGAGGCGCGGACTATACCTTCAAGATATTGGTTCGTCCAATGGAGTGACGGCCGTCACCACCGACCGGCCCCCGTCCCGCCTCTTTATCCGCGAGCATCATGCGCACGGTCGCGGCCGGCCAGGCGAAGGAGACGCCATGAAGACGGACGAGCGGACGGACTTCGCCGCGCAGGCCATCGTGGCGCGCGCGGAGGAGCGGTTCCAGGCGCACCGGATGGAGATCCTGACCTGGGCCGACCGGTTCTTCGCGCGCCTCCTCGTCGGCCAGTGGGTGTTCGCCATCGCCATCGCGCTCGTCGTTTCACCCTACGCCTGGGAGGGCAAGACGCGGACCGTCCACGTGCACGTCTGGTTCGCGATCTTCCTGGGGGCGGCCATCAGCGCCTTCCCGGTGGCGCTGGCCGTGCGGCGCGCGGGCTGGGTGGTGACCCGTCACGTCATCGCCGCCGCCCAGATGTTGTGGTCGGCGCTGCTCATCCACCTCACGGGTGGACGGATCGAGACGCACTTCCACGTCTTCGGGTCGCTCGGGATCCTGGCCTTCTACCGTGACTGGCCGGTGCTCGCGACGGCCACGGTCGTGATCGCGGCCGACCATCTGATCCGTGGGCTCGTCTGGCCGGAGTCCGTCTACGGGATCGCCAGCCCCGAATGGTGGCGTTTCCTCGAGCACGCGTTCTGGGTGCTCTTCTCGGTGGTGTTCCTGGCCGTGTCGTGCCTGCGCGCGCTGAAAGAGATGCGTCTCATGGCCGAGCGCGGCGCGCACGTCGAGGCGCTCTCCGAGGCGGAATGGCGAAGATCGTCCGTCCTCGAGCGGGTCGCGAAGGTATCGGCATGACCGGCGCCGCTCCCGCCGCCTCGGCCGGGGGTTTCGATCACGTCGACGTGCCTTCGCGCGGCGACGCGCCGCGCCAGCGGCTCACGCGGCGCGATTTCGAGGCCCTGCCGCTGAAGGAGAGGATCGGCCTCCTCGTGCAAGGGACGCTGCGCTTCTATCGCGGCGACCGCGAGATCGCGGCGTCGGAAGCGATGCGGGCCGCGTATTGACTGGCGATTTCTGTTCCCCGGGGGCGCTGATTCCGTGGAACGCACGTGTGCCGTCCGATAGGTGTGAACGGAAGGAACGCCGTCGATCACAGGGCGGGGCCGGACGGTGAGTTCGATCAGCCCTGGCTTCGAGCGACCTCCGCTATCCTCACGAGCTCACCTCCATCCGGGGGCCTCATGATGCTGGTTCCGGTGATCGCGTTGCTTGCGCTGTCTGGCCAGGCACAGCCGACGGCGGCCGTGCGCATCAAGGACACCGCCTACGCGCGTGTCGCGCGCGCGCAGGCCATCGCCCGTGAATCCTCGATCCACTCGGCGGTGTCGGCGAGCAATGCCCGCGTCGAGTCTCCGGAGCTGATCGGCCGACGCGATGCGCTCTGGATGGCGAACCCGCGTGATCCCCTCCGGCAGGAGATCGTCCAGGCCCCGTGCTCGGCCAGGGTGCGCGAGATGGTCAAGGACGACCCGCTCGTGGTCGAGGCGTTCGTCATGAACGACCGGGGCACGCTCGTCTGCAGCACGATCGAGACGTCGGACTACTGGCAGGGCGACGAGGCGAAATGGCAGCGGACGTTCGTCGACGGAAAGGATCCGTTCGTCGAGGAGCCCGCCTTCGACGCCAGCAGCGGGAGATACGCGATCCAGGTGAGCGTGCCCATCGCCGAAGCGGGCAAGCGCACGGGCGCCGTGACCCTGACCCTCAAGCTCACCCGGCAGGACGCCATCGCCAGCACGCGTTGATCGTCACGTCCTGGGCGGAACGGGTGTTTCGTTGAGATTGGCGATTCCTGGTCCCAGGGGGGCTGATTCCGTAGATCCCACCACGCGCCGTCCGCTAGGTGTGAACGGAACGAACGCTGGCCATCACACGGCGGGGCCACACCGTGATTCTCATCAGCCATCGAGTCGGGAATTACCGCTATTGTCACGCTCCATGGCGACTCGCTGCCGGGCGACTTCGGGCGCCGCGGCGTGCGGGGAGGGGACTTCGATGGGTCGGGGGAAAGGCTGGCTGGCTTTCGGGGTCGTCTGGGTGCTGGCCCTAGCCCTCGGCTTCACCCTCCTCTGGAAGTACAAGATGCGGCCCGGCGAGGCGGACGGCGCTCCCGCGACCTGGCCCATCGAGAGCCGGATCGCGCGGCGTCCGGACCGCGCGACATTGGTGCTCTTCGCCCATCCCGAGTGCCCGTGCACGCGCGCCAGCCTGGCCGAGCTGGCCCGCCTCCTGGCCCGCTTCGAAGACCGCCTGTCCGCCGACGTCGTGTTCCTGCGGCCGTCGGACGTGGGCGTCGCCTGGGATGGCTCGGATCTCTGGCGCGCCGCCTCGGCGATGCCGGGAGTGACGGCCGTCCGCGACGACGACGGCGTCGAGGCCGTGCGCTTTCGCGCCACCACTTCCGGCGCGGCCGTCCTCTACGACGCCCGCGGCCGGCTCCTCTTCAGCGGCGGGCTCACGTCGGCGCGTGGCCACGAAGGCGACAGCGCCGGCCTTCAGCGCATCAGCTCGCTGCTTCGCACGGGCCAGGCGGACCGGTCCGACGCACCCGTTTACGGGTGCTCCCTGGCCCTCGGAGCGCGCTCCGCGCGGGCCAGCCTAAAGGAGACGCAATGACGATGGACGATCGAGTGGAGCAGGCCGCGCAGGCCATCGTGGGCCGGGCGGAGGAGAGGTTCCAGGCGCACTGGATGGAGATCGTGTCCTGGACCGACCGGCTCTTCGCGAAGCTGATGGTCGGCCAATGGCTCTTCGCCATCGTCATCGCGCTGGTCGTCTCGCCCTACGCCTGGGAAGGCCGGGTGCGGACCATGCACGCGCACGTGTGGTTCGCGATCTTCCTGGGCGGCGCCATCAGCGTCTTTCCGATCGCGCTGGCCGTGCGGCGGGCGGGCTGGGTCGTGACCCGCCACGTCATCGCGGGCGCGCAGATGTTGTGGTCGGCCCTGCTCATCCATCTCACCGGCGGCCGGATCGAGACGCACTTCCACGTCTTCGGCTCCCTGGGCATCCTGGCTTTCTACCGGGACTGGACGGTGCTCGCGACGGCCACGGTCGTCGTCGCCGCCGAGCACCTCATCCGCGGCCTCGTGTGGCCGGAGTCGGTGTACGGAGTCGCCAATCCGGAATGGTGGCGGTTCCTCGAGCACGCGTTCTGGGTGGTCTTCTCGGTGGTGTTCCTGGCCATGTCCTGCCTGCGCGCCTTGAGGGAGATGCGCCTGATGGCCGAGCGCGGCGCCCACATCGAGGCGCTGTCCGAGGCCGAGTGGCGAAGGTCGTCCGTGCTCGAGCGCGTGGCGAAGGTCTCGGCATGAGGGAATGCTCGTGAGCCTGCTCGATCGCGTCCGGGCCGCCGCCGCCGGTCCGCAGGTTCCGCTCGGAGGAGTCGCCGCCGTCGGGGGCTTCGACCACGTGGAGATGCCCCCGCGCGGTGATGCGCCCGGCCGACGCCTCACGAAGCGGGAGTTCGAGGCCCTTCCCCTGCCGGAACGGATCAGCCTGCTCGTGCAGGGGACTCTGCGGTTCTACCGCGGCGAGCGCGAGATCGCGGCTTCGGAGGCGATGAAAGCGGCCTATTAGTCCGGCCGCCCCGCCAGCTGCGCGCGCCGGGTCGGCTGGCTCCCGAGCGAAACGTTGTACTCACGGTCCATGACGACCCCGCCTTCCGCGAAACGCAGGGTCAGGTCGACGCGGAAGGGCGTCTCGTTCAAGTACACGCGGGCCACGTAGGTATCGTCGGACGTCCAGGCCCCGCTGCCCGCCGTCGCTTGATCCACGCCGTCCGCGCCGGGTAGCGTGCCTCCTCGCCGCCATCCGCCCGAGCCGCACAGAATCCTGCCCTCGCGGCCTGCCACCTTCGTGACGATCGTTGCGTTTTCGCCTTCGAGGTCGAGTCGGACCGACTCGAACTTGTCGTCGTTGGCGGGGAACAGGTACGTCTTGCTCGAGACGGACGGGGCGAGCGACGAGGTCGAACGTCCGGCCTGGGGAGCGAGCTTCAGCGCCGCGAGCTTCTTCGTGAGCTCCGCCCGCGCCGCTGGATTCGCGGGTAGCGCGGCCGGCTTCATCGGGCCGAGGACGTGCTCCCAGACGAGGTCGAGGACGCCCTGGAGGTCGCGCGTGCCGCTGGTGATGGCGACCACGGTGTCCTGCTCCGGCATCACGACGCAGAACTGCCCGAAGGCGCCGTCCCCGCGGAACGCGCCGTGGCGGCAGCGCCAGAACTGGTACCCGTAGCCCTGCTCCCAGTCGCTGTTGGGGCTGCTCCCGTTCGAGGTCTGGCGCGCGGTGGCCTGCGCGATCCAGGCACCGGGGACGATCTGCTTGCCGTTCCAGACGCCCTTGCGCAGGTAGAGCTGGCCGAACCGCGCGATGTCTTCCGTCCGGATCTTCAGCCCGTACCCGCCCAGCGAGATCCCGTCGCGGCTCTTGTCCCAGGTCGGATTCGTGATCCCCAGCGGCTGGAAGAGGCGCGGCCCGAGGTAGTCGAGGAGATCGGTGCCCGTCGCCTTCTTGAGGATGGCGGAGAGCATGTAGGTCGCGGGCGTGTTGTAGAGGAAGTGCGTGCCGGGCTTGTGGGCGACGGGCAGGGCGAGGAAGGCGTGGGTGAGGCGCTCCTCGCTGGGCCCCGTGAACGAGAACTTCTGCAGGTCGTCCGTGTGCTGGCCCGTGGACATGGCCAGGAGGTCGCGCACGCGCATGGCCTTCAGGTTCGGGCCCGGCTCCGCGGGCGCGTCTTCGGGGAAGTAGGGCAGCACGGGATCGTCGATGGTGAGCTTGCCCTCGGCCGCGGCCAACCCTATGCCCGTCGACGTGAAGCTCTTGCTCAGCGAGAACATCACGTGCGGGTCGTCCTTCGCGTACGGCGCCCACCAGCCCTCGGCCACCACGACGCCGTGGCGCAGGATCATCACGCTGTGCAGCGCGTCGATCTTCGCCTCCGCGGCCTCGAGGAAGGCCTTGATCGCGGGGGAGGGGATGCCCTGGGCTTCCGGGGCGCTGCGGGGCAGAGGGGTCGGCGCGTGGTCGGCGCCGAGCGCGGGCAGGCTGGCCAGCAGGGCCAGCGCGGCGAATCTGGAGATCATGGGGAGGGATTCTCTCACCGCTCCGCCGGGCCGGTTCAATCTTCCCGCAACGCCACGACCGGCTCGAGGCGCGTCGCGCGCCGGGCGGGGATCCAGGCCGCCAGCATCGCGGTCGCGGCCAGCATGGCCGTGACGCCGAGGAACACGAAGGGGTCGTGGGTGCTCACCCCGAACAGCAGCGTGCGAAGGGCGCGCGCCAGCGCCAGCGCGCCCACCACTCCGGCGGCAAGCCCCGCTCCCACCAGCGCGAAGCCGCGGCCGAGGAAAAGGGCGAGGATCGCGCGCGAGCTGGCGCCGATGGCCATACGGATGCCGACCTCGCGCGTGCGCTGGCGCGTGGCGTAGGACGTCACCCCATACGTGCCGACCGCGGCCAGGACGAGGGCCAGCAGCGCGAACGTACCCAGGACCGCCGCCTGCAGCCGCGGCTGCGCCAGAGAAGCGGACACCCTGTCGTCCATGGTCAGGATGCTCGAGGCCGGGACGTCGGGGTCCACCTCGCGAATCCGGTCGCGGATGGCGGCGGCCAGGTCGCGCGGGCTCCTGCGGGCACGCGCGACGAGGTACATCGTCGTCGTCCCTTCCGAGCCCTGCGCGAAAGGCACGTACACCACGGGCGCGGGCGTCGCGCTCAACGAGTCGTAATGCACGTCGGCCACGACTCCGACGACCGTGAACCGCGTCGGCTCGTACTCCGGCGGCACCGCCCCCGGCGGGAGCAGCCCGATCGGGGGGTTGACGGAGAGGATCCGGCCGATCGGATTCCCGTCTGGCCAATGCCGCTGAGCCATCGCGCGATTGACGATCGCGACCTTCGTGCCGTCGGCGGCATCGGTGTCCGCGAAGGCGCGCCCCCGAAGGATCGGCACTCCGAGCGCGCGGAAGTAATCGCCGGCGACGACCCGATACTGGATCGACGGCAGGCCTCGCAGGGCGGAGGGCAAGGGCCGATCGTAGAGGGTCACGGTCTTGCCCCACACCTCGCCCATGAGCGGCAACCCGTTGATCGCGCCCGCCGCATCCACTCCGGGCAAGGCCCGCACGCGCTCGAGGACATCCGCAAAGAACCGCGTCGACTTCGTGTAGGCGTCGGGGGAGAAGCGGCGTTCTCGCTCCTCGTCGACGTACTTGCGCCGCGGCACGCTGACCTGGACAGTCAGGACGCCGCGCGGGTCGAATCCAGCATCGACCGCGGTGAGGTGGGCCATGCTCTTCAGCATCAGCCCCGCGCCCACGAGCAGCACCAGCGACATCGCGACCTCGGCGGCGACCAGGGCGCCCCGAAGACGGTGCCCGCGCGCGTCGCCTCCCGTGCGCGCCCCTTCATGGAGGGCCTCGCCGGGTGCGACGTCGAGACTGCGCCAGGCGGGAGCGAACCCGAAGAGGATGCCCGTGCCCACCGCCATGAGCGCGGTGTAGGCCAGGACGAAGACGTCGATGCGGATGTCCTCGTTGCGGGGAAGGACCTCCTGGCTGAGCGAATTGAGGGTGCCGACGGAGAGCCAGGCCAGAACGAGGGCGAGCGCGCTTCCACACAGGGCCAGCACGACGCTTTCCGTCAGCAGCTGCCCGAGGACGCGCTGCCGGCTGGCCCCGATGGCGATGCGCACCGCGATTTCGCGCCGGCGCGCCGCCGCGCGGGCCATGAGCAGGTTGCCGAGGTCTGCGCAGGCGATGAGCAGCACGAAAACGACGGCCCCGAACAAGACGAGGAGCCCGCGTCTCACGTCCTCCACGAGCGCCCCCTGCAGGGGCCGGGACTGCAGGCGTGTCCCGCGGTTCTCGGGGTACGCGAAGGTGATCTCGTCGTTGACGCGGTTGAGGTCGGCGTCGGCGGCCTCCGGCGTGGCCTGCGGCCCGAGGCGACCGACCATGGCCAGGAAGTAGTTGTTGTGCGAGTTCCGGTTGTCGCCGGGCGCGAAGGACAGGGGGACGACGACTTGCGCGTCCGCCGCGAGGAAGGTGAACTGCGACGTCCAGGCGAGCGACGCGCGCGGTCCGGCGGGCAGGATTCCGACCACGACATACGGCTCGGCGTCGAGCACGATGTGGCGTCCGAGGATCGCGGGATCGGCCCCGTAGCGGCGTCGCCAGAAGGCATCGGTCAGGACGACCACGCGGTGGTCGCCCCATCGCTCGTCCTGGAGACGAAAATCGCGGCCGATGGCCGGAGCGAGCCGCAGCGTGCGGAAGAAATCCGACGACACGATCAACGCGCGGATCCGCTCCGGCTCCGCACGGCCCGTGACATCGAAAGGCCGCGAGTAGAACGCCGACAGCGACTCGAACGCGTGGTTGCGCTGCCGAAGGGTGTAGTAGTCGGGCGGGGCGGCGGGCAGTGGCGACCGGTTCTCGTCCACGGTCCGCACGAGCTGCAGTCGAGCGGGATCCGGATAGGGGAGCGGCCGCAGGAGGACGGCGTTCACCACGCTGAACATCACGGTATTGGCGCCGATGCCGAGGGCGAGCACGAGGAGGGCCGCCGCGGTCAGGGCGGGGCTGCGCCTCATCATGCGCAAGGCCAGGTGCCCGTCCTGGACGATCATGTCGGCGAACGGGAAGCGGCGGCGGTCGCGGTAGAGCTCCTTCGTCTGCTCGATGCCCCCGAGCCGGAGGACGGCGTGGCGGCGCGCCTCTTCCGACGTCATGCCCGCGCGGAGGTTGTCCGCCACGTGCATCTCCAGATGGCTGGCCAGCTCGTCGTCGAGGTCCTTCTCCCAACGGCCGCGGCCCCAGAAGGAGAGGGCGCGCACGGCGAGCGCACGCAGCCGCCTCACGACGAGGCCCTCGTCGCGAAGAAGCGGGCGAGCACGGCCGCCGTCTGCTGCCATTCGCGCGTCTCCTTCTCCACCTGCGCACGCCCCGCCCGCGTCAGCCGGTAGAACTTGGCCCGACGGTTGTTCTCGGACTGCCCCCACTCCGCGGCCACGAACCCTTCCTGCTCCAGCTTCAGGAGCGCAGGGTAGAGAGTCCCGTAGTTGATGCTGAGCAGGTCGCCGCTCGTCTGCTCGATGCGCCGCGCGATCCCATAGCCGTGCAGGGGGCCCATGCTCTCCAGCGTC